>Ga0209212_1003497_pt1 | contig 20621 bp, 17 predicted proteins | sample RifGroC2_FD_183996 | JGI IMG/M metagenome (GOLD analysis project Ga0209212, IMG submission 183996) | Groundwater microbial communities from Rifle, Colorado, USA - Groundwater C2 (SPAdes) (version 2) | ecosystem: Environmental > Aquatic > Deep subsurface > Groundwater | place: Rifle, Colorado... | reverse complement strand
CCCGCTTCCGCTTTGCGCAGGGCAGCCTCCAGCCCGGAGGAGGACGCGGCAAGTTCGGCGCGGGCGCGGGCCAGGGCCGTCCCCGGGAAGAACCGCGCCAGGGCGCGCCAGAGCGCGTAATCATAGAAACAGGAAAACCCGGCGGCCTGCGCTCTTGCCTTAAGCCCCAGCAGCCCGCTGTAGAACGAATACTTTATATAGAAATCCGCAAAATCTTTTTCCAGCGCTCCGAGCCCCGCCCCGAATTCTTTCAGCGACAACTGCCCGCCCTCCAGCCGCGCCAGCAGGTTTTCCAGGCGCCGCACCATGTTGCGTTCCTCGTTGCAGGCGGCCAAGACTACGGAGAGCCGCGGCTGGCAGAGTCCTTTCCGCACTGGCCTTGGCCTGAACCTCCTGAGCAGCGCTAGACAGAGCGGATAGCCCAGGTAGGTGTAGAATACGACAGCGAAGCTGATCCAAAAGAGCACTGTCATGGCGTGAACGCCTTCCTAAGCTCGACGAGCAACCGGTTCGCCTGCCTGGCGTCAGCGGCACTGTCAAGCTGCCTGCGGTAATCAACGTAGGTGTAGGCCAGGGTGGCGCTGATGTCGTAGTTGAAGCCGTAACGTAGACCGACGCTGCCACTCAGGTGATAGGGGTAGCCGTTCAGCGTCGGACCGGTCACCTTGTCGCCCACCAGGGTGAGGTGGGCGCCAAGGCGGGGCGAAATCTGCTGGCGCCAAAACCCGGTAACGTAGGTCTTGCGCAGCTCCGGCGTGCCGTTGGCTCTGGCTACGGTGGCTGCATATTCAGAACGTCCACCGGCAAGCCCGAAGCTTCTCTGCTCCAGGACCTTTTCCACCCTTGCGCTGTGGGTGGTCTCCTTGGTGGAAACCGCCAGCGGATCCTCGGTGTACTGCACCTTGGTCTCCAAAGTGGCGACCACCGGTCCGAAATCGTGGCTGATCCCGGCGTTCCAAAACAGGTTGCTGGAGCCGCGGGAGCCAGAAAAGAGCTGCCAGTTGTTGCCCACTCCGCCGAAGAGGGAGGAGTTATCGGCGTACTGGTATTTGATTCCCGCCGAAACGTCGTGCTGACGGTAGTCGATGATCTCGGTGTCGAAGCGGCTAAAGCCGTATCCGGCAGAGATGCTGAGCCGCGCCACAGGATCGTGGCTCAGTGCCGCGAAGACGCGATGCTCGATTTTATCGATCCCGGGGGGACTGCCTGAAACTGTCCAGTAGCGGATGTCACTGTAGCGATAACCCGTTCGCAGCTGGCTCTTCTGCCCCAGGCGCCACTGCAGGTAAGGCGAGACGCAGGCACGGTTCTTGTCGGTCTGGTTCAGGAACACGCTCTCGCTGGTCACGTCGCGAGCCACGTCAAGCGATACCCGGCTAAGCGCATCGCTCAGATCGAGGAACAGGAAGTTGTCCAGAAGGGTCGCGCTTCCATCCGCGCTCGCTGTGTGGATCTTCTCATCCCCCCGGTTGCCGCGGGCATAGTTGCGGTAATCGAAGGCGTAGGCGAACTCGGCGCCGAGAACTGGGGTGCGGTAGGAGGCACGGGCCGAGGGACTTACCCTGGTCACGAAGTCGCTGCGCTCGCCGGTGGCCGTCTGGAAGACGTTGTCGTCGTATTCCTCGCTCAATGACAGGGCAGACTTCAACTGAAAGTCGCCGGCCAGCGCCGGACGTTCCCCTGACGCGGCGAGGCAGAGCGCGCCGAGAAGAGACAGGAGCGCCGCCGCCCGTCTGTGATCGCAGGGCCTCATTTGGTCCGGTTTATCGCCGCAGCGTTGAAAAACCTGCGTACGAACCCGGTCTCCGCAGCCGGACGCTGCGCGGCTTGCTGCCCAAGGCGCTCGACAGCAGCCCCCAAAGTCGCCACACCTTTGCCAAGCTCGGCAATCTCGGCGTCTCCCTTGGCCACCTGCGCGTTGAGATCCTCCCTGAGCCGAGAGATGCTGGCCAGCACCTCGCCCAGCGCGGCGGAAATCCGCTCCTCGCAGCCCGGCTCGCAAGAAGGGGGGGCTGACGGCTGCACCGGGCCAGTAAGAGCCAAGGCGTCCGTGGACGGGCTGTGCTCCTGAGCCGAGTCTCCCCAGAAGTGATTCTCGAAATCGAGATCTCCCAGCACGTCGCGCGCGATCTCCAGGGAGACCGTGGTCACCTGTTCGGCAAAGGCGGAGAGCATGAGGAAGTCGCAGATGATGTTGACCAGCCGCGGAACGCCCCGGCTGAACTGGTACACCAGGTCCAGGGTTCCCTGGGGGAAGCTCAAGGCTGCTCCATCCCCAGCCACCGCCATCCGGTGCACAATGTACTCCGCCATCTCCTCGCACGAGAGCGCCTTCAGGTGGCAGTTGATGCTGATCCTCTGGCGCAGTTGCAACAGTTCAGGGGCGGCGAGGGTCTGGCGCAGTTCCGGCTGTCCCACCAGGATTATCTGCAGCAGCTTGCTGTTGGAACTCTCCAGGTTGGAGAGCATGCGGATCTCCTCCAGCAGGTCCGCGGCTAGGTTCTGCGCCTCGTCGATGATCAGTATTGGATGTTTGCCGGCCGCGTACTGCTCCAGGAGGAAATCGTTCAGGTCCCGGATCAGGGAGATCTTGTCCTTTCCGGTCACGCTCAGGCCGAAGTCCTCGTTGATCATGGCCAGAAGCTGCTCCGAGTTGACCCGGGTATTGAAGACCTTGGCCAGGGTGACCCGCTCGTAGCGCTTGTTCAACAGGTCACGGATCAGGGTAGTCTTCCCCGAGCCGATCTCGCCGGTGAGAAGTATGAAGCCGGCCCGCTCCCGGATGCCGTAGTCCAGGTAGGTGAGCGCCTTCTTGTGCGAGCGGCTCAGGAAGATGAACTCCGGGTCGGGGACCAGCTCAAAAGGTTTCTTGCGCAGATTGAAAAAGGCCTCGTACATCAAAGCTCCTGTCGGTCCTAAAAACGCGGGACCGCTCGTTTGCTATTTCGTCACCCTTACCGCCAAGGTGCTTCCCGGCCACCCCATGCGAAGCGATATCCGATCAGCCAACCTCCCCACCCACTGAAGACGCTTGGGAAGGTAATAATCCATCTGCCCGACCCGGTTCAGATTCAGAAAGATCCGGGAGGAGAACGCCCCGGTCATGCTGGCCACCTGCTCGGGGGTGTTGGTCCGATAAAAGACACCGTAGTTTTCGTAGCGCTGTTCGCCGCGCCTGCCGTGCAGGGTATCCAGGTAAAGATCTTTAATATGGAGCTTTTCCGCCAACAAGGAGGCGGAAACGAACCAATGCCGGGCATCCACTGTGAATCCCCAGAAGACGCCTCCCGGTCTCAGGATACTGTAGATTTTGTCCCAGAACTGCTGAGGTTGGTCAAAGTGCTCCAGCACCATTACCGCGAAAGCGATGTCGATGGAACCAGGGTCGATGCTGGCATCTTCAAACAGGCAGCGATGGCACTCGTGAAACACGTCTTGGAGCCCGATCTCGGTATCCGGCTCGACACCAACGTACTTTCCGGCCACACCGGCCAGGGAGCGCTGCGTCCCACTGCTTCTGTCAAATCCGCCACCGCAGCCAATGTCCAGCAATACCGGCCTGCCGGACCCCGCGACTATCCTCTCGGCATCGTCCAGAACCAAATCTCGGAAGATAGCGGTCCGGGATTCCCCGCTCTGGTAGCGCCTCTGATAGCTGTCCCATCTGGAATCGTCCCCGTTTTGCATGCCTAACCTACCTTTCCATCGCCGCCTGAACAGGCGATCCCGCAGATGGTGTGATAAATGCCGGAGCCGGCCCGACTACTTGCGCTCCGAGTTCACGATTACCTGGTCCTTTTTTCGTCCCGCGCCATAGTACGAGTAGCGGCCGTCGTTATTGTCCACCGTGGCGGCGTTGAACACCGTCCCCAGGATGGGGCACCCCTTGAGCGAGTCGAGGGCGTCCTTTACGTTGCTCTGCGAGGCAAGGCGCTCCATGATCACGAAGACCACCCCGTCCACCTGGTTGGCCAGGGTGCGCGATTCGGCGAAGGGGAGCACCGGCGGCGTGTCGTAGATGATGTAACGGTCCGGATAACGGTGCTTGAGCTCCTCCATGATCGCCTTGGTGCGCTGCGACGAGAAGATCTCGGTGGGGTTGTCGATGCAGCGCCCCGCCCTGATTATGGAGAGCTTGCCCAGGCCGGTGGCGATGATGGTCTCCCCGATATCGGCCTCCCCCGTGAGCACCTCGGCGAAGCCGGGCCCCTGCTCCAGGTTCAGGTAGCGATGCACCGAAGGGCGGCGCAGGTCGGCGTCCACCAGGAGCACGGTGTGGTCCAGATCCTGGGCCAGGCTCAGGGCGAGGTTCAGGGCGGTGAGGCTCTTCCCCTCGCTGGGGACGGAACTGGTGACTGCCAGACTGTTCCTGAAGCTCGCCCCCGTGGTCACCTTCACCAGCACCGATTTCAGTTTGCGGTACTCCTCGGCGGTGGGGGAATGGGGATCGTGCAGGTTGACCAGAAACGGGTTCTCCGGGCAGAGCTTGCCGTACTGAGGCGAGACCGGCACCGCACGGCGCTCGGGCCGGCTGAGTCCCTGCTCCGCAGCCGCGGCTTGAGGCGCCTCCACCCCCTGCCTCAATAGCGCAGCCTTTTCCATCGCGATTTCAAGCCTACTCATAATGACCTCACAGGTGGGGCGGTCAGCGCAACAGCCCCTTTGCGCTCTGGGTGATATCCGCGGCGTGGAGCGCGTCCAATGCCTTGTCCACGTAGCCCAGCTCCAGAAATTCCATGGCGGGGAAGCAAAGCAGGAACAGGAGATAAACGGCTGCCAGGGCGAAAAGCCGCCTGGACCGCCTGCGCTTGCGCGCTTCCAGCACCGGGTCCTGCATGCGCGGTATGATCGCCAGTACCGGCGCACCGAGCCCCTTGACGAACCCCAGCTCCTTGACGGAAGTGTCGAACTGGTCAAGCATGAACAGGAGCCCGAAGCTTCCCGCTAAACCAGCCACGATCCCCAGGAGCATGATCTTCATGCGGTTCGGACTGGACGGTTTCACGGGAAGAAGCGCCGGGTCCACGATACGGAAGGTGGTCGACTTATCCTGAACCTCCATCTGCTTGGAAACCTCGGACTGGCCGTGCCTGGCGAAAAGTTGGTCATAAATGTTCTTCTGGTTCTTTTTCTCCAGTTCCAGCTTATCCAGACCGGCCTTGGCCGAAGGGATGCTTCTTAGCAGCGTCCTGTTGGTGTCGATGTAGCGCCTCAGGCCGCTTTCGGTGATCTTGATGGCTGCGACCTCTGACTCGATCTTGGCGATTTCCTGGGGTTCCAAGGGCTGGGATTCCTTGGCCCCACGTGCCGTCATCTGCTCCTTCAGGGTCTCTATATCTCCCTTCACCTTCACCACATCTGGATAGCTATCGGTGTACTCGATACGCAACTCATCAAGCTTTTTCTGCAGGGCGGTTAGTCGAGACTGCAGCGGATCGTTGCTTGTTTTGGTAATCTGACGCATCCCCTCCAACTGCCGGCGCCTGAGTTCCAGGTCGTAGAGCTTCTGTTGCGCCGTGTTGATCTCCTCGAAGAGCTTACCCTCGTCGATGGCGATGACCCCCCCCTTCTCGCGCTTGTAGGCGTTAACTTCGTCTTCAGCCTTTACCAGTTTGCTGTTGAAGGTTTCGATCTGCTCCGAGAGGAACTTGGTGGCGTCGTAAGATTCCCCACGTTTCGAGGACATGTTTTCCTCGATGTAAAGGCGCACCAGCGTGTTGACGAAGTCCCTGGCGACCTGCGGATTCTGGTCGGTGAACGAAATCGTAAAGAGGTTCTTGTCTTTGACTTTTACCTTGGTGTTGTTCTGAAGCCGTTTGATCAGTGCTTCGGTATCCTTCTCGTTCTTGCTCAGATTAAGGTCGAGGTTGTCCACCACCTTGGTGAGCAGGGTGCGGCTGGTAATGGCGTAGGTGAGAACGTTTATGGTGTCCTCCATGGAAGGAGTTACCGTGATCCCTTTGACCAGCTCACTGATGACATTTTTCTCGATGAAGACCGTGCTTGACGCCTGATACTTTCTGGGCAATACAAGGCTCACCGCAAATACTATGGTCATAATGAGCAAGGCTATGACCACGAAGCGCTCTTTATTCCTAACCAGTAGCTGCAGGTATTTCTTGTAATCGACTTCGGAAGACTGCATAAAAGCACCTCATAGATAGGGCGAATGATTATTCGCCACTACAGGCCGATCAGAAAAAGCTTTCCTTCACCATCACGTAATCCCCTGCCTTGAGGTCGATGTTCTGGCTCAGGTCCCCCTCTTTGAAGAGCCGCTTCGCCTTGACCTCCAGGGTGAGCGCCTCCTTGCCGTTCTTGCGGCGCACCACCACGTCGTTTTGGTCTGCGAACTTGGTGAAGCCGCCCGACTCCAGGATCGCCTCCATGACCTTCATCCCCTCCCTGAACTCGATCGCCTTGGGCGCGTTGACGGCACCGAGCACGTACACGCTCTTGTCCACCAGGACCGGGAGGAAAAGGGCGTCGCCGGTCTCGAGCAGAACGTCCTGCTCGATCTCGCCGCCGATGAAAAGCTTGTGCAGGTCGGTTTTCACCTTCTGCCCGCTGCGCAAAAGGTAGGCCTTGTTCAGGTCGGCCCCCTTGAGTTCGGACAGCATGCAGAGCAGCTGCAAAAGCGAGGTGCGCCTGGAGAGGTCGTAGACGGTGGACTTGACCCCGCCGCCGAAGATGTAGATTTTGCTGTTGGTGATCTCCTTCACCGTCACGGTCACTATGGGATTCTTCACCAGTTCCCTGAGCTGTTCGGTGAGGGAACCCTGCAGCGCGCTGGGAGTGCTGCCGCTGGCCAGAACTTCCCCCAGGCCGGGCACGGTAATCTTGCCGTCGGGGCGGACCCGGACCGAGAAGTTCAGATCCTTGACCCCCCATACCGAGATGTCCAGGCTATCCCCCTCCCCTATCACGTAGTCGGCGGCCTGCGCCATCAAGGGGAGAGCGAGCAGCAACCCGATCAGTACAGCAATTACCATCCTTTTCATACAGTTACCTCGCGGCCTTTCAAGGCTCACACCAACTTCACTCGCCATATTCCGAGGGGTTCACCTTTCACCTTTCACACCGCCTCTCTCATCTCCCCCTGCCGAACAAGACCACCTTCACCGTCTCGAAGATGATCTGGGTGTCGAGGAAGAAGGAGAGGTTCTTGATGTAGTACAGGTCGTATCTGAGCTTCTCTATGGCATCCTCCACGGTGGCGCCGTAGGGGTAGCGCACCTGGGCCCAGCCGGTGAGGCCGGGCTTTATGGTGTGTCTCTTCGAGTAGTAATAGATGTCCTTCTTGAGCCCCTCAACAAACTCCGGACGCTCCGGACGGGGGCCAATGAAGCTCATGTCCCCCTTGAGCACGTTGTAGAGTTGGGGGATCTCGTCGATCCGGGAGTTTCTGAGAAAGCGTCCCACGGCGGTTATCCGTGAGTCGTTCTTGACGGCCCAGACCGCGCCGTTGCGCTCGGCGTCCTGGCGCATGGAGCGGAACTTGTAGAGCATGAAGGGCTTCTCGCCGTTGCCGACCCGGACCTGCTTGAAGAAAAGCGGCCCCGGTGAGTCAAGCTTGATGGCCAGCGCGACCAGCGGGAAAAAGGGGGCCGTGAGTAAAAGCCCGATGACCGACAGCACGAGGTCGACGCAGCGCTTGTAGACGTCTATGAGCGCTGTCCTGCGGAAACCGGTGGAGAAGATGATCCAGCTGGGAGTCATATGCTCCAGCATCAGTTTGCCCTGCACGATCTCGTAGAAGGTGGGCGCATCCACGACCTCGAGGCCGTTCAGCTTGCAGCGCATCATCTCCTGCAGCGGCAGGACCCCCCTTCTCTCGGCCAAAGCGACGACCACGATACCGACGCGGACCTGCTGCGCGGTGGCCAGCAGATCCCCCTCCTTTTCGATCACCTGCTCGCGGCTGACCACCCCCTCCTCGCCGCACTCGAGGTAGCCCGCCAGAGTATAGGAACTGCTCGGGGAGGCGAGCAACTCCCCGAGTTGCCGCGCCAACTCCCCAGTCCCCAGGATCAGGACCCTCCTGGCGAAGGGGGAGCGTCTGGCCCCACCGGTCACGACGTGCCTGAGAAACTGGTACAGAATGAAAAGCCCAAGCGCCAGAAAGAGCACGCCGCGTCCCAGCATGACGCTCGGGTCGAGATAGTAGATCACCGAAAGAAGGAAGAACGCGGCACCACCGGACTGCAGGCAGGTCACGAAGACGTCACGCTTGCGGCTCTCCGCCGGGAGGGTGTAGACCTCCATCAGGTAGGAGGAAAAGAGGTTCACCACGACGAAGATCACGCAGACCTTGAGCCCCTGTCCCGGCTGCCAGTCCTCCGGCACGGTCAGGCGCAGCACGGCCGCCGAAACAAGTGCGGTTATGGCCAGCAGGGCATCGGATATAAGCGTTAAGGCAATGCGCAGATCCATCGTTTCCTACTCTCTCAATCTGTAGCCTTCAGCCTTCAGCCTTCAGCCTGCAGTCATCAGCCTTTCTTCAATTGCGCCAGCAGTTCTCTGGCGGCCTTGGTGTCCGGTCCTTCGCCAAGGGAAAGGGACTTCTGCAGCGCCTGCTCCGATTTCGCCTTGTCCCCTGCCTGGTGATAGGCAAGGCCCAGATGGTAGTTAACAGTGGAGTCGCCAGGCAGAAGCTTCACCGCCCGTTCCAGCACCTTGACCGCGTCTGCGGAACGGCCGTTTTTCAGCAGGGCGTACCCCACCGTGTCCATCACGCCGGCATTGCCAGGTTGCAGCCTGAAGGCGTTGATGGCCAGGCGCAGGGCCTCCTCCCTGTTGCCGTAGCCGTCGGCGCAGAGATAGGCGAGGTTGTTGAGGGCGGGGACGAAGCTGTCGTCTTGATCCAGGATGGCGCGGTATTTGGCGGCCGCCTCCTTCTTCCTTCCAGTCAGGTCGCAGAGCGAGCCAACCGCGAATTGGGCCGGCACCGAGTCGGGCTTGATCCGGAGCGCCTCCTGGTAGACCGCCATCGCCTTGTCGTTTTCCTTTTTCGCCAGGTGGAGGTTCCCAAGAACCAGACGCGCATCGACGCTTTTGGCATCGACCTTGATGGCCTTGTTAGCCTCGCCCATGGCAGAGGAGAGGTCCTTGACCCCTTGGTAAACGGAAGCCAGGAGCAGGTGCCCCTGCGCGGAGCCGGGGCGTTTCTCTATCAGCCTTCCCGCCTGCTCCACGGCTTTGGCCCCCTCCTGCATGGCCACGTAGGCAGCCATTTTCAGGGCGATCCCCTGTTCCTCGTTTAGCGCTTCAACCTCGTCGAACGCCTTGAGGGCCTTGCGATACTCCTTCTGGGTCAGCAGTATGCGTCCCTTCATTTCAAGGGGGACCATAGCGCGGGGATTAAGCTTTATGGCATCCTCCAGGACGCCAAGCGCCTTCTCCGGCGCTCCTTTCTTCTGATGGTATCCGGCCAGGGCAAGGAAGGCCTCGGGCGCCTTGGTTTCGGTGGCCTTTTGGAAATATCCGAGTGCCTCGCTCTCCTTGCCGCTGATATCGCACAAAGCGGCGGAGCCGAGCAGGGCTTTCAAATTGTGGGGGTCCTGCTTTAGCAGCGACGCGAATTCAGCCAGCGCCTTTGGGTAATCGCCCGAAGCGGCATGGAAGCCGGCAAGGTTCTGGTAGGAGGCGGTGAAGGAGGGATCCAGCCGCTTGGCATTCTCCAAGCTCTTCACCCCATCCGCCTTGGCGCCCGTCCCAAACTGCAGGGCGGCCAGGGCATTGTAAAGCGGGGCATCCCCCTTCCCCCCGGAAAGTCCCGCCTTCAGCACCGAGAGCGCCTTGGCTGACTTCCCCTGCCTCAGGTAGTAGGAGGCCAACAGCAGCCTGCTGTTCAAGACATCCGGCGCGGCCTGCACGGCTGTGGCCAGTTCGGTTTCTCCCTCGGCGTATTTTCCCTTGCTGAGGTAGAACGCCCCCTTCTTCAGGTGAGCCGTCACCAGCTTCGGGTCGAGCTTGGTCGCCCGGTTCAGTTCGCGCATCCCCTCCTCGAAGTGCCCTTGGGCCATGTAAGCAGAGCCAAGGAGGTTGTGAGCCGCCGCATCTGCATCCTCAACCTCCAGCACTTTCTTTATCTCGGCTATGCCGTCCTCCACCCTCTTCTGGGCCAGAAGCGTCTGGGCCGTCATGAGACGGGCCTGCCGCGAGCTCGGCACACGGTCCAGGATCACGCGGAATTGGCTCAGGGCGTTTTCCAGTTCCCCCTTGTTGTAGTAGCAGAGGCCGAGGAAGTGATATCCTTCGAGGGTCGGAGTCAGCTTTATCGACTGCTGTAAAGAGGTTATGGCTTCCCCGTAGCTTTTCCTGTAGAAACTCACCAATCCCTTCAACCGATAGCCGTCGCCCCTGCCGGCGAACTTCTTGATCATCGCATCGGCCGCCAGGCCGGCTTTGTCGAGCGATCCCAGCTCCAGTTCGATCAGACCGAGCTTGTAATGGGCGGCAATCTGATTGGGGTCGAGTTGCAGGATCTTTTTATAGATCGCTACGGCCTTCTCGTTATTGCCGCCCCTCTTCTCCATCGATGCCAGCAGGTAAAGCGCCCTGAAATTTCGAGGCTCTGCCTGGGTTACCTCGTTCAGAAGTGCCTTTGCTTTCTCGACGCCGCCGGTGGCGAGGTGGACGGTGGCAAGCTCGAGCTTGGTGGCGGAGCGCGCGGCATCGACCTTGAGCGCCTGGTTCAGGTAGCTCTGCGCCTCTTCGTACTTTTTTCTCAATGCACACGAGATGCCGAGCACCTCAAGACCGTCGACCGAGCCGGGATGCTTGACAAGGTACTGCTCTCCTAGGGTGAAGGCCTGCTCCCCCTTGCCCATGGCGTTATTGAGTCTTGCCAGCTCCAGCAGCACCTCGTCGCGGGACGGGTTTTGCGTCAGCACCTTGGTGAATTCCTTTTCCGCTTGCTCGTTCTTGCCGAGGACGGCATAGGCTTTCGCCAGTTGGAAGCGTGCATCCCCAAAATTGCCGTCTTTTTCCAGGGCATTCTTGAAAAACACCACGGCGCCGCCAGGATTGGCCGCCTTCAGTTGTTTCACCCCTTCTTCGTACAGAGTTTCCTTGGTCTTGCTGCTGCAAGCAGAGCAAGTGAGCAAGATAACCAAGAAAAGAGAAAGCTTCTTCATACGCACCTCCTACCGAAACTGGTAAGCGTGACCATCAAAAATATTAAAAAATTTAGGTGTCGGAATTCTTAACAGAAGATTTTACAGTTTGCAAGAGCTAATTTCTCTACAGCAGCAAGGGTGCGATCAAAGATGATCGACAGATCAATGATTTGAAAAGGTCAGACTTACCATTCAACCCGCAATTCATCAATATCCATAGCCCTTGACACGCCACCAGGGTGCCGCCGAGATCATGTCTACACAGCACAATTAATTTGCCGAAAATAATTTAGTTGCCCCGCGCGCAACGTTCGGTCACTCGCACCGGGCCACCCCTTGGTGGCATGAACCTCCTCATGGCACTCACCGGTCCTGCAGTCAGCAGTCACCTCTGCGACTGTAAATTATTTCCTAACCACCTGTCGGTAAAGTTAACACATCCCCTGTAACAAGCGCCCTCTTCCGTTAACCACAGCCACAATAACAGCCACTTGCAAGTTGGCACGGCGATTGCGAAGCGTGAAGCACATTTAACGTGTGAAGGCTATGCGAGTCGGTCGCACTTCTTGTACGACAAATTACCAACAAAGGGAGGACAAGACATGAAAGGGATGGCAGCATTACTGGCGGGGGCGATGTTAATGACGGCAACGAGTGCAATGGCTTACCCATCTGCACCACAAGGAACGGCGCTCCAAAACGTGTTGAATTCGATAACGGAAGGCCCAACTGCAGGCGTGAGTTCCACGAATGCACAAACAGACTTCATTGCTGACGGTTCTGACGCTTATTGGTCAATAACGGCGTCAGGTGGCTCCGTCGCCACAATGATTATTGAAGTTGCTGGGTTGGCCAACCAGAACCAACTGTGGGTTTATGATAGCGCCAACAAGAACAACGCAGTTAAACTCTTTGACGGGGGCGTTTCGGCTGGAGGGCAGGCAATGCTCTCAATCAAAGATGACGGCTCCGTATTCGTGAACTTCACTGACTCTACCATTGACTTCGCCGGCAACAGCTTTGGCTACTTTCTGAAAAACAATAGCAACACTTTCTACAGCGACACCAGCCTGAACGAAGCAGCGGCATCCGGCGAAAACGCAGACCACATGATGGCTTACCAGGGTAACGGCGACACGGTTAAGCTCCCGACACTGGCTGCCGGCACCTGGACAGCAAACGAGTACATCCTTGCCTTTGAAGATCTCCCCTACGGCCCCGGCGACTTTGACTATGACGACATGGTCCTAATGGTCGAATCGGTCAATCCGGTACCCGAGCCGGGCACCATGCTCCTTCTGGGCGCCGGTTTCCTGGGGCTCGCCATCTACGGCAAACGCCGCAAAAACGCATAAAAAGCCTTCCGCTGGTAAGGAAGGGACAAGGGGCGACGCTGAGAGGTGCCGCCCCTTGTCTTTAGCGGCACTGTCAAGGAAACCGACACTGGCCAGCCTCATGTAAAATAATCCGACAGCCGTTGACCGCAAGCAGATAAAATGCCGTAAATCCGGAAGTTACCGTCGAGCGCCTCATTTCACCTTGCACCGTCAAGAGATACCGCATGATCAATCTGGCAGCCAGAACATCAGGGATAGATAACGCCATCTTACGGCGCGCACTCCCCTTCGCCCTGTTCATGGCGTTCATCGCCATCGACGAGGGGCTCCAGATCGCGACCCGCTGGCACTGGCTTAGCGTACCGGACACCGTGGTGTACTATCTCTACCCGGTGAAGACCGTGGCGGTGGCCGCGTTGCTGGTCAGATACCGAGGGATCTACCGGGAACTGCGCCTGAAGGATCTCCTGGAGTGGAAGCGTACGGCCGCGGCGCTCCTGGCCGGCCTTTTAACCCTGGCGCTCTGGGTCTCCATCGACTCCACCCTATCGGTGACCGGAGCGCCCCGGGGGTTCAACCCGACCCTGCTACCGGAAGGGCCGGTCCGCCTGCTGATGACGCTGACCCGGGTGGCGGGGGCGGTGCTCGTGGTGCCGGTCATGGAGGAGCTTTTCTGGCGCTCCTTTTTGCTGCGCTACCTGATCGACCCGGACTTCGAGTCGGTCCCCATCGGCCGCCTCACCCTGAGCGCGTTTCTGATCACCACGGTCCTCTTCGGCCTGGAGCATCACCTGTTCCTGGCGGGAATGGCGGCCGGCGCCATCTACAACCTGGTCCTGTACCAGACCCGCAGCCTGGCCCAGTGCGTCCTCGCTCACGCCGTCACCAACCTGGGGCTCGCCGTCTATGTCCTATACACCGGCAAATGGTACTTCTGGTAAGGCGGAGCGCCACCCCCTAAAGAGCTGCAGCCGCACCGATCCGATGTCGGTTATCTTTACAGGAAAGTCCACCCTGGCAGAAAAACCATGTCATGGCACCATGTTAGCTTTTGGCGCCAGTTTTGCAGACACCTTTAATCAGCAGAAATGAATGACTGACCGTTGGGAGGCAACCATGAAATACCTCAGAGCACTGATCCTGGGAGTTGCATTACTGAGCACGGCGACTGCCGCACAGGCAGCCACGCTCACCTTTGATTTCGAGCACGTCATCTCAGGTGACACCCCCGAAGGGACGCCTCCCTGGCTCAGCGCCACCTTTACCGATACCAGCGAGGGTGTCCTTTTGACCTTGGCGGCAGCAGGTCTCACCGGACAGGATTTCATCACGGAATGGAATTTCAACAACACGCTTGGCGACCTGACCGGGCTTGATTACCTGTACACCAACGTTACCGGGGTAACGGAGCTCACCAGTTTCAGCGCGGGGCTAAACGACGCCGTCCTTGCCGGAACCGGAGCCAGGTACGATCTGGGGCTCAGGTTCGCGACCGCCAACAACCAGGGGGGGGTAAACAGGTTTATGGGGGGGGATCTGGCGACCATCCTTTTGTTCGGACTCGACGACCTGACCGCCGAGAGCTTCAACGCCCTGAGCAGCCCGGCGAGCAAGGCCTATCTGGCCGAGGCGAAGATCCAGGGTGTCGGATCGAACGCCCTAGGCTCTTCCTGGATCGTCCCCGACCCTGGCCCCGCCCCGGTACCCGAACCGGGGACCATGATCCTTCTCGGGGCAGGCGCCTTTGGCCTGGCGATCTACGGCAAGCGGCGTAAAAACGCCTAGGCGCCCCTCCCCGGTCGCCTCTTAATTGCAGCAGCTAGATACAAGAAAGGCCGGCAGCGATGCCGGCCTTTTCTTTGTCACACTTAAAGCTGCGCGGAGCGCGTCATCCTCATTTAATCGGCTCTGTAAGAATTACCGACAAGACCCGTTTCCTGTGTAAAAAAAGCCAACACCGAAGTTGCACGGGCGCAGGCCGTCTCGGGCCGTAGCCCCCTCACCCTCCCAGCGATCTGCGCTCGGACCCGTTGTACTGCGGGTTGGGCCTGGGCGCCCTTATCGGGTCAACCCCAATGGTCACCCACCCTGAACTGCGCAAAAACCTTGCTACTACGCCGGCTTCTATCAAGCTATCCAGCATGAAGTCCTTGACGTAGTCGTAGGTATTGTTTGTCCAATGAACCTGAACAAGCATGGCGCCCCCTGGTACTGTCGGGTTGAACATTAACCTGAAGTGGCTGGTTTTTTAACGTAGTTAAGGTGATGCAAATATTATGCTAATCCTTCAACGGGGAGGCCTGCGCCGGCCCGGGCTCTGCCGCCGCGCGACCCGGTTCAGAACTGCTTGAGGACGGCCTGGGCCGCCTTGGAGGAGATGCTCAAGGGGGTGCTGCAGTCGGACTGGCGCGCCAAAAGCTCCAGCATGTTGGCGGCTTCGCGGTTCAGGTCAGCGGGCGCCCCTTCATCCGGGGCGGGCGCTTGCGGGAAGTGGCGGGACTGCTCCAGCTTGCGGGGGTCGATGGTCATGGCGTGCTCCCTTTTTGGGAGGCGGGATGGGGATACCATCCCGCCCTATGCGCCTAGAATAGCCTTAAGATGGACTGCGCCGCCTGGGAGGAGAGGCTCAGCGAGGTGGTGCCCAGGGACTGACGGGTCTGCAGCATCAGCATGTTGGCACCTTCCTGGTTCATGTCGGCCAGGGTGAGGTTATCGGCGCCGGTCTGCAGGGTGTTGATCATGCTGTCGGTGAAATCCTGGCGCGTGGTGATGATGTTCAGATTGGCGGCCAGGGTCTGGGTGTTGGTCCTAAGCGTGGAGATGGCGGTGTCCATCAGGGCCGCGTCAGCGGTGATGCTGGAGGTGGACTGCCAGTTTCCCGAAGCGGCCGTGAGACTCAAGCCGGTCGAGTTGGCCAGGAAGCCTTTCACCTCCAGGACCGAACTGGCGTCCTCGTTGAAGCTGACGGTCAGGGTGTTGGTGGAGCTCAGCAGGTTCAGCCCACGGTACCCGGAGTCGGAGGAGATGTTGTCGATCTGGGCGCGGATGGTGTTGTACTGATCCGCGAGCTTGGACTGTACGCTGGCGTCGCTGGTGGAGAGGGCGGATTGCGCGACACCTTTCGCCGCGCTGATAAGCCCGGTGATCGCGGTGATGCCGGCATTGGTGGCCTGGACCGTCTGCACCGCCTCCGACATGCCGTCCTTGCGGTCGGCAAGGTCGCTGGCTCGCTGGGTGGCATTCTGGGCCGCGAAGTAGTTGGTCGGATTGTCCAATGCGCTGTTTACCTGCTTGCCCGAAGAGATCCTCTGCTGGGTTCTGTTCAGAAGGTGGCTGGTGTTCTGAAGGTTGAGGAGGTTGGTCCTCATCCCCGCGGTCAACGAGATATCGCTTACGGTCATGGCTTTTCTCCTTTTCTGGGCGGCCCGGCTTTCTGCCGGTGGTTTTCCAACCGGAACGTTTGCTCTGCGCCAGGAACTTTTCAGCTGAGGGTGGCCACCCAACAACGCTAAGTTTCGCGCAACACTAGAAAACGTATCGGCAGACCCTTTTTCAACTTAAGGAGAATTTAATAATTATTTTTTCATCCCCGTCTAATCCCTGCCGCTAATCGCCCTTGCGAAAGAACGCTATCAGGCTGACCAGCAGCCAGAGCACCAGGGTTCCCAACACCAGAAACTTCACGTTGCCCTCCGATACATGGAATAGTCCGACCAGGTTAAAATCAGCTTACAAATCTACTGTTCATCAAGGAGCGTGTCAAGGCGGTTCACACCCCGGACATCTTCAGGGGTGCGCGCCCTGATCCAGTTCGACTGCGACACTGGCGTCCGTGGCCGCTGCGACCCCCTTGCGCCGGTTGGAGCCGCCGGCGAAGGCCAGATAGCCGTATTTGCCGTAGTGCATGATCTTTGGCGCGTACTGCTCGGCGGCCGGCTGGGAAAGCGGCTGGAACAGCGCCGCGACCCTCCCCCCCTCGCGCTGCAGTACCAGCATGAGCAGGGCATCGCTGCCGGAAAAGGAGACGCCGTCCAGGCTGAAGCCCCCCTGCCCCAGCTCTATCCCGGCAGGGAGCCTGGGGAGCAGCGAGCGGTCACGCGGCACTCCGCAGAACACCAGGTCGCTGCCGCTTGTCCTGCCCCGATCCAGCTCGGCCTCCTCCAGCAGCGGCGCCTCCCCCTGCGAAAGCGAGGCGAGGAAGGCCCGGAAGGTGGCGCGCCCGGCCCGGCAATCAGCGGTGACCACTCCGAGCACGCGGCTCGATCCCTTGATGCTGTTCACGGTGGCGGGAATCTCGGCGGGGGTCAGGATGCGGAAGATATCAGCCTGCGGGTCCAGAAAAAGCCGCTCCGGTTTCTCGGGGCTAGCGATGCTGAACGGGGTGCGTTCGCGCCGCACCGCCACCAGCTCCTTGACCTCGGCTGCCGCGCTTTGCAGCTGCAACGGGACCTCAAGCTCGAAGAGCGGAGGGGTCTGCACGATGGTGCCGGTCACCTTCCACCCCTTCCCGTCACGACTGCGGGCCACCCCGGCCAGGGAAAGCCTGGGTCCGCCGGGCCGGTCGAGCCACTGCTGCACCATGGGGGCCAGGTCGCGCCCCGCCGCCTGCGAGAAGGCGCGCACGAAATCGCTCCACGAGGCGCTGCGGTACATCCGCTCCCGGGCGACCTGGCGCAGCGCCTGGAAGAAGGCGCGCTCCCCGATCTGGGTGCGGATCATGTGAAACAGCAGGGCCCCCTTGCCGTAGCCGATGGCGCGCGAAGCGGGGTCGCTGCGGCTCAGGAAGGCGCTGAGCGGGAAGTCGGCGCCGGCGGTCACCAGCGAGGCGTAGTCGATCAAAAGCTGGCGCCGGTAATCGCGCGCCTCCAGCGGGGAGCGCTCCTCCTTCAAGAGGTAGTCGGCGAGGTAGGTCACCAGCCCCTCGGCCCAGTTCCCCTCCCCCGGGTCGACGTCGATGCCGTTGCCCCACCAGGAATGGGCGATCTCGTGGGGGAAGCTCGTGTCCACGATGAAGGGGAGCCGGATCACGGAGCCGCCCAGGAGCGTGAAGGAGGGGAAGCCGTAACCGGTGGGAAAGAAATTCTCCACCACGGCGAACTTCTCGAAGGGATAGGGTCCGAAACGCTCAATGTAGAAGCTCAGGTACTTGGCGGCGGCATCCAGGTAGCGCGCCGAGAGCGCGGCGTTGTCCGGATAGAGATAGCTGTAGAGCTCGATCCCTGCCACCCGCCTCTCCTCGACCCGGTAGGGACCGGCGCAAAGCGGCAGCACTCCCACCGGCCGCGCCTCTTCCCAGACCGAGCGGGTGACGCCGCCCGCCGTCTCCCTAAGCACCCTCCTGCCCGCGGTCACCGCCTCGGTCCCGGCCGGCGCCGCGATGCTGATGGAGCGGCGCTCCGGGATCTGCGCAGGGACGGGATACCACCAGGCGCCGCCACCCAGAAAGGTCCCCTCCCTGGTGATGGCCCCGCTCACCCCGTAGCTCGGGTCCTCGCTGGCGGCGGGGTGCTTGGAGACCGGGTCGTTGAAGGCGGCGCGGTAGCTTACGGTCACCGTGACCGGGCCGGAGCCGGAGCCGGAGCCCGGCTCCAGGCGCAGCACGCCGCTCCGGAAGGAATAGGGGGCGCTCTGGCCGCCGACGGCTACCGACTCGATGGTCGAGGATTCGGCAAGCCGGAGCGCCAGGCTTCCGGCGCCGGGAGCGAAGGTGATGCTGCTGCGGCCGATGACCAGATGGTTCTCCGGCTCCAGTGTCACCGAGATTTCCTGGCGCTGCACCACCGGGGCGGTGCCGTTGGCACAGGCCGCGCCGGCGCAGCCGAACAGCACCAGGAGGACTACCAGCCGCACCGAAAGTTTAGCCACGCTACACCTCCTTATTAAATGCAAGTCGAAACCCTCCTCATGATAATTTACACCTATCTGCCAGCGCCACAACCTCTCGCCGTGCGGCCTTCCCTGATCCGCCCCCCTGAACCCCGGAGCTGTGGCTTCACCCCGTGCCCCCCCCTCGTCCTTTGGGCGCGAAATATGGTAACCTTGGAGTTGTCAGTCCCATGAGAGGCAAGACCGAAGCGGCAAGAAAGGGGGACCCCATGTCAACCGCAATGCGCTTTTCTACCATGCTGGCAGTACTGTTATCCCTGGCGTTTAGCCTGGAGGCCTACGCCCATACCGTGATCACCCGGATAAGTGACCGGCAAAACGTCAGCCTGGCCCAGCTGGCAGACGTCGCCGGCAAATCCGACCTGATACTGATCGGTGAGTCCCACGACAACAAGGACCACCACGACCTGCAGCTTGACCTGATCCGCTCCCTGTGGAACCAGAAGGCGCCCATGGCGATCGGCCTGGAGATGGTTCAGGCCAACAGCCAGCGCAAGCTGGACGAGTGGACCCAAGGGAAGCTGAGCGAGGAGGCCATCAGGGCGGTGTTCTCGCGCAACTGGTCGCCGGATTGGCACCTGTACCGCGACATCTTCATCTTCGCCCGCGACAAACGCATTCCGATGATCGCCCTGAACGTCCCGATAGAGATCGTCAGGAAGGTATCGCGCCAGGGGTACGCCTCGCTCACCCCGGAGGAAAGGAGGGGGCTGCCCGAGGGAACCACCTGCGACCTCAGCAATCCGCAGATCGCCGTGCTGAAGAAATCGTTCAAGGGGGTGGTAAAGCACGCCGACGACGGCAAGATCTTCAGCTACTTCTGCGAGGCCCAGACGGTGCGCAACAGCGGCATGGCGATGAACATGGCGAGCTACCTGAGGAAGCACCCGGACACCAGGATCGTGACCCTGACCGGCATCTGGCACGCGGTCAAGTACGGCATCCCCACCCATCTCACGGAATTCGGCAAGCTCTCCTACACGGTCATCCTTCCCGAGACCCCGGAGCTCAACAGCGGCAACGCCACCACCAGCGAGGTCGATTACCTGGTGGAGCTGTAGCAGGGATAAAGGGGGCCGGCCTGCGCGGGGATCAAGCCTAAGGAGGCCTGGCCTGCGCAAGGATCAAGCAAAGCAGGCCTCAGTCCTGTTGCAAAAAAGGGATTCCCAATACCCCGTTTTTTGCTATAGTCGTCTCCCTGATGTTCCACTATCGGCACACGTGCCGCCTCCGGAAGGTACCGCCATGTTCAAAGCAGTGCGCCTGTTCCTGATGGCCCTTTTCATCACCGTTGCCCTTGCCACGCTCGATGCCCGGGCAGCCGCCGTGATCACCCGGGTAAGCGACGGGCATCAGGTCGGCACGGCCCAGCTTTTTCCCGCCGCGGCGGGCTCCGACCTGGTGATGATTGGGGAAGTGCACGACGACAAGAGGCACCACGATCTGCAGATGGCCGTGATCAGCGCGCTGCGGGAAAAAAAGCTCCCCCTTGCCATAGGGCTTGAGATGTTCGATCCGGCCAGCCAGCAGTCCCTCGACGACTGGAGCCAGGGGAAGCTAAGCGAAGAGGGGATGAAGGAGCTCTACGCCAAGAACTGGTCCTATGACTGGTCCCTGTACCGCGACATCTTCATCTTCGCCCGCGACAACAAGATCCCCATGCTGGCCCTGAACATACCCAAGGAGATCGCCACCAAGGTCTCCCGCAAGGGGTGCGCGTCGCTTACCCCGGAAGAGCAAAAGGAACTGCCGCAGGGGATCAGTTGCGACCTGAACAACCCCCACACCGCCTTCCTGGAGAAATCCTTCAAGCACCTGTTCCAGCGGGTGACCAGAGGCAGGCTCTTCGTCTTCTTCTGCGAAGCCCAGACGATACGCAACAGCGGCATGGCGATGAACGTGGCGAGCTACCTGAAGAAGCACCCCGGGACTAAGGTGGTCGCCCTGACCGGGGTATGGCATGCGGTCAAAAACGCGGTCCCGGAGCAGTTGCGCCGCTACGACGCCAAGCTGACCAGCATCTCGATCATTCCCGCCATAGCGGAGCTGAACTCTCACAACGCCAGCGCCGACGTGGTGGACTACCTGGTCAGCATGTGACCCACCCTTTTACTCCGTTATCGCGCCGCCGTCCATAGCTAAAGCCGGCGCGGCTGAACAATGATCTTAAGCAGTTAAAGTGCTTGCCCCCCTCAACCCTCAACCCTCAACCCTCAACCCTCAACCCTCAACCCTCAACCCTCAACCCTCAACCCTCAACCCTCAACCCTCAACCTTC
>Ga0209212_1003494_pt1 | contig 20678 bp, 31 predicted proteins | sample RifGroC2_FD_183996 | JGI IMG/M metagenome (GOLD analysis project Ga0209212, IMG submission 183996) | Groundwater microbial communities from Rifle, Colorado, USA - Groundwater C2 (SPAdes) (version 2) | ecosystem: Environmental > Aquatic > Deep subsurface > Groundwater | place: Rifle, Colorado... | reverse complement strand
CGGGGACGCGATCCGCACGGCTCGGGGCAGTGGACCGATGTGGTCAACGGAGGTCGCCCGCGTCCTGGAGGCCTCCTGGCGCCGGGGTTGGGGTGGCTGGCCGGGTGTTCTATTTCCCCCAAACCCCGTCTACGCGCCTACAAGTGCTTCTTTGGGGGGAGTAAATGTAGATATTTCAGTAGGTTAACATGTAGGCGCACTTGTAGACTTTTCATCTACGAGCGCCTACAGGTGTAGGCGCGTAGGCGCATTCGTAGACGTCCGCATCTACGTGCTAAGTCCGCGTGGGGCCTAAGGAATCATCCATTCGTAGACGCGTAGACGCACTTGTACTACTTCCCCCCTTTTTACTGGCTTGGTTCTGATCCTCGGATCCCGTACCAGTCGCCTGCACCCTTGTTTGGTTTTGCTACACCCCAGGTCGTTATCATGCCCATGTCGACCATGCCGTCTAGGATCTGGCGGAGCTTCATTGCGGGTGGCGGCTCGTGTAGCCCTCGTTGGATTTCCCATGGTCGCCTTGGCGCCTTTTCTAGGAGTTTTATGATCCGCTCTTCGATTTCCCTCGTGTAGGAGAGTCCGAGCTGGCCGGCGATGGCGAGCGCGTGGGCCTGGAAGCGCTCCGCCCAGCGTATGGCCCAGGCGAGGATCTCTAGGGGTATCTCCCTTTTGCGTTCGATTGCGGCGCGCTGGAGGGCCAGCTTACGGATCAGGCTTTCGGTGCCGCCTACGACTTCCATCTGGTGCTCGGGGAGCTTCAGGCATTTTTCGCGCCAAGGGATGTACCACTTGGCATAGTGTTTCTTTGCCTCAGGATCGAGTCCGGTTAGAGTGGTCTGTGGTCCATACTGGCTTATGTGGCCTTTAATTTCATGGACGATGTTCTGCAATTTTTCCCTGTCGATGAGGGGTTGGTCCGGCACGGGTGGGCGCTCGCTCGCCTGCACGATCACGAGCCTCCTCAGAAACCCTCCCGAGATGTAGGTTTCTCGGAAGATGGGCCTTAGAGCCTTTAGGGTTGATAATCCCAGGAGTGTGAACTCGTAGCCAACGCAGGGCTTGCTGTCCTTGGTCCCCATCTCCCAGCCGTCGACATGATCGTAGAGGTCGCACAGGTCTGGGATCAGGTTCGAGGTGCCCGAGCGTTGCGCCTTCGAGATCGTGCCGCAGAGTTCCGCTACGCGGCAGAAGAGTTTTACCCCCTCCCGCTCCGAAAGGTTTTTATTGGCTCGCTCTATGGACCCTAGGCCGTTGAGTGTCTTTAACTCCGGGATGATCATGCGGGCGATCTCTACTGCCCACCAAAGTACGCTCCCCTTGCGGTAAAAGTAGGGTGGGGCCAGGAGTAGTCCCCAGATCATCGGGTATAGAATTGGCGTCGTGGGGAAGGCGACCTTCCGCCCCAGAGCCGCGCCCAGGGCGCAGAAGATGGCGAGCAAAAGCCCCTCGATCGGCGCCTCGGTTGTTGGCGCGATCAGCTCCAAGAGGTCGCGGTAAGGCCATGGAAGGTCCTCAATCGGGAATGGGGGTAGGGTTGGCTGTTTTGTGTTTTTCTCCTCGCCGCCTTCCCCAGAGAGTTTGGGTAAGAGTTTTTGTTCCTCTGGCGTGAGCAGGTCCTTAATTCCCATCTTCTTCCTCCCTCCGCTTTCTCCACTTCTGTTGCCAGGCATCCAAGGCCTTGAGATGTTGTTCTACACGCTTTTGATCCAGCTCCATCCCCATTATCTCGCGCCAGGCGGTAAGGATACGTTCGACCTGGTCGTTGCTGTTCTCCTGCGCTGGCTGCCCGCTCGAGGTGGGATCTTGCGTTTGGTGGTCGGCCTGGTCACTGTCGTTTTTCCCCGTGGCTGCTTCAGTGGTTTCTACCTTTTGCCGCCGCCGGGCGGCCCACTGTTTGAATTTGACGATGAGAGCCGCTAGCTCCATTGTCCGTAGCTGCTCAGACTCTTTCTCGAGGCGCGCGAGCTCCACGGCGGCTGAGTTCATCTCGTCCCAAAGCGACTCAATGAATTGTTCATCGAGTACGCCCGGAGTTTCGTGCGCGCACTTAAGGCCGAACCCGGCGCGCCCGTAGAGATAATTTTGCTCCGCGATCTCACATTCGATCTCTACGAGGCGTTCTTCTCTCCATTGCTCCAGCGCGCGCTTAAGGCGACTGTCCTGATCGTGCTGGCCGGCCATGGGCCTGCGTTTATGAGCTGGTTGGTCCAGGCACGAGGGCAAAGTCCTGGTCTCGTCCGGTGAACTCACTCTCCGGCATAGGTTCTATGATCTCGCTGTATGCCAAGAAGAGGGCCACAGTGGTTTGTCTGTCGAAGAGCCAAGCGTGGACGGTCGGAAACTGGCGGAGGTCGATGAACGCGAAGGCGAGGTGGAACTCGTCGATCTCCGGCAATTCAAGGGTGGTCGGGTAAATGGTCATCTTTCGGATTCCCTGGCCTCTCCTTTCTTGTTTAACCCGCGCTCGTGCCTGATCCTTCGCCTTCGCCGTGCCCCTGGCCGCATTGGCATCGAAGTACTTACCCTTGATGATCGGGGGGTGGGCGTAGTCAACGAACATGATTGCCGGTTGGATTGGCGGGCTTCCCATGTGCTCAAAGGTGAACGGCGGAATGATGAATCGTTTCCCCATAGTCATTCTCCCTTCTGTTTTTTTACGGCGCCCCGGTCCATACGGATCTGCGCCACGATCTCTCTCAGTACACTGCCGATTTGGATCGGCCCGGTACCGGCCCGGCCCAGGACGTGGCGGATGCGCCGCTCCCGCTCGGCCCGCTTAAGATAGCGCTCAACAGCCGAGAGAGCGCTGAGGGGTTGGGGCCGGAGCGCCGGACCCTTTTGTTTTGTCATGGCCGGCCGTCCGCTTAGGCTTTGGCCGCTTTAGCTCCGCGCTTGGCGACCGAGGGCCAGGGTCCGAGAGCCACGCCCTGTTTTTTTTCCTCGATGAAGGCCGTAAGGTCCCGCTTGTCGATGACGACGCGCGCCCCGATCTTGGCGGCCCTAAGCTCGCCCTTTCGGATCGCGTGGCGAATTGACCACTGGGATAGCCCGATAAGAATTGTGGCCTCTTCGACACTGAGGTAAGGCTTGGCCTGGACGTCGAGCGGTGAGACGTTGGGGATCCACTCGGCCGGCGCCGGCCGTCCGGTTGATTTCTGACTCATGCTGGGTTTCTCCCTTCTGGCATTTACGCCATTGACGTATCTATGCCATTACAATTAGATTGTCAATAGTGCGTTTGCAGCCCTTAGTGGGTTATCTCTGGATTTCCAGTTGTCAAATCTTGTGGGTCGTGCTAACCTGCATTGGGAATGGGGCGCCGGGATGCGGGGCTTCGGCGCTCGTGGGGGTAAGCGATGGCACGCACGGGGTTACCAGGGAAGAGAAAAGGGTTTCGGGCATATCTTTATACCGAGCTTGAGGCGCACCACGTGGTCTTCCTCAAGGTCTTCTTCTCCTTTCTCCAGGTGGAGTTTAGTAGTGTCCCTCAATTCGTCGGCTGGCTTTGTCGCCTCCTCGCCGACCACGTGCTGGTTGATTTTGCGGTCCTCCCTGAGGAGCAACAGAAAAAGCTCGTTGTGAAGTATGAGATGCTTCACGTGGTCTGGATTCAAATGCGCTGCCGGCAAGGGGTAGAAAAGATCCTGAAAGATGCCGATGCGGCCGGAGGTATTCCACTCAGAGGAATGGAGTTAAAGCTCCGCCTAAGGGAGACGACTTCGGGGAGGAAGGTCTTTGGCTTTTCTCTGGAGCGGCCCGACATGCTGGATCACCGCGCGCTCGCGGGGTATCTGCTTTCGAGGTTCCGCTTCTGTCTGATCCACCTGGGGCGCGATGCGATACTTAAATGTGGTCAGTGCCAGAGCTATTTTCTGCGCTCTGACCAGCGCCAAGCTCGCTACTGCTCCCCGCCGTGTAGATTTCGGGCCTATCACCACAGGCTGACAAATGGAGAGGACGTAGGTGGAAAGAGACAGAAGAGGGGGTAGTGAGGTATTGGCCCGAGGCGAGATCGTGCGTCCTGGGGCCAATGTGGGGGCAACGTGGGCCGCTTGGAGGCGCGTCAGGGCGCTTCGGGACCTCGCCAGCTCCCTGCGGCAGAGAAGTTGGTAGTGAGATCGTTCTTTATAGAGGCGTTTAAAGCGAGAGCTGACATGAAAGGAGGTCAGTATGGGACTCTATACTCGAAATGGAATCTGGTACATCCGCTACCAGTATGGAGGTAAGATCGCCCGGCGGTCTGTGGGTCGGAGTAAGCGCCAAGCCGAGCTTTCCCTTGCCCGAGTGAAAGCTGACATCGCCGAGGGAAAATTCCTTGATCCTCTGAAGGGCAACAAGATCACGTATGGCCAGCTCCTGGATCGCTATCTCAAGGAGCATTCAGCCGTACACAAGAAACCGAAGTCTCACATCACGGATACTCACTGGGTAAAGCATCTACGCCCTCGCTTTGGGTCGCTTCTCATCAAGGACGTCACGGCGGATAAGGTATCGACTATGGTTAAAGAGCTGCTGGACTCCGGCCGAAAGCCAGCCACTGTGAACCGGGTCGTTACTCTTCTTAAGCATAGCTTCACCAAGGCCAAAGAGTGGGGATTGATCCGGTACAGTCCGCTTGCGGAAGTTAAGAAGCTCAAGGAGGATAATGAGCGGCGCCGCTATCTCACGCCCGAGCAGTACAGTGATCTCTTAGAGAGCGAGCCTCATTACCTGGACGACGTGGTGATCACGGCGGTTAACACGGGCATGCGGAAGGAAGAGGTTCTCTCTCTCAGGAAGGATCAGATCAACTGGGATGCGCGGAGTGTCTTGCTTACCGACACCAAAAACGGCAAGCCTCGCGGCGTGCCTCTGAACTCCACGATGGTTAAGCTTCTGCGGGATATACTGAAAGGGCACATGCGGCGCGGCATCAGTTCACGCTATGTTTTCATAGATCCATGGACTGGGGATCGGTGGAAGAACATAGACGCCGGGTTCCGTGCTAAAGTGAGGCGCGCTGGCCTAGAGGATTTCCACTTCCATGATTTAAGGCACACAGCGGCGAGCTGGATGGTGATGGCCCACGTGGATCTCCTTGCAGTGTCTAAAGTTTTAGGGCACAAAGATCTTCGGATGACCGAACGCTACAGTCATCTCTCCCCTGGTCACCTGCTAGAGGCGGTAGAGGCGTTGGTAAGCACCCGAGCCTCTGTAGTTGAATCAGCCGGTGCACTGGAGGTGACACAGAAAGTGACACAGTGAGATGGTCCATCATTTTCCGATGTGCTATAAGTTATTGACTTTCCAAGTGTGCGAGGATGGCGGAATCGGCAGACGCGCTAGTTTGAGGGGCTAGTGCCAGAAATGGCGTAGGGGTTCAAATCCCCTTCCTCGCACCACTCTTTTCAAGCACTTACGGTATTTCCTTCCCGGCTGCCACCGAAGGCTGATTTTTCGTGTAGAAGCCCTGTAAACAATTTCTGGAAGGCGTCTCGGATATGTTCATCGGTCAGGTTCGTGTAACGTCCGGCCATCCCTCCCAGCTTGTGGCCCAAGCCGATTTCAGCGATTTCGTAGGGAAGCCCCGCTGCAGCCCATCTTGTCCGGGCACAGTGGCGGAAGTCCCTGAACTGGAAGTCCTCGATCTTGGCATCCCCTACCGCCTTATCAAAGGCGCGGCGCAGGCTCTCCTTGAGAATGGCCTTTCCGTCCTTTGTGAATACTCGGCGGTCAGTATTGGGTATCCGTCGGTATTCGGCTCGCAATTCGTCCAGCACTTGGCTTAACCCAGGCGAGATCCCGACCCGTTGCCTGGCGCCGGTCTTGGCCCTGCCACCGCTGACTCTTATCAGGCCATCCTTCACGCTTTCCCAGGTAAGATTTAGTAGGACACCGCGGTCTAGCGCCGCCTCGTTCGCTCCGATCATGATCCGCTGGAGCCAGCGTGGCGAAGCGTCAAGCAGGGCCCTATATTCGGCGTCTGTAAGCGTCCGCTCCCGCTGCGTTTCCCTCTCCTTCTTGATCCTGGGGACACCCTCGCACAGCCCCTCATCCGCAGCCAGATTCAGGGCATGAATCAGACAACTGACCTCGCGGTTCACTGTACTACCCATAATCCTCGTTCCTTCAACCGGCTGCCCGTGCCGGATAAGCGGCTCTGACAGCCGGCGATTTTTGTATTCCATGATGCGGACCCTGTTGACCTCCGAAAGCGGCAGTGAACCCAAGAGCCGCTTAAGAGGATTACACTGCGCCTTTTTGGTTTTCCAAGAGGCCATATGCTTTGTGAGATCCACATAGCGGTCTAGCCATTCTCCGAGAGTCATGGCTTTGGTTTTCGCTTTTTCCCGCTCCCTTTTCTCCTGATCAAAGTCATAGCGCCCACGATCCAGCCTCCTCAGTTCACCTAACCGATCCCGGGCGCTCTCGATATCATCTCCGAGCGGGAAAGTTCTTCGCTTCCCCCTCCAGTCCGTAAAAATCGCATAGTAAAGAGTGTTCCAATCCCCGCCAGTCGTCTGATACTGGCGCCGGTAGAGATGCTTTTCCAGGCGCTCAAATTTTTGCTCCATTGTTATCTCCTCCGATACTTCAAGAGGCCTCGGCGCGGCTCCACGCTGGCCGTGGTTATGGGCCCAGTGGCGGATAAACATGGCCATAATTTGCGTAAATTTCCGGCAGCCTCGATCTGGTGGCTGGCGTCCCTAAAACTATGCCATCCATCAGGATCCCATCGGCGGTCCTCCTGATCCTCCGATTATCATACAGCTTTTTCAGGTGCTTATAGACTCTGTCCAGTCGGATGATTTCTCGTATTACCTCCCTCCGAAAATTCAGCACCGCCTTATCCTTGGTTTTTAGGAGATCTATGACCATATGAAGTATCTCGCGGTCGAGAGAAGACTCACCTCGTTTCTTTTTGCGCATCATAACGGGATTCTCCTTTTTGGGGTTAATTTAAGGGAATTTTAACGTAGCCTAACAGCGTTGTCAAGCTAAATTAGTTTTTTTCCCGCGTTGCTGGTGGGATAGGGAGACGCGATATTTCTTAAGGCTTTTCAGTGGAATTAACCAGGCTCTTTTCTCGATGATCTGCCGAATCTTCCCCCTTTTGGCCTTCAGCCGGCCTGTGCTGATCGCCTCATGAACTGCCACACGGGATATCCCTAGTTTTTTTGCTGCTTCGGTGATGGTGAAGTGGGTCTTTTTTTTGCCAGGCATGATGCCCGCTCCTATCACGCTCTCCGACTCAGTTCAATCCACAGTGATACTGACGTTCCTCGCGCGGGTGTCTCGCTGGCTCTCGCGCTTTTTGATCCAATCCTCCAGCGCATTCTTTCGAATGCGGAAGATCCTTTTGCGTTTCCCAGAACGGAGACAAATGGCCGGAAGCTGTCGCTCCATAATCAACCGGCATACCGAAGATCGACTGATTCCAAGCTTGCCTGCAACCTCTTCCGGTGTAAGCAATCCGTCTTTTACTTGGATTTTCGCCTTGCTACTCCTTCCCGGGATATCCTGGTGACCGTTCAAAGCACTGATCTCCTCCCGGACGGCCTGGCGGATCGCTCCCAGGAGGGCCTCGCCGAGTAGGGTAGGAATGTTGTTCGCTTCAGCCATGCTATTTTCGCTTTAAACGCATGATCTCGGACCAAACTGTGACATCGGTAGATAGGTAGCCCTCCCCCTAAAATGTCACAGAAAAAGCCCCGTCTTTCTTATGTTTTTCAGACCCACTTTCGGGGTTCCGGGACCTCCGTCGCTCCATCCGTTTCCGGCAGGCGCCCGAGGCCAGCCTTTTCCGGCCATAGATGGGCTTCCCGCAACCGCAATCACAGGAGCGCGCCCCGCTATTTGCCGCCCCCGGGCCCATTTCTTTTCGATACAACTCCAGGACGGAACGATACGGGATAAGGGTCGCCCCGCGATCCTCGGATCCAGAGCCCGCCTTTAAGACTCGCTCGAAAAATTCTCGGGGCTGTTCTATCCTCCCCTTGAAGTGCTCCGCGAGCCATGCGGCGGTCCAGCCCCGCCGGCGCGCGAGCTTGGCAAAGTCTGCGTAGGTGACTGACCTGGTCAATGGACGAGCTCCGTTTTGATCCCCACATGGGCCAGGACTTTTCGATAGTCCGTCTGGAAATTCTCAAGGAGGCCCTTCGCCCAGGGGTCCGTTAAAAACTCATTAAAGGTCAAGACCCTAAATTGAATGCTCTCCTCCTCCAGCGCGCGCCAGCCAATCAGCGCAATAGGTTTGCCCGGGTGATCTCTCAGGGCTACAGAAATCTCGGCCTCGGTTTGGCCGTTTAGGAAAATAACGTCGAAGGCCTCGGTTTTCTCAAAGCCGAGGAAGATCCCCACCAAATAATCACTACCGGTCATCTCAAGGGCCTCCTGGGCCATCTCTCGAAGCCGATCACTCCCGATCTTTCCGGGCTCGGTTTTCATCTCAATACTCCGGTTCATTTGTCGTGAGCTTGTCCCGCTTGAGTTGAGTCTCCAGACTTTGCCCTCCCCCACTCACCTTGATCCCGCCTTGGGCGTTGATGGCTCCAATGAGGGCCATTATCGCCGCCACTTCGCCTCTAAGAATTTGCGCGTTTGTGATTGCATCGCCAAAGAGCCCTTTCGAGTCATTCTTGATTCCGCTGATAATGATTCCGCTCTCGCGCACGGGGCCGACCATGTTTGTGAAAGTTCCATCGATTGACTCGATTTCCTGCCGCCAACCCTTGGTATCACTCTGATCTCCCCTGATAATGATCCTTGCCTCTTCGGCCGGACCAAGCATGTTCGTGAAAACTCCGTTGACCGATCCGATTTCCTTCCGCCATCCCCCCATATCGGTCTCAATTTCCCCGGTCTCGTGCCCCATCCTTCTCACCGATTCAACCAGGGCGCTGAAGGACGCGCCGCCCATGTCGCTTGTTCCGCCTAGACCTCCCATCCCACCTCCGCCTCCCATCCCGGAAAAGGCGCCTCCCACTTTACCTTCCACCTTGATGCCGGCCGCTGTGAGCATTTTCTGGATCAAGGAATCAACTTTGTCGATCGCGCTCTGAACATGCGCCGGGACATCGATGCCAAATGTCCGGAACGTTTTGGTTTGGATTTCCGCCAGGGCCGCGGTCATGAGTTGCGCCTGCTGAGGTGTAGGGGGAAGTCCAGATTTGAAGGCTTCGTTGATCTGCCTCACTATGTCCCCCATGATGTTCTTGGGATCCACTATTAAGAGCGCGTTCAACTTTGCGGCGGCCAGTTGCTGAGTCTTCAGCAGCTCCTTATCAAAAATCTCAAGGCGTTTTTCCGATGCCTTTATTTCGCTCTCCATGGCCGAGATTGTCGAGGTATCGCCTGCCCGTTGGGCCGCGATCAATCGTTCTTGCGCGCGTGCCTGGATCATGGCCTCGATAACTTCCTTTGTTTTTTTGATTACGCCGGCCTCTTTGATCCAGCCCTCGAGTTCGGCATCTGAAGCAATGCCCTGAGGTTTAACCGATTTTTCGAGATCGCGATGAATTTTAGCTACATTCTCTTTTATGCGCTTCTGGACATCCTCCATTGTCGTGAATAGATTGCTGACAAAATCAGTTAAGCCGGCCAAAGGTCCCGCCGCTGCGATCATTGACTCTCTTTTGATCCGCGTTATAGCGTCGCCAAACTGCTCCAACTTCTTAATATCGGCGTCGCTGATACCCTTTGCTCTCAATTCATCAAGAGAGCCGGCTACCTGGGAAAGGGCAGGTGCTAATTCTTTAAACGCTCTGCCGAGGAGTTGGGCGCCGAGGGTGTTGCGGGTTATCGGATCTTCGATGCTGCCGAGAGCACCGGCAACTAATTCTAAAAACCGCTCCGGGCTCGCGGCCCTGAGTTGGTTAAAGTCAAGGCCGAGGGTCTGTATCGCTTTTTTTACCTCCTCTGAACCTTGGCCTATGTTTTTCTGAGCGGTAAAAATGCCTTTGGCGAAAGCATCTACGCTGGTGCCGGACTCTTCCAGGACGCTCTGGATACCGCTCAAGGTTTGGGCAGAGATCCCCGTTTGCTCTGATAGATCCTGAAGATGGCCCGCCAGGTCTATGACCTCTTTTCCGAAGGTCAGAAGAGCGCCGGCAGAGACGAGCCCGGTAAGCATTCCGGTGACGCTGGTCAGACTACTGCCGACCTTGCCGAGCACGCTGCTCGCCCGATCCTCTGCGGTCAAAACCATTTTCATGACTTCTTCGCTTGTTGCCATGTTGATCTCCTCTCTAAATAGTCACCTTTTAAAAAACTTCAGCGCCGAGCGGAACTCCTTGGGAAACCTATCCGATACCACCGCGCGCAGCGCGCTCTGGATTTGTTCAAAAATTATGGGGATCGAGGGGCCGAATTGCATGTTTAGAAACTCTCTACGTTTACCCGAGCGCTTCCATACAGCGAGCTTGCCCGTGCTCCGCCTGCGACCGATAAAAGCCCCGGCGATAAATCCGCGCACACCCTTGCCCTTTTGAAAGCTTATTCCCTGGCCCGGCTGCGGTCTGATTACTTTCTTCGGACTTGGTTTTAGGAGGATAACAGGAATGCCCTTTCCCCTGGCCTCGATTGTGGCCGTCAAAGCGTTTCCTGGCGTGGCCTTGCGGATCTGAGTCGCGGCCCGGACCATCTTCTGCTTGATGCCCAGATCATCGGCGATCGATTTCACCGCAACTGAGCGCACGGTGGCAGCGGTGCGATTAAGAGCAACAGCCGCGGCCTTGGGATGCGCGCGCTTTGCGTCTGCGAGCATCTTCTGAATCTTGTCTGCGTTGCCTGTGACGTTGAATTTAAACATTTTAATGGGTCAATAACCGCTACCGCGGACGCCGGCAGCCAGGCCTTTATAATAGGCTATGAGTTGGAGGATCCAGGCGCGTAAAAAGTAGTTCTCGCTAAGCACACCTCTGGTACACAAGCGAGAGATCACGCTGCGATCGACACCGATAATGCGCGCGAAATTCGCTTCGGAAACTTTTGTTTCAGGATCATCCAATGATTTTTGGAGAAGAGCCTCGATATCTGCGTCTGTTTTTTTCTTCTTTGGCATAAGCTGCTTCCTTTTTTTTGTTGTGTTGAGGCCCTATAGGATCCTCATATCTAGCGATTCCTCGCAAGTTCGCTTATCCGCGTTTAACCGGCCCTCCAGGGTCCCTCTCTGTTGTGCAGATGTCTGCACTTCGTCCGTGCGCAGCGGCCAGCCGGATTTGAAATGCTTCAGGATTTTTTTTGTGTTCCCGATCAACTATCGCTCTAGTTGGCGCACCGCACAAAAAATAGCCAAGGCCCTCCAATCGCACAGAAGCGACACCCTTCCTGGCCATCTCGGCAAGAAATTGTTCGATCTTATCTGCCACTGCAGCCCTCGCTTTTTTGCCATCCATACTTTTCCTTATGCCCCCTTTCGTCCGAGCGCCTGCTTTAACTCACGTTTGCGGTCCTCAAGCTGCCGAAGTTGCGCCTGAAGTTCTTCTCGCGAAGGGGGTTTCGGCATAGAGTTAAACAGGACCGCAGCGGCCTCTTCAACGGAAAGGAATGTTATCCCCGGGCCCGGAACGTGAGAGGCTGGAGCCAGGGCTTCACGATAAAAGCGAGAGTACTTATCTTCTCGCTTCCTCGCATCGAGGTTCCTAATGCGGCCTTGGACAATGAGGATTTCTGCGTTCAATTCAGCAATCTTATTTCGTATCTCAAGCTGGTCCATAGTCGGCCTCGGTAACCGTAATGATAGAAGGAATTCCTCCTATCATGTTTCTTTCAACCCGAAGATTGCCAAGCATGCCATCATTGGCAGCCTTGGCAGCCTTAAGCTTAACCAGGGCAAGCGTGCCAACCATGCCAAGATTTACACCCCTGACATGCTTGGCGGCCTTGGCAGCCTTGCTCATTATGAAGGCAATGACCAACTCCAACCTCCGCGACCGTCTTTGATGGCCTTGACCCCCATCGATGTCTTGGCCCTCCATAGTGTCCTCTCGCTTACGCCCGCCTCCCGCGCCTGCTTCTTCACTTCGCTCGAGGCTAACGATCCAGCGCTTAATATCTCACGCAAGAAACCTTCAGCCTCCCCTTTTTCGCTCGCCTCCTCCCCGGTCGCTGGGGTTACAACGAGCCGTTCAGCCGTTATTGGCGACTCGCCACCCCAAAGGAACCGGCCGTGAACGATAGAATAACTCAAGGATGCTGCTTTAGGAGCAAGGGAGGATTTGACGTGCGCCATCACAAAATCGCCGGGGGTGTCCGGGTTCTCCCCAAACACAAAGGCGGATCGGCAGGCGGCGAGGAAGTCAATCGAGCCCGCGCCTTTATAGACCGCCCGGGCCGTAGACTTAACCAGGTGCCTAATACCTATGACCGCGCTCCCTGTCTTCTCAGCGAGGCCGGCCAGAGGGCCCAGGACGCTGCGCACGGAGCTCGCCTTCCATTCATCGATGCCGCTTCCTAGATAAGCTACCAGTGGATCCACCACGCAGAGCCTTGGCTTTTCGATGTTGATTGCACGTTCTAGGATATCTAAATCTGCAAGGCTGACTGAGCGCTCTTGCCCTTTTCGGTCCTTTGCACCCCGAAGAATGGAGACCTTTTTCAGATCGGCGCCCATGTCCTCCAAGCGCGGCCGGATCGTGTCGGCGATTCCATCCTCAGCCGATAAGATCAAAACGCAGCCCGGCGCCGTTTTTGTTTGGCCAGGCAAGCCCGACCCCCGGGTGACCGCCGTTGCGATCGCTAAACTACAAAAACTTTTTCCCACACCCGGATCTCCCTCCAGGAGTGTAAGCTTCCCCAGGGGGATGCGACACTCCCAGAGCCAGATTATTTCCTCTCTCTCGACGTCCGAGACTCGAACCAAAACAGGCTGAGCGCCGCTATATTTCCCGTTGCTGTTGGTTTGCAGAGCAGTCAGGGAGGCAATGGTTTCGCCTAATAAATCGCGATCCTCTGCGGAGGAACTAAATCGTTCTTGCGCGCTTATTAAGATTGATAAAAACTGTCTCTTTTTTGCTGCTTCGCGGATGATTGCCGCATAGCGTTTAACATGTAGCAGGGAGGGAACTGAGGCCTCGGCCATGGCCGCCAAATCCGCGGTGGAGATGTTCTCGCCCCTTGCTCGGAGGCGCGCTTCGAGCGTCACTAAGTCTACGGGTTCGCCGAGCTGGAACAGGTCCAGGAGCGCTTCAAAGATGCTGCGATGCGAATCGAAATAAAACTCGGAAGGGTCTATTGAAGTGGCTGCTGATTCTAGAAGGGCGCCGTCTTGGATAAAGGCGCCCAGGAAAGCTTTCTCAGCGTCAATTGCATTGGGCATCATCTTTAATTCTTTTCAAATGAATGGCGCGGGGAAGCGGATCTGCGCTTTTGCACCGGGAAGTCTTTAACCTCGCAAGTGATCAAAGCCCGGTCCCCGCGCCTGGCGCGCCCGAGCCACAATGACTATGGAGATCATGGTGGACCGTGGAAGAGCGGATTGAGGCGACCCGCCGGCGCGCAATGCTAAACTTTTTCATCTGCCTCCAGCACTTCGAGAAAAACTTCTGGACTCAAATCCGGCCGCCGATCAACCTTGGCGCCAAACTCTTCAAGTTGGCAACATATAGATTCCTCTGCGGTTTCTAGTTCGTGGATTTCGGCGGCGAGAACGGCGAGACGCGTTTGTCGCTCGGCGGCCGTGATCGTTTCTTTCGGCCAACTTTCGCGGATCTTGGTGGCGATATTTTTTTTAATCTCAGGCCCGAGAACACCGCAGACGAAAGCTGCCGTCATGGTCTGCATGCCGTCGAGGGAGTCCACAATCAGAGGGTAAGAGTCATGAATAAGGGCCGGAAGGCAGTCGTCGAATTTTGATGCTGAGTCGTCGATCCGTTGGCCAATGATTTGAATCGCTTCCTCTGCCGAAATGGGTAAATGCTCAAGTCGACTGCACTCCGATTTTTTCTCGGCGATTTGCAGTCGAATTGAAGACAGTCCCGTCAAAACCTTCTGCACAGTCTCCTGCGTCTCTCTCGCTAGATCTGCGAGCCTGCCATCGGCCTTTTTTATCTGTTCTTTTTTCATGATCCTTGGCCTCCTCTGGTTTTGACATTTCCTCCGCTAAAACCCCGGAATTCCCCTGAGGGGTCCAGATTGATTTTTTGATTTTGCAAGAAGGTCTCGCATGCGGAAAGAAGGGCGATGACATTCTTGTGATGTTCTGAAACCTCTAAGTAGCGCTTTTGAACTGCCGCGAGGTCTTTCTCTATTCTTTCGATCTCGGCATTGACGCCCTCAATATCAGAGGATTTGTAATTTCCGATCCTGAGCATATCTGCCCGGGATCTACTCATCGCGCCGAATCGTTGATTCAAATTTTCCCGATCACGGCGGATCTCGTTTATTATTCCTTGAAAACTTTCTTTCCGTTGGCGTAAGTTTTCAAGCTTTTTAGAATTCCAAACTATTTTTGCCATGATGACCTCCTTTTTTGGTATTTTTGAAACTGCTCAAGATGAAGAATTACCCGCTTAGGATCTAACGTCACGCCTGTTATTTCTCTCCAAGTGGCAATGATTCGCTGGATATCCCTGTCCGTCCAATCCATCTTCGGGGTTCGCGCACGTAGGCGGCGCCGGCGAGCCACCGGGAAAAACAACGGTCCGGCATCTTGGTCACCAACTGGTAGGGCGGCCTCGGTGCCGCTGGAAACGTAGGAAGGGTTTTTCATTTTGCTAACCGTCTACGCGAACGTCGCTCGGGTCCCTTGATGGTCTTGTGAGCAATTTTGCGCTCCGCTCACGGAGTGCCCGACGGATGAATTCGCAGACCGAAACACCCTCGGTGCTGGCACCGACAATTAGAAGTTCCCGATCTGCGCGCAAAAGCCGAACGGAGGTTGTCGTATCCTTCACTTTTATCGTCGATCTTTTTTTCTTCACAATGCGCTCATTTTGTGCTAAAAGAAGTGCTAAGCGCGAAGGAATTAAAGATAGTACGATAAAGCATTTCTTATCCGATCCATGAGCCGCCCACATACAGAGGTTGAACTTTCACCGCAGACCTATTTATCGCAAGAGCTAGATCGCGAGATGGGAAAAATGCGCCGAGATCTTCAAGACCTTAGATATACAGCCGCCCAAGCCAAAGCGCACGTCCACCGGATCTTCTCGAAGCCTTCGGTCCGGGACAAACTAGTTGCAGAAATTAAAAACGACATGGCCCTCGATTTATCTAACCTTGAATACGCATCGGGCCTTTTGCTTGAATCAGAACGAAGAGAAATTGGGATCGCCTTACGCTTATATATTCAGCGGCGAGATGCCCCCAAAACAAAAAACGTTCTGAAGAACCGCCGCACAATAATAAAATCAGCCGAAGATCTGGCGGCGTCGCTTGATGTTCAGCAGCCTGCGGGCAGATACATTGTGGAGGGATACATCGAGGAGGGGATTGAGATTCTGAATTTCCTATCCACACTACAAAAAATCAAGATGTTAATCAGAGACGAAGCAGATGATTTGGCTCAAACAGTGGTGAGTCAGAGGGGTGCGCCCCGGAATATACCTCTTCACCTCCTCATCGGTAGCGCAGCGAAAATTTATATACGGGCTGGTGGGCACGGGATCGGAAGTTACCACAAGCCTATAATTGGAGCGTATGAGGGCCCCCTGTTTAGGCTAATTATCGAAATGCTTCGGATGGCAGGCGATGTACCTGGCAAAAGATTTGGAAGCAGCACTGTCGGTCAGCAAGCGAAGATTTATATGGAGATTCATGGCGAGAGCTTGGGTATGATTGACCGACGTACGAAACCTGACGCCAAGGTGGCCAGGAAGACCATACGCGCGATTTCTAAAGCATCCTCACACGTTTCTTAATCCTTTTTCCTGACTCAAAACTTCCTTGTGATATACTGCCAGTGTGCAGGATGAAAAGATTCTCTGGATCGAGGTCTTGCTCCGGGCGATCAGCGATGCTGTTGGCCGGATAAGATTTGATGGCAGCAACAATCCCGCTGGTATTCAGCGCAGCGCCCGGGCGTGGTTTTTTTCATCGGATTATAATATCGGGTCGTTCCTCTGGATCAGCGACCTCCTGGGCCTGGATTCATCCGCCGTCCGCAAGCGAATCACCGAGCTCGCGAAGCCTCAGATCTCCCCGGTGGTTCAGGTGCTCCGGCCTCCTGTGATGCCGGCGATCAAGGAAGAGGGAAATAGAGTCAAAGCCCAGAGGAGCCGCCTTTTGCGGAGATGGGTCAAACTGCCCTGCGTTCCCCAGAGTCTAGCACCAGGGCCTGCCGGCGGCCGCGACAATTTGACTCTTACTTAATCCAAAGCCGCCGAGCTATTCAGAGAAGCTTAGCAAAGTCCTCTACTGTGATCCCGGCTCCCCGGATGAGGGCCCTCAAGGTTCCGCGATCAAGCTCTTTGTGGTCCGGGACTGAAAGATGGCGCCCATTGGCATGATAGAGAATGATGTGGCTTCCTCTTTGGTGGTGGAACCTGAAGCCGGCCTTCTCAAAGGCTTTGACCGCTTCCCGGCCAGAGATAACCGGAAGGACGGCCATTAGGCGGCTACGCTGATTTCTACGACGTCAGGAGAGGGTATGGGAAGGTCTTGGGCCTTACGGACCTCCAGGATCCCTTCAATCGCCTCCTGGATGTTCTTGAGAGCTTCCTCCCGGGTCCTTCCCTGCGAGACGCATCCCGGAAGAGAGGGACACTCAGCCACGATGTAGCCATCTTCTCCCTGGGTGAGGGTAATGAGATATTTGTGAGCCATGAATCTCTCCTCCCGACCTACCAGGTAGAGAATATCATAGTGATCTTCCTGGGGTCAATCGGGGCAGCGCGGGAAAGGGCTTCCATGTGGCTTTCCAGGACGCCTAGAGCCTGAATATCTTCGACCACCCGCAATCTCCCTATGAATCTCGCCAGGATGTGTTCTTTCTTGATCCGCAGTTCCTCCCGGTGGCTCCTCATGTTAACGCTACGTAAACAATTTTTCATCAAAATGAGGTCTATTAGGTCAATGTGTTCAATGTGAACAATCTGAACAGATATCAGGTTGGGAAATAAAAACGGGGAGTTAGCTTAACTCCCTATCGCTGCTGAATTTTCGCCTTTTGCCAAACCCTAGTTTGAGGGGCTAGTGCCAGAAATGGCGTAGGGGTTCAAATCCCCTTCCTCGCACCACTCCCCCCACTCCCCTAACCCCCGCGTCTAGACTCTTCTAAGCTGCGCGCGTTTTTGTTGTTCGCAAGACCTCCGCGACCAATTCCGCCAGGCCCACGAACGTGACGGACAACTCACTGTACTTTCGCGCGAAGGAACGCTTGACATCGTGAGCCACGACTAGATTCTCACCCTGAGGATACCGCAGCCTGAAAGCCTTAAGGTTCGTGCTATCAAAGTCTGCGGTAGACCATTTACACTCAATAGCCAAGAGCTGCCGGGCACGACGCGGCAATACGAAATCCACTTCGTGTCCCCTCTTGTCTCGCCAGTATCGAATATCACGCCTTTGCAAATGAGCGTGCATCTCGTTCAGGACGAAATGCTCCCAAAGCAATCCGAGGTCCTCGTTACGCAACGTATGCCAGCCACGGTGGTAGCAGACAAAGCCCGTGTCGAATCCATATACTTTGGGAGCCGAGACGATCTCCGCGGAGCGGCGCGAGCTAAAAGGACGGACGACGTGCGCGACAAAGGTTGCCTCCAGCACTGCCAGATAGTTGGAGATAGTGGCCCGGCTGACCTCACAGGGGCGGGCGAATCCTGTTGCCTCAAAGATCCCTCCGCTCTGGGCCATGAGAAGCTCGGTGAATCTTTGAAACGAATGCCTTCGCTCTAAACGAAACAGCTCTTCCACGTCTTTCGACCAGTAGGCGTCCATCCATTCCTGGAAATCCCGCTCCGGCAGCTCTTTGGCGAGAAAAAATGGCGGCAGGCCGCCGCGTAGAAAGCGGTAACGGAGATCCAGGCGCCCGAAGTCCCCAAGGTCTGCGGTGGTCATCGGCGTAAGCCATATCTCCTCTTTGCGCCCCGACAGGGTATCGCGAAATTTCTTCGACGCGCCAAGCGTCGAAGAGCCGGTCGCGAGAATCTTCGTCTTCGGATAATGATCGGCGGCGATCTTGAGGATCTGCGCGGGATTCCCAAGCCTGTGAATCTCGTCCAAGACGATACGCCGAGCGCCAACGCCCTCGAGGAACCCCTCGGGGTCGTCCATCATACGGCGGGTGCGAGGGAGCTCACAGTCAAAATACTCGACATGCGGCAGGCTCTGCGATAGAAAGGTCTTGCCGGCCCGGCGTACCCCGGAGAGCCACACGACGGAGCGTCGTTTCCACGCCTTTTCTACCCGCTCCACCCAAAAGCGCCTCTGTACCATATGCCGGCACTTTAGCAAATAGTGCCACTATATGCAATCCTATTGGCATATAGTTCAGCCTCGGCTCTGCGCTCTTCAGCCTCGCCTCCTCGGAGCCCGTAGCTTCCTCTCTCTCTCAGGGGCCTTGCCGTCCCTAGAGCGGAAGATTGACTCCAAGTCGTTGGAAGTCTCTGCGAAGCCAACCCAAAAAAATGAGGGGGCTTGCCGAGCAAGCCGAAAGCACCGAGAGTGAACGGTTCAAAGAACCCACTGGCCCATTGCTTTCGGCGCGCGAGGTGAGTCCCCGAACGGGAATTCCCGGCGAGGAGGCACTGAAGCGAAGGGATGGGGGGTCCCTGTCAGAGATGGTTAAGCTCTTGTTGAATCTATCTCTTTGGTTTTATACCACCACACTTTTTGACGGAGAGCCGCCGGTCTTACACACGCACCCTATTACACTTATTCACGCAAGTAGACGGGCCTTGCTCGCCAGCGCGGTATTGCATAGAATTAACAGCAGATGCGTCTTTATTTGGACACCTCCGTATTTGGAGCCCTCTTTGACCTGGAGCCGCCGGGTCGAATCGAGAGGACAAACATGTTTTTCCGAGCGGCAGAGCAGCGCGGGGATAATCTCTATATCTCCGACGTCGTCCTAGACGAGATCGCCGACGCGCCTATGCGTCTCAGGCCTTCCCTGGAGAGAGTGCTGAGGGAAGCGCACCTGCGCGTCCTGTCTGAATCCCAAGAGAGCTTGCGGTTAGCCGGGGCCTATGTCGCGTCGCGCGTCGTGCCCGCGAGATTCCGCGACGACGCGAGGCACGTGGGCGTCGCATCTGTCGCGGCAGTTGACGCGCTTGTTTCCTGGAATTTTAAGCACCTTGTCAATTTGCGCAGAAAGCGGCTTTTTCATTCGGTGAACGTGCGTCTGGGCTATCCACAGATCGACATTATATCTCCTGAGGAGGCTCTCTATGAGTGAACGTTGGGAAAGCGACTCGCTTCGTTGGATTCATGAAGTAAGGGAGAAAAACTACAAGCGGGGAAAAGGGAAATCGCTGGAAAAGCTCCGCCCAGGGCCGAGTCGGAAGGCGCAAGCTCTCGCCCGAAGGCTTGGCTTGCAGCATGTCGCGCTTCGGCCAGAGGCGAAGCCTCTTGCAAAGCGCCAAACCGGGTCTCGATAATTAGCACTGAGAGCTAAGAAGCTAAGCTGTTAGTTACCGTCCTTCCGCTTTTTGGCCGAGGGCTGACGGCTCTCTGCCTCTTGCCTATAGCCTGTTTCGGCCGGAGGCTGATCCGCCTCTGGCGGAGCCTGTTGCCTCATGCCTCTTGCCTTTTGCCACCATTGACACCTTGGCTCCCAAAGCGGATAATCCCCGCAGTTGACAAGGTGGCAGGATGGTTGAGAGCTGCCGAGCTTTTCGGCCGATTCCGAGCCTTGAGTAAAGACCGTCAAGCCCGACTGGATCTCTCCAGCCAGGCTTTTTTAGTTGGAGAGCGGATAGATCGAGATGTCGCGGTAGGGGTAATCACGGAGGTTGTAGGTGACAAGCGTCAGGCGGTGTTCCAAGCAGGTGGCGGCGATGACCGCGTCGATCCATTCGCGGGGATCTCTTTGCCGCTTGCGCGACAATAAGAGAGAGGCGGCGCGGCGAGCAATGGAGGCGTCAACCGGGACAACCCGGAGCGACTCCAGCAAGGCCTGCGTTTTCCGCTCTTCCCCTGGCCGCACCCCCGTCCAAACTTCAAGGATGCTCAGGGCGGAGCAGGCCAGCGCCGCGGGGGTCTCCTTTTGCAATCGCTCCACCAGCTCCACTGTTTCGGTCCGTCCGCGAAGCAGCCAAATCAGCACGTCCGAGTCGAGCAAAAAGTCAGCCACGGCGCTTAAACCGCGCGCGAAACCGCCTCAGGAAGCGGTTCACGTCGCCCTGGCTCTTCAAGTCGGGATGGTTGGCGTCGCTCCAGCAACCGGCGGATTCCTTCAGGGCCTTTTGAAACTTCATGGCCCGCAATCGTTCCTCGATAGCCTCTGCAATAAACTGGCTCCGGCGCCGGTTGGGGATCGTCTTCCTCAACTCGTCCATGAGGGGCTCGGGTAGTACAATTTGGGTCTTCATATGTCACCACATTCTAGCAATATAGCTATATCCCCAGGAATATGGCTTGTCAACTGCCTGAACCCATCGCCTGCCGCCTCTTGCGTCCTCCCTCCTGTCTAGTCCCTGCCGGCAGTCCGGGAAAGTATGACAACGGGCAAACCTTGTGGTATAGTCTAGCCTTAAACAAGGCGGCTAGCTCTAATTCGATCGAGCAGCAACTTAGCGGTTATATCTTGTAAGCCCGAT
>Ga0209212_1003489_pt1 | contig 20689 bp, 24 predicted proteins | sample RifGroC2_FD_183996 | JGI IMG/M metagenome (GOLD analysis project Ga0209212, IMG submission 183996) | Groundwater microbial communities from Rifle, Colorado, USA - Groundwater C2 (SPAdes) (version 2) | ecosystem: Environmental > Aquatic > Deep subsurface > Groundwater | place: Rifle, Colorado... | reverse complement strand
GGTCCATTTAAAAATAGCTGGACAACGATGGCGTTCCTAATCCTGGTGAATAATGTCTTTCAGGAGACTACGAAGTCTGTTCAGTGCTATGGCACGATGACTTATCTTATTCTTAATATCACCTCCAAGTTCAGCAAAGGTTTTCCCATATTCAGGCACAATAAACACCGGATCATAGCCAAATCCTGAAGTCCCTCTTTCCCTGGTCCCAATGATGCCGGAACATTCACCCAGCACGGTTTGTATTTCACCACCGGCAAGAGCAATGGCTATCACGCATACAAACCTCGCTGTCCTCTTTTCAGAGGGTACATCACTAAGTAGACTGAGCAGCTTTTTTATATTTTCAGAATCAGTTGCCCCTTCTCCTCCGAACCGTGCTGAATATACACCTGGTGCACCAGCGAGTGCATCGACCTCAAGGCCTGAATCATCCGCAATAGTAATAAGACCTGTATATTTCGATACTGTAACTGCCTTTTTCCGTGCATTCTCTTCAAATGTATTGCCATCCTCGATAATATCCGGGATATCAGGATAACAGAAAAGGGTATGCATCTCCAAACCATCCCTAATATCTGATTCTTTGAGGATAGTCCTCATCTCTTCTATCTTGCCCTGATTCTTTGTGGCAAGGATTAGCTTTAACATTAATGTCAGATCAGGTCTCCAACCAGTTTCTTCTGCATTTCAATAAGCTCTTCTATGCCTTGTTTGGCAAGAGCAATAAGACCCTCCATCTGTGTTTTTGAGAAAGGTGATCCCTCGGCAGTACCCTGAACTTCAACAAACTTCCCCTTTCCTGTCATAACAATATTCATATCAACCTCTGCAGTAGAATCTTCAGAATAATTAAGGTCAAGGACAGGCTCTCCATCTATTATCCCGACACTCACAGCAGCAAGATAATCTTTTAATGGGATCTCCTCAATCAGCCTGTTTTTATGTGCAAATTTCATTGCATCTACAAGCGCAACAAATGAACCGGTAATAGAAGCTGTACGCGTCCCGCCATCTGCCTGAATTACATCACAGTCTATCCACACTGTCCGCTCCCCTAATTTATCCAGTGCCACTACAGCCCGCAATGCCCTGCCTATAAGCCGCTGAATCTCATGTGTGCGTCCACCTATCTTACCTTTAGACGCTTCCCTTACCACCCTTGCATGGGCAGATCTGGGGAGCATTGAATATTCAGCAGTAATCCATCCCTTATTCTGGTCCTTAAGGTGCGGGGGGACCTTCTCTTCTATAGTTGCGGTGCAGATAACCCTCGTATCCCCTACCTCTATCAGGGCCGAGCCTTCAGCATATTTTATATAATTCCTGTGTATCTTTACCTGCCTCAATTCATCATTTTTTCTTCCATTTATACGTTTCATATGAAACACCCCTAACTTAACTTTTCTTTGTCAGGCAAGATGCCTGACCTGTTAACCCAGATCCACCTTATCCACTTTATATATTTTCTCTCCGAGGAATCTGCTCCCCTGCTCTTCAAAACGGACAGGGACATCAGTTACAAAATATCTTCTTACAGGTGTTGTCTTTGTATCGCTCTCTGACCCCGATAAGTTAATCAGACCGAGATTAGTTAGCAATTCCCGCACTTCTGATGCCGTCTCTTCTGCAGAGTCTATCAGCCTTACACCATCTCCCATTACCTTCTGAATGGCACTTTTTAATAATGGGTAATGTGTGCATCCAAGCACCAGTGTGTCTATCCTGTCGTTTCTTAAAGAAGTCAGGTAACGTCCTGCAACAGATATAGTGATGTCATCATTAAGCCATCCCTCTTCAACGAGCGGGACAAATAAGGGGCATGGCTGACCAATAACGGTTATATCAGGATTCACAGACTTTATCGCCTTTGTATAAGCACTGCTCCTGATAGTAGTTTCAGTCCCTATTATCCCGATCCTGCCATTCTTCGTAGCCTTTGTAGCTGCCCTCGCACCCGCCTCTATAACTCCTATCAGAGGGAGGGGGAACTCTTTTCTTAATACAGGGAGACTGACCGCTGATGCTGTATTGCAGGCAACCACAAGGAGTTTAATATTATATTTCAAAAGGAAGCGGGTATTCTCTATTGAATATTTAATTACCGTCTCCTCAGACTTAGTCCCATAGGGGAGGCGCGCTGTATCGCCAAGATACAGTGTTTCCTCTTCAGGAAGAAGCTTAATAATTTCCTTCAGTACTGTAAGTCCCCCTATACCGGAATCAAAAATACCTAAAGGTCTTTTTTCGTTTTTCATGGAGAAGATAATGCTATGATAATTAGGTTTGTGAAGTCAAGTGCAGATAGGGCATCCTTAATGCCTTTTTCCTGTATCCCAGGTTCAGACCAATCCTGTATGTTATCCCCTTTGGACTTCGTAAACATCTTTTCAGTATATTTTTAATTGTGTAAGTATTACGGAATATCCAGTAGTATCCATTCTGGAGTTCATCTGTTGTCATCCCCTTTGGCTGGAATACGACTTCGCCTGTATGATACTTAGCCCAGTCCCTGTCGATTATCCTTCCTTCTTTTTCAAGGACATTGTAAGTTACTGTGCCAGGAAACGGAGTAAGTATATGAAACTGTGCTGCATCCATACCTGTCTCCATTATAAAGTCAAAGGTATTTTTAAAAACCGTTTTATCATCTTCATCTAATCCAAACACAAAACTTCCAAGGATATTTATACCTGCAGCATGTATCTTTTTTATTGCCTCTTTATAGCCCTTTGCAGAGTTCCAGCCCTTATGCATCTTCTCAAGGTTTTTCTGTGACAGACTCTCAAATCCAATAAATACATATTTGCCACCGCTCTTTGCATATAGATTCAGAAGCTCCGGGTCTTTCGCCAATGTTATGGATGCCTGACTCCCCCATGTAACCTTAAGCGGTATCAATTCCTTAAAAAGCTCTTTGGCATATCTCGGCCTGCCAACTATGTTGTCATCAACAAAGAAAAAATCTTTTCTGTCAAATCCTTTAATCTCCTTAATAACATCTTCAACAGGCCTTACCCTGAATTCATGGCCAAAAAAAGAAGTTACCGTACAGTAGTCGCAGTTGAATGGACAGCCTCTTGTTGCCTGAAGTGAATTAAAACCTGTTACAAACATCTTTCTGTCAAGAAGGTCCCGGCGGGGGATTGCCATGCTTTTCATCTCACATAAATGCTCAGCCTTATATCCTCTTTTCATTACCCCCTTTTTAAAATCTTCAAGTGCCTTTTGCCAGACCAGTTCTGCCTCTCCTATAATAACAGAATCCGCATGTTCAAGGGCTTCATCCGGCATTGCAGAGACATGTACACCTCCCATAATAACTTTCACACCTTTTGCCCTGAAATTATCCGCAATCTCATAGGCACTCGGCATATCTGCTGTGAATCCTGTTATACCAACAAGATCCACCTTTGCATTGTAATCAACGGGTTTGGCCCTTGCATCCAGTATCTCTACATCCCACTCCCCGGGTGTAATCGCTGCAATGGTCGGTAAGTTTAAACGAATGAATCCTGCCTTCCCCTTCCTGGAGATCTTACCCCAGTAACCGCGTTCGCTTTTTGGGAGGATTAAAAGTAATTTCATATAGTTACACACTAACAGGTATTAACCTTAATAGCAAGCCACGATTCATTATAACCTGATTCTTTATAACCATAAATTTTATTTGCTTGACTTAAGGTTCGAAAACATGATATTGTTTCAAACAAGATTTTAGAAGTTTTTGCGTTAACAGGAAGCCACAAAGACTTTTAGCTTTGTGGCTTTTTTTATTGCTGCCTTCTGAGATTTTAATTTACAGATAAGGAGGTAAACAAAATGGCACAAGGAACTGTGAAATGGTTCAATGAATCCAAAGGATTTGGCTTCATCGCTGCTGAAGACGGCACAGAATTGTTCGTACACTATTCTGCAATTCAGGGCGATGGATTTAAGACCCTTGTTGAGGGTGATTCAGTCAGCTTTGAAACTGAACAGGGCCCGAAAGGTCCCAAGGCGATCAACATCGTCAAAATCTAAATAAATAAGGAGGCCCCCTTTAATGGACGGGCCTCCTCATTTGAGAGGCAAATGATTAATAAAAGGAATGATGTAAAGTTAGAAAGGATTCAGAAGAGGCGTGATGCAGGTACTGTGGTTAAACGCTTTCCCGGGGTTGCTGAAATCGTTATCAATATGACGTACAATCAAAAAGGAATAAGACCTATAATCAGAACCTTTAATTTTTCCCCCAATAGTTATGCCTTTTTCAGGATAGATTGCTTAAGCAAAGAATGCGTTGATGGCGGGTTTGATCTGACGCGGGTTATAACCACAATGATCAGGAATCGCAGCGTAGTGGAAAAAGGTGCACTCAATTGTGAAGGCAATGATCCCTCCGGAGACTCCTCAGATATTGTCTATGAAGTTACTATACAATATATGAAATAATAGGTGAATGGATGTTACAAGACCTGACCCCATCCCGAAGTTATTTCTGAAGCAGGAAAAAAAGCTCTCCTTCTTCTTTCATGAATCCTGCTCCTTTCCCTGCATCGGGGCCTTCGCCCCAGAAGAGGTCAACCCTTCCTGCGCCTTTTATTGCTGCACCCTCGTCCTGATTTACAACAAACCGCTGGATATCCATCCAATCATCGATTTTGCCGGATGAATCAACAACCGGTGAGGTTGTCTTTATAAAAGATAGTCCTCCCCTTGGAAAGAGAGACGGATCAGTAGCTATTGAGTGTCCTGGTGTCAGAGGGACCTGCAGGCTCCCTTTTGCAGGCGAATTGGTCAATTTAAAAAATATATAGCGGGGGTTCTGATACAGAATGTCATCAAGTTTATCAGGATTGTTCCTGAGATATTGCTTGATGCCCTCAACATTTCCATCTTTTGGTCTGATAAGGTCTTTGTCAATCATGAACTTACCTATACTGATATAGGGCTGGCCATTATTACCTGAATAGTGAACACCTATCATAGAACCATCAGGCAGTTTAATGGTACCTGAACCCTGTATATGCAAAAAGTACGCCTCCACCGGGTCAGCAAGCCATGCTATTTCAAACCCCTTCCCTTCCAGGACATTGAGTCCGTCAATTTGACCGCGTGTATAGTAGGGAGAATCTTTCTTTAGATCCTTTGGAGGTCTGTATAGCGGGTAACGATACTTTTCTGATGGAGACAGGCTCCCCTCAATCTCCGGTACATAATAACCGGTAAACACTACCTTGCCTCTCCCATCAGTACCAGGCGCCTGATACCACTCGAACATATATTCCATAATAATACCAAGCATCTCCTCTGAGACTGTATGATCAATAACCTGGAGGAATGTCCGTTGCGTCCTCGCAACATCTCCTGCCCGTACCATCCTTCCGCCATAATTAAACTCCGTGTCATTATCTATACTCTCAAGATATTCAAGATTATTTTTTATGGCCTTACGCAGGGCCTCCCGGTCTATTGCACTATAGTTGTTGTATATAGCAGAAGGTTCACTGATATAAGCAAGATTGCTTAGATTATCTGCATAAGGCCGCCTCGTATAAGAGGTCATACAGCCTGCTGCAATTAAAATTGTGACAAGTAAAAAATATATATTCTTCATACAAAAATCTCGTACACCAAATCCTTGCCTGACAAAACTCTTAAAATTGAATCCTTATTGCGGCACCTATTTTTTCTCCATTTCCATACGGTGTAAGTGTAACACCTTTATGAAGGTCTTTATTATACCTGACTATGGTTTTGCCAACTACAGTTCCAATCACAGCGCCTGCCGCTACATCCGATGGAAAGTGTGCCTCCTGCTCTATCCTTGCAAGCCCGACTAATGCAGCTATCCCATAAGATGTTATATCCACCCATCGCTCATCATAGTATTCTGCAATCACGGAGGCCAGGGAGAATGCCTGAGTGGTATGACCTGATGGGAATGATTTGTCACCTCCAAATGGTTCAAAATGATATGCCCCCTTGTCCTGATAAGGCCTGCTCCGGCCAACTGCAAGTTTCAGGGTAGGAGTTATAATACCGGCGCTTACGATACTTGATGCAAACGCATCCTTAGCCACGCTCTTTGCCTTATTATTCCCGAATATCATCCCTGCTCCGTAAAACCCTCCCATTATCCCAAAGGAAGGTAATGAACCAAACTCCTGAATAAACCTTGCAAAATCATCTGCGGATTCAGTCCTGTTTTCTTTAACCTCATCAGATATCGACCCATCAAAAACCATAACAGCCCCAATTCCAACAGTGTAAAGGGAAAAATCCAGCCAATCCCTTTGGTCCCATCTTGCTGGTGCTGTTAATGTGTGCAAAGTATCCTGAACAAGGATCCCGGCATATCTTTGAGTAGAAGCAGTAAAAGTTTCTTCGGCAAATACCGCATTTGGATTAATGATATGAAAGATTATCAGCCAGAGAGTAATTCTAATAATCTGGAATCTTAAAGTAAGAAAATTTTCCCCCTTCACAAATATTCTGCTCTATAAGATCATGAGTCTTGCGGATTCTGAAATGGCATGAAACATGTTAACATAATCCATATTCAAATTCTATACAGACCTCCGCTGATTGGTACTTGACAATTGGTACTTGACACTTGTAATAACCATCCTTTATGGTAAAGAGCTGAATGATATCATGGGTAATCTTTGCACTTATAGCCGCGTTTACACTCGCAACTGCTGATTCCATCAGTAAAAAGGCCTTACGGAATACAGATGAGTATGTAATTGCCTGGGTCAGACAGGGATATTCACTGCCATTTCTTGCAGTGGCCTTCTTTTTTATTGAAATCCCAACGCTGGACAGGACCTTCTGGTTGACACTTCTCCTGATGCTTCCATTAGAGATCACTGCAATAATCCTTTATGTAAAGGCTATTAAAATCTCTCCTCTGTCTGTTACTATCCCATTTCTGACATTAAGCCCTGTATTCATTATCCTGACCGCCTTTTTTATTTTAGGAGAATTACCTGACAAGTCAGGCTTTATAGGAATTTTCCTTATAGCTTTTGGCGGTTATCTTCTCAATATAAGGGCAACCGCTAATGGGATCCTCGGTCCTGTAAAAGCCATAGGAAAGGAGCGGGGCTCTATCTTTATGATAGGAGTAGCATTAATCTACAGTATTACATCAACCCTCGGAAAAGTTTCGATTCAACACTCAAGCCCCATATTCTTTGGTTTTTTCTATCCCTTTGTCCTTACTATAATTCTAACTATTATCCTGGGCAGTAAGGGGATTTTAAACCAGGTTGTATCTACTCCAAAAATCTTTATTGGTATTGGACTTTTTATATCTATAATGGTCATGTCTCATTTCATTGCCCTGAGCATGACTGATGTTGCGTATATGATCTCTGTAAAGAGGTTTAATCTTATCTTCAGTGTAATCTATGGAAGGTTCTTATTCATGGAAAAACACACTGGTGAGAGGCTGATTGGAAGTCTTATGATGATTACAGGTGTTATCTCAATCACCCTATTTTAGTTTTATCACATTCCCCTTTCGTATGGCTGATACAATACCTTTTAAGACCTTTTCCCTCTCCTTCCTGCTCTTAATCCCTTTCATCACTTTAGAGCGTGCGATTTTAAAGAGTTTTAGATATCCTGAATACTCGGGTCCATAAATCTTCTGAATCTCTTTTCTTATCTCTTTGGCCAGAGCAGGGCTGGCACCGCCTGTAGAAATAGCTATAGTAAGCATGCCACGATTAAAAACAGAAGGGACAATAAAATTACAGAGAGAAGGTGTATCAACTACATTCAGGAGCTTATTTAAAGATATAGCATCCGCTGCTATCCTTTTATTTGTCTCCGGAGAGCCGGTTGCAGCAATAACAATAAATACAGACTTGATATCTCCACTCCTGTAATTACGCCGGAGATGTCTTATTAATCCCTTTTCCTTGTATTGTGTGATGCGTCTCGTAATCTCAGGGCTAATAACAGTTATCATGGCACCTGTCCTCATAAGGGCAGAACACTTTCTTTCAGCAACCCTGCCGCCGCCAACTATCACACACTTTGTACCCTTAAGATTTAAAAAAATGGGATAATATTTTTTTTCTGTCATCCGATAATTTTTTATTAGCAGGGTTGAAATTAGTTGCAAACCTGCCCTTGTTTGAGGTAAATTATACCAAAATAAATTAGAATTTAACATCCGGATTAGTTAGCTGGTTGACGCAATAATGGAAAATAGGGTATACTCATTTTTATTCTTTTACTAAAAATCATCAATATTTATCATTAATTTTACAAGGAGGAATTTATGACATTAACAGAGATCAAAAAGATCGCCCAGAAATTGGGGCTCCCCACAACTGCACCCAAGACTGAGTTAATCAAATCCATTCAGCGCAAAGAGGGAAACTTTGATTGTTTTGGGACTTCAGTTGAAGGCTTTTGTGACCAGTTTAAGTGCATGTGGAGAGCAGATTGCTTAAAGCCAGCTAACAGGGCCCAGTAACAGGCCTGTTTTGTTGATAAAGAAAAGTCTTCCACTTTATATCCTTATAATTAATATAGTCCTCACCCTGATTTTATCTGAAGGAAATATTTCAGAAGCGGGGTTTATAGCAGAACCTGTTATAAAAGGTATTGAATTTCCTGTAACCATATCTTTTACCAGTGATGGACGATTATTCTTTACAGAGCGATGCAGTGGAAAAGTCCGTGTAATTGAGAAGGCCATCACTTCCACACCAAAACTTCTCCCTGAACCAGTATTCCGGTTCGGACCTGTAAGTTGCTATTTTGAAAGGGGATTACTCGGACTTACTCTGGATCCGCAATTTGGGAAAAACGGATTTCTATATGTGTATTATTCTCACAAAGGGAGTGGCCACGATGACCCATATCGGCACAGGCTTATGCGGATTACCGTAAAAGATAATAAGGGTTCAAACCCTGTGGCTATACTGGACAATCTTCCGATAGGCAGTCAGCGGGAATGGGGGCACGGAAATCACAATGGCGGAAACATTACCTTTGGGACTGATGGTAAATTATATCTCTCAATAGGAGATGTTGCAGAACCAGAGAATTCCAAGGATATGCAGTCTTTTGCAGGAAAGATACTCCGCCTGAATGCAGATGGTATCGCTCCAAAAGATAATCCGTTTTATGACCAGTCAAAACCTGACTCTCCAAAATCGTACATATATGCTTATGGCCTGAGGAATAGCTTTGACCTAACATTTCACCCTGCTACTGGCATATTATATTCAACTGAAAATGGCCCTGATATAAACGATGAGATAAATATCATTTACGCTGGAAAGAATTACGGGTGGGGACCTGACAGGATAAGTGGTAAACAAAATAAGAAAGGCCTTGAAGATCCGATAATTGTCTATCCATCAACCATTGCACCAACCGGGATTACATTCTATACAGGAACAAAATATCCGTCAGAATACCGTGATAATCTTTTTTTTGCTGACTGGAATAATGGGAACATTCATAGGGTAATCCTCGACAACCGAAAAGGGGTGGTATCAAAGGTTGATGATAACTTCTTTAAACATGATGATGGAATTGTTGATATGGTGGAAGGCCCTGACGGTCTCATCTACTTTACAGACCAGGGAGGCATTTATAGGCTTATTTATAAGCATTAGATTATGTCAACTCTTGACTTGGCAATTAATCACCTATAAAATATTACGTTATTGTAACGGCGGCGTAGCCAAGTGGTAAGGCAGAGGTCTGCAAAACCTCTATTCAACGGTTCAAATCCGTTCGCCGCCTCCAATGAAATCAAGTAGTTGCAGCATCCCTCTCAAAGTTTTTCAGCGTCCTTCCTTGTCCCGTTTACCGTCTCCCAGGGTCGCTTACCATGTTGATCCCTATAATCTAAGACTATCTTTCTATGGATAACACCTTGTCAAGTGTTGGCTCAGTCAGGTACAATGAAGTGGTATGTGAATTGCAGTAAAAAGCCCTTATGAGAAGTAAACATGCCTATCTATTTATCCCATTACTTATCCTTTTAACCTTCGAGCTGACCTCATGGTCGGATGTTGCTTATGCAAAAGACCTTCTCAGGATAGAGATCAAAAAGGATGGTGTATATTACCTCTCTCAATCTGCCATTCAGAAAGCGGGCATCCCACCGAACACTATAAACCCCTCTACTATCAAGATTTTTAATCAGGGTGTTGAGATACCTATCCATGTCCATGGTGAAGAAGACCACAGCCTTGATCCTCCCGACTATATAGAGTTCTATGCCAGAGGGATATCAAGGGACTCAGAATACCATGATTTTACGGATATAAATATCTACTGGGTGGAGTGGGGAGGAGATGATGGTAAGAGGATGATCACCAGAGATGGAACACCGGGTAATTCTCCTCCACCTCTTTCATTTATAGATCGTCTCCATATTGAGACAGATTGGAGATGGTGGCGGGAAAAACCTGAAAATGAAGAAAATGACTACTGGTTCTGGGATAAGATCTGGGCAACAGGCGAAGAGGAATATACATTTAAAGAGAAACCCTTCCCAATAAAAAATTTAGATAAAAATTCGAATGGTTGCGCTGTAAGGGTTTCTGTCCATGGGATAACAGATGTATTTACATCCCCTGATCACCATACAACAATATCTTTAAATGATATACCGTTAATCGACAAAGAGTGGAACGGTATGGTGCCGGAAAAGCTTGAGAGGAAGATTCCCTGTAGTAATCTCAACGAAGGTAATAATTATTTAAAGATCGAGGCTGTCAAAGTTCCGGTTACTGATCCAGATTGGATAGATATTCTTGATATAGACGGAGATGGTTTCCTTGATATCGACAGTATTTATCTTAACTGGTTTGAAATAGACTACAGGAAGACCTACAGGGCATATAATAACTACCTGAGGTTTACAGGGGTCGGTAACGGCCCAGTCGATTTTGCCCTCCACAACTTCTATCTTGATCTTGACCCAAATTTTATAACCATACTGGATATAACAGAATATCCGGATAATATATACAGATTCAACAACATCAAAGTTGAGAATATATCACCATACCCTGTCTACTTCAGGGATTCCCTGAATTCCCAGGAAAAGGAATATGTGGCAACAGTAATTAATAACCCGATAGGGAGGCCGGATAAAATAGAAAAATATTCCCTTCCTTCAGTTCTGAAGAACGCTACAAACAGGGCAGACTATATAATAATTACCGATGAGGACCTCTTTGAGAGTGCCCGCCGGCTTTCAGACTACCGAAGCAAGTATGGTCTTAAAACAGCAGTGATAAAGATCAATGATATATATGATGAATTCAGTCACGGTATATTCACCCCAAAGGCTATAAGGGAATTTCTGAAACATGCCTACACTAACTGGTCACTCCCGCCAAAATATGTTGTCCTCTTCGGCGATGCAAATTACGATTATAAAAACAACTATGGATATGGTGAGCCCAATATGGTACCGACATACCTGGTTCCCGGGGAATTTGGGTTGATATTCTCAGATAACTGGTTTGCAGATATTGAGGGAGATGTACTTCCGGAGATGATAATCGGGCGGATATCTGTGAAGAATGCAGGGGAGGCAGATATTGTAGTAGATAAGATTATCAAATATGAGTCCTCACAGCAAGCCCCCTGGCAGAAAAATCTTCTCTTTGTAACTGATGATGACAATAACGAATTCGAAGGGCTTTCAGATAGTCTGGCCGGCTCCCTTCCACAAGATTATACAGGTAATAAGGTCTATATGAGTACATACTATGATTTAATACCTGATAACCAGGATAAGGCCATGGAGACGGCAAGGCAGGATGTTGCCAATAACATTAATAATGGTACTCTTATGACAGTATACACAGGCCACGGGGACATAGACCAGTGGGCTGATGAAAATATGACAAACTCATACTTAGTTCTGGGAACCTATGGAGTAGAGAGTCTTCTGAATAACTATGATAAACTCTCATTCGTTATTACCTTAAACTGCCTTAATGGTTCCTTCGCATACCCGAATGAAGGTGGTATATCGAAGGAAGATGACCCATGGGATATACCCCTTGCCGAGGCATTTTTAAAATTTGACCAGGGTGGGGCGTTTGCTGTATGGGCCCCAACGAGTCTCGGTTACACCACGGAGCATAGCGCCCTTGCCAGCCACCTCTTTGATGCAATATTCAGAGATGGTGTGAGTATCATGGGAGAGGCGATATTAAGGGCAAAGACCCTGGCCTATCGCGATAACGATATCAGGGAGGACCTTGTGCATATGTATACATTCTTTGGGGATCCGGCGGGCAGACTTCCCATGTCGAATAAAGAGGCCAGCAATAACACCTCCGGTGGAAGTGGAGGAGGGGGATGTTTCATAGCAACTGCAGCCTATGGGAGTTACCTTGATCCTCATGTGAAGGCTCTAAGAGACTTCAGAGATACTTATCTATTAACTAACAGAATAGGCAAGGTCTTTGTTGAATTCTACTACACTTACAGCCCACCTGTAGCTGAATTGATCAGGAAACATGAATTCCTGCGTATTGTAACGAGGATTATTCTCACACCAATAGTGTATGCTATTGTATATCCATGGTATTTTCTCGGTCTAATATTATTCATTCTCTTCGTGATCTTCCCAAGGAAATGGTGGTTTCTCCAATATCCGATTCCTTAAGAAACCATCTCCAGGCGGTATTCATATTGTATACCAGGCTCAACATTCTTGTCATTGAACCTGTAATGGAATATTTCCCTGTTATCGCGTCGGTTTGCCCTGCTTTTTTATTGCGGAGATTATCTATATCTGTAAAACTATATGTAGCCTTCATACCCTGACCACCCAGGTGAATCCCTGCAAATAAGGGTAATCTAATTTCGCCTTGTACCTTAGGGCTAAAGTATCAGAATAACAACCTCAGCTACTAATAACGCTGTATATAGTTGATACACTATAATAAGTAGATACAGGATGAATCCCTTTGTAACTATCTAATTTTATTGAATTTTAAAATAGTCTGTATTTTTTCTAAACAGAATGAAAAAGTTACCCCTGTCAGACACCCTGGCCTATAGCCTCCCTCCAATATATCAGTCGGTGATACTGTTACATGGACAAATAATGATAGTGTTGCACATACCGTAACCAGCACAAGTGATAGTGGACCCGAATGCACAGCAATCGGCGGCTTACTCACGAGAGCACCCTTAGACTCCGGTCTTATAGCATCCAACGGGACATTTTCTCACACCTTTGAAACCGCTGGGACAATTATTACGTTTGCACCATTTCCGGTCATCTGATGCGGGGAACGGTGATAGTGCAGTAAAATAGGATTTAATGATACATTAAAGATTGACAGGTCATAGTACTCCTGCTATTTTAGCCTTAACAGAACACATTACCATCCAGACAGCAGTAAAGCTGCATTCTTGATATACTGATCCTTAATGAGGTGCCTAATGCGGTTCATTCATTTTAAATGGTTAATACTCACCATCATCATATCTATGTTATCTGCATGCGCTTCAACTTCCAAACATATTTTTGATCCTGAGGTCCTGCCGCCAAATCAGAAATGGATTATGGTTGATAATGTCCCCATCGTGTACACAGACGAGGGACATGGTGACACTATTCTCATACTATCTACATATCCGTTAAGAACGGAATCATGGAACGGACTAACGAGCCTCCTCAGCAAGGATTTCCGTGTTATTATTGCCGAGCCGCCCTGGCTGATGGAACCTGGCGCTATGAAAGGTGACTTCTCTTCCGAACACATACTCCAGCTATACCGTTCTTTTATCAGAAAGCTTGGAATCACAGAAGTTAATGTCCTGGGTGTGGGAGAAGGCGGCGGCCTCGCCGTTGCATTCGGCCATCATTTCCCTGAACATATTATAACAGCTATAAGCATCAATGGATTTGAAGGTGTGACCTGGTCAGATGAATCAAAGGCTATGCTTGACCTCATATATTCTACTGAAGAAGCTGGAATCATGAAAATGATCAATACCTCTTCACTGCGATACCGGCAGGAGATGCCTTCCGGTGAAGATATGAAGCAATCACTGAGAATGCCCGAGAAAAAGGAACAGGTAAAGGCTGTACATGACAGACAGGATTATTTTAAACAGGACATAACGTCCCTTTATATCACTGCTATGATAGAGTACATTCACTTTCCTGTAATGATCATCCGCTCTGAGAAAGATTCCATACTTCCGGAGAAGTATACTGAATGGTCACACAACCGTATACGCGGCGTCAGGTATGAATTCATACCAAATGCCGGACATTTTGCATTTCTGGATCAACCTGAAAAGACGGCTGAGCTAATACGTGAGTTCATACAAAAAGACCATCCCCATCCTGTCCATACCCTTTCCTCTATTTCAGGCATCCGGTAAGGATTTTGCCCCTTTCGCAGACAGACCTTTCCTGTTTTCCCTGAGGAGGCAAAAGGAAATCCTTTTGCAGCCTATGCAGGGACCGGTGTTGTGGAAGATTCACCAACATAGACTATCTCTTCACATATAATAGAGGACGGCGGTAGCGAGTGGGAACGGGTATCCCACAGCCCCAGATGTTTTAATATCTCCTGAATGGTCGAATCATCCTTGATAAAGGCGACGATCTTCATGGGGGGCTTGCACCGGGGGCATAAACAGTTGCCTTATTTGACCATCCTTATTTTTTTGTGGCATCTCTTATCTCTGCACCGAATTAATCCTTGCCATACAATTCCCTTAAGGGGACTAACCACCTATTTTTATTAGTTTTATGTTTAGCATAGCTATACAACCTATTTGCAAATGCTTATGGCCATCTCATGGTTCTCCAAATATTTACAGGGATACTCAGCTTATCTTTTCTTCCTATACCTGGGGCAGCAGGGTTCTGAATCATATGCATTATAGGATTCTCCGGTATAGATGAGACAATACAGAGGTAAAAGTTCTCTTTATGTCTGTCTGCGGCTTCAGTCTCTTACTTGTAAGTTCAACATCTTTTTCAGAACTTAATCCTTTAACTTCTATATATATTCTCTTACCAGTATCTGTCTCCGCTTCTAAGTCATATCCAAAGTTTCTTTTATCCACGGATGTAACATTGGTGTATTGAATTCTTAACTTCTCTATTGCATATTTCATTGCGAACTCTTCTACACCATTATCCGGATCATCCTTTACCCCAACCACCTTAAAGAATTGACACCATCCCTTCAACTGGTCATCATCATTAATATCCGTAATATAGTTCAGGTTTATAAAGTTGAGTCCGGAAATATATAGCCGCCGGGTTTCCCAGTCTTGCTCAGGCTTGAATTCTTTTGAAAACAAGACCTCTTTGGCAGGCTTTATTTCTCCATCCTTTGTAAGAACCCATAACTCTGAGCCTTTACCAATTTCCTCTCCAAGAATCAGTACTTTTTGATCATCTTCGCTATCCGTATTGCCTAATATATCAGGGTGTAATACTGGCCGAGATTTTTGTAATATGACATCCAATTCCTTAAGTATGGGATCAGATGGCGGCAATTCGGGAATGAAGACCTCGCCACCTTTGAGAAGTTTCAAATCAGATTGACAACCCATTACAGGGACAATCTCATCTTTGTTAAGAATACCCAAAGAAACCAATTCTTCCCTGGCCTTATGATCTTCTGTTAGCCGTACCACCTGTGCAGGCCTTGCCCATTCCCCATCCATTGTAGGCACACAATTATCTCTTTCCAGAAACCCTTCTATATGTTCTATCAGTTTAGGTCCAAATAATTTATCATACGATTCAATGCCTCTGGACTTTTTAAAATCAAAAGCTGGTAGAAACTTATATTTCCATTTCTCATGTTTCTTAAAATACTCTATTGCCTCTTTGCAAAGATTGGCCACCTCTTCTACAAGCCAGTGGTTCCATTTGGCTTCATAGTTAATTGCATCTCTGCCAGGCTGGACAAGGAAGTCAGCTTGAATCGGGAATTTTGCACCGCTGCTTGCTTCACCCAATGGCAGAAAAGAATAAACTCCACATAGGCGTTTCTATCAAATTTGAATTGGAATTCATTTGAATAGATTTCTGGACAATCAGTGACTTTAAAAGTGGATTTAAACCCGATACCCAGATAGCCCAATGTACCCTTTTCAGGTTTCTTAGAAGACCTTATACCACAGAGTGCCTTAACATCACTCTCCTTAAAAGGGCTGGCATTATGTATCACTTATATTCTGTTCTTATTAATCTTTATCTCAAATACTCCCGGATAACCTAAACCAAATCCGGCATCTTCGGCATTCTGGATTAATTCAAGAATAAAGCCAGAACTTCCTGTAAAGACACCCTGGGATATTAACTTTAGGGCATTTACATAATCACTCCAGATATGGGTCCCCTTTGAATCTTCTATTTCTTTTCTAATATTATCGACAACCTTTTTCTTGTCCTGTCTGTCTTTCATCGCTCAGTTCTTAATAACTCCCTTACTGATACACTGTTATCTCAAGCTGCAAATGACCGCTAAAAGGGAATGTAATAAATGACACATGATTATGTCTTGTTTTATTCTAATCCTCTTCTGATTCTATCTGATGTATACGAATGCGGCCGATCTCGACAATCCACAGCTTCTTTTCTACCGACATTCTGGAAAGAGCACTTAAAAACTGCCGCACTAATTGTTCCAGTAACGCAAGGCTCGGATTTCGTGGGACACGAATGACAACAATGCCGCTTGTTTCAGATGGTAAAAAGCGGGTGATATCGGCAAAATCAAGATCCAATGTTACAAGGCAGCGTTGTTCGGCACGACATACTTCATAGAGATTCCTGTCTTCACATCCCTGTAATGCCTGGTCACGGACCGTCTGAACATTGTGACCTGATGCACGAAAAAGCCCCTGGGTCCGGCTTCCAAAGTTCTCATCAAGTTTAAATTTCATCCTTTAGTCTCGACCGGTATTTCAACATATCGTTCTCTGGCCATTTCCGCTCCATATGCGATGGCAGCCCTGATATCTTCCTCTGTCAAGTGAGGATATTCTGCGAGAACTTCCTCCATAGACATACCACTTGCTAAAAAATCCAGGATCAGGGATACCCATATACGGGTCCCACGAATACAAGGCTTGCCGAAGCAGACATTCGGATCGACAGAAATACGCTGTAGAAGTGGATTCATCTTTATTTACCTCCTTAAAATGTTTTCTTTATTCTATCACGATCCTGACCTTGCCGGGTTCTTTCCCCCTGGTCAGTTCACTTATGAATTCCTCAAACCGTTTCTTCATCTCCTTAGGGGTTACCGGAGAACCGCCTGTAATAAGGGCTGTGCGGAGGTCTTCTATCTTTACAGAAACCTTGACTAGCCCTGAGAGTACCTCTTTTAATGCATGAATAAAGTCCTGACTCAAATCATCAGGAAGGGTGCGCTTCTTGACAAAGGAATCAATCAGTTTCCTTTCCCTGGATTTTAGGAGCCCCGCACTAGGAATTTGCTTTTTTGAGGCTATAGTAGCGGGATGAAATTTTGCTGTCAATGGAAATTTCACTTGTGGTGTGTGAAGGGGAATATGCAACATATTGAGAATATTATAACTGACACTCTGAGATTAGATCGCTGATGATGTCGTCTCTTTTGAACATGCAGCAGATGAAACTAAAATATTCAAAATCATAAAAGGTTCTACAGTAACCCGGATAGCTTCACATCTTGTCTTGACAGGTAGTACACATTTAGATTAGAAATATCAAACCATGTTATGGCTTGCCTTTAAGACCCTGTTCTATGAAAAGGGGCGGCTCTTTATCACCCTGATGGGGATAACCTTTTCTACCATACTGGTCCTTGCACAGGTGGGGATGTATCTCGGTATGATGGGGAACGCCACCGCTATAATCAGGCATATTGATGCTGACATATGGGTGGCCTCCAAGAATATACAGAACTTTGATTTTGCCAACCCGTTCCCTGAGGAAAGGATAAACAAGGTCAGGGCATTTCCGGAAATTGAATGGACGGAAAGGCTCCTCCTTTCATATGGATTTCTAAAGCTGGAAAATGGAGGTCGGGAGCAGGTTCAGATTTTGGGTTATAATCCTGATACTGGTATAGGGGCTCCATGGTCTATGATAGCCGGAAATCCTAAGGATGTTAAAGGCGGAAATTACATGATCCTTGATACAACATCCCAGCAGAGGCTGGGGAGGCTTGCAGTTGGCAGCGTATGGGAGCTGACCCTCGCAAACCCTCATTCATTTAAGCTCGTTGGACTTTCCGAGGGGATAAAGAGTTTTACCACCATGCCAATCGTATTTATGTCCTATAATCAATTACAGAATCTCTTTTCAGAATTCAATCAGGAGAAGCAGACCTTTTTTATTGTTGCAAAAGTAAAGGATAAAAGAAGATTAGGGCATATAGTGGATACCCTGAGGGCTACGATGAGGGATAATGACATCTTCACCAGAAATGACATCATTTATAAGACTATTATGTACTGGACAGTTCAGACCGGATTGGGCATGGGTTTTTTTATTACAGCAATTCTGGGGCTTATTGTCGGCGGGTCGATTGTAGGGCAGACAATCTATGCCAATACAATGGAACACATAAGGGAGTTCGGTACACTTAAGGCCATAGGTGCAAGGAACAGCGATATATATAAAGTCATATTCAGCCAGGCTGGAATTAGTGCAGTTATAGGTTATATAATAGGGCTTGTCTTTATTATCCTTGTAAAAAATCCTGTTGAAAGAGCGGGTGTAACACTTGAGATAAATTCTGTACTTTTATTTACACAAAGATATATCAGGAAGGCGATGTGAGGGTAGTTGCAGTGGACTCTGTCTCTATAAGCATCAGGGGAGGCGAGGTCCTGTTGATCATGGGCCCATCAGGTTCCGGCAAGACCACACTTTTATCAATGATGGGATGTATCCTACATCCAACGAAAGGTAAGGTAATTGTTGATGGCCGGATCGTGAACGACCTCAGTGAAGACCTCCTCCCTGATATAAGAAAGAGATATTTCGGGTTCGTCTTCCAGGCATTCAATCTCTTCCCGTCTCTCAAGGCAGTAGAAAATGTTGCGGTTGTTTTAAGGTTAAAGGGTTGGGATAAGAGTAAGATCCGGGAGGAGGCGCTGGGACTTATGGAAAGGGTCGGACTCGGGAAAAGGTCTTACTTCTATCCGAAGGACCTGAGCGGTGGCGAGAAACAGCGGGTTGCCTTTGCGAGGGCACTGGCAGCAAACCCGCCCATCATACTTGCTGATGAACCTACGGCCAACCTTGACTCAAGGACAGGAAGGGAGGTACTTGAGCTTTTAAAAAGGCTCGCTGAAGACTCATGAAGGTCATTCAGGTAAAGATAGGACTCAGTGAGAAGACTCCATTAAAGATCGGAATGACAGTAGATGTGAGGATCAAATCAAAAAATCAGGGCAGATTGTAAATAATATCTTTCAGACTTACACGATCCCGGGTATATCAATTAAAGAATCCCAAAAAGATCTGCCTGACCTTGGTGAATTAGAGTTTAAACGGACTATTACATGAAAGTAATAAATCTAACAGAGGAATATAAGCAATTATATTTTGTATGTCTTGAAGATTGGTCTGAAGAGATGAAAGAAGCAGGGTGCCATAAAGAGGTCTGGTACAATAAGATGAAGGATAAAGGCCTTCAGGTAAAGCTTGCAATTGATGACAATGGAAAAGTCGGAGGAATGATACAATATCTTCCTATAGAGTATTCATTCGTTGAAGGGAAGGATCTATATTTTATAAGCTGTATCTGGGTTCATGGTCACAAAAAGGGAAGAGGAAACTTTCAAAAGAAAGGTATGGGAAAGGCATTACTTCACGCTGCTGAGGCTGATGCACAGGCTAAAGGGGCAAAAGGTATTGTTGCATGGGGGATTCCATTACCATTCTGGATGAAGGCATCGTGGTTTAAAAAACAGGGATATGCCAAGGTGGATAAACAAGGGCTTTTGGATCCGGTTCTATTGTGGAAACCTTTTACTGATAATGCGTTCCCTCCGAAATGGGTTAGATTAAGAAAAAAACCTCAAATCATACCAGGCAAGGTAACGGTAGCATCATTTTTGAATGGATGGTGCCCGGCAATGAACATGGTTTTTGAAAGGGCAAAGAGAGCTGCATCTGAATTTGGGGATAAGGTTGTATTTCAGGAGATTGAGACATTCGATAGAAATGTTTTTTGGGAGTGGGGTATTGCTGATGCCTTATTCATAGACGGCAGGCAGGTGAGAACAGGCCCACCGCCATCCTATGAGAAAATAAAAAAACTCATAGCAGAAAGAGTTAAAAAATTAGGGTATTAAGGTATCATTGGCAGAGGTAAGAGAAATTTGCACTTTCCCAGGATAGTTGTCCTGTATATAGTTATGGAAGACACCCCCTGACTATATCCCTTATTGACCACAGCTCGCCGCCTCCATACCTATCAATGGAATCTCTTCTCCATCCTCGATGTTGTCCATGTACCCTTTTCTTTAACTCCTCCTTTGAAGAAGAGGAGATAGCTATACTTTCCATAATGGCTTATCTTTTCAGCTACAGATTCAATATATTCCGGCTTCTCACCACTTAAAATAAGCAGAGACTCGTTCTGGTTGAGTGGACTTGATATTGCGACTACAAGGACTGAATCATTTTTGTCATATTCCTTTCCATTTATTGAAATCG
>Ga0209212_1003488_pt1 | contig 20696 bp, 22 predicted proteins | sample RifGroC2_FD_183996 | JGI IMG/M metagenome (GOLD analysis project Ga0209212, IMG submission 183996) | Groundwater microbial communities from Rifle, Colorado, USA - Groundwater C2 (SPAdes) (version 2) | ecosystem: Environmental > Aquatic > Deep subsurface > Groundwater | place: Rifle, Colorado... | reverse complement strand
TCCCCCCCGGAGCCTTGGCCGGAAAAAACCACCTGCGCCTGCCTGAGGTAGCGCCCCACGGTGAAGAGGGGGAGCAGCAAAAGTAGCGGCATCGGCAGGTTCTTCACGGCGGCGAAATAGTGGTTGCGCTCCACCAGGTAGAGCTTGAAGGGGGTGAAGGCGCCGGAGGTCATGGAGTACTTGTGATAGACCACGGCGTCCCGGGCCAGGACGGCCCCCCAGCCGGCCAGCCGGCCGCGCAGCCCCAGGTCGGTGTCCTCGCAGTAGGCGAAGAAGTCCGGGTCGAAGAAGCCGATCTCATCCAGCATGGCCCGGCGGTACAGGGCGACGCAGGCGGAGGGGAACAGGATCTCCCGGACCGGGGGGAGGCCAAGCTCGGAGAAGCGCCGCCCCCGGAAGTCGCCGCGCGACATGCCGTCGCGGCAGATCGCCATCCCCAGCGAGTCGATCAGCTCCGGGTCGTGGTAGGCGCAGATCCGGCTGGCCACCATCCCCGCCTCCGGGTGCCTGTCGGCCACCTGGACCAGCCGCTCCAGCCAGTCGGGCTCGGCGCGGGTGTCGTTGTTCAGGGTGACGACGTACTCCCCCCGGGCCAGCGGCAGCCCCGCGTTGTTGCCGGCGGCGAACCCCGCGTTCTCCGGCAGGGGGACCAGCACCACCTCCGGGCGGGAGCGCAGGTACTCCAGCGAGCCGTCCTGCGAGCCGTTGTCCACCACGATGGTCTCGAAGTCGCGGAAGCTCTGGCTCTCCAGGCTCTCCAGGCACTCGGGAAGGTGCCTGAGGCCGTTCCAGTTCACGATGATGATCGATACGCGCACGCGAAGTTTTCCTTTTAACTGAACCTGATTAGCGACCACCTTCCGCAGGGCGTCCCTCCCCCTTCAAGGGGGAGGACAGGTGGGGGATGGGGCTCTGGCGCCTGCTTTATCCCATCCCCACCCCAGCCCTCCCCTTGAAGGGGAGGGGGAGTTTGCAGGAGCAGGGAGCTCGCGCTGGCCGCTGCTTGAATTCGCCGCCCGCGTCTACTGGCATAAGAGCGGTTCCTGGCGCGCTACCACGGATGGGGGCTTGGCCCGCCTCGATGTTTATCCAATATCCCCTTCCAATGCAACGCATTTAATACGGTTGCCGCTCCCCTCTTTTGGTCCGCTTCTTGTATCGTTCCCTGTCCAGGCGGTTTTTAGGCGTCTTGTGCCGCCATATGACGTGCCAGTAGGCGAGGTTCTATGAAAATTCTGGCGATAATCCCTGCATATAACGAGGCTGACAACATCCGCGCGGTCATCGAGGACTTGCGGTCATTTGGCGGGGACATCCTGGTGGTGAACGACGGTTCGACCGACGAGACCGCCGCAGTGGCGAAAAGTTTGGGCGCCCAGGTGCTCTCCCACCCCTTCAACCTCGGCATCGGCGGCACGGTGCAAAGCGGCATCAGGTACGCCCACGAGCACGGCTACGACATGGCGATCCAGTTCGACGGCGACGGCCAGCACCGCGCCGACCAGATCTTCAAGATCGTCGACCTGGTCAAGCGCGGCGAGGCGGACCTGGTGATCGGCTCGCGCACGCTCCCCGGCGGCTACAAGATGGGGATCACCCGCTTCATCGGCTCGCGCATCTTCCACTGCCTGATCAGGTTCCTCTCCGGCCACACCATCGAGGACCCCACCTCCGGCTTCCGCTGCTACGGTAAGAAGACCCTGCGGCTCTTCGCGCGCTTCTACAGTGACGACTACCCCGAGGTGGAGTCGATCGTCACCGCGGCCCGAAGCGGCCTGCGCGTGGTCGAGGTCCCGGTGCTGATGCGCGGCAGGCTCTCCGGGCACTCCTCCATCACCCGGAGGAAATCGGCCTACTACATGCTCAAGGTCACCCTGGCCATGGTGGTCGACGCCATGCGGGGCAGGCAGATGATCGGAGAGTCCTAGCAGATGGATCTCCCGAAAATCGTCTCCCTGGGGCTAAGCCTTGGGATCTTCGCCTTCGTGCTCTGGCTGGTGCGCGAGCGCAGGCTGCGCGAGAAGTACGCCCTGCTCTGGCTCTCCACCTCCATCTTCATCATACTGCTCACAGTCTCGCGCCGGGCCCTGGAAGTCGCCGCGCTCAGCATCGGCATCTACTACCCCCCCTCGCTCCTCTTCCTGCTCGGGCTGCTCTTTCTGCTCATCGTCACCATCGGACAGTCGGTCACCCTGTCACGGCTCTCCGAGAGCAACCACAGGCTGGCCCAGGAGATGGCGCTGCTGAAGAAGCAGCTGGAGGACGAGATCGCGCGGAGGAAAAGGACCGACGACCACCCCGGCCCCTAGCCACCCGGCCCCTGGCCCCCAGCCCCGTTTGGTTTCAGCTCTTGACCTCCTCCCGAATCTGGTGCTATGCTCCCGTCGTTCAAAGGCCTGTCAGACCGGTCTTTCCCGATCCGTCAGCGTGAACTCCACCAGCGCCGGACACCAACCTTAAGGGCAGCCACATGTCTAACTGGGAAACCATACTCTTCTGGATCACGCTGGCGATCTACTCCCTGGTCTGCGGGGGGTTCATCTACTCCATCGTCTTCAGGAATTCCCGCCCCCTGCCCAAGCTGACGGCACTCCTTTGGCTCGGGCTTTTGCTCCATTCGCTCACCATAGCGGCGCGCTTCGCGGCCACCGGGCACCTCCCCTGGTCCGGCGACTACGAGTACTCGCTCATGGGGGGGTGGTTCATCACGGCGGGGACGCTCCTGGTGGGGTGGCGCAACAAGTCGCTGCAGCCCCTGGCGGCGGCGACGGTGCCGCTGGTCACCGTGATGATGGGGTACGGGGTGATGCGTAGCCCGGTGCTGACCCCGATGGCGGCCAGCCTGAAGACCTACTGGCTCTACATCCACGTCTACTTCGCCTGGCTCGCCTTCTGCTCCTACACCCTGGCCATGGCCGCGGGGGTGCTCTACCTGCTCAAGGAGAAGAACACCAGGGGGGGGGCGGCCGGCGCCTTCTACGACAAGTTCCCCTCGCTGGAGCGCCTGGACGAGCTGATCTTCCGCTACGTCGTCTTCGGCTTCATCACCGACTCCATCATGATCGTGGCCGGCTCCATCTGGGCCGAGGGGCTCTGGGGGAGTTACTGGAGCTGGGACCCGGTCGAGACCTGGTCGCTCATCTCCTACCTGGTGTACGGCATCGCCATTCACCTGCGGGTGACCATGGGGTGGCGCGATTCCAAGCAGGCCTGGCTGGTGATCGCCGCGTTGAGCACCGTGCTGATCTCGTTCTTCGGAGTGACCTTCGTGGTCAACTCCAGCCTGCACGTCTTCCAAGTGCGTTGAAATCTGTGAAAGGTGAATGGTGAAAGGTGAATAAAAAACTGTGAAGGGATTCACCATTCACCATTCACCTTTCACGAGGTTTTAATCACCTTTCACCTTTCACGAGGTTCTCGAAATGCTGCTGCAAGCCGTGATCTGGATGAACCTGGCGCTTCTCTTCTACACCTGGGCGGTCTTCTCCGGCCGCAAGCAGGGGCTGCACAAAAAGCACCTGGTCATCTTCGGCATCGGGCTTTTCTGCGACTACCTGGGCACGCACCAGATGAACCTCTACGCCGCCGCCTTCGGCAAGGCGCCGGAATGGCACAACATCACCGGCATCGCCTCCCTGGCCGGCATGGCCTTCCATTTCCTCCTGGCGCTGATCGCCTCGCTGGCCCACCGCGCCGAGTCGGTGAACCGCGTCTTCCACCGCGTCAGCCTCACCATCTACACCTGCTGGCTGATCGCCTTCGCAAGCGGCGCCATCTCCGGGATGATGCGCATGCATGCCTGAAACTGTGAAAGGTGAAAGGTGAAAGGTGAATAGAAGCCTGAAACTGTGAAAGGTGAAAGGTGAAAGGTGAATAGAAACCTGCACAGGGATCCACCATTCACCATTCACCATTCACCATTCACGAGGTTTTATGAAGATCATCCTGATAACCCCCCCCTACCATAGCGGCATCCCGGAACTGGCCGGGCGCTGGATCCCGCTGGGCCTGGTCTACCTGGCCGGGGCCGCGCGCCAGGCCGGCCTGAGCGTGGAGATCTACGACGCCATGGCCAAGGATCACGGCTGGGCCGAGATCGGAGAGCGCCTCGGCGCCTCCCGCCCCGATTACGTCGCCACGAGCGCCATCACCGCCACCGTCGGCGACGCCCTGAAGACGCTGGAGCTGGCCAAACGGATCAACCCCCGGGCGGTGACCATCCTGGGCGGGGTGCACGCGAGCTTCATGTACCAGGAGATCCTGAGCTCCTCGGAGGCCGTGGACTACATCGTCATCGGCGAGGGGGAGCTTTCCCTGCGCCAGCTCCTCGGCGTGCTGGAACAGGGGGGCGACCCCTCGACGGTCCCGGGGCTCGCCTACCGGCAGGGGGAGGCGATCGTGACCACCCCCCCGCGCCCCCTGGCCCGGGACCTGGACCAGCTGCCGGCGGCCTGGGATCTCCTGGACTGGCCGGACTACCAGTACTTCGTCATACCCGGCTCGCGCTTCGGGGCGGTGAGCACCTCCAGGGGGTGCGAAGAGCACTGCGGCTTCTGCTCCCAGCAGAGGTTCTGGGGCCGGAGCTGGCGCGGCCGCGATCCCCAGAAGGTGGCCGACGAGCTGGAGGAGCTCTACCGACGCTACCAGGTCAACGTCTTCATGATCACCGACGAGCACGCCAGCCGGGACCGGGGGCGCTGGGAGGCGCTTTTGGACGCGCTGATCGCCAAGGAGCTGCCGCTCAACCTGATCATGGAGACCAGGGTGCCGGACGTGATCCGCGACCGCGACATCTTCTGGAAATACCGCAAGGCCGGCATCGTGCACGTCTCGCTGGGGATCGAGTCGGCGAGCCAGGAGCAGCTGGACCGGCTCGGCAAGAATGCCCGGGTGGACCAGGTCAAGGAGGCGCTGGATATCATCCACGCGCACGACATGGTGAGCGAGGCCTCCTTCCTGGTCGGCTTCCCCGAGGAGACCGTGGAGAGCGTCAAGGCGACCCTGAAACTCGCCCAGTACTACAACCCGGACAACGCCAACTTCTTCCCGGTCACCCCCTGGCCCTACTCCGAGCTCTACGCCGAGCTCAAGCCCTACATAAGGGAGTGGGACTACTCCAAATACAACCTGATCGAATCGATCGTCGAGCCCAGGCAGATGAGCAGGCGCCAGCTGGACGTGGCGATCGTCGACTGTTTCCGCAAGTTCTACATGGGCAAGATCCCCGAAACGATGATGATGAAGGACACCTTCAGGCGCGGCTACATCATGCGCACCACCAAGCTGATCATGGGGAGCTCGTTCATCATGAAGAAGCTGAGCCTGGGGACGCTGAACAAGATCCCGGCCAAGATCGAGGAAGTGGCGCAGAAGTTCAAGGGGTGAACGCCGCGAAGGGAAGCCATGGAACCTGAAGAGCTTTGCCAAAGAATCGCCTCCGGGCGCCCCCCCGCCGTGGTCGACGTCAGGACCGGCATCGAGTGGCGCCGCGGCCATATCCCCGGCGCCCTGCACGTGCCCACCTGGAAACTGCTCTTGGGGCTGGCACGGCTTCCCTCGGAGCGGCAGACCGAGATGGTGGTCACCTGCGAGCTCGGCCCCCGCGCCGCGATGGTCAAGGGGCTGCTTGCGCTCCTCGGCTACCGCAACGTCACGCTGCTCACCGGCCACATGGCCCGCTGGCGCCGCTCGGGCCTCCCCCTGGAGAGATGACCCCTGCTGTTTAAGGTATCCCTGAATTCGGAGCTAAGCATGCCTCAGGCAATCGGCAATGAGGACACCATACTGATCGTCGAGGACGACCAGAACACCGCGGCCCTGGTGGCGGCCTACCTCAAGCGCGAGGGTTTCGGCACCGTGCTGGTGCACGAGGGGGGACGGGCGATCCAGGCCGCCCGGGAGTGCGACCCGGTGTTCGTCATCCTGGACGTGATGCTCCCCGGCGTCGACGGCTGGGAGATCTGCCGGGCGCTGCGCAAGTCCTCCAACGTGCCGATCCTGATGCTGACCGCGCGCGAGGAGGAGGTGGACCGCGTGGCGGGGCTCGCCATGGGGGCCGACGACTACGTGGTCAAGCCCTTCAGCCCGCGCGAGCTGGTGGAAAGGGTCAAGGCGATCCTGCGCCGCAGCAGGCCCGCGGCCCCGGACGCCCCGGCTGTGCTCGCCCGGGAAGGGCTGGAACTCGACCCGGAGAAGCGCCGGGTCTCCCGCGACGGCCGCCCGGTCCTTTTGACCTCCTCGGAGTACAAGATCCTGCACGCGCTGATGGGCTCCCCGGGCAAGGCCTTCTCGCGCGACGAACTCTTGAACCACTGCTACCATCACGGCGAGGCGGTCATCGACCGGGTCATCGACGTCCACATAGGGAAGCTCAGGCAGAAGATCGAGGACGACCCCTCCAGGCCGCGCTTCATCCTGACCGTGCGCGGCTACGGTTACCGCTTCAGCGACGAGGGGTGCGATTAGGGATCATGGTGGACCATTATTGAGAGCTTGAGATAGATGAGACAGCGCCTGCTCTGGAAGTTACTGATCGGACATTTCGTCCCGGTCTTCGCGGTGATCGCGGTCGTGGTCTGGAGGTCGATCGACCGGCGCGCCGCCGAGTACTACCGGCTCCTGGTGGAGAGGTACCGGGTGGCGCCGGCCGAGGCCCACGCCCAGTTCGTCGACGCGGTGTACCGCGACCTGTTCTGGGGCGCCCTGGTGGCCCTGACCCTCACCCTGCTTCTGAGCTACCTCCTGACCCGCTGGGTGCTGCGCCCCCTGCTGCAGATCACCGAGATCACCCGCCAGGTGGCCGACGGCAACTACTCGGAGCGGGTCAAGGTCGCCTCGCGCTACGAGGTCGGGCAGCTGGCCCACGCCTTCAACCACATGGCGGAGAACCTGGAGAAGATCGAGAAGCTCAGAAAGACCATGGTGGCGGACATCGCCCACGAGCTGCGCACGCCGCTCACCAACCTGCGCGGCTACCTGGAGGGGCTCTCCGACAGCGTCATCAACCCGAGCCGGGAGACCTTCCAGATGCTGGAGCAGGAGGTGCTGCGCCTGGTGCACCTGGTCGAGGACCTGCAGCAGCTGGCCCGCGCCGACGCCGCCAAGTCCTTCCTGGACCGCCGGGAGATCTCGCTGCACGAGCACCTGGGGCAGATCATGGCTCTGTACCGCCCCAACTTTCAGCAAAAGGAGATCGAGGTGGAGTGGCACCTGGATGCCGGCACCGAGACGGTCAGCGCCGACAGCGACAAGCTGCTGCAGGCGATCCGCAACCTGGCCGACAACGCCTGCAAGTACACCCCCGCCGGGGGGAAGGTGGTGATCTCCACCCTGCGCGGCGCCGACAGCATCAAGACCGTGTTCGCCAACTCCGGCGCCCTCATCGCCCAGAAGGATATCCCGTTCCTGTTCGAGAGATTCTTCCGCGCCGACCGTTCCCGCTCCCGGGACGCCGGCGGCGCCGGCATCGGACTTGCCATCGTCAAGGAGCTTATCGAGGCCCACGGCGGCAGCGTCGGAGCCGACAGCGACGAGACCGGCACCCGTGTCTGGTTCACCCTCCCCGGCTGATCTGCCATCTTCATCAAATCTTTACCGATCTATTATTTTCACTTTACCTAAACTTGCTATTTTACGGCAGCGATGAGACCGTCGTCCCCTGGGGCCGCCCGGTTCCCCTTCTGATTCCGGGAGCTTGGCTCACGCTCCCTCCCCTTCGAGGAGGGGGGCGGAGTGGGGTGGGGGAGCAGGCCCCGGAGCCCCTTCGCTGGCGGCCGGCTCCTAATGAGAGATCCTCCTTGACAAAGAGGCGGCGGGACGGATACATTTCGTAAGATGCCGATTTCTATGAATAACGATGGTTAACGCGGCAGGTGCATAGCAGCAGTTCCTTCAGCCTTCAGCCTTCAGCCATCAACCTGAAGTAAGTTAAACAATTTTGAGAGGGAGAAACGGATGAGCAAGATTCTTTTTGTAACAGCTCCATATCACTGCTGGGGGGTGCAGGTGGTAGGCACCTGGCCGCCGCTTCACCTGGCGTATCTGGCCGGCGCCGCAACCGATACGGGGCACGAGGCGAAAATTTTCGATGCCATGAACAAGAAGCTCTCCTTCGTCGAGATCAGGCAGGAGATCGAGAGCTACCAGCCGGACATCGTGATGACCCTGGACTACCTTCCGGTCACCGGCGCCATCAGCACCGCCACCGTTCCCGACGCCCTCAAGATCATGAACATCGCCAAGGAGATCAATCCGGCCATCACCACCCTCCTGGGCGGGCCGCACCCCTCCTTCATGTACGATGAGATCCTGAACGACGACAACAACCGGGTCGACTACATCATCAAGGGGGAGCCCGAAGCCACCCTGAAGCAGCTGCTGGCCGCCCTCCCCGAGGGGACCGCGAAGAGCGTCAAGGGGATCGCCTACCGCGAGGACGGCAAGGTGCTGACCACCGGTCACCAGCCGCACATCGTCGAATTGGACGCGCTGCGCCCGGCCTGGCACCTGCTGGACTGGGACGACTACCAGTACCTGGTGGAGCCCTACGGCAGGATGGCCTCCATCCTGACCTCGCGCGGCTGTGACATGGACTGCGCCTTCTGCAGCCAGCGCATGTTCTGGCGCGAGGACTGGCGCTGCCGCAAGCCGGAGAACGTGATCGAGGAGATGGTCCACCTGATCGACACCTACAACATCAAGTTCTTCACCCTGATCGATCCGTATCCCACCAAGCACCGCGACCGCTGGGAACTGTACCTCGATCTGCTGATCGAGAAGCAACTCGGCGTGCACCTCTTGATCGAGACCCGCGTGGAAGACATCATCAGGGACGCCGACATCCTGCACAAGTACCGCGATGCCGGCATCATCCACGTCTACCTGGGCGCCGAGAGCGCCGAGAAGGACGTCTTGAACAGTCTCTCCAAGGGGACCAGCTTCGAGCAGAACAAGCAGGCGCTCGATCTTTTGCGCGAGGCCCAGATCATCACCGAGGCCTCCTTCATGATCGGCTTTCCGACCGAGACCTGGGATTCCATCGAGAACACCATCGAGTCCGCCAAGTATCTCAACCCGGACATCGCCGTGTTCCCGGTGGTGACCCCGTTCCCCTTCACCCCGATCTACAAGGATATGAAGGACCGGATCAGGGTCTGGGACTACTCCAAGTACAACCTGGTGACCCCGATCGTCGAGCCCTACAACATGACCATGGACGAGATCGTGCAGGCCTTGGGCAAGTGCTACATGTCCTTTTACAGCAACAAGATGCAGGAGATCGTGGACCTGGAGGACGGCTTCAAACGCAGGTACATGCTGAGCGCTTTCGTGCTGATGATGAGGGACCACGGTTCCAACTTCGACTTCGGCGGCGACGTGGACGTCGAGCAGATGAAGGCGAAGATGCACGCGCTGAAGTAGGGATGCGCTGAAGCGAAAAGAAGGGATGGACAAGAAGCAGCCGGGGGGATAAACCGCCCGGCTCTTTTTTTATCTACTGCGCGCCATGCCTTTGTGCCGCATGTATCCCCGCCACCATCCCCGAGATGAAGGCGATCACCCAGCCGGTGTAGATGGTGAGGCTGACCCGGTGGAACAGGCGGTTCACCGCCTCGGCCCGGCGTATCAGGGAAGCGGAGAGGGCCAGCATGAAGTGGAAGGCCATGCCGTAGAGCGAGCCCAGGCCCGTGAGGGTGTGCATTTCGGGGACGTAGCCAGTGGCGAGGCCGTAGAGGAACATGAGGTGAGTGCCGAGGTAGTCGCAAATCAGGCCCGCTCCGAAGATGAGCAGGTGCTTGCGGAGCAGCCCTTGTTTGCGCGCGCTGAACACCGCCCAGGTGTAGAAGATCAGGGCGAGGTTCATGAATATCACAGCTTGGAACAGCATTTAGAACCTTCTCCAATATACTCAAGTAGGACGACGCACCACCCCTTGATGGCATTGGCAGGGGAAGGGCGAGGGATTATAGCACGAGAAAAGAGAGCCACTGTATGATAAAATCACCAATGCCGCAAACAAAGCGCCCGTAGCTCAGCTGGATAGAGTACCTGGCTTCGAACCAGGGTGTCGGGAGTTCGAATCTCTCCGGGCGCGCCAATAATAACAAATGGTTACAGTGCTTAAGTTGTAACCATTTTGCGTGGTGTGGTCTCTGGTGTGGTCTCTGGCTGCTCGGGCTTCTGTTTTCTCATCCAGCTTTGGCGGTCTTGGTCGGTACCAGGTGGACTTCGAGCGTGCAGCCTACCGCATGGGCGTATTTTTTCAGGGTGGCTAGCGTCGGTGAATGCCTCTGGTCTGAAAGAGCTGTTTCCAGGCGTGTCACCGCTGGCGGTTTCGTCCCCATCTTCTCTGCCACCTCTGCCTGAGTCAGGCCGGCCGTTTGCCGGGCGAGCAGGAGTTCACGCAGCAGGGTGAATTCCATCTCCAAGTCATCATAGGCCGCCTTGAATTCCGGCTCCTGCTTCCATTCCTCTACCATCTGGCTGTGAGTTTGCGTGGGTGCTTTCCTGCTCATGGTCCTGATATCTCCTTTTGCCGGCGTCGGGCGAGGTCAAGCTCCCGCTTAGGCGTTTCCTGCGTTTTCTTGACGAACGAGTGGAGCACGACAATTTTCTTGCCCACCTTCATGCAGTAGAAGACTCGCGCAATTCCTTCCCGTCCTCTTGGTCGAAGCTCAAACAACCCTCCTCCCATTGCACGTGAATGGGGCATGCGGAGATCGAGGCCGAACTCTGCGAGCAGGTCGGTCAACCGAGCATAGGACGCTCGGATGTCAGCCGGCAAGGAATTGATTTCGAGGCGAACCTCTTCACTATAGATAGTCGATAGTCCACCGCATGATTACCTCATAACATATTTGTTACTTTTTTCAAGTTTTTTCGTTCTGGCGAACCGTTGCCCCGGTGAAGACGGTGCGCCGGGTCATACGGCTTTGCCTTTTCTACGCGGGGCTCCCCGGAAGATGAAGAGGCGCTCGCGCTCCCCCGGGGGGTAGCACTTGGAGACGTCCTGGAGCAGGAGTTGCAGCGGCCGGCCGTAGGGACAGCGGGGGTTGAACTCGTAGACTCGCAGGTTTCCCTGCTGTCCCTCGATGAGGACGCCGTCCTTTTCCAGGACCTCTGCGGCGTTCTGGATCGCGCTGCGGCTCACCTCGGGGTAAAAGGCGGCTATTTCCGATACGTAGGCTTTGCCCCGGGCGAAAAGGTACATGAGGACGCACTCCTTTGCCTTGGAACCGAGCAGCCCGGTGAGGTAGTACATGCTGCTTCCTCCGCGCAGGTCGCGGTTGTGGCCGCGACGCTGCTTGAATTGCTAAAATTTAGTATTTAATTACTACATTTTGGTAACTGTGTAAACCGCTATCTCCGTGTGGGCTAGCTGCTGCGGCTGGTGCTGGCCGGGGGAGGGGGGGATGGGGTGAGCCGCCAGACTGCCGCCCCGGGGCGGGGAGGCGAGGGAGGGGGTTTCCCTTGGGATACGGTTCCGCTTCCAAGTGGCTGAAACTGTGCCCGATTTGCTTTACTTTTGCCTCATAAAGTGTTAGATAGAGCTGCGCAATTTTGATTGATGTGTTATGGGCCCGCCTAGAGGTTGAAACTTGCCGGCGGGCTGTTTGTGGAGGGGTGGAATGAGTGGAAGCGCGATGAGGATGATAACAGTGCTCCTTCTGGCACTGTTGGGCCTGTCGGGGTGCGGAGGCGGGTCGTCCGCGGACAACAAGGTGATCGCTAAAGCCGGCCTGGCCCAGGACGTGACCGCTGGCAACGTAGTCACCCTGGATGGCTCTAAAAGTACCGGCCCTTCTCAAGGTTTGCTCGCTTATCAATGGACCCTCGTCTCCAAACCGGCTGGCAGCGGCGCCACCATCAGCGACCCCACCACGGTCAACCCCACGCTCCATACCGACCTGCCGGGACAATACGCCGTAAAACTGACGGTCACCGACCATGAGCTCAACAGTTCAGAGGACACCATAACGGTGACCGCGCTCCCAAGCGGCGTCGTCGCGCCGGTTGCCAGGGCTGGTGTGCCGCAAAACGTGGTTGTGGGGACTCTCGTGACACTGGACGGCAGCGGCAGCAGTGCCGCCGGGGGCGAGCCCCTGACCTATGACTGGGAGCTTAGCTCCAAGCCCGCCGGCAGCGACGCCGCTCTTTCCAGCGCCAGCGTGGCGAAACCGAGCTTCACCGCCGATGTCGCGGGTTCCTACAGCTTCAGCCTGGTGGTGCATGACGGCAGGAGCAGTAGCTCCGCCGCCACCGTGACGGTGAACGCCTTCTTGCCCCAAGTCGCGCCGATCGCCAACGCGGGTGCCGCACAGAACGTGATCGTCGGCTCCCTGGTGACGCTCAACGGCAGCGGCAGCACGTCCGCCAACCGGGAACCCCTGACCTATAGCTGGGCTTTTATCTCCAGGCCCGCCGGCAGCAGTGCCGCGCTCTCCAGCCCAAGCGCGGCAAGACCGACCTTCACCGCCGACGTGACGGGGAGCTACGCACTGCAGTTGCTGGTGCATGACGGGAGCCTGAGCTCCGCCGCGGCCACGGTCACCGTCACCGCGGACACCCTGAACGCGATCACTGTCACACCGCCTGAGGCGACCATCGGGGTGGGGGAGACCAAGCGCTTCTATGCCGTGGGGAGCTTTGAGACGGTCGGCGACAAGGACATTTCGGCGCTCTCAAGCTGGAGCTCGTCCGATACCGCCGTCGCGATCATTGACAACACCGGCCTGGCGGCGGTAACCGGTCGGGGGACCACGATAATCTCCGCTTCGGCGGCGGGGAAATCGCACTCCGCGACCCTTACCGTCGGGGACGCTACCCTGGTAGGTCTAAGGGTGGATCGAGGGCCCGCTTTCTCCCTTGCCATCGGGAACTCCTTGCAGTTGACCGCGACCGCGACCTATTCCGACCGGACCAAAAAGGATGTCACCGAGCTGGCATCCTGGGCCGCCGCTTATGCCTATTTCCGGACCGACTGCATATCCCTGAGTGACCAGCCGGGGACTAAGGGGCTGCTAAGTTCCGTGGGGCGGAGCTGCTACGAACCGATTTCGGTGACCTACGGCGGGATGAAGAACACGGCAGGCGTATCGATCAGGTGATGAGCCTGAACAGGTAAAAGCCGGTCCGACGCAGTTTTCGCAAACCATCATGAAAGTACATTTTTACTTGCCAGCCCTGAAGGTCTTTCAGGCAGTCAATGGAAGTTCGATAGTCAGCTTTTCGTACGGTGCGAGCAGATGATTCTTGCCGTCGCGTTCGATCATGCCGGACTCCTCGAGAATCTTCACATCCTGGTGCACGTTCTTGTAATCACGCTCCAGCAGAGTCGCCAAGGCCCGGATTGTGAGGGGACCGTTGGCATGCAGCACCTTCAATAGGTTGTGTCGCTGGCGCGTGATCACTTTCGATAGCACCTCCGCTGACTCGAAATAAACCCTATGAACAGGTTCCGGCACCGGTTTACCTTGGTCCACCGCCACCCAATCCCGCTCCAGTTCCCCGAGAAACTGCTTCGCGCCTTTAATTCCAATAATACGGTTCATATTTTCCCTCCAGCCCATCGCGGTTATGGTATCCGATGCCATTTGGGTTTTCAAGCTTGGAATTACTCTGCCAGCACTTCTGCCTTAGTCAATGCTCAGCGTTTCTCATAACGCTAGTTGCTGTCACACAACCACAACCGAGTGACGACATGAGTTTTTGTTTTACTGTGTAAGTTCCACGTATCACAAATGTTGCAAGCAGCATGTGTAAATTATAATATTTGCCATAAAACAACTGTTTACTATAATTGCCAGATGCGCGGTGGATCCCCCATTGCAGATCCACTTTCTCCTACTGTTTCGCTGCTTCTTTGTGCTGAGGGAGGTCGGGATGAGTAAGACGAATACGGAACCGGTAACTGGCAGGCAGGGTGGTTGTGGGCAAAAACAGGAATATTCGCTGGCTGAACTGCTCAAGGAGCGCGGCGTTTCCCGACGCGACTTCCTCAAGTTCTGTTCCACGATAACGGCGGCGCTGGCGCTTCCGGTGTCGTTTGCCCCCTCCATCGCCCGGGCCCTGGACGAGGTGAAGAGGCCGCCCCTGGTCTGGCTGGAGTTCCAGGGGTGCACCGGCGACAGCGAGGCGCTCTTGCGTTCGGCCAACCCCACCGTGGGCGAGATCGTCCTCGATATCCTCTCGGTCGACTACCACGAGACCATCATGGCCGCCGCCGGCCACCAGGCCGAGGCCGCGCTGGACCAGACCATCGCCGAATTCAAGGGGAAATACTTCTGCGTCATCGAGGGGGCGATCCCGATGAAGGACGGCGGGGTCTACGGCTGCGTCGGGGGCAAGAGCCACCTGGAACGGGCGCGCCAGGTGGCAGGCGGCGCCGCGGCCACCATCGCCATCGGCACCTGCGCCTCCTACGGCGGCATCCCGGCGGCTGCCCCCAATCCTACCGGCGCGGTCGGCGTCCAGGAGGCGGTCCCCGGAGCAACGGTGATCAATCTCCCCGGCTGCCCCTGCAACGCCGACAACCTGACCGCCACCGTGGTGCACTACCTGGTGTTCGGCAAGATCCCGGCGCTGGACAGCCACGGCCGCCCCCTGTTCGCCTACGGCAAGAGGATCCACGACAACTGCGAGCGCCGGCCGCACTTCGACGCCGGCCAGTACGTGGAGTACTGGGGCGACGACGGGCACCGCAAAGGCTTCTGCCTCTACAAGATGGGGTGCAAGGGACCGGCCACCTTCCACAACTGCCCGAGCCAGCGCTACAACGAGAAGGTGAGCTGGCCTGTGGGGGCGGGGCATCCCTGCGTCGGGTGCGCCGAGCCGAACTTCTGGGACACCATGACCCCGATGTACCGCCGGCTCCCCAACGTGCCGGGCTTCGGCATCGAGCACACCGCCGACATCATCGGCCTGGGGCTGGCGGCGGGTGCCGCGGGCGCCTTTGCGGTACACGGCGCCCTGGCCGCCATGAGGAAGGACAAGGAACCCGGCGAAGATTCCAAGGAGGGGTAAGGATATGAGCAAGATAGTTGTCGATCCCATCACCAGGATTGAAGGGCATCTGCGGGTCGAGGCGGAGGTCTCCGGCGGCAAGGTGAGCGACGCCTGGGTCTCCGGCACCATGTTCCGCGGCATCGAGAAGATCCTGCAGGGGCGCGACCCCCGCGACGCCTGGTACTGGACCCAGCGCTTCTGCGGGGTCTGCACCACGGTGCATTCCATCGCCTCGATCCGCGCCGTGGAGGACGCCCTGAAGATCAAGATCCCTCCTAACGCCCAGTTGATCCGCAACATCATCATCGCCATCCAGAACACCCAGGACCACGTGATCCACTTCTACCACCTGCACGCCCTGGACTGGGTCGACATCACCTCCGGCCTCAAGGCCGACCCGGTGAAGACCGCGCAACTGGCCGCCTCCGTCTCGGACTGGCCCAACAACTCCCCGACCTATTTCAAGGGGGTGCAGGACCGGATCAAGGCCTTCGTCGCCTCGGGCCGGCTCGGCCCCTTCGCCAACGCCTACTGGGGGCATCCCGCCTACCGGCTCCCCCCCGAGGCGAACCTCATGGCCACCGCCCATTACCTGGAGGCGCTGGAGTGGCAGAAGGAGATCATCAAGATCCACGCCATCCTGGGGAGCAAGAACCCGCACCCGCAGACCTTCCTGGTGGGCGGCATGGCGATCCCGGTCGACCCGGACTCCCAGAACGCGCTCAACGCGGACAAGCTGATCGAGATCAAGCGCCTGTTGAAGAAGGCGCAGGATTTCGTGGAGAAGGTCTACATCCCCGACCTGCTGGCGGTCGCCTCCTTCTACAAGGAGTGGGCCGGCATAGGCGCCGGGGTCGGGAACTACATGTGCTACCCGGAATTCCCCGACGCCGCCGGCAATCCCTGGCTCCCGGGGGGCGCCATCCTGAACCGGGACATCAGCAAGGTGGCGGCGCTGGACCAGAAGAAGATCGCGGAGCACGTGGCGCACTCCTGGTACCAGGATGCCGACCAAGGGAAGGGGCTGCATCCCTGGGAGGGATCGACCGAGGCGAACTACACCGGACCCAAGCCCCCCTACGAGTTTCTTGAGACGGACAAGAAGTACTCCTGGGTCAAGGCGCCGCGCTACGACGAGAAGCCGATGGAGGTGGGGCCGCTGTCGCGCGTGCTGGTGGCCTACGTCTCCGGGCACAAGGAGACCAAGGAGGCGGTGGACATGGTGCTCGGGAAACTCGGTGTGGGGCCGGAGGCGCTCTTCTCGACCCTGGGGCGCACCGGCGCCCGCGGTATCGACTGCCTCCTGATCGCGCGCCAGGCGCCCAAGTGGCTGGACGAGCTGATCGGCAACATCTCCAAGGGGGATTACCGCATCCACGGCAACGAGATGTGGGACCCGGCGACCTGGCCGGCGGAGGCGCACGGCTACGGCTGGCACGAGGCGCCGCGCGGCGGCCTGGGACACTGGATCAAGATCAAGGACCAGAAGATCCTGAACTACCAGGCGGTGGTGCCGTCCACCTGGAACGCATCGCCGCGCGACGCCAAGGGGCAGCCTGGCCCTTACGAGGCGGCGCTGGTGGGAACGCCGATAGCGGACCCGGAGAAGCCTTTGGAGATCCTGCGCACCATTCATTCCTTCGATCCCTGCCTGGCCTGTGCGGTCCATGTCCTGGACGCCACCGGCAGGCAAGTGGTCAGCGTGAAGGCGTCCTAGCCGGGGAGGGGACCATGCCAGATCATGGAAAATACAAGCGCTACGTCTGGGAACTGCCAGTACGCTGGTGTCACTGGGTCAACGTGCTTTCCATCGTTGTCCTGTCCGTGACCGGATTTCTGATCGGTACGCCCGTCAACCTGGGGAAGTCGGCCTCCGACTTCACCATGGGGGCGATCCGCTTCGCTCACTTCGTGGCGGCCTACGCCTTCACCGTCAGCCTGATATCCCGTCTCATCTGGTCGATAATCGGCAACAAGTATGCAGGCTGGCGCGAGTTCTTCCCCATGCTGAGCGCCGAGGGACGCCGCAAGATGGTCCGGATGTCCAGGTATTACCTGCTCCAGGACCACGAGGTGCCGGAGACCGTGGGGCACAACCCGCTGGCGACCACGGCCTATTTCGCGCTGTTCCTGGTCTACCTGATGATGATACTGACCGGCTTCGCCATGTACGCGGCGCACGCTCCCGGCGGCTGGATGAACGCGGTGCTGGGGTTCATGTACGGCAATTTCAGCCTGCAGGGGATGCGTCTTATCCATCACTTCGGCATGTGGCTCATTGTAGGGTTCATCATCAACCACATCTACAGCGCCTGGCTCATGGACATCAAGGAGCACGGCGGCGAGATTTCCAGCATGTTCAGCGGCTACAAGTTCACGGTGAAGAAGGGAAAATAGAGAGGGGCTCGTACTCGTTCCCAAGCTCCAGCTTGGGACGAGGGCCGTCTCAAGTCCCCTCCCCCGGAGGGGGAGGGTTAGTCTCTTAAGGCTGCAGTGTTTACAGATCGTGAGCAAAAGTGTTTGCAACTGCTTGTTATATTGAACAAATTGCTGTCCTTGTCCCCCCTCCCCTTGCGGGAGGGGGTTAGGGGGTGGGGGTAGGGGCCACGTCCATTGCACCCTGGCAGCTTCACCCACCCCCCTACCCCCTCCCGTCAAGGGAGGGGGAGTTAGTCCCCACGGTCTGCCTGTTTGTTTCCGGCTATGCCGGGTTAGGGAGGGGGAAGGGCGAGCGAGGTGCCCGGGCCGGTCGAGTTCCGGCGAAAGATCGCCGATCTTCCCCCCTCCCAGCCTCCCCCCTCCGGGGGGAGGGGCGCTTGCTGGAGCTTGTAGGGGCGAATGATCATTCGCCTGTACGGGGTCACAATCTTGTAGGGGCGAACCTTGTGTTCGCCCGCATTTGGCATTCCACTTCCTCCCTTTGCGGTAGGGGGAGGGCAGATGGCAAAGGGAGGAGTTGTGACATCGGTGATCAGATCGGCGCCCGAAGTTTTGGTGCTCGGCATAGGCAACACGGTGATGACCGATGACGGGGTGGGCCCTGCGGTGGTTCAGGCGCTGCGCCGCGAGTATCTGTTCCCGGAGAACGTCCAGATCGTGGACGGCGGCACGCTGGGACTGGACCTGCTCCCCCTGCTCGAGGCCAGGAGCCATCTCATCATGGTGGACGCCGTGGAAACCGGTCGGGAGCCGGGGACGCGGGTCAGGCTGAGCGGGGAGGAATTGCCCATAGCCCTGGAAACGAGGATCTCGCCGCACCAGATGGGGCTCAAGGATCTTCTGGCCGTGGCCCGCCTGATGGGGCATGCTCCCGCGGAAATGGTGCTGATCGGCGTTCAGCCCGGCTGTATCGAGATCGGCACCGAACTGACCGCCGAGGTCGCGTCGCAGGTGGAAAACATGAAGAAGGATGTATTGCAAGAGCTGCAAAGAATGGGAGTAACTCCGGCCCCGCAATGGAATGCCGATGCCAACGGGTAAGGAGGCGATAACGGCCGCTCTGGTAAGCGCCGCGCTCTGCCTTGCCGGATGTAAGGAAGAGGGAGTAACCAAGGGATCCCGCGCTCAGGCGCCCGTTGCCACCGCGCGGGGCGAGCAACTGTTCAGGGAGCGTTGCGCCCCCTGCCACCCCAATGGTGGCAATACCATCAATCCCAAAAAGACGCTGCACGGCAGTGTGCTGGCGGATTACGGCATAACGACGGCGGCAGATATCGTCAAGGTGCTGCGCCATCCCGGACCGGGCATGCCCAAATTTGACCAGACCACCATCCCGGAGCAGGACGCCAAGCTGATCGGGGAATATGTGCTGGCGACCTTCAGATAAAGTCAGTGGACAATTGACAATGGACAATTGACAATTAAACCCGCAAATTTGTGGCGCGCTCAGCAGCCGTAGGGTGGGCCGTGCCCACCATCACATGCAGCGGTGGGCACGGCCCACCCTACCAGCTGTCAGGATTGTCAATTTGATAATTGGTTATAAGTCCTCTCGATCTTATCCAGCACCGCCTCCAAGCTGAAATTGCGCGCCACGAAGGCGCTGCCGTTGGCGGCGATACGCTCCGCTTGCGCCGGGTCCAGCAACAGGGCGATCACGGCGTCAGCGAACTCGTTGGGCGTGTCGGCTATCAGCAACTCCTCGCCCGGCCGGGCCAATATCCCTTCATTGCCGAAACTCGTAGTCACCACCGGCGTGCCGGCGGCCAGGGCGTCCAGCACCTTGACGATGATCCCCCCGCCGGTCAGAATGGGCGCCACGAAAACCGCGGCGCTCTTGTACAACTCGTCCGTGTCGTCCACGAAGCCGGTCACCCGGGTGCCGGGGTCGTCCTGGGCCAGGCGCAGCAGCGGCTCGGGTGGGCCGTAGCCGGCGATCACGAACTGGGCGTCGGGAAACTCGCGGCGCACCAGGGGGAGCACCTGGCCGTGGAACCAGAGGGCGGCCTCGACGTTCTGGGGGCGGTACTTGTAGGAGGCGAAGAACAGGAGGCGCCGGGGCACCCGCGGGTAGCTGGTCGGCTTCAGGTCGAGACCGGCGGGAATGGGAACGGTCACAACCGGCGCGGCGGGGGAGAGGGCAAGGAGGTAGCGCCGGTCGAATTCGGATAGGGTGAAGATGCGGTCGAAGCGGGAAATGATGGCCCGCTCCAGGGTGCGCACCAGGTGGAACTTGGCCCACTGCAGCAGGCGTTGCGGGCCGCGGCTGCGCAGGTAGGAGCGCTCGGCCGGCTTGGTTATCACGTCGTGGGCGTCCAGCACCATCGGGGTCCGGCCCCGGGTGATGAGGATGGCGGTCTCCACCCATTCCACCTGCACCAGGTCGTAATCACCCTCCCTGATCAGCCGGTTGGCGAAGCGGCTGAAGGCCAGGTAATTGGCCACCAGGCGCGCTGCGCCCGCCAGGTTCCTTTTCTCCACCTGCGGATAACTGAAGGGGTGGATCTGCGCGCAGTAAGGGGCCAACTGCCCCAGGCTGGGATATTCCCCCTGCTCCAGCCTGGTCGCCAGATGGATCTCGTGCCGAGCCGAGAGCCGGCGCAGCAGTTCGTAGACGTAGCGTCCACCGGCGTGGTAGGCCTTCTCCTGGGGCAGGAAAAGCGATACGAAAAGGATTTTCATGGCGCCCTGTTACTCATCGCATTAAAATAAGATAGGAGGTCAACTGCCCGGAATCTGTTCCGGTGCAGATTACCCTGATCCAAGCCGTATTGGCAAAGACAAAATTCGCCTGATCTCATTGAGGGATGGGGAGGGCAGGTTTTACAGGACGGGGTTTTCAGCTCCAGGCAGTTGACACTTCTATGCCAGCCTTTAAAATGGTTTAACTTCTGACAAACCTCTGCTATAAGGAAGGCATGGCAAAAACAACAGTAAGGGGGAGCGGAAGATGAATCCCGAGATTGCTAGACTTTCACCAGCCCAGAAGTTGATGAAGCAGGCGATCCACGAGATAGACGATTATTTCGGGGAGGGCGTGGCTTTCAAGAACATCGAGTTCCTGGGAAGCTATATCCAGGCCCTCGCCATCCTCGAGCTCAAGGACACGCTTCGCAACAAGCTGTGATGGCGCCGCGCGTAACTTCTGATTATATCCCCGGCTGAATCCATACCCCACGCCTTCGCAAACCGCTACGGCGTGCAGGCTACGCCTTTGCAAATACGCTACGGCGTGCAGGCCCGCCTGTCCGCAG
>Ga0209212_1003483_pt1 | contig 20710 bp, 18 predicted proteins | sample RifGroC2_FD_183996 | JGI IMG/M metagenome (GOLD analysis project Ga0209212, IMG submission 183996) | Groundwater microbial communities from Rifle, Colorado, USA - Groundwater C2 (SPAdes) (version 2) | ecosystem: Environmental > Aquatic > Deep subsurface > Groundwater | place: Rifle, Colorado... | reverse complement strand
GGCGACCGTTCCAGGCTTTTATCGCCGATGCGGCGGGGAGGGAGATTTTCAGCCGCCATCTGGCGTCGGTCCGGCAAGGCACGGGGATGCGAAGCTGCGAGATCAGGCTGGCGGGGAAGGAGGGTGCGCTGGTCTACGGCCAGTTGCAAAGCGTGGCGCTCGCCAGGGAGCACGAGGCCGGTTACGTCCTCACCTCGATCGTCGACGGCAGCGCCGGCAGGAAGCTGGAACAGGCGCTGCAACAGGACCACGACCGGTTGGAGCGGACCGTCCAGGAGCGGACCGTCGAGCTGACCCGGGTCAACCTGCAACTGCTCGCCGAGGTCCAGGAGCGCAGGCAGGCGCAGGAGTCGTTGGAGCATTCCTACTCGGAAATCAAGAGGCTGAAGGAGCGGCTCCAGGCCGAGAACGTCTACCTGCAGCAGGAGATCGCCTTGCAGCACGACTTCGGCGACATCGTCGGCCAGAGCAACGCCCTGTCCTACGTCTTCTTCCGGGTCGAACAGGTGGCGCCCCTGGATGCCACGGTTCTGCTTCTGGGGGAGACCGGGACCGGCAAGGGGATGATCGCGCGCGCCATCCACCACGCCAGCGCCCGCAAGGAGCGCTCCATGATAACGGTGAGCTGCACGGCGCTGCCGGCGAGCCTGATCGAAAGCGAGCTCTTCGGGCGGGAAAGGGGGGCCTACACCGGCTCCGACGCCAGGCAGATCGGGCGCTTCGAACTGGCCCACGGCGGCACCATATTCCTCGACGAGATCGGCGAGATGCCCCTGGAGCTGCAAGCCAAGCTGCTGCGGGTCCTGCAGGACGGCGAGTTCGAGCGCCTGGGCAGTCCCCGCACCATCAAGGTCGACGTGCGGATCATCGCGGCCACCAACCGGAACCTGGAGCTGGAAATCCGGGAGGGGAGGTTCCGCGAGGATCTGTTTTACCGGCTCAACGTCTTCCCGATCACCCTGCCGCCGCTCAGACAGAGAAAGGACGATATCCCGCTGCTGGTGCAGCATTTCGTCGCCAAGTTCAACAAGAAGATCGGCAAGAAGATCGAGACGGTGTCCCGGGAGACTCTGAACCTTCTCGAGCAGTATCACTGGCCCGGGAACGTGCGCGAGCTGGAAAGCGTCGTCGAACGGGCGGTGATCCTGAGCCAGGGGAGGGAGCTGACGGTGCTGGACCGCTTCGACAGCTTCCCCAGCAGCGGCGCCACGTCCGGACAGGAGGTAAAGATCCTGGCCGACCTGGAACACGACCACATCCTCCAGGTGCTGCAGAGAACCTCCTGGCGCATCGAAGGGAAGAACGGGGCGGCGCTTTTGCTGGGGGTGAACCCCAGCACCCTGCGAGCCCGGATGCGCAAGGCGGGCATCTGCCGCAAATAATGGGTCCTGCGGCGCTACCCTCAAGCCGGGCCGGCCCGGGGCGGCCGCCAGGCCGCTGGGCTTACAACAATCTGATGAACAGATGGACGAACCAATCCCGCACCGCGGGCAGCACCCCCCTCTTTTGCCAATCCTCCGGGCGGATCGGCCGGCAATCGGCCAGGTCCCTGGCGAACATCTGCTCCATCTCGCGAGCGAACTCCTTGTCGAGAATCACCGCGTTCACCTCGTCGTTGTGCAAAAGGCTCAGGTAATCCAGGTTGGTGGAGCCGACCGTGGACCAGATGCCGTCGATGACGGCGGTCTTGGCGTGCAGCAGGGAGGTTTTGTGCTCGTAGATCCGCACTCCCGACTTCAAGAGCGCCGCATAACCGTGGCGCTGGGCGTAGAGCGCCAGCTTGGAATCCGTGATGCCGGGCAAGATTATCTTCACCTCGACCCCGCGCCGGGCGGCATCGGTCAGAGCCGCCACTATCTGGTCGTCAGGAATGAAATAGGAGCTGGTCAGGTGTATGGAACGCTCGGCGAACGCCAGGGCGGACACATAGACCACGAAGGGGAGCCGGTTGCTCTCTCCCGGGGTGCTCCCTATCACCCGCACCAGGGCGCCGCCCGTTTCCTTCAGTTCCGGGAACAGGTTGCCGCCGGACAGCGCGCTCCCTTTTTGCTTGAGCCAGGTGTCCAGAAAGAGCTTCTGCAATTCGGCAACGGCCGGGCCTTCGATCTGGATGTCGGTGTCGCGCCAGTGAATGGGCGCATTGGCCCCCAGCTTGCGCCTCCCGGGCCGGCTCGAATAGACCTTGCTGATGTTGACCCCCCCGATGATGGCGAGCTTGCCGTCGGCGATCAGGATCTTGCGGTGGTCCCGGTGGGTCAGGCTCCATTTCTCCCCGGAGTTCAAAGGGTTCAGCGGGTTGAATGCGACCACCTCGACGCCGCCGTCGCGCAGCCGCTGGAAAAAGGGGTCCGGGGTGCCGATGCTTCCCATGCTGTCATAGATGAGGCGCACCGGGACACCTTCGGCCCGCTTGTCCAGCAGCAGGCCGGCAAACTTGCGCCCGGTCTCGTCGTCTTCGATGATGTAGCTTTCCACGTGGACATGGTCCCTGGCCTGCCGTATCGCCCGGAACATGGCGGCATAGGTCCCCTGGCCGTCGGTCAGGAGGGTGATCCTGTTCCCCTTGGTGAGCGGGCTTTCGGTGATCGACTCAACCACCGCGCTATGCCGCTCCAGCAGGTCGGTCTGGCCGCCCGACCGCTTGAGCCGATCCATGATGGCCTGGCTTTTCTGCTTGGACAGCAGCCCCTTCGAGGAAAGGATCCGGGGTGCGCTCGGCGCAGCGGAGGTCCCGTCGATCACGGTCGCAACGTCGGGCAGGGTGGCACAGCCATTGCCGAAAGCCAGCAGCGCTATCGAGAACAGCAACCAGCAGCAAGGCTTTAGGAAAGCTCGATACTTTTTACGGCACGGCACCTTCTCATCCATGAACCTCTCCCTCTCGGCTCGAACTCCCCGTTCGATATGACAACGATACGGCGAGGCGTCAGCGCCTGCCGCGGTCGCGTCCCAGCGCGTCCAGGCAGATCAGGACGATGCCGATGATGCCTATCACGACCATGGCATCCCCCAGGAAATGGTGCCACCCCCCCAGCGGGGCCAGCACCAGCATGGCGCCGCCGATCACCAGCGCCGCGGCGGCTATGGCGCCGGTGAGCCGCTCGAGGTTGCGGCTCACGCGCCCCCCCAGCGCCTCCAGGGCCGGAGTCTGCAGCCGGCCCAGGTCCCCCTCGGCCAAACGCCGCAGCACGCGGCGGGTGTCGCCCGGCGCATCGCTTATCAGGCGCTCCATGTCGCGGGCCAGCTTGCCGGTCTTCTCCTTGATCCGCTCCGCCGAGAAGTGCTTCCTGGTCAGGCGCGCTATCTGCTCCCTGAACGACTTGAGGTAGTCATGCTCCGGGTCGAGCTGGCGTATCATCGATTCCAGGATGACAAAGGTACGGGTCAGGAGGAAAAATTCGGCGGGATTGTGCACCCCGTGCTGGCTTCCGGCGCGCAAAAGCGACTCGAAGGAGTCCCCGATGGAGACCTCGGCAAGCTCGGTCCGGTGAATCTCGTAGAGCACCGCCTTTATATCGAGCCGCAACGCCCCGCGGTTCACCCGCTCGCTGGCCGTGGTCATTTCCAGATAGGCCTCGGTGACGGCCCGGGCGTCCCCCTTGACGACCGCTTCCAAAAGCAGCGTCAGCGAATCGCGCATCGGCTCGTCAAGTTCGCCGGTCATGCCGAAATCGAGCAGGGAGAGGCGCCCGTCGGGGAGCACCAGCACGTTGCCCGAATGGGGGTCGGCGTGAAACAGCCCCTCTTCGAAGATGGTTTGCAGCGTGAGCCTTACCAGGGTATCGATCAGTTTCGGCATCGCCTCCGGATGCAGGGGGGCGTAAAGGTCGATACGTTGCCCGGCGGAAAACTCCATGGTGAGCACGCTGCCGCTGCAATGCTCCGCCACGACATCCGGGATCCACAGGTCGGGTATATCCGCCAGCGCCTTGCGAAACAGCACTATGGAGCGGGCTTCGTGGCTGAAATCGGTTTCCCGGTTCAGGCTGCTGGCAAACTCACGCACCAGAACGGGGAGATCGAGCGCGCGCAGGCGCGGAAAGAAGCGTTCCCCGAGCTTCACCAGGTAGGACAGCGCCGCTATATCCGTGGCGATCATCTCTTCCAGCCCTGGCCGCTGCACCTTTACCGCCACGTGACGCCCGGAGTGCAGGGTCGCCTCATGCACCTGCGCTATGGTGGCTGCGGCCAGCGGCGTAGCGCTAAAGGTCGCGAACAACGTTTCCAGGGGGGCGCCCAGCTCGCGCTCCACCGTCCGGCGCACCTCGGCGAGGGGGCGCGCCGGCAACTGGTCATGCAAAAGTTCCAGCTCGTCGATGTAGCTGTCCGGCAAGAGGTCGCGCCGCAGGGCCAGTACCTGCCCGAACTTGAGAAAGGTCAGTCCCAGTTCCTCAAAGGTCTGCCGTACCTCCACGGGCGAGGGCCAGTGCTCCTTGCCGCGCAGCGCCCCCAGGAACCTGTGCCGGGCCAGTACCCGCAGGATCTGCATGAGTCGCGGCGCGGCCCGAAACAGGCTGCTTTGTTCGGGATCGATGTTCAGTGGCATGGGGTCTCTTCTCCTGAATGGATCTGTGCCCTGCCCTCTGACTCAGGCGGTACCGGCACTACGATTGCGGCTGTGAGCAGCAGTGGACGGTGCATAGGTCACGATGCCTGGGCTGCAGGATTAATCGGACGTCTTCCAGCTTTTAATTATAACCTTGAATCGCTCATTAATGTTGCTATTAAAGCAGGGGGCAGTCTCGGCGACGTTAGCAAAAGGGGCTGCAGCTTGATATTTATAGGTCTCCCTGACTAGTAGTAATCAGGTATTTATAAGTCTTTGACAGCGGCCATTCAAAGACCTACGATGTCAGTAGTGAAGTCATAAAGTTTATGACAGCAGACCGATACAGAGGTCGAGGAGGGACATCATGTTTAAGACGATTGCCGTGAGTGCCATTTTTTTCGCCTGTGCCATGACGGGCGCGGATCAATCAGTAGCAGGAGGGCCCTCTGAAGGGGCTCCTGTTTACCAGGCCGCAGAGGCTGACGCTATCGCCGGGCGCTATATCGTGGTCTTCCATCCGGGGAGGGGGCATCGTGTGGCGGAGGCGGCGGAGGCGGCTGCCCGCCTGGGCGGCAAAATCCACTACGTCTACAACAACGCGTTGACCGGCTTTGCGGCCACTCTGCCGGAAGCGGCCCTACAGGGTCTGCGTCATAATCCGAACGTAGAATACATCGAAGTCGATCAGCGTGTCGCCATTGGCCCGGAGGCGGCCCAGAGCGCTGCGCCCTGGGGCCTTGACCGGATCGACCAGCACAGCCTCCCCCTGAACGGATTTTACAACTATGCCAGCACCGGCGCCGGCGTTACCGCATATATCATCGACACCGGAATTCGAATGAGCCACACGGAATTTGGGGGGCGCGCCGCATTCGGATATGACGCGGTAAACGACGGCCGAAACGGTGTCGACTGCAACGGCCATGGCACCCACGTAGCCGCTACGGTCGGCGGCGCAACCTACGGGGTGTCGAAGGGGGCAGGGCTCGTTGCCGTCCGAGTCCTCAACTGTTCCGGTTCCGGGACCGTTTCCGGCGTGATTGCCGGCGTCGACTGGGTGGCCGGCAACTACGCGAAGCCCGCCGTTGCCAACATGAGCCTGGGGGGAGCGGCCTCCACGGCCCTTGACGGCGCCGTCAGCAGGTCGATATCCGGCGGAGTGACCTACGTAATCGCGGCAGGAAACAGCAACAGGGACGCATGCAAGAGTTCGCCCGCCCGCGTACCGGCAGCCATCACGGTTGGGGCAACCACCTCTACCGACGCCCGCGCTTCTTACTCGAACTACGGCGCCTGTCTTGACCTTTTCGCGCCCGGATCCTCCATCACTTCGGCCTGGTTTACCAGCGACTCGGCGACCAACACCATCAGCGGCACCTCTATGGCGGCCCCACATGTTGCCGGTGTAGCCGCCCTGTACCTGCAGAACAATATCGCTGCTTCGCCGGCGCTGGTGGCACAGACCCTTAACGGCATCGCCACCTCGGGGGTGGTACGGAGCGCCGGAAGGAAGTCCCCGAACCTGCTCCTTTTCACGAACTACTAGCGCTGCAAAACCCGAAGGGGGGCGACACCGAAGGGGGGGACAGGCTGGTTTTCGATTTCAAGGAAAACCAGCCTGTCCCCTTTTAGTGTGTCCCCTTTTAGTGGCTGGGGTAACCTATCGGCCATAGGCCGAGCATGCCGATATGGCACGCTGGAGTGCACCGCCCGATCAGCACCATCGTGCGGCCGCCACTGGCAGATGCCCGGTGACCTGCTGCAGTCGCTTGCTGGATAACAGAGGCTGCCGGCTTGCCCGGGGGTGAGCCGAGAGATGATCCGGGGTCTGTTGGGTGAGCAGAAAGGGAAGACGGTCGAGTGTGTCGGCCGGGGCCGCGGCGCAAAATGGATAAAGAGGTGCTTGCGCGCCGTAGCGCTACAGCGCGCAGGTCCGGAGGGCGAGGGGTTCTGTCTGCACGCCGTGGCATGACTAGCGCTCCCCTGCCGGACAAATTCCAGATGTCGCTCTTCGGCCCGGCGCTGGACGCGGCCGCCTCGGATCTTGCTTTTATTCAACCGATAGGCTAGCATGCCAAGGTTTTGCACCTGGCCGCAGCATTGTCACCCGACCGCTACCTGCCGTTCATCGTGCTGTCCGGTTACAATCCGACCGGTAAGGAAGCGACTTTCAAAAAAGGAGAACGAGAAGCATGACCAGAAAGATCCCGACCTGCGTTGACTGCAGCTGCGAGGCAGTGAGCCATGTCAAGACGCGCGAAAGCAGAAACATCACCACAGATGAGATAACCTTCGCCTGCGGGGCGACCCAGACCGAGCAGTTCAACGCTGAAAGCGGCCTGGGCAGCGTCCTCTTCGAAGGCTGCCCATCGCCGGCCTAGCATCACTTCATTTTCCCCCATCACCAAAAGGGCCTGCAGCTTGACCGCTGCAGGCCCTTTGTCTTTCTCCACGGCCGCTGCCCGCCTTACTGCCCGGCTCCCGCTCCTCCCGCACAGATCTCCTGCGAGCTTCCTTGACAGCGCAAAATTAGCCAAGCCAAATGGCGAATTAACTCCGCGCAAAGCCTGAATATATAATAATTAAATTCAACAAACATAGCAATATCAGCATATTTCGGCTTGGCGCTGTTATTGCTTAAAGATTGGCATTTTCAAATATACCCACCCCCCCCACACCAACATTACGGCCAAATGGCCATTGGATTACGCCTAACGGCGTGTAAACACTTTCACCCTATAGTCGAATATTGGAATATGGCGATATTTACCTATTTGGCATCCAAATTGCTCATCAAGGCTGCTCGCCTGCTAGAACCTCAGCTAAGGCCGGCAGGAAGGCTGTTCATCCTCAAGAGTTGACGCGGCAATTCCGCGACGTCTGACAATCCCCGGAAAGGAGGTGAGCAAAAAAAACAGGGGCCTAGGCGTGGCGACTGCATACTAAAAACTTACAAAAGGAGAGAAAAAGCCATGAAAAGAGGAATCATCCTCGGCGCAGTTGCAGCACTTTCCATCGCGGCCTCGGTGGCCTACGCGGGCAAGCCCGGTGGCGGCGGGACCGTCACCACCAACCTGATCGTCGGGCGCCCCGCCAAGGGGATGTATTGCGCCGATCCGGCCGGCTGGATCACCGGGGGCTACAGCGGCGCCAACGGTATCTACGTCTGGAGCAACGCCACCCCGGTCAAGGCCCAGGACTTCAGCGCCGACGGCATCCTGCAGACTCCCGCCACCGGCATGACCTACAGCATCCCCTCCACCGGCCAGACCGGTCCGCTCACCGTGACCGACGCCGCCAACAAGGTGTTCACCGCTTCGCCCACCTCCGTGGCAGCAGACAGGGTCTACAGCGGCGACACGGTCATCAACTACACCGCCGAAGGTAAGACCTTCCCCGGCGTGATCCGTCGCTGGAACGCCGTGTGTGACACCTGCCACTCCACGCCGCCGGCACACGCCATCGCCAACAAGGCGACCACCCCCGGCGTCAGCCTCTGCCGCAACTGCCATGCGCTGGGCGACAGGATGAAGACCTCGCACTGGAACCGGGTGCCCAACAACACCACCTCCGATGCCTGCTACTCCTGCCACCCCTCCCCTTGCTACTCCGGCATCCATCAGGGCAAGTTCCCCGGCGACTCCATCGGCTGCATCAGCTGCCACGGCGACCTGACCCTGGCCGCCAGCGGGCAGATGAAGGTCCCCGGCCAGCTCGGCTTCCCGACCTGCCAGGACTGCCACGTGAGCGCCAACCGTCAGCCGGTGCCGTACGCCACCAACACCGGCGTCGAGTACAAGAACTCCGTCGGTCACGGCCGCCCCAGGTCTGCCAAGGCCCTCTGCATCACCTGCCACAACTCCATGCACATGGAGACCAAGCCGGTGAGCTGGGGTGACGGCGTGAACAACAACTGCGAGAAGTGCCACGCCAACATGCCGGCTGCCGGCAACATGGGCGACGTGTGCGGCAACTGCCACGAGCACTCCTTCGATCCGCACCTGGTGATCAAGTAACCGATATGAGCAGCTAATGTTATGTCATGGCCGCACCTGCGGGTGCGGCCTTTTTCGCCCTGGGGCACTAGCGCCCGTTTTCGGGAGCAACGGCTTACGCCTGCCAGGCGCGATTGCTGCCGATTCGGCCTGTGTTCTGGTTGTCAGCATGAAAGGAGAGATGTATGAGAAAGATCGTTCCGGTTTTGGGGTTGTTCCTTCTGGGTTCGCTGCTTGGCGCCGGCATCTGCGCAGCCGCTCCTGCGGAGGCGAGGAAGGAGACCAAGAATGAGGCCAAGAAGGAGGCTAAGAAGGAGAGCAGGCAAACGGCTAAGTACGTCGGGGAAGTGACAGAAATCCTACTCGACAAAAACAAGCTGCTGCTCGCCAAACCCAAGTCCAACCTGGCCATGGTACTGAACACCGGCAAGGCCAAATTCGGGCCGGGCTACTCGAAGCTCGAAGACGTAAAGGTGGGTGACCCTGTCGAGGTGACGGTCGAGACCAAGGTGGGAACGATGTACGCCCTCACGGTCGCAAAGGGGAAAAAAGAGGCCGGGCCTAAGAAGGACAAGCAGAAAATGGAAAAGCCGAAGAACCATCCCTGAGACTCAGAATCGACCTGCGGTGAGCCGTGCGTTGCAGAGCTCCTTGCAGAACTCCTTGTGGAGCGGCATAGCTCATGGATTAGTGCTGACGCCGACCGGCGACGCAAATGCCGGCAGGGATCAATCAGTCGCAGGCAGGGAGGTAGAGGCAAAGGGGAAAAGGCGGCTGGGAAGGCCGTCTTTCCCTGCTCGTCATACCGCCCTGCTCGCCTGTTTACGGCAGGGCGCAGGATTGCGTGAAGTACTCCTGCGGCCGGCACGGGCGCTGTGACAGGCTGGTCCTGTTCCTGCCGGTCATCTTGGACAGATAGAGCTGTTTGTCGGCTGCGGAGATCATCTGCTCCAGTGACTCGCCAGCCTCGCTGGTCGCTCCGATGGAAACGGTGACCGAGAAGCGCCGCGAGCCGCTGCTAAAGACCTGGGAGGCCAGCGCGTTGCGAAACGCTTCCAGGCGCTGAGTCGGCTGCTCCTCCTCGTGGCGAAACAGCACGCAAAACTCCTCACCTCCCAGGCGGGCCACGATGGCGTCGCCACTGAAATGCTCCTTTAAAAGCCCCGCGGTCCGCTTCAGCACCTGGTCTCCGACATCGTGGCCGAAGCTGTCGTTCACCCTCTTGAAATGATCCAGGTCGATCATCGCCAGGCAGAAATGCGCCTGTCGCCGTTTCAGCTTGAGATAGAGGTTTTTCCCCTCCTCGAACAGATAGCGCCTGTTCCACAGCGTGGTCAGATAGTCCAGGAAGGTCAGCCCCTCGATCCGCGCAACGTATTCAAGGTAATCTATGTTCTGGTTCACCCTGCAATAGAACTCCTCGGCCAGAAACGGCTTGGTGATGAAGTCGTTGGCCCCCTTCTTGAGAAACTTGGCCGAAAGCGCCCCGCTGCCATGGGTCGATATCCCGATCACGGCCAGCTTGTTCTTGCCGTAGCGCCGCCTGATCCGGGAAACCAGCTCGAATCCGTCCATCTCGGGCATGACGTAATCGGTCACCACAAGCTTCACGTCGGGGTGCTCCTTGAGCTGCGCCAGTGCCTGTACCCCGTTCTGCGCCTCGATCACGTTGTACCTTTGGAGGGTAAGCAGGTGTTTCATCATCTGGCGCGAACTCTTGGAGTCGTCCACCACCAGGATCTTGGTGTCGTGATTGCGCAGCACCCGTCTGATCAGTTCCACCAGGTAGTCCAGATTGTGCAGGTGGTCCTTGAGCACGTAGTCCACCACGTTCTTGGACAGAACGAGCGTGCGCACCTCGTCGCTGAAGGTGCTGGTGAACACCACGGTGGGAATCTTGTACATGAGCACCAGGTCGAGGACCTCGCCGTTCAGCGCGTCGGGAAGCTTCAGGTCGATCAAGGCCATGTCGAAGCTTTCGGCGCCTTCGTCCAGAAGGGCGACCGCTTCCGCATAGGTTGACGCCAGACAGACCTCAAGCGGCAATTCCGCGGTGATCCGGGCGCTCAGCATGCTGGCCATGGGCTTGCTATCTTCTACGATCAGGACCTTTTGTGACATCGGGCTGTTGCTCCTTTGATGCTTTGCGTTGGTTGCCTAAACCACTCATCGGCATTTTCCGCACGAGCTTGACTCGGCACCTTCAGCCCTCAGTGATAATCAAGATGCATCGCCTTGCGCACCTCGTCCAGCGTCTGCGCGGCTACGGCGCGAGCCTTTCTGCTCCCATCTAGCAGCAGTTCCATGACCTGGCCCGGGTCCGCGGCCACCAGCCGCCTGCGCTCGCGGATCGGCTCCAGTGCCGGTTGCAGGACTTCGAGCAGCCTGCGCTTCACCGCCATGTCCCCCAGCCCCCCTTTCCGATAGTGCTTCTTCATCGCATCCAGCCCGCTTAGGTCCGGATCGAAGGCGTCCAGGTAGGAAAAAACCGGGTTCCCCTCCACCACGCCGGGGTCTTCCACACGCAGATGCCCGGGGTCGGTAAACATCTTCTTCACCTTGTCACTCACCGCATCCGCGCTGTCACCCAGGTAGATGGCGTTGCCCAGCGACTTGCTCATCTTCCCCTTGCCGTCGGTGCCCGGCAGCCTGGGTACGCTGGAGAGAAGCGGCTTGGGCTCGACCAGTACGGCGCGGTGGTAGGTGCGGTTGAAGGCACGGACGATCTCGACGGTCTGCTCGATCATGGGCAACTGGTCCGAGCCGACCGGCACCAGGTCGGCCTTGAAGGCGGTGATGTCGGCGGCCTGGCTCACCGGGTAGCAGAGAAAGCCGGCGGGGACGCCGCCCGCGAACTGGCGCAGCCGGATCTCGTCCTTCACCGTCGGGTTGCGCTGCAGGCGCGCCAGCGTCACCAGGTTGAGGTAGTACATGGTGAGCTCGGCCAGCTCGGGGACGAGCGACTGGATGAAGATGGTCGTCAGCTTGGGATCCAGGCCGACGGCCAGGTAGTCGAAGGCGACCTCCAGCACGTTGTTGCGCACTTTTTCCGGGTTGTCGGCGTTGTCGGTCAGCGCCTGCAGGTCCGCAATGAGGACGAACTGACGGTTTTCATGCTGCAGGCGCTCCCGCTCCCGCAGGGAGCCGACGTAATGCCCCAGGTGCAGTAGCCCGGTGGGGCGGTCTCCGGTCAGGATGGTGTGATTGCTGACGCTTCCCATTTGAAAGGATTCCTCCCTTGTCTCATTGAAAGTTCTATACTGATGGTACAATTTCAGCGTGAATTTTAATAGGTTTGAGTGGACCTCCCCCCTCTCCCTGGCCCTCTCCCACGAGGGGAGAGGGGATGTTTGGGGGAGATGGGAGGGGGAGTAACAGCGGAGCCTTTCTTGCCGGCAAAAGGGAGGGTAGAAGCACCCCGGAGAGATGACTATGGAGCTGAGAGAGACAACCGGCGGCTTGTTCAGGGCCGCTCTTGACGAGGAAAAACTGCTGCAGGTCGCGGGCGTGATCAACGCCTACGCGGCCCTTCTGGCCGAGCAGGCCGGCTTCCGCGCACTCTATCTTTCCGGGGCCGGCGTGGCCAACGCCTCCTTCGGGCTGCCGGATCTGGGGATGACCACCCTTTCGGAGGTGCTGGAGGACCTGCGCCGCATTACCGGTGCCACGGGGCTGCCGGTTCTGGTCGACGCCGACACCGGCTGGGGTCACGGGCTCATGATAGCGCGCTCCATCAAGGAAATCTGCCGGGCCGGCGCGGCTGGGGTGCACATCGAGGACCAGGTTGCCGCCAAGCGCTGCGGGCACCGGCCGGGCAAAGCGCTGGTCGGCGCCGAGGAGATGATGGACCGCATCAAGGCCGCGGTGGACGCCCGCACCGACCCGGACTTCGTGGTCATGGCCCGCACCGACGCGGTGGCGGTGGAGGGACTGGACGCCGCCATCGAGCGCGCCTGCCGCTACCGCGACGCCGGTGCGGACATGCTTTTTCCCGAGGCGCTCAGCGAGCTCTCCCACTACCGCCTGTTCGCCGAGGCCACCGGGCTGCCGGTATTGGCCAACATGACCGAGTTCGGGGTCACCTCACTGGCCGACACCAAGGAGCTCGCCGCCGCCGGGGTGAGCCTCGCCCTCTACCCGCTTTCGGCCTTCCGGGCCATGTCCGCTGCGGCGCTGCAGGTTTATCGCACCATAAGGCAGGAGGGGACGCAACGCGGCATAGTGGATCGGATGCAGAGTCGCGCCGAACTCTATGACTGCCTCGGCTACCACAACTACGAACGGAAACTGGACCAACTATTCGGAAAGGAGGATACGCCATGACTGCGACATTCAGCCCCGGACTGGAAGGGGTAATAGCCGGCACAACTGCCATCAGTACGGTAGGAAAAAAAGGACGCGGCCTGAGCTACCGCGGCTACTCGATAGAGGATCTGGCCCAGAAGGCGACTTTCGAGGAGGTGGCGCATCTGCTGATCCACGGCACGCTGCCTGACCGGGAAACCCTGGTGCAGTTCCGGAACCGGCTCATGGGGCTGCGCGCTCTGCCGCCCCAATTGAAGACGGTCCTGGAGCAGCTGCCGGCCTCCGCCCATCCCATGGACGTGCTGCGCACCGGCTGTTCCGCGCTGGGAGCCATTGAGCCGGAGGCGAGCAGCGTTGAGCAGCTACGGGTAGCGGAACGGCTGCTGGCCTCCTTTCCCTCCATGCTGCTGCACTGGCACCATCATCACGCCGGCAACCGCGAGCTTCCCGGTTCCGGCGAGGAGAGCCTGGCCGGACACTTCCTGGCCCTGCTGCACGGCCAGAAGCCCAACGAGCTGCAGCGCCGCGCCGTAGACGCCTCGCTCATACTTTATGCCGAGCACGAATTCAACGCCTCCACCTTCTCCGCCCGGGTCACCGCTTCCACCCTGTCCGACTTCTACTCCGCCATCACCTCCGCCATAGGGACGCTGCGCGGACCGCTGCACGGCGGCGCCAACGAGGAGGCGATGCGGCTGATCAGCCGGTTCGGATCGCCAGACCAGGCTGAAAGAGGGATTCTGGAGATGCTGGCGCGCAAGGAGAAGATCATGGGGTTCGGGCACCGGGTCTACACCGAGATGGACCCACGCTCCCCGGTCATCAAGAAATGGGCGCACAAGCTCTCCGAGGCAAGCGGCGACATGCTGCTCTACCGGGTCTCGGAGCGGATCGAGAACGTGATGCGCAGCGAGAAGAGGCTATTTCCCAACCTGGATTTCTACAGCGCCACCGTCTACCATCTCTGCGGCATCCCGACCAACATGTTCACCCCGCTCTTCGTCTTTGCCCGGATCGCCGGTTGGTCGGCGCACGTCATCGAGCAGCGGGCGGGGAACCGGCTGTTCCGGCCCATCGCCGAGTACGTCGGACCGGAGCCGCTGGCGTATAGGGGCTTGGAGGAGAGGGCATAAGCTGCGGAAATCTGTGCAACCATGTCGCATCTCCCCCCCTCCCGCAAGGGGAGGGGGAACTATTTGGAGGAGTTTTTTTCTATGACCACCTCAGCCGACAGCAACCTCCGTCCCGCCCCCGATCCCGAGATGGCGGCGATTGCCGATTACCTGTGTGACTATCGCATCGCCAGCGATGAGGCTTACGAGACCGCGCGCCTCTGCCTGATGGACAGCTTGGGGTGCGCCATGCTGTCTCTGCGCTTCCCGGAGTGCAGCAAGCTTCTGGGCCCGCTGGTCCCCGGCTCCACCGTTCCGCTGGGGGTCAGGGTCCCCGGCACCGGCTTCGAGCTCGATCCGGTCCAGGCGGCCTTCGACATCGGCGTCCTGGTCCGCTGGCTCGACTTCAACGACACCTGGCTCGCTGCGGAATGGGGACATCCCTCCGACAACCTCGCCGCCATCCTTGCCGTCGCCGACTATCTCTCCCGCCGCAAGAGCGCGGCAGGCAAGGCGTCGCTTACCGTGCGCGACCTGCTCACCGCGATGATCAAGGCTTACGAGATCCAGGGGGTTATGGCGCTGGAGAACAGCTTCAACCGGGTCGGGCTGGACCACGTGGTGCTGGTGAAGTTGGCCAGCGCGGCTGTGGCCACCTGGATGCTGGGCGGGAGCAGGGAGCAGATCATGGACGCCATCTCCCAGGTCTGGGTCGACGGCCAGAGCCTGCGCACCTACCGGCACGCCCCCAACACCGGAAGCCGCAAGTCCTGGGCCGCCGGGGACGCCGCCAGCCGGGGGGTACGCCTGGCGTTTGCCACCATGGCCGGCGAGCCCGGCTACCCCAGCGCCCTGACCGCCCCCAACTGGGGGTTCTACGACGTCAGCTTCAGGGGGGAGAAGTTCCGCTTCCAGCGCCCCTACGGCTCCTACGTCATGGAGAACATCCTGTTCAAGATCGCCTTCCCGGCCGAGTTCCACGCCCAGACCGCGGTGGAGTGCGCCCTCAGGCTGCACCGGCAGGTGAAGGGGAGGCTCGATGAGGTGGAGCGGATCGTGATCGGCACCCAGAAATCGGCGCTGCGGATCATCAGCAAGAGCGGCCCGCTCTACAATCCGGCGGACCGCGATCACTGCATCCAGTACATGGTGGCCGTCGGCCTCATCTTCGGCGAGCTCACGGCCGACCACTATGCCGACGCCGTTGCCGCCGACCCGCGCATCGACAAGCTGCGCGAGAGGATGGAAGTGATGGAGGAAACGCGCTACAGCTACGACTACCTGAACCCGGAGAAGCGCTCCATCGCCAACGCGGTCCAGGTCTTCTTCAAGGGGGGCGCAAAGACGGAAAAAGTGGAGGTGGAGTATCCGCTCGGGCATCGTCGGCGCCGGGCCGAGGGTCTCACTCTGCTGCTGCAGAAATGCAGGTCCAATCTGTCTCAAGCTCTGCCGGCCGAAAAAGTCGAGGCGTTAATGACACTCGGCCAGGACCGGCAGCGCCTGGATGAGATGAGCGTGGAGGAATTCGTGGGGATGTTGGTAATCTGAAGCGAACGACCCTAGTTTTTTGCGCAAGGAGAGACACAACCGATGCCGGACCTGTAAATGTCTTGATTAAAAACACCCCCCATGTTACGAAATCATGCCGCCAACTGTGCGTTCCTTGGCAGCTCCCACACTCGGCTCCTTTTCTCTGTTTCTTGCATAGATACCCGGCTTACCACGCTAGGCCGTTTACCGAAACCAGGAATTAGCTACCATCAGATGGTACAGGAGGGCGAATGTTTAGAGTTGCATTTCTGCTGGCCTTGCTCGTTTCGGTTGTTTTCAATGCGCGGGGGTACGCTAATCCAGATGCCATCGTCATACCCAATGGAGATGTAAGAATCAAGGGTGCGGGAAGCGGCCTCGTCTTTCCCGATGGCAGTATCCAGTATAAGGCAGCCGTTACCGGCCCGGCAGGCCCCCAAGGCCCCCAAGGCCCCGCAGGCCCACAGGGCCCGCAAGGTGCGCAGGGTCCTCAGGGACCGGCAGCCCAGATATCCTTGTCAGCCATCTGCAACGCCATATCTGCTGCGAATGTCACATTGCCCTCCTTCTGCACCGAAATCACCAGTGCTATCGTCGGCACCTGGTCTACCGGAAACCCTGCACTGGCAAAAGGCTACGTTCTTATGACTTTCCTCAGTGATGGAACGGTCATGTTTGGCCAGGCCGGGCATCCCGACGTAGATCCGAGCGGCCAGAGTGGTATTGAGAGGGGTACCTATAGCTGGAATGTGGGTACGGGATTGCTGCAGACCTTCATGGCGGTGGATACCAACGGCGAGTGGGGGTTGTCCAATCCGGCGGGCACAACATCTTATAATGTGGCGATAAACGGCAATACCATGTCGGTATCTGACGGCGAAGGGACCAGTAACTTTCCCAGGCTGCAGGCGTCGGCCACCAATCCGCTGGTGGGGAGCTGGAAGCCGCAGGATTACGGCGTGGGCAATCACTATTACATTTTGTCCTTTGTGGACGACTCCAATTTCTTCCTGATGGAGAGCGGATCACCCAATGGCGTCGGGCCCGGTGGCCTTCAGTTGGGCACCTACACATTAAACCAGTCGACCAAGGTTCTTACCTTTACCTCCCACACCTTGAACACAATAGGCGGGGATTCGGGAACGCCTATGAATGTCCCCGTGACCTTGACTTTCTCCAACAGCAACAAAACCTTTACTGTTCCAGGGGCGTTTAGTTGGTCCAAGCTTCCTTAGCCTTGCGTTAACAACGTTTCCCGTAGGGGCGAACCTTGTGTTCGCCCCTTTTTTTGTCCGCGGTCCGGCGCACGTTGAGACCGGGAGATGCGAGGCAGCTCTCCCATGGGTCGCGCACGAAGTAGAGCGCGTCCCTGGGCTGCACTTCCATGCCGCCGCGCTGCCAGGTGCCCCACTTGGTGACGTACTTCTTCAGCCCCTCACGCCGCTCCACCGCCACGGTGAAGTTGTTGCGCAACTCACGGTAGCACCCCTCGATGTTGCTCAGGGTCAGGTCGAGGGCCGGCACGTTGAACTTTTGCGCCCCCTTGTTCACCACGAAAAATCCCTCCGAGCCCCGCTCCATGACCAGCACGGTATTCGAGTCGACCACGGCCAGCACGTTTTCCCGCACGTTCTTCCCCTCGGCTCCACGCTGCCGCATGATCTTGCGGAACCCTGCGCCGTGCTTGATGTAAGGCGCGGCAAGGTTGTCCTGGGCCATGATGAGCGGAGTGCCGCCGTCGCGGGCCAGCACGTAGGCGGTGGCCAGGTAGGAGTCGGTCAGGTCGTCGTACGGATTGATGGCGGCCGTGTTCAAGGCGCGGATGGTGTCGTGGTTCTGGCCGAACACCACGCTCCGGGAGTCGTTCACGCTCTCCGGCACCCGCAGCGCCCGCAGGTCGCCGCCGAAGCTGAAGGCCCTCTTCATCGAGTTGTAGAGCAGGAAGTCGGTTACCGCCGCGACCCACTGGTAGCGGTCCGCCGAGGTGTCGCTGTCCTCGATCACCTCAAGGTAATTCCAGGTCTTCCCCCGGCTTTCGTGGTCTATAAAGTCGATGTAGCTTTTGACGGTCTCAGGCGGCATGTGCTTCGCCGCGTCGAAGCGGAAGCCGTCAATGCCGAGGTTGAGCAGGTTGGAGAGATGCGCCTTTTGAACGTCCCTGACCTTGCTTTTGTGCTGGTTCAGGTCGGGCAGCCCCCCCAGCCAGCAATCTATCTCGCTGCTGGTGTTGCCGTCGTTGTAGTTGATGTCGCAGGCCCGGTTGAAGTCGTCGGGGACGAACTGCGGGAAGCGCAGGTTGGCGAACTGCTGCATATTGGCCATGTGGTTGAATACCACGTCGGCGATCACCTTGACGTTGCAACCGTGCGCCGTGTTGATGAGCCGCGCCAGTTCCTGTGCGCTCCCCCTCCCCTCGATCACCGAGTAATCCACCGGCTGGTAGCGCGCCCACCAGTCGCCGGCCGGGTTCGACTTCTGCGCCGGCGCAACCTGGATGTGCGAGTATCCCTGCCTGCCGACGCTGCAGACGTACCCTTCCACGTCGGCGTAGCGCTCGTTGAAGGCATGGAAGATGGCAACCGGCTGCTCGCCCGCGCCAGCGCTCGTGGCAAGTAGCAGCAATGCAGCGCTTATTACGACATCGGTCACTCTCCTTACGCTCATGGGGCACCCCTTTCATTTGCAGTCATTAATTATCATGAATCTGCGAAAGAGTAACACAAAAAGGGGGTGCGGCAATCGCCGCGGGTATAGCACACTCCAAAAGCCCCCACACCCTTCTGAAATCCGACACTTCAGGTCCCCTCCCCCGGAGGGGGAGGGCTAGGGAGGGGGGATTCGCCGGGTCCAGCCGACATGCTTCCCCCCTCCCGCCTGCGCGCCCGGCCGCCGCAGCCAAGGCTGCTCTCGCGGAGGAGGCCTGAAGCGCTACGACGCGCAAGCCCAACCTCCCCCCTCCGGTGGGAGCAGTGTTGTGGATAGCTGGGCATGGGGGCTTGTTCCCGATTAAACGCCGCGCAGGCTGTTGCGGAAGATTGTGGCGCTGAAGGAATAAAAAGGGGACAGGCTACTTTATTTTTCCTATTAAAATGAAAAGTAGCCTGTCCCCTTTTCTGGTGTGCATTAAAATGAAAAGTAGCCTGTCCCCTTTTCTGGTGTGAGCAATCCGCAGGCGCCAAGCCGGGCTCCCTTTACTTGACTGCCCCAAATTTGCGGTTACCTTTCTCCCAAGGCCGCTACGCCAGCAAACGGAACTGCCACATGAGACTTCCCACAAAAAATGAGCCGGGCCGCCTGTGGGTAACGACCCTCTCCTGGCCGGACAAGGTGATCGCCCGCTGTTTCCCCCGTTTCTTCGACAGCTACGCGCCCGTTGAGATCAAGGAGCAGTGGGCTCAATATCTGGAAAAAAAGCAGCGCAAGGGGAAGAAACCCCCAGGTGAGAGTGGCGGTGAGAGTGGCGGTGAGAGTGGCGGTGAGAGTGGCGGTGAGAGTGGCGGTGAGAGTGGGGGTGAGAGTGGGGGTGAGGGTGAGAGTGGGGGTGAGGGTGAGAGAGAGTGTGCCGCCCAGGCGAAGACCTCATCAGACAGTACCGGTTCCGGCAATGACAAAAGGGACTGAACAGAACGCGCGCACGTCTGCCAGTCCCCTTTTTCCAGCTCCGTGACAAGTGGATTGTCGAGCTACGACTCCCCCGAGCCCCGCTTCTGCTGAAGGCACTGCATGGCCTTTTTGACTACCTCGCTGTCGGCCGCGTTGAGACAAAGAGAGGGGGGCGACCCGCCATATTCTTTATAGATCTGGTACCTGTTGCACATCTGGTACTCACCAAGGCAGAGCTTCGATTTTATGTACTCCGCCGCCTTGGGCAAATCCTTCATGTTTTCCTTGAAAAACTGGCAACAGTCCATCAACTCGCACACCATCTTCCTCTCCCCCCCCTGCAACTCGCTTTGCGCTTCAGTTCACAATCCTGCCGATAGTCGCTCTTATCGTCTCCGCTCCTACCGAGTCGCCGAAGCATCCGGCCCCAGCATAGGGATCGAAGTCCCCAATCTGCATAATAAGCATCTGGACCAGGTCAGCCTTGTCCCGGTAAAGGTCGGGACGGTCGGCGATCACCAGCACCTCGGCCAGGAGCCAGGAAGGGAATTCACCGCTGCGATGCTCCTTGACCGCTTTCTCTCTGAGTCTGTCACACAGCTCCATAATGGCCTCTTCTGCTCCGTCCTCACTTGGACATTTTCGCTCTCTTCATCTTGCGGCGCTCGCGGATCATCTTGGTATCGCTGTACATGTCGTTGTACGCCGCCTTCATGGAATCGTCGAAAGCTGCCAGGACTCCGCCGTTTTCCTTCACGAATCTTTCGGCCGCCCCCTTCTCCTTGAAGGCCCACTTGGCGTTGGAGGTCATGACACCCGGCTTGCTCCCACCCACGACCCAGTAAGCCTTCTCAGCGTCGACCAACTCCTGGCTGTACAGGTCGCCGACGGCAATCCTGCTCGGGGTCCTGTCGATGTTGTTGGCGAGATCGATGGCGGCACAGTGGATGCTGCAGGTCCCGGTCGAGGCGCCGTCTTCATATTCGATCAGCACCCTGCTGTGGGCGAATTTGCCCCGGTCCATCCCGCAGTACTTGCAGGAGGGATGCTGCTGCACGTCGCCAAGGTCGGCGGCGAAGCCAAGCGATGACAGCGAAAAGAGGAGAAAGAGCACCAGCTGAACGATTTTTTTCATACCTGTCTCCCTTTGGGTGAATATATATATTCATGTAATTGAATGTCAACGAATAACTTCGCACCTTGTCCTGTTTTTCCGTCCCCTGACGGAGAGGCGGTCCCCGGGTGCTGGCCTGACCCGGCATCAAAAGGCGTACCCCAGCGAGAGGTAGAGGTATCTGCCGTTTTCCGGCACCTTCACCCCGCTTTGAAAGGGATCACGGGCATAGGAGAGATGGCTGTAATAGAGCCGGTCGAAGAGGTTCTCAACACCGGCGATCAGGGTGGCCCGGCCGTAGTTGACACCACCCTTCAAATCGGTGCTGGCCCAGCCGGGCGTTGGCGACTCCTGCAGCCCCGGATCGACCCTGTTCTGCCTGCGCGCCAGATTTTCCAGCACCTCGAAGAAGAGGACCCCGTTGTCATAGCGCAGGGAAACGGTCCCCCTGAGCGGCGGGATCTCGGCCAACGGCCGGTCCCCGGTCTCGTTATCCCCTTCC
>Ga0209212_1003482_pt1 | contig 20717 bp, 17 predicted proteins | sample RifGroC2_FD_183996 | JGI IMG/M metagenome (GOLD analysis project Ga0209212, IMG submission 183996) | Groundwater microbial communities from Rifle, Colorado, USA - Groundwater C2 (SPAdes) (version 2) | ecosystem: Environmental > Aquatic > Deep subsurface > Groundwater | place: Rifle, Colorado... | reverse complement strand
CACCTACACCTACAGCAACGGCAACCGAAACTCCGACAGCAACGGTGACACCTACGCCGACTGCCACAGTAACGCCCACAGGTACGGCAACGGCTACTGTTACGCCAACAGGTACGGCGACACCTGCCGCGAAGGGAAGGATTTATGGGTTTATAAAAGATGAAAATGAAAATCCGGTAGATGCGGTAGTGACGAAGGTGAGGAAATTAACGACAGAAATAGAACATCAAGCCGTAAGCGACAGTTATGGTTATTATGAATTTGCAGACATAGAGGCAGGCAAATATAAGCTGGAGGCGAAGAAACCAAATTACATGACTTGTAAAGAGGTGTTGGAACTGCATGCGGGAGAAGCAGCGAAGGTTGATTTTGACATGAGAGAGATTTCGCTAATAACGACTTCAACGCCGGTTGTAACGCCGACCTTGACACTAACGCCAACAGCAACGGTCACACTGACGCCAATTCCTACGGCAACGGCGACGGCAACATTGACACCGACAGTAACACCAACGCCAACAGGCACAGTAACGCCGACACAAACAACAACGCTAACGCCTACGCCAACGGCAACCCCCACGCCAGAAAAGAAGTGCAGGATTTTAGGAACAGTGACGGATAGGGATGGAAATCCGTTAAAGGACGTGAGCGTGAGTCTTCGTAAGTTATTAACGACGATTTGGCGTATAACAAAAACGGATGAATACGGGTTTTTTGAATTTAGCGAAGTGGAGGCGGGCAAGTATGAGATTGAGGCGGAGAAGTCTTCGTATATGCCATATTCGGATGTGTTTGAATTAGAGGATGGAGAGACGAAAGAGGTTGAGATTGAAATGTGAAAAAATATGATTATTATAAACGGCTGGGAAATTCAAATGTAACTCGAACCTTTAGATTTGATGGATGCGGAATCCATCAAGGCTAAAGCCTTAAGTTACGGGGATGAAGAAATCAACGGTTACACTAAGATATACCTGCTTTTTTTGAGTTCCCAAGCGGATGGAAAACAAAAGAGTTATTTGTTGAGGGTATCAATCTTTGCAGCCAGGATAAAATCACTTTCCGTCAATCCGTTGATTTTATGGGTATAAATTTTTATCTCCGCCTTGCCCCAGGTTAGTGTGATGACTGGGTGATGCCCCTGTTCTTCGGCAATTTCACCCACCCTATTCACAAAATCTAGTGCCTTTCGAAAGTCAGGAAATTTAAAGCTTTTGAACAAATGATGTTCTTCTACTACATTCCAGCCTTCTACTTGTCTTTGTAATGCTTGAAGCGCCTCACCTTTGAGCGGAGGTACTCCGCCCATACAGGGCACACATTTTTTTAAAGCCAATTCAGACATATAAAGTATCCCGCTTTAGAGATTAGGTCTTTGAAATTAAGAGTCAAAGATAAAAGATTAAAAATACATATAAAAATGGAAATTTGATTTCTTGTTTTGGACTAATCTTTAAATTTTGATTTGTCATATTGCATTTTGATTTTTTACTTTTAAATTGTTTATTCTGGTATTATCACATCTTTCTGCTTTGCTATCTGTATTGCCGCTTCGTATCCGGCATCAACATGCCTTGCGATTCCTATTCCCGGATCAACAGTCAAAACCCTTTCAAGTCTCTCATCTTTTTCTTTAGTACCGTCAGCCACGATGACCATGCCGGCATGGAGGGAATTGCCAATTCCCACTCCACCCCCATGATGAAAGCTTACCCAACTGGCGCCATTTATGGCGTTCAAGGCAAGGTTAATCAGAGGCCAGTCGGCGATAGCGTCACTGCCGTCTTTCATATCCTCTGTCTCACGATATGGGGATGCTACAGACCCGCAGTCAAGGTGGTCCCGTCCAATAACAATAGGGGCTTTAACTGTGCCTTTTCTGACCATATCGTTGATTATTAAACCCATTTTTGCACGGTCGCCATATCCCAGCCAGCAGATTCTCGCTGGAAGTCCCAGTTGCGGCACTTTTTCTCTGGCAAGTTTTATCCACCTCACCAGTGAAGTATCTTCAGGGAAATTTTTAATAACCGCTTCATCTATCTTCTCAATATCTGCCACATCACCCGACAATGCTGCCCACCGGAACGGTCCTTTGCCCTCACAAAACAAAGGTCTGATAAATGCAGGCACGAAACCAGGATACCAATAACGTCCGTTCGAATCCCTCATAGATACACCGGCCATCTCTGCCTGTGACCTTAAATTGTTACCATAATCGAAGCATATAGCTCCATTTCTCTGCATAGCTAGAATGGCTCTCACATGGTCAACAATGGCATCTAATACCTTTTCTTTGTAGACAAGCTTGTTCCGTTCTCTTAGCTTATCGAGTTCCTTTACATCGCCGACCGGTACATAAGTCATCAAATCATGTGCTGGAGTTTGATCCGTTACAACATCAGGAGTAATATTTAGTTTTACCAGTTCAGGATGGACGACTGCGGCATTTCCTACCAATCCAACCGATAGAGGTAATTGTTTGGATTTGGCATCTGAGACCCATTGAAGCGCCTCATCGAGGTTGTCGGTCATTTTATCGCAGTAACCTTCTTTGACTTTTTTCTCTATGCGTTCCCTGCGAACCTCCACGCACAGAATTACGCCTTCATTCATAGTCACTGCAAGTGGTTGAGCGCTGCTCATGCCTCCCATACCTGCCGTGAGCACAAATTTGCCTTTAAGGGTATCTGCGTTAAATGTCTTTTTGGCAAGAGCAGAAAAGGTTTCGTACGTACCCTGCAGGATACCTTGAGTGCCGATATAAATCCAGCTTCCCGCAGTCATCTGCCCGTACATTGTGAGGCCCATTTCGTCATACCTATCAAATATCTCTTGTTTTGCCCATGCCGGAACCAGATTGGCGTTGGCAATAATAATACGGGGTGCCATTTCATGCGTTCTGGCAATATATACGGGCTTGCCTGATTGAATACAGAGCGTTTCATCGTTTTTTAGTGTTTTTAAGGCGTTGATAATTCTTTGATATTCTTTCCAGTTCCTTGCGGCACGTCCTGTCCCGCCATAGACGATAAGTTCTTCCGGCTGGATGGCAACGTCAGGGTCAAGATTGTTCATTAACATCCGCAGCGCAGCCTCGCTATCCCAGTTTTTGCAAGTGAGGGTTGTGCCCCTTGCAGCTTTAATGGGAAACTGCGGTCTGAATTCATAAAACATAGGTCGCGTCATATATATTATTCCTTTTAATCAGGACACAGATTTTCTCAGATATACACAGATAATAATTTATTTCTTTAAATCTTTATAATCTGTATTCATCTGTGTCCAAAATCGAAAATTCTTATGTCTCAGGTAAAAATTTAGCCAGTTCCTGCATCCACTTCCATGTTTCGTTCTTCATTCCTTCAGCTTCAACGCCGTCTTTGAATGCATCCTCATTGTCTTCAATAAAACAATAAATCTTTCCTAGAAATTCTTTCAGTTCAGCGACCTGTTTTAAAATATCCATCATTAATTTTCCTCCCTAAATAGCCGTTGACATCAATATTCAATGTCAGAAATCCAAAAATAGCCACAGTGTCGCCAAATCACAAAAAAACCTTGGTGGCTTTGTGACATAGAAAAGCAGCCGAAGGTATCTAATTCAGTTTTGATTTTATAACAGGAATTGTGTGTTGTAAACATAAATATTGGCCATGCATCACAGAGATCGTTAAGCGGCTGTGTTTTTTTCAAAAGGTATATAAAAATGAAATTGAAAAGAGGTAAGATTTTGTTATAATCTGGTTTATCAAATGGGCCCATAGCTCAGCCGGTTAGAGCAGCGGACTCATAATCCGCGTGTCCAAGGTTCGAATCCTTGTGGGCCCACTTGTATTATTTTAATTCTTCTCTTCCGCTCAGAATGGCGTTAATATCGCCATACGCATTTTTAGATAAAATGATACCTCTCCGTTTATTTGGATTGCATGTCCATCCAATAATTAGCATACCCCATCAAAAAGGATAATACAGGGAAAAGAAGTCAAAATTTAAAGATGAGTTCAAGAAACGCATCTATAGATTTGCTTTAGAAATAATTAGATTTATTGACGAACTTCCAAAAGGAAAAACCACTGAGACAATTGATAATCAACCGCTTCGAAGTTCAACGAGTATTGGGGCTAATATTGTTGAAGCAAACTCGGTTAGTTCTAAGAAAGGCTTCATCAATTTCTTTAATTATGCTTTGAAATCTGCTAATGAGACCAAATTTTGGTTAGGGCTGCTAAGAGATTCAGGCAAAGCCGATAAAGATGGAAGCAATAACCTTCTGAGAGAAACTACTGAAATTGCAAATATATTAGCTTCCAGTATTCTCACTTTGAAAGGTAAGAAATGATTTTTGCATTTTGATTTGTATTTTTAATTTCAGTGAAAAGGTTTTTAAGATGTTTTGTCAGGAGACTATTTATTGATTCTAATGTTGATACCTTTCGTAATCAGATACTCTTTTACTTCCCGTATGGTGATTTCTCTGTAATGGAAAATGGAGGCTGCTAGTGCTGCATCAACTTTTCCTCTGGTAAAAACATCATAAAAATGTTCTAGTTTGCCCGCCCCACCAGATGCGATAATTGGAATATTTACCGCCTCTGATATAGCCCTGTTCAACTCAATATCAAATCCATCCTTTGTGCCATCGCAGTCCATGCTGGTAAGAAGTATTTCGCCTGCACCCCTTGACTCAACTTCCTTTGCCCATTCGACTGCATCCAGTCCAGTAGGCGTTCTGCCGCCGTTTATATAAACTTCCCATTTTACAGGGTCAACTTTGCCTTTTACTTTTTTTGCGTCAATTGCTACTACGATACATTGACTTCCAAATCGTCTGGACGCCTTTGTAACAAATTCCGGGTCTTTGACTGCCGCTGTATTGATGGAAACTTTGTCAGCTCCTGCGACTAGTAATCGGCGGATGTCGTCAATGTTACGAATGCCTCCGCCTACTGTTAAGGGCATAAATACTTGTTCTGCAGTCTTTTTTACAACATCTATAATAATATTTCTGTTTTCATGAGAAGCTGTAATATCCAGAAAAGTCAACTCGTCAGCGCCCTGTTTATCGTATAGCGCCGCTATTTCGACCGGGTCGCCTGCATCCTTTAAATTCAGAAAATTCGTTCCCTTAACGACGCGTCCGTCTTTTACGTCCAGACATGGTATGATTCGTTTGGCAAGCATAATAATTTACTTTTGACGCAGATGAACGCAGGTTATTTGGATTTTAAAGAGATATTATTGTCTGTGTTTATCTGCGGAAATCTGTGTCCTAATATTTTATAGAGATTTTATCAATATACGGTGAAATTTTTCAATGGGCAGGCAGTAATGATTTAAAAATCTTTTTCAGGACTGCTGGCTTTTGCATAAAGTTTTTTTGGTATGCGCCCGGAAAGAAATGCAAGTCGTCCCGATTCACATGCCAGTTTCATAGCCTTTGCCATGCGTACAGGGTCTTTTGCAAGGGCAATTCCAGAGTTAAGCAGTACACCATCGCAACCAAGCTCCATTGCAATCGTAACATCTGATGCAGTGCCGACTCCAGCATCTACAAGGATTGGAACCTTAGCTGATTCAAGGATGATTCTTATATTGTTTTTATTTAAAATACCCTGACCAGAACCAATCGGCGCCCCAGCAGGCATGACGCTCGCAGCGCCTGCATCTTCTAATTTCTTTGCAATAATAGGATCGTCCGAGGTGTAAACCAGTACTGTAAAACCCTCTTTTACCAAAATCTGTGTGGCTTTTAGCGTTTCAACAGGATCGGGCAGGAGTGTTTTTTCGTTGCCCAGCACCTCTAACTTGATCATATCTGATATGCCTGTTTCTCGCGCAAGGTGTGCCGTCCTGATAGCTTCGTCCGCAGAGTAGCATCCTGCTGTATTTGGAAGAATCTTATACTTCTTTGTGTCAATATAATCAAATAGAGATGTTGTTTCATTAATCTTTACCCTTCGAACAGCAACTGTAACAACATCTGTTCCGCTGGCTTCTAAGGCATCTACCATTATTTCCATCGAAGAATACTTGCCTGTGCCAACAAAAAGTCGGGAAGTAAATTCATACCTCCCGACCTTTAATTTTTTGTCTTCTATATTTTTTACGATCTTATCCACCGCCAACAAAAGTTATAACCTCTAAGACGTCTGCTTCTTTTAATATTCGTGAAGAATGTTCCTTTCTGGGAACGACCTGTAAATTTAATTCTACAGCGGTGCGATTTTTGTCTATCTTATACAAATCAAGCAGCTTTTCTACGGTTATTCCATCAGGACATTCCTTGAGTTCGCCGTTCAAAGTGATTTTCATTATATTTCATTTTTTGTAATTTCAAAACAATACTGCAGGGGCGAACGGCCGTTCACCCCTGCATGCTTTTATTTACAGCAGCTCATTGTAGCAGGTTTTTTTGCCCTTACATACTCATCAATTGTTTTTGCGGCTTTTTTCCCAGCGCCCATAGCCAGAATAACCGTTGCAGCGCCTGTCACAATATCCCCACCAGCAAAGACCCCTTCTTTGTTTGTTTTACAGGTCTCTAAATCTGCCACAATGTTGCCCCATTTATTTACCTGCAGGTCAGGTGTAGTAGATGGAATTAATGGGTTTGGGCCATTGCCAATAGACATGATTACACATTCAACGTTTAGCACAAATTCCGATCCTTTCACAGGAATAGGACGCCTTCTGCCTGATTCATCAGGTTCACCAAGCTCCATTTTTACACATTCTAGGCCGCTGACCCATCCTTTTTCGTCACCAAGAATCTTTATAGGATTGGTTAAAAACTTAAACTGCAAGCCTTCTTCCTCGCCATGATGTATTTCATCTACCCTGGCAGGCATTTCATCTCTGGACCGCCTGTAAACGACATATACATTTTCAGCGCCAAGGCGCAGCGCAGTTCTTGCCGAATCCATAGCCACGTTTCCTGCTCCAATCACAGCAACATTCTTCCGCATTGCAATTGGCGTTGCGTACTTTGTATTATAAGCCTTCATCAGGTTGACCCTGGTTAAGTATTCATTTGCTGAATAAACACCATTCAGGTTCTCTCCCGGAATCCCCATAAACATAGGCAATCCCGCACCAGTACCCACAAAAATAGCATCGAACCCGTTACTTAATAATTCATCCACTGTTTGTGCTTTTCCGATAACGGCATTAGTCTCAATCTTGACGCCTAGTTTCCTGAGATACTCAACCTCTGATTCCACAATGGCCTTAGGAAGCCTAAATTCAGGAATTCCGTAAACTAAAACACCGCCAGCCTTATGCAAGGCTTCAAATATGGTTACGTCATGTCCCATCTTTATTAGTTCGCCTGCGCAGGCAAGCCCGGCTGGTCCTGCTCCTACAATTGCTACTTTATAACCTGTCTTTTCTGGTGGCTCTGGTACGGTCACAGCGTTATTATTTCGTTCATAGTCGGCAACAAACCGTTCAAGGTTTCCTATTGCCACAGGTTTGAATTTTTTGCCTACGATACAGACCTTTTCACATTGATCTTCCTGTGGGCAAACGCGACCGCAAACTGCTGGCAGGGCATTTGTTTCCTTGAGCTTGCGTGCGGCAGCAATAAAATCTCCTTCTGCAATTAGTTTGATAAATCCAGGGATGTCAATGCTGACCGGGCAACCATCACGGCAAAGAGGTTTTTTGCACTGCAAACATCGCAATGCTTCCTGACGCGCCATTTCCGGAGTATATCCACAAGGCACTTCTTCAAAATTCTTTATCCTGTTTACCGGGTCTTGTTCCGGCATCTTTTGTCGTGGAATAGAACCCATTTTCCTGGCGCCTGCCTTTTCACCGCCTGCCACAGCGCCAGAAAGTCCCTCTGCGAGTTGTTCTACAACTGCATGTCTTTCTGTGGCGTGCATAGACACACTGGGCATATGCGTTGTACCTACGCGTTCTTCTGGTGGTTTCCAGCATGAGCTGTCTTTGCTTACACTTTGCAGGACTGAATCTTTCCCGTTGCCGGTGTATGTTTTCAGCCGCTGCATTAAATTACTGTAATCTACGAGGTGACCGTCAAACTCCGGACCGTCTACACATACAAACTTTGGTTTGTTATCTATTAGTACTCTGCAGCCGCCACACATGCCTGTTCCATCTACCATGATCGGGTTGAGACTTACAATCGTCTTTAGATTATAAGGTTTTGTCAGTCTGCAAACCGCAGCCATCAATGGCACAGGACCTACTGCAAATATAATATCTATCTTAGTTCCCTTATTAATCAATTCCTGCAACACTTGCGTTGGAAACCCTTTTGTTCCTTTTGACCCATCGTCTGTTGCAATCATAAATTCACTACTGCATGCCTGCATCTCTTTTTCACAAATCAGTAAATCTTTATTCCTTGCGCTGATAATTGAGATTATATGGTTGCCCGCATCATGAAGTGCCTGAGCAATCGGCATAACTAAAGCAATTCCCAAACCTCCGCCAACACAAACGGCCGTTCCATAATTTTCGATATGTGTTGGATGCCCTAAAGGACCTACAACATCTAAAAGATAATCACCAGCATTTAAAGTAGATAATTGACGTGTTGTATCGCCTGCAACCTGGAAAATGATAGTAATCGTTCCACGAATTGTGTCAGAACCTGCTATAGTCAAGGGTATTCTTTCACCTGGTTCGTCTATACGGAGCATAATGAATTGCCCAGCCTTCCTCTTTTGGGCAATTTTAGGTGCTTCAACCTTCATTAAAAAAGTAGACTCTGCAATCTTTGCCTTTTCAGTAATCTTAAACATATCTCCCCCACCCTATTGAAACAATTAATGCAATCTTCTAAATAAATTGATAAAATAAAACATGAAATTTACCAAAATAATCGTAACTAATCTACTAAAAAATTGCAAGGGAAAAGAAGATTTGACAAGGGAGTCCATTCAGCATATAATTTCCCAAGAAATTCAAACAGTTATCAGAAATTACCCAAACGATTTGTTTGGAATATTAAACTTGGGATTTGTGTGATTTGAAGTTATAAAACCTTCTTCCGTTTAAGAAAATACAGGAATAGTTTTGTTGCTGGTTTATCCATGTCGGGAGTTATTTACAAGTGAAAGAAGCTGCAGCTACAATATACGTAAACGATATTTGTGACATTGTAAAGCGCTATCATCGCTTCTTAATTACTGCCCATGTTCGTGCAGACGGAGACGCTATAGGGTCTGAAATAGCGCTCTATTATGCCTTGAAGGATATGGGAAAATCTGTGAGTATTGTCAACGACTCGGCTGTTCCGCAAGTTTACAGATTCATTGTTCCCAATGGGGGGATATACATCTATCCCGAACTTCCTAAAGAGGAAGCGGAGGTTGTTTTTGCATTAGATTGTCCAACCCTGGATCGGCTTGGTAAAACTCGGGAATGCATTCCAAAAGATGCAAAGATTATAAATATTGACCATCACATATCTAATGAAAATTTTGGTAATATCAATATTGTAACTGATGATGTCTGTGCAACGGGCGAAATACTCTTGTCCATCCTCAAAGAAATGAAAGTTAAGATTTCCTCTGATATTGCCACAGCCTTATATGTGGCGATAATGACAGATACAGGAAGGTTTACACACACCAACACTACACCAGAAGCGCTTAGAGCGGCTGCATTTCTTATCGAATGCGGCGCAAGACATAATGAGGTTACCAAAAACGTTTATAATACTAACTCTTTTAATCAAATTCAACTGAATGCCCATGTGCTCAATACTGTAAAGCTTCACTTCGAAAATCGAATTGCTACAGTCTGGGTGACCAAAGAAATGTTGGAAAAAACGAGAGTTGATGCTATTGACACGCAAGAATTGGCAGATATTCCTATCTCTATCGAAGGTGTCTATGTCGGCGTTCTGCTTCGTGAGATGACACAGCCCAATTGGGTCAAGGTAAGCATGAGGAGCCGTAACGGTTTTGACGTAAACAACATTGCGAAAAAATTTGGAGGCGGGGGCCATAAATACGCAGCCGGTTGCGAGATACAGGGTAGTATTTTAGAAGTACAAAAACTCATCCTTGTCGAGTTAGAAAAGGGATTATTGCAGAAAAAATAGCATCCGTTGATTGGGTTAAGGTGTGAAATCTAGCTTTTCTTTCCAGTAGGTTTTAAGTTTAGGGTTTTGAATTGGAAACAGGTTGATGGAGGTTGGAATTTTGATATTGGATGTTAGTACTAACTGTCAACTTTCGACCGACAATTGCCTATGAAACCACAGATTGTACAGATAAGAAAAGAGTTATTATCCATAATTAACGCCGTTAAAACCAGGATTGAGATTGAAAAGGGATTTGGTGTAAATACAATTACCCTATCTAAACCTAACAACGTAATGACACAACCTGCAAAAAATCCTCTTACAAAAAAGAAACCTATCAAAACCACAGAAGCTGATAGACAAATCAACGTAAGTGAAAAAGAAAGAAAGAGTCAGCTTTTGGAAGAACTGCGAAAGGAAATGCTGGTTTGCCACAAATGTTCTTTGGGCAAGACACGGACTAATCTCGTCTTTGGCGTTGGCGATCCGATGGCAAAGCTCATGTTTGTTGGGGAAGCGCCAGGACGGGACGAAGATCTTCAAGGTGAGCCCTTCGTAGGTCGTGCCGGTCAATTACTCACAAAGATCATTGAGGCTATTGGTATGAAACGCAGCGATGTGTACATTGCCAACGTCCTGAAGTGCCGTCCGCCGGGAAACCGTAATCCCCTTCCGGAAGAAATCGTCCTCTGCATGCCTTATCTCATCAAACAGATCGAGACAATTCAGCCAAAGGTCTTGTGTGCCTTAGGTACCTTTGCCGCTCAAACCCTCCTCAACACAAAGGCTCCTGTTGGTACGTTACGGGGAAGATTCCACGAGTATAAAGGAATACCTATGATGGTTACCTATCATCCCGCCTATCTCCTGAGAAACCCAAACGACAAGGCCAAGGTCTGGGATGATATGAAAAAGGTGCGGGATTTTTTGAATGAATTATGAAGGTTTGACCCTGCGCTCTGCGCTGTGCTTTAATATTTTATCAAATACTTATGTTAATTTTTTGCAAAATTTTTTGAAAAGGAAATTAGTTATGAAAGCTAAAAGAGTATCATTGTTATTAATTTTTTTTAGCATGGCAATAATTCTGATGGGTAAGCCGGATCAGTCAGAAGCAGGGGAAAAAGAATTTGTTGGCACATACTTTACGATAGGTGATGAAGACGAAATACCTACTCCAGTGATTGTACAAATCAGAAAAGACGGAACTTATCTTACAGTGTTTGGAATACAGAATACTACATTAGCTGGAATTGTTTTTACCGACGATGTAGGCATATGGGAAAAAACAGGCAAAAATAAGATTAAGGCGCAAACATTCTCTATATCAGCTTTACCGCCAACTGAATCATCCTCCGGAGAAGTGGTGGGTAACTGTATAGCCGATCATACAATAACATTTACTAATAATTTTCAGGAAATCAATTTAACAGTATCTGGTAAGTGTTACGCTCCTGATGTGAATCCGGTAGATCCAGGCGATGCACCAGTTACCGCCGAGTTTAGTGGCAGCTTTCAAGGCAAACGCCTTAATATACCTTAATAAGTGAAAAGAAAGAAAAGAGGAATAGAAGAGCAATGAAATAGAAATTGTCTAACTCATGGGCATGCAATAGACCCGAAATAGCAGACACAAAATTGAGTTTTATATTTTTATGTGTCTGCTATTTCGGGTAACTGATGCATATCGTATGTGCCGTGCGTATTACAGCGCAAACGGATGTTTTGTGTCGCGTCTTGATTAGTGATTTTTAGGTGGAAAAGGTTTGCCTGGTAGCAGGAATTTTGGTCAAAGGTGGCGGAGTATCAACAAATAACCCTGAATTTATTTAGTGGGAGGTAAGTTTATGACAACAACAATAAGGATAGATGACGAATTGCTTGATAAGGCAGCGAAGTTGACCGGCATTAAGGAAAAAACGTCATTAGGGATTCAGGGGACACCATACTTAACAATTAGGTAACAATACTTGACATATTGTTACCATTTATTTAACATAAAAAACTATGATTTCAGTTGATACAGCTATAAAAATTGTTACTGATGCGGTTGAGCCACGGCCACCCAAGACAGTGCCATTTGAGAGTGCGCTTGGGTTGTGTCTTGCTCAGGATGTGCAATCAGACATAGACATGCCTCCATTCGATCGTTCAGCGATGGACGGTTACGCTGTCATTGCCGAAGATACTCTTGACGCCCCAGTTGAATTAATGGTTATCGAAAACATCGCAGCAGGATACATGCCTAAAAAAAAGATATTGCGCGGGCAGGTATCCAAGATCATGACAGGAGCTGCAGTACCTGAGGGAGCTGATGCGGTAGTCAAGTTTGAGGAGACGGAAGACCTTTTGGCAAATAATCGGGTAAAAATCCTCAAATCTGTTCGTAAAGGCATTAACATATCAAAGCGTGGCGAAGATATGCAGATTGGGCAGCCTGTGCTTCGCAGAGGCATGCCTATCAGACCACAGGAGATTGGGATACTCGCAACGGTAGGAAAGTCGCAGGTTGAGGTGTTTTCTGCGCCTGCTATAGGCATTATTTCTACAGGCACCGAATTAGTGGATGTCGAATCTAAGCCTTCTCTGGCGCAGATTAGGAACAGTAATGGTTATTCACTGGCAGCGCAGGCGAGGCGTTTGAAGGCAGAGGTTGAAATCCTCGGTATTGTTAAGGATACAAAAGAGGAAATTTCCAGCATGATGCACAGGGGTTTACAAAAGGACATCCTGATCCTTTCAGGCGGAGTCTCTATGGGTGAATATGACCTCGTAGGAGACGTAATGAAAGAACTGAATACACAAATATACTTTGAAAAGGTGGCTTTAAGACCAGGGAAACCAGTTGTTTTTGGCAAAAAGGACAAGACGATCATCTTTGCCCTGCCGGGAAATCCGGTAGCATCATTTGTCACCTTTGAACTATTTATTTATCCTGCTATCCGGAAAATGATGGGATTTTCCGCAATTCACAGAACTACATTAAAAGCGTCTTTAGAGACGGAGATACTTGTCAAGAGAAAGCGCCGCGAATATCGCCCTGCGTTCCTCCGCATGCAAGATAATGCATGGTTTGTTTCGCCTGTAGAATGGCATGGTTCGGCAGACTTACTATCTACCACAAGGGCTAACTGCCTGCTTGTTGTCCGGGAAGATGCTGAAAAGCTCGCTGCGGGGCAGTTGGTTGACGTAATACTTCTAGACTGAAAGATTTACCAAGAAACACGCCCCTGTAGCCCAACTGAATAGAGCGTTGGCCTCCGAAGCCAAAGGTTGCAGGTTTGAATCCTGCCAGGGGCGCTTTAAAAAACGCGTCCATTTACTAGTTATGATATACGCAAACTAATTCTAACCTCTTGTTTAAAACTGAGTTAAGGATTGAGTGTTGGCATTAAAGCAAAATATTTTTTAGTGTAAATAATTATTTTTCGATTCATTGACATTCCCTATTTTCAATGATATAATTATAGAGTTTAAATTATTATTCTAAGACAATTTATCCTCTAAATTAATGGTTAACTTCATTCCTCAAGAAAAGATTGCAGAAATACAGCATGCCTCAGATATTATTCAAATCATATCAGAGTATGTTAATTTAAAACAAAGCGGTAGAAATTTTATTGGCTTATGCCCCTTTCACTCTGAAAAAACCCCTTCTTTCACGGTAAATCCAGAGAAAAAACTTTTTAAATGCTTCGGGTGTGGCGAAGGGGGAACGGTATTTAATTTTATAATGAAACAGGAAGGTATGGATTTTGTGGAAGCCATAAAATCTGTAGCTCACAAGACACATATTGATCTTTCTCATTTAGAAACTGCAGGAACATCCTTTTCAACCACTGAAAGGGCAAGTTTGCTAAATGTAAACAACTTTACTGCAAACTTTTACCATAAAATTTTACTTAATAGTGCATATGGAAAAGTTGCAAGAGATTATTTGAAGCAACGACAGATAAATGACCAGTCCATGCAAAACTTTAGTCTCGGTTATGCCCCGGATAGTTGGGATGCATTAATAAAAATATGTAAGGAGCGCAACATTCCAAACGGTTTGCTAGAGAGAGTTGGCTTGATTATACCCAGGAAAGAGGGGAATGGCTATTATGATCGTTTTCGTAATAGATTGATGTTTCCAATATTGGACGCAAGAAAGCAGGTAATTGGTTTTGGGGGAAGGGCGCTGGATGATTCACTTCCAAAGTATCTGAATTCACCAGAAACCGTTCTTTTTAACAAGAGCAATATCCTTTATGGCATTGATATTGCCAAAAATGCAATTTTAAAGCAACACCGAGCGATACTCATGGAAGGCTATACGGACGTGATTATGGCGCACCAACATGGAATTGATTGGTCTGTTGCAGTAATGGGAACGGCTGTATCGAAACAACACTTAAGACAATTAAGGCAATACTGTAATCAGGTAATACTACTTTTAGATTCAGATACTGCCGGTTTGAAATCTTCTGATAAGAGTCTGGATATTTTTATTGAAGAAGAATTTGATGTAAAAATTGCTCAACTGCCAAAAGGCTACGATCCCTGTGATTTCCTTGTGGAAGAAGGGGGAAACAAGTTCCTGGAATATGTTAATAACGCCAGGGATTTCTTTGATTTCAAGGTTGAAATTGCAGCGTCCAAATGGGATATGTCAACAATTAATGGAAAAGCAGACGCCATCAACGATGTTCTTTCAACAGCGATGAAAATGCCAGATGTTATTAAACGTAATTTACTGATCAAACGAGTAGCTGAAGAAATGTCTATAGATGAGACAACGCTGAGAACTCATCTGAAAAGATATAATAAACAGTTGCCTGTTACAGATAAAAAACACCCTGTTGAACATAAACTAAGCGCTTCTTCAAAGGTAGAGCGGGAACTTTTATACTTGATGCTGTCATGCAATGACCTTATATCCAGAGTTGTAAAAGAAATAGGATTGGAAGAATTTAGTAATAAAGAATTCCTGAAGATTACCGAAAAGATAGTTGAATTATACGGCAAGAATAATGTTGTAAAAGAGGAAGATGTATTACATATAATTGATGATGTGCAACTCAATAAAATATTGATGGATATTGTAACGTCGGAAGAGTTTCAGAATATTACGAATCATAACGAGAGACTGGAAGCATGTATCCATTTTTTTAAGAAACGTAACAGCAAAAGAGAAATTCATCAAACAAAGAGAAAAATGTTAGACGTAGTTAAGGCAAACAACAATGAGGAAGATATTATTGTGTTGCTGGATGCATTTCATAAAAAGACAAGAAACAGTCATGTTTTAAAAAATAAAGTTTAGGTATGAATTTGATTAGTGCTTTTGATATCGAGATAGATTTAAATAAAAAAAGAAGGTTGATTAGCTTCATTACATTAATGACATTGTTGAGGAGGCTTTATCTTTAAATGGATAATTTAAACCAAAAAATTAAGCATCTTGTGCAAAAGGGAAAAGAAAAGGGCTATTTAACATATGATGAACTGAACGATATGCTGCCCGATGATGCGGATATTTCGCCGGAAAAGATCGATGATATTTTAATGATGCTGGATGAGTTGGGAGTTGATCTGATTGATGAAACGGAAGTTGAGAGCCGTGATGTTGTTGATGTAGAGGAAGGAGAACCTTTTCCAGAAGTCGAATTAGAATTTGGGGAAGTCCCGACAATTACGGAAAAAATAGACGACCCTGTTCGTATGTACCTTACTCAGATGGGTGAAATACCCTTGCTTACACGGGACGAAGAGATCATGCTAGCCAAGAAAATCGAGATTACGAGAAAGAGATTTTTAAAGAAGGTATTGCATTCCGACCTCTCATTGGCAACCTGTTTAAGGATTATGGAGGATGTTAATAGTGGAGAACTTTCATTTGATCGGACTCTGAAGGTTAATGCAATGGTAGATAACTGCAAGGACGAAATTTTAGAGCAGTTCCCCAGGACTGCCAAAATTCTAAAAACAGTCCTTCAAAAAAACAAAGAAGATTATATGCGCATCAAAAAGAAGCAGACTTCTGAGAAAGAAAGAATAAAACTATTCCGAGCAATCAGGAATAGAAGGCGCAAAGGCATTGACGTGCTTGAAGAAATCAACATTCGCACAAAGCGGATACAACCCCTCATGAAAAGACTGCAAGAGATTGTTTCTGAAATGGAAAGTTTAGAAAGACAAATTGTAGAAAGCAGGTCGGGTTCTAGATATAATGGTCGTCACAAAGAATTGGAAGCTCAATATGAAAAGCTGGAGCATACTGTACTTGAAAATTCAAGGAGATTGGCGCGCCGAGTAGAATCTATTGAAAGAATTCACAGGGAACATGAATCTGCCAAAAGAAACCTTTCTGGAGCAAATCTAAGGCTGGTTGTAAGCATCGCAAAAAAATATAGAAACCGCGGCTTAAGTTTTCTGGATCTAATTCAAGAGGGTAATACCGGACTTATGCGAGCCGTGGATAAATATGAGTATCGGCGGGGGTACAAATTCAGTACCTATGCTACCTGGTGGATACGCCAGGCAATTACCCGTTCGATTGCTGATCAGGCGAGGACGATACGTATTCCTGTGCACATGATTGAGACTATGAGCAAGATTCGAAACGTTTCCAAAAAACTTTTACAGGAAAAGGGACGCGAACCAACGATAGAAGAAATTGCTAAAGAGGTAAAAATCACTGTTGGAGAAGCAAGGCGTGTACTTAAGATATCCAGACATCAAATCTCTCTGGACCGTCCTGTTGGCGAAAGTGAAGATAGTTCCTTTGGTGATTTTATTGAGGATGAAAAGGCAGAATCTCCGGTGTCTGCAGCAACCCAGGAGATGTTGAAAGATAAGATTGAAAGTGTGCTGGAGACGTTGACCTATCGTGAAAGAGAAATTATAAAACTTCGATACGGTATAGGAGATGGATATACGTATACGCTTGAAGAGGTTGGCAAGATATTTAAAGTTACAAGAGAAAGAGTACGGCAAATCGAGGCAAAGGCAGTGCGAAAATTGCAACACCCGATTAGAAGTAGAAAACTCGAAGGGTTTCTGGACGGAATGAGTAGTGAATTATAATAAATAGTATGGATAATTTAGAGCACCGTCTTACTGCTACGTTTTAACTCACTTTAGAAACTGTAATTCCCAGAAGTTTTAAAATTTCTGTCGTTTACAAGAGCGGCTTGGCTATAGTAGTCGCCTTGAGTAGGTTGATATGTAAGTGCCGAAATATGAGCGAAGAGAATTAATTTCCCACCTCCATTTTTCTAAATGGGGATTAATTGGGTTTTAAAGATGGCTTTGAGCTATAGCCATTGCAACGACAATTTTCTTTTAGCGTTAACTATAGGACGATACGAATAAAATTATTTGTAAAGAGGAATCCATGAACGAAAGGATAGAGGTACTTCGGCGGTTACAATCAATAGATACACAGTTAAAAAGAGTAGAGGGTGATAAACTTTACAGAGGTTATGATATCCAAAAAAAACAGAACCAAATCCAGCAAAAAAGAGCAGAACTGACTAAAATTACCGAAGAAGCAAAGGACTCCCAGAAAAAAACAGGTGTTAAGGAACTCGACTTGAAAAGCATAGAGGCAGAGATTAACAAATTGAAGTCACAGATGAATCAGATCAAAACCAACAAAGAGTTCAGTGCTATAAAGACTGAAATTGCAGGAAAGGAAGCAGATAAATCCGTTTTGGAAGATGAAATTCTCGCTATGATAACAAAATACGAGGAAGTACAACAAAGACATAAGTTTTTTGAGAAAGAGATAGAACATGAGGAATCACAATTAAGGGAACTCCAAAAACATGTAGAAACTGACTTGAAAGCAATGGAAGCCGAAATTGCTGAACTTAAAAAGAAGCACAATGAATACGCCGCCCTTGTAGATGAGGATGCCTTGCAACATTACAATAGATTGGTAAGACACAAAGATGCTGTAGCTGTAGTTAGTGTTGTTAATAAGGTATGCCAGGGTTGTTTTATGTCAATAACAGCGCAAATACTCAATCAGCTTATGTCGGGCAAAGACATTACATTTTGTCACAGTTGCGGTCGGATTTTATATTTGGATAATGGTGAGGAAGTGGCGTAATAATAAACTCCAGTATGGTGTAGCCACAATCAGATCTGAAACATGCTGTGGGTTACGGGTTGTGGCTAATTAGAGAGCGAAAAAACTTTAAATCCGTAATCTCAACTGATAAGCGTCTCGAAAAATATTCATAAAACAAAGAGGTTATTACGGAATAATACTACCAAGTGCATAAAGTAGACGAGGTGGTCGTCGGTTTCTACTATTCTCAGGAATAGTGGGGACGGGAGGAAAGTCCGAGCTCCACAGGACACAGTGCTCCGTAACGCGGAGTCCCGGTGACGGGAAGGAAAGTACAACAGAAAATATACCGTCCCACTATTTTGCGGGATAAGGGTGAAATGGTGGAGTAAGAGCCCACCGCTCCAATGGTGACATTGGGGGCATGGCAAACCCCACTGGGAGAAAGGCTAAATAGAGAGGGATGAAGCGGTCCGCTTCGCTAACACCTCCGGGTAAGCCGTTTGATCTCGCTGGCAACAACGAGGCTAGTTAAATGATCACCCACGACAGAACTCGGCTTATTGTCTACTTAAACGTAAATCCCCTCCGATACCTTGCAAGTATCGGAGGGGATTTTTTTATTTCTTCTTTGTCTTTTTTGTTGCCTTTTTACTTCCTACCATCTTCTTCTTTCCTGCATGTTTCGCGCATGTCGTACACATAAAACACCTGCCTTTCAAAAAAATGTTTATGTAATAAGATACGACTTTGGCTATTATAATTTATTAAATTTCGTTTGTAAACATTTTTTACTGTAATAATTCAGACATCCCCGATTTTCTGCTTTTGGTAATCGAAAACCTCTGCTTAATCCTTTGTAATCTTTGTGCCTGTTCTGCCTTCAAGCGCCATTTTTCCATTATCAATAGATGTGATAATTACTAGCTCTCCGCCCCAATTCAAGAAATTAATTGCAGCCTGAATTTTAGGGCCCATGCTTCCCGGAAGAAAATGTCCTTCCTTTAAATATTTATGGGCTTCTTTTACTGTTAATCTGCTCAATGCCCGCTCATTTGATTGTTTAAAGTTTAAAAAGACATGTTCCACGCCTGTAAGCATCATAAGACAATCCGCTTTAATACCTCTTGCCAGAACGCCGGAGGCAAGGTCTTTATCAATCACAACATCAACACCTTCCAAATCCCCATCGTCTCTTACAATAACAGGGATACCGCCACCACCGGCTGCTATGACAATATCGCCTGCTTCCAAAAGACTTTTTATTGCACACTCTTCCACAATTTCAAGCGGGTTGGGCGATGCAACAACACGACGATAGCCCCTGTGAGAATCCTCTAAGATATGCCAGCCTTTTTCACGTCGAAAACGTTCCGCCTCTTCTTTTGTAAAAAAAGGACCTATTGGCTTTGTGGGATTTGAAAAGGCTTTGTCATGTTTATCAACAATGACCTGTGTGAGAACGGTAACAACACACTTATTGATGCCCTCTTTTCGTAATCGGTTGGTTAATGATTGCTGGATCATATATCCAATTGCGCCTTCAGTGTCTGCAACACAAACACCCAGAGAAAGTTCAGGTACCTGATTTCGGCTTGCCTCTACCATAAGCAACATATTACCCACCTGAGGTCCGTTGCCGTGCGTAATGACTACTCCATATCCTTGTTTTAGACAATAGATAATACCGTCCAGACTTTTCCTAACATTCTCAAATTGCTCGGCAATCGTGCCCTGTTGTCCTTCCCTGATGAGTGCATTTCCTCCCAGGGCAATTACAACAACTTTGTGTTCTTTGGTTTGTCTTAAAGATTGGTTAGATGAATAACCTTTTGATGAGCATTGTGCCATAGCTTCCTCTGGGCAAAAAAAATCTTAAAACTAGCTTTTTCCTTCCTGTATATATCTCGTCATCTGAATAATCAACAAAGAGGTCTTCTGGAATTACAACGGCTTTTCTCTCTATACCATTAAAAAAGCCTGTCGTATCTTTCTTATATTGAACATGGGGGACTTTATGTCGTTTTCCTTTAAAACCTCTGAGTAAAGGGTTTCTGTAAAGGTATCGGGCATCCTGATATTGGATGCCAGCATGGGAATAATCAGCCTGCCTAAATACCCTTTATTCTTGTCATCCAGGCGTGTATAAAATAAATAATCCCCCGCAATTCCCCTGGAAATTTTTAAATTAGGTTGCCTTTGACGGCTACCCATATTGGAATAATCCCTCCCTTGATGGGAGGGGAAATAAAGTTCACCTCTTGATAATAGGAGACACAGGGATCCCCTCTCCCCCCTGTGGGAGAAGGCTTGGGTGAGGGGGGCGTATATTTAATTTGTCATTTACTATATGTCCTGTTCCGTGTATTCTTATTTCAGTGCTTCCGTGGTTACTCTTTCGACTCTTTGTCTGCGAGAGAAAATTGACTTGAATCCCTTTTCTAACAATAATACCAACCATGTAGACAACACAAACGGCGAAGTCAGAGTAATTATACCAAAATTCGTCATCCTGTACATTACAAACACAGAAGCAACAATAGAAGCCGTTGCTAAAATTAGTGAACTCCACTTTTTGTTTGAAAATGCAATACC
>Ga0209212_1003479_pt1 | contig 20728 bp, 17 predicted proteins | sample RifGroC2_FD_183996 | JGI IMG/M metagenome (GOLD analysis project Ga0209212, IMG submission 183996) | Groundwater microbial communities from Rifle, Colorado, USA - Groundwater C2 (SPAdes) (version 2) | ecosystem: Environmental > Aquatic > Deep subsurface > Groundwater | place: Rifle, Colorado... | reverse complement strand
ACCGCGAGGATCGAGCCGTACTGCCCGGGGGTGAGACCCAGGTAGCGGGCGTCGCCCAGGCGCAGGAAGTCGAAGGCGAAGCGGGCCGGCGCGTAGAGCAGTAGGAAGAGGGCCGGGTAGAACCCGGTGGGCCTTCGTCTGCGGTCCATCAGCAGGAAGATCGGAACGATGACGAGCAGGGTGTAGAGGAACTCGTACCAGCCGAGGTCGTGGTAGGCCATCCCGGAAAGGAGGACGCCGTCCGGCAGGTCGGCGAGCCTCCCCGCGGTCTGGTAATAATACCGGATATATTCCATCGCCTCCGGGGTTGCCAGGCTCACCCCCAGCGGAAACCGGGTGATCGTCCCGGGATGGTCGTGCGCGAGGGTGCATCCCAGCCGGCCGATCGCCCACCCGAAGGGGAAGGCGAAGGCGATCGCCTCCAGATAGCGCCATTTCGTCGCCGTGGAAAGTCCGGGCGCCTTCCACCGGAAGAAGAGCACGATCCCCGCCAGCGACCCGGCGATTCCCCCGAAGGAGCTGATGTTCTCCCAGAACTTCAGCAGCATGAGCGGGTTCTTCCACACTTCGCCCGGGAAATAGGCCAGCACGGCGAATAGATGCGCCCCCAGGAGCCCCGCGACCAGCGTGTAGAAGACCAGGTCCATCGCGAGGCCGGCCTCGAGCCCTTCCTTGCGGCATCTGCGGATCGCCAGGTGGCTTCCGGCGAGCATGGCCGCCGCCACGAGGATTCCAAAGGCGTATATGGTAATGGGACCCACGTGCAGCGTCGGCTGCGGGAAATAGGGGAACATGGCAAAAACACACTAACCTTTTCCCCCTATTTTTTCCAATCGGTTTCCACCCCTTTTCAGAATTTGCTGGACCCGGAATTTATTTTCTGATCTAATCCCGAAGTACGCTCAGGGAAAACGGGATCTTCCGCGGAATAAAACCGCTCTGCAAAACGGTGTTCCATGCAGCAAACAGGTCCTGACGTACCGATGGAGCCGAGAATGAGAGTCGAGTACTCCCCAACCCACCTTTTCCAACCGAACCACGGCCAGGTGACCACCCGCTTCGACCTCCATCAGAAAGTCCTGTGGTGCTACATGGATCCGAAGCCGAGGGCATGTTTTTCCTTTTCTCTCCTCGAGGATCTTCGGAAAGTCCAGACGTATATCGAACAGACGAACCGGAAGGGAATGAATAACGGTTCCGATTGCCCGATTCCCTACGCGGTGTTCACCTCGAAAGTGCCGAAAATATTCAGCTTCGGCGGGGATCTCGATCTGTTTATCCGCTGCATCCGGGAACAGGACCGCCAGGAGCTTTGGCGGTATGCCTCTCTCTGCATCGACGTGCTCTTCTCGAATTTCAACAGCTACGGGCTTCCCATGACCACCGTTATTCTTGCCAAGGGAGACGCGTTGGGAGGCGGGTTCGAAGCCGTTCTTTCGGGGAATGTCATCGTCGCCGAAAAGGATGCCCAGTTCGGCCTGCCGGAAGTCCTGTTCAACATGTTTCCGGGAATGGGCGCCTACAGCCTGCTTTCCAGGAAGATCGGCGCTCCTCTCGCAGAGAAGATCATCCTGAGCGGAAAGATATACAGCGCTGCGGAAATGAAGGAGATGGGAGTTGTCGACATCCTCGCGGAAAATGGCGAAGGGGAAACCGCCATCTCCGAATATGTCGCATGGCATTCCCGGAAGCGGAATGCCTACCAGGGGATCCTGAAGGCACGTCGGATCATCAACAGGATCGACCGGGAAGAACTGGACGAGATCGCGAAGGTCTGGGTGGACGCGGCGCTGAGTCTGGGGCCGAAGGATATGAAATTGATGGAGAGGCTGATCAAGGCGCAGGATCGGATTCGTGAAGAGGTTCAACCGTCCGGGACGCTGGTGCCGTCCGGGATTTCCGGGGACTCAACCGGGGAGATTATGAAGCAGCATACCCCCGCTTCCTGACATACCGAAGCAGGGCATCCTTCGCCTTCTTGAATTCCTGTGCGATCGTCCGCAGAAGAACCGCCCCGTTGTCCCGGAATGCCATCGGGTCCATTTGGGAGCCTCGGGAGCATTCCTCCATCAGCGCCATCGCTCCGATCTGCCCCGCGCTCCCCTTCAAGGCGTGGGAGAGGGAGCGGAAGGCTTCGTGGTTCCGTGTGGCCACGGCCCGGTGCATCTCCTGGAGCTTCTGTCCGCCGCTCTCCAGAAAGACCTGAACCAGTTTCTCGAAGAACCCGCTGTATCCCCCGAGCGCCTGCAGTTCCTGCACGACGTCCGTGTTGAGCACGGTTTCGGCACCGGTCGGTTTCTCCTCCCGGGGGTCGTCCTGGCGGCGGCCGGAATCCTTCGCGATCCGGACGCCCGACCGTTTCTCGTACGGGACGATCGCGTCGACCAGCTCCAGCAGCTTCCTCACTTCGACCGGCTTGGTGAGGTAGGCGTCGATGCCGGCCTCCTCGCAGGCCCTGCGGGATTCCGGCGTTGCGTCGGCGGTCAGGGCCACGATCGGGATCCGCGGCCTCTGCCCATGCGTGACCCGGTGGATCTTCGCGGCTTCGATCCCCCCCATCACCGGCATATGCAGGTCGAGGAACGCGAGGTCGAAGAGCTGCTTCTCGAGCGCGTCGAGCGCCTGCTCCCCGTTCTCCACGAGTCGGACCTCGTGACCGCCTCGTTCCAGGATCTTCGCGATCACCTTCTGGTTCGTGGGGTTGTCCTCGGCCACCAGGATGGAGAGGCCGCGGCGGTCCTCCTTCCTCCGCCGGTATCTTCGGGCCAGGTTCGCGATCCCGTTCTGCTTCGGCTGGTCCGGACGGACGAAATGGAGGGCGTTGAACAGGAGGGTCTTGTCGATCGGGGTGGACACCGCGGCCGCGTACCCGCGCCCGGTGACCGTTTCCAGGTCCGGGTCCGCCTCTCCCTCGCCGGCCAGGATCAGCTGCACCCTCCCGATGGAATGGTCCGCCTTGATTCCCCGCGCGAACTCGAAGGGATCCATGTCGAGGTTGCGCTGCACCACGAGCGTGATATCGTACGGCTCCTCCCGGTCGGCGGCCGACACCAGGAGCGCAAAGGCCTGGGCTGCACGGGCGGCGGTAACGGCGCGGATTCCCCAGGAGGCCAGGTACCCCTGGACCGCCTCCGTGGTCTCCCGGTCCGAGGAGACGACCAGGACGCGGCTCTCCGTCAGGGTGCATGACCCCTCCGGATGGGAAACCAGCCCCTGCTGCTTCTCGAGCGTCAGGGTGACCCAGAAGGTGGAACCCTTTCCGGGCTCGCTCTGCACCCCGACCTGTCCCCCCATCAGGTCGACCAGCTGCTTGACGATCGTGGTGCCGAGGCCGGTTCCCCCGAAACGGCGGCTGACCGTTCCGTCCGCCTGGGTGAACCGCTCGAAGATCCGGGCCTGGGCTTCCGGCGCGATCCCGATCCCGGTGTCGGACACCTCGAACCGGATCGAAACGCTTGCGGCGGTCTCGCCGGCCAGTTCCGCCCGCAGGATCACCTCCCCCTCCTCCGTGAACTTCACGGCGTTCCCCAGCAGGTTCAGGAAGATCTTCCGCAGCTGGAGCGGGTCTCCGCAGAGCAGGAACGGGATCTTCGAGGAAAAGCGGGTGGACAGGGCGATCCCCTTCGCCTGGGCCACCGGCATCACGATCGCGGTGGTGCTGCGGACCAGGGAATAGAGGTCGAAATCGACCGACTCGATCTGGTATTTCCCCGCCTCGATCTTCGAGATGTCCAGGACGTCGTCGATCAGGGAGAGCATCGTCCTGGCGGAGGCCTCGATCGTCTTCGCGTAATCCTCCTGGTCCGCCGACAGCGGGGTGTCCTGCATCAGGGCGGCCATCCCCAGGATCCCGTTCAGCGGCGTGCGCATCTCGTGGCTCATGTTCGCGAGAAACTGGGTCTTGGCCTTGTTCGCCTCCTCCGCCTTCTGGATCGCCTCCTTCAATTTCTTGAGCAGGACGGAGACATAGGCGGGAAGTGCAATGAGGCCGATCATCAACCCTGTAGAGAGGGCTGGATTGGCATCCCAGAACCCGTTCCGGATGATCACAAGACCGTATGTGATAACGCTGAGGAGGGCGGAGGCGAAGAGGTAGTTCCGTCCGTACCGGAATCCGTTTCCGAAAGTTACCCACAGCAGAATGATGAACAGTGGGGAAGCGTCGTCTCCGGTAAGGTAGGTAATGATCGCCACGCTTCCGATGTCACCTACCATTCCGACACAGCGACGGAACGGAGAAACCCCTTTTGCCCGGAAAATCACATGAAAAAACAACCCCAGGGAGAACACCAGGTAAAAATACGCATAGTAGAGAGATAAGCGTTCCAGCGGAATGATCTGTCCATCCTTGCGGATGTAGTACATGAGGTAGATGGACGCTACGGATACCAGGACGACCCGGATCAGCGCCTGCTCGTGCTCGGAATCGGGCCTCCGGCTCAGTCTTTCCCGGAAATCGCTGATTCTGCTCAGGAAACCCCCTTCTGGTGCCGGGGATACCTGGGCCGTTTCGCTGGCCTGATTCATCCTTCCTCCGCCATTTCCGGCCATGGGTTTCCCCTGCCGGTTCCCTTCTTATCGGAAATGGCGGTTGGAACTTTACGGAAAATTCAGCAATATTCGGGAGGGACGGCGGTGCCTGGTCCCACGTCAGCCCCGCTTTGCGGAAAGGGACGAGATCTCTCCCCGGAGCCGCCAGAGGACTCCCAGTCCCGGGAGGGCGGAGAGGGCGGTGAAGAGGAAGAAGACCCCCCATCCGACCGACTCGACCAGGAAGCCGGAGGTGGGGGCGACGAAGATCCGGCCGAGCGCCGCGAGGGAGGAGAGGAGCGCATACTGGGTCGCGGTGTAGCGGTTGTCGCACAGCGCCATCAACAGCGCCACGAACGCCGCCGTTCCCATCCCCCCGCAGAGATTCTCGAAGGCGACGGTGAAGACCAGCATCCCGTAGCTCTTCCCGACCCAGGAAAGGACCATGAAGGAGAGGTTGGAGACCGCCTGGAGCGCCCCGAAAATCAGGAGGGATCGGTAGAGACCCAGCCGGATCATCCAGGTCCCGCCGAACATGGCCCCGACGATGAGGGAAACCAGCCCGAGTCCCTTGTTCAGCGTCCCCACGTCGGTGGGGGAGAAGCCGACTCCGCGGATCAGGAAGGCGGTAGTCAGCGTTCCGGCGTAGGCGTCCCCCAGCTTGTAGAGGACGATGAGAAACAGCAGCGCGACCGCCCCCCGGCGGGAGAAGAACTCCGAGAGGGGGGAAAGGACCGCCTCCCGCAGCGTCTTCGGGGGGATCCCCTTCGCCTCCGGCTCGGGGCAGAAGAGGGTGGTGGCGATCCCGATCCCCATGAGCCCGGCCATCAGGAGGTAGGTGCTCCGCCACCCGATCCGCTCGGAGAGGATCAGCGCCAGCGCCCCCGAGACCAGCATCGCCACCCGGTAGCCGGTGACGAAGACCGCGGCGCCCAGGCCCCGCTCCGGCGGGTGGAGCACGTCGGTGCGGTAGGCGTCGATCACGATGTCCTGCGACGCGGAGAAGAAGGCCACCAGGAGGGCGAGGGCTCCCAGCGCGAGCGGCGCCTCCGCGGGGTTCCCGGCGGCCATGGCGACGATCCCCAGGACCAGCGCCGCCTGGGTGAGCAGCATCCAGCCCCTGCGCCTCCCGAAAAGGGGCGGAACGAACCGGTCCATCAGGGGGGACCAGAGGAACTTCACCGTGTAGGGGAGGCCGACCAGCGCGAAGATCCCGATGGTGCGCAGGTCCACGCCGGCCACCGTCATCCAGGCCTGCAGCGTTCCCCCGGTCAGCGCCAGGGGGAGCCCGGAGGAGAACCCCGCCAGCACCATGACGCCGATGCGGCGGCTGCGGAAGACCTTCAGGGTTTCGGAAAGGCGGGTTGCCATGGTCCCGGGGTGACCGCCTACGGGATCAACACCGCCCGCAGATTCACCTTCCCCTCGCGCAGCTTCGCGAGGACTTCGTTCACCTGCTCCAGGGGGTGGATTTCCACAACCGGCGCAATCTTGTGGTCCGCGGCGAACCGGAGCATCGCGTCCATGTCATCCCGCGTGCCGATCAGCGAGCCCATGATCCGGGTCTGCCCGGTGAGCAGTCCGGCCGGAATCACCTTGGCCGGCTCCGCGATCGCCGCCAGCACCACCAGCGTCCCGTTGGGCGCCAGCCCCGGGACGCACTCCTCGAAGAGGCCGGCCGAGATCCCGGTGAGCAGGATCAGGTCGGCTCCCCCGATGGCGCGAAGCCGCTTCCGGATCTTCTCCTTCTCCGAGTCGATCACGATGTGGGCTCCCAGCTCCCGGGCGAGGGGCTGCTTCGCCTCCCCCCGGGAGATCGCGACCACCCGGGCCCCCATGGCGGAGGCCATCCGCACGCCGAGGTGCCCCAGTCCGCCCATCCCGGCGATGGCGACGGTCTTCCCGGCCAGGTTTCCGGCGCGCCGCAGAGGGGAAAAGACGGTGATCCCCGCGCACAGGAGGGGAGCGGCGGCGACCAGGTCGAGCCCCTCCGGGATCTTGTGGGTGAAGGCGGCCGGCGCCGTGAGGTACTCCGCGTAGCCGCCGTAGACCGTGATCCCGGTGCTCTTCTGCGCGGCGCAGAGCATCTCCGCGCCGGACCGGCAGGGGACGCAGCCCCCGCAGGCATATTGCATCCAGGGGACGCCGACCGGGTCCCCGGCCGAGAGCCCGGGGACGCCGTCGCCCGCCTTCTCCACCACCCCGGTCACCTCGTGCCCCGGGACGATCGGCAGGGGAGTCCCCCAGTCCTTCCAGTCGCCGTCCACCAGGTGAAGGTCGCTGTGGCAGACCCCGCACGCCTTGACGCGGATCAGCACCTCCCCCGGCCCGGGCTCCGGGCGGGGAAGATCGGTCAGGGCCAGCGGTTTTCCGAACGTTTCGCAGAGGGCGGCTCTCATCGGGGATCCTCCCGTTTCCTCAGGCCTCGAGTTCCGTGACGTCGATCTCGTGGGACAGTTCGATGCATCCCGAAACGCTCATCGCGGCGGGGCACTGGGTGAGGTAGGCCCCCAGCGCTTCTTTTGCCTCCGCGCTCTTGCCCGGAGGCGCCTTCAGGGTGTACCGGACCCGGATCCTTACGATCTTCATCACCCCGGCGACATCCTCGATCTCCCCCTCGATGTCGGCCCGGTAGCGGTCGCCGAAGGTCGGGATCTTCCTGCTGGCCAGCACCGCGGCCAGTGTCCCCATCATTCAGCCGCCGACCGCGCCGACGATGTGGTCGAGGGTGGCGGCATGCTCCTTCTCCGGCTCGATCTTGTAGAACTTCTTGATCCCTCCGTGGACCCCGTAGTAGACCGGCTCCGGGAACCCCTCGATCATCGCCTTGCGGGTGGGACCCTTCTCCCGGGTGATCGTGATCCGCGACGTGTGGACGACCTGCCCCATGGCACACCTCTCCTCCTGGAATAGGAACTCCGTTTTGCCGCTGCAGAAACCAGCATACGGGATTCTCTTTCCCGGTTCAAACCCCCTGGAAAAATCGTGGATCCTATTCCTCCTCGCCGTCGTCGAGGAATCGGGTCCATGTGGAGGGGGCAGCGGATGAAAAAAAGGTAAGGATTTCCCAGCCTGTTTCCGTTATGAAGGAGCAGGGGGCATCGGAATCGTCGGATGCCGCAGTCCCGGGGGGGTATTTTGATCGCGCTCTTCGTCGTATCCGCGATCTTCCAGTTTCTGGCGGCCGCGCTTTCCCTGCGGTTTGTCTACCACAAGCGTCTGGGGCCCCACTGGTCGCTCGTCACGCTGGCGCTGCTGCTGATGGGAGTGCTCCGGGTCGGGTCGATCGTCCAGATGGTGGCGGACGGGGATCCCGGGAGCGGGGAGATGACCGTCCCGGTGGTCGAATTCGGGATCTCCTTCCTCCTGGCGACCGGGTTCGCCCTCACGGAGCGATGGTTCTTCCTGAAGGAACGGCTCGAGCGCCGCTTCCGCGTCATGGCGGGCGTGGACCAGGCGGTGATCGGCGTCCTGGAGGAGGAGCGGATCCTCTCCCTCGTCTGCGAGGGGCTGACCTCGGGCCGCGGCTACGCGCTGGCATGGATCGGGGCCGGCGACCCGGACGGCAGGGTCCGGGTCGCGCGGAGCGCCGGATCCGGAAGAGGCGTTCTCTCGAGGATCGCCGTCCGCTGGGACGACTCCCCGGAGGGACAGGAGCCGACGGGGAAGGCGATCCGCACCGGCATGCCCTGTGTGGTGAACCGGGTCCGGGGCGCCGCCGCCCTCCTCCCCTGGAAGGCGGTCTTCGAGACCTTCCGGATCCGGAGCGCGGCCTCCTTCCCGATCCGCGGGAGGGGGATGGCGCCGATGGCGCTCACCCTGTACGGGTCGGTCGAGGACGCCTTCGACCCGCTCGAGGTCGAGGCCCTCAAGGCGATGGCGTCGAGGCTCGAGACCGCGATCCTCAGCGCCAGGCGGCACGAAATGTTCGTCTGCGCGAAGAACGCCTACGACGACCTGCTGGGGACCCAGCGGGACGGGGTGATCCTGGTCCGGGGAGGAAGGATCGTGCGGGTCAACCCGGCCGGCGCCGCGATGCTCGGATACCCTTCCGCGGAGGAACTCGCGGGCGCGGAGTATGCCCGGATCTTCCCCCCGGAGATTCGGGACGGTCAGTTCGCCCGCATGGAGCGTCTTTCGGAGCAGGGGAACGGCGAGGAAGCCCGGGAGATACCGATCCTCCGGAAGGACGGAAGTGTCTTCCCCTGTGAGCTGACGGTGACCTGGGTGCCGAGGGGGAACCGGAACGAGGACTACGAGCCCTTGATGAAGGGGCCTCTCGGGATGATCCTCCTCCGGGATGTCACGCAGCGGAAACAGGTGCTGGAGGATCTGCGGTCGGAGCGGGATTTTTCCTCGAGGATTCTCGATGTCTCCGGGTCGCTCGTGATGCAGCTGGGGCAGGGCGGAGAGATCCTCCTCTTCAACCGGATGTGCGAGGAGGTCACCGGCCGTACGGCGGGGCAGGTGCTCGGGCGGCGCGCGGCCGACCTTCTCGTCCCCGCCGAGCACCGGGCCCCGTTCGAGGAATTGCTGCAGAGGATCCGGAGCGGGGAGGACCCCGGGGCGTCGGAGCACCCACTCCTGGGCAGGCGGGGGGAAGAGCGGATCATCGTGTGGAGTGCGGCCGTCCTGCCGGACGCCGAAGGGAAGCCGTCCTCCATCCTTGCGGTCGGGTCCGACGTCACCGAGAGGCGACGCCTCGAACGGCAGGTCGTCGCGATGCAGAAGCTGGAGGCGGTGGGGACGCTGGCGGGCGGGGTGGCGCACGACTTCAACAACATCCTGACCGGGATCCTGGGGAACCTGGATCTCGCCCGGAGGTTGCTCAAGCCGGAGTCCGCGGCCCTGGCGCCGGTCGAGGAGTCGATCCATGCGTCGGAGCGGGCGGCGCGGCTCGTCCGCCAGCTGCTCGAATTTTCCAGGCGCTCCCCGATCGAGCGGGAGGCCGTGAACGTGGGGAGCGTGGTCGCGGAAGTGGTGCACCTGTTCTCCCAGACGATCGACCGCCGGATCGGCGTGGACATGCTTTCGCCGCCGGACCTGTGGCCTGCCGCCGCCGATTCCGGGCAGCTCCAACAGGTGCTGATGAACCTGTGCGTGAACGCGCGGGATGCCGTGACGGAGTGCCTGGACGGCGCCCGGAAGGTCCCCACGGCGCCGGGCGGATTCCGCATCCGGGTTTCCGCGGAAAACGTGACAATTCCCGAGGAGTATCTCCGCTCCTTCCCCTACGCCCGGGAAGGGGATTTCGTCATGGTCTCGGTCGTCGACAACGGTGTCGGGATGGACGAGGAGACCCGGCGGAGGGTCTTCGAGCCGTTCTTCACCACGAAGAAGATGGGTCGCGGGACCGGGCTGGGGCTCTCCACCGTCTTCGGGATCGTCAAGCAGCATGCCGGCTGGATCAACGTGGAGAGCCGCAGGGACGAGGGGAGCGCCTTCCGTGTCTACATCCCCCGGGCGGGGGAGCCGGTGAGGCAGACGGAGGCGGTCCCGGAACAGCCCGGTTCGCACCGGGGGAAGGAGACGGTCCTCCTGGCCGACGACGAGGAGATGATCCGGGACCTGGGACGGCAGGTCCTCGAGATCCACGGCTACACGGTGCTCTCCGCGGCCGACGGGCAACAGGCGATCGACATGTTCGTCCGGTACCGCAAGCGCATCGACCTCGTCCTCCTGGACCTGTCGATGCCCCGCCTCTCCGGCATGGAGGTCCTGGAGCGGATCCGGAAGCTGGACCCCGGGGCCAGGGTCATTCTTTCCAGCGGCTACCGCTCCGAGGACGACGAGGCCGCGGGAAAGGCTTCGCGGGCGTCCGCCTTCCTGGCGAAGCCCTACCGGGCCGATCTCCTCGCGAAAACCGTCCGGGAGGTGCTCGACCGAGACCGGCCCGGACATCCCCCGGGGTGAATCCGTCGGGTTCGTTGTCGAAAAGCAGACAATCGTTACCTTTTCCTTACACTACTGTTTTCGTCTCCGGAGCGAGGTTCCGTGGAAAGCTCCCGATGTTAAAGGAGCTATCGGGATGGCACAAGGATTGCCGTTTCCGTAGCCGGTAGGCACCCGTCACCGGAAGGAGGAACCCACCATGAACACGGGAGACACCGCGTTCATTCTGCTCTCCGCGGCGCTTGTGATGCTCATGACTCCGGGTCTCGCCCTGTTCTACGGGGGGATGGTCCGCAGGAAGAACACCCTGGGCACCATCATGCAGTCGCTGATCGTGATCGGCCTGGTCAGCGTCGAATGGCTTTTCATCGGGTACTCCCTTTCCTTCGGCCCGGACGTGAAGGGGATCATCGGGGACCTCTCCTGGTTCGCGCTGCGCGGCGTGGGGCTCGACCCCTACCCGGACTACGTGGCGACGGTCCCCCACCAGGCGTTCATGATCTACCAGGCGATGTTCGCGGTGATCACTCCGGCGCTCATCACCGGGGCCTTCGCCGAGCGGCTGAAGTTCTCGGCCTTCCTCGTCTTCGTGCTCCTCTGGTCGCTGCTGGTCTACTGCCCGGTCGCCCACTGGGTCTGGGGGGTCGGGGGATGGATCCGGAACCTCGGCGTGCTCGACTTCGCCGGCGGGACGGTGGTCCACATCACCTCCGGGGCGAGCGCCCTGGCGGCGGTCCTGGTCGCCGGGAAGCGCCGGGGACACGGGACCGACAACATGGCCCCCCACAACCTCCCGATGACGGTGCTCGGCGCCGGGATCCTCTGGTTCGGCTGGTTCGGGTTCAACGCCGGCAGCGCCCTGTCGGCGGGGGGACTCTCCACCAGCGCCTTCGTGGTGACCCACATGGCCGCGTCGACGGCGATGCTCTCCTGGGCCTTCGCGGAGTGGATCCACCGCGGGAAGCCGACCGTCCTGGGAGCCGCCTCCGGCGCGGTGGCGGGGCTGGTCGCGATCACCCCGGCGGCGGGGTTCGTCGGCCCGGTCTCCGCCGTCGCGATCGGAGGGGTGGCGGGCGCGCTCTGCTACGGCGCGGTGATGATGAAGGGCAGGCTCGGGTACGACGACTCGCTCGATGTCGTCGGGGTCCACGGCGTCGGCGGCACCTGGGGAGCCCTCGCCACCGGGTTGTTCGCCTCGACGGCGGTCAACGCGGCGGGGGGAAACGGCCTGTTCTTCGGGAATCCGGGGCTTCTCGCCGTCCAGGCGGCGGCCGCGGCGGTCTCGGCGGCCTACGCGTTCGTCGTGACCTGGCTGCTGTTCCGGCTCCTGGACAGGGTGGTGGGGCTGCGCGTGCCCGGCGAGGAGGAGGTCATGGGGCTCGACCTCGCCCAGCACGGGGAGGCGGGCTACAACTGGTAGGCGCCGTTCCTCCCGGTTCCGGGCGCTACCGGTAAGGTTTCATGGCGAACCTCCGCCGCGCCTTCGGGCGCGACGCGAGCTCCAGGAACCGGTCGGTCCGGATCCGGTCCAAGGAGACCTCCATGTCGTGTTTCGCGAAACAGGCTTTCAGCATATCGAAATGCTCCATGAAGTAGAAAGCGGCGGAATTGTACCCGTAGTTTAGCACCTGGACACGCTCCGAGAAATTCATGCTCCCGTAGAGGAAGAGGGTGGACTCCATCGGGGCCGGCTCGAGCAGCAGGAAGTCGATGTCGGGATGGCGCTTCCGGTAGACCTCCATCGCCAGCTCGAGCTTCACCCGGGAGTTGATCCGGAAGGTCTGGTCCGCGATGTTCGGGAACCCGATCTCCGTGATCGAGCTGCAGTTCCCGAGGATCGTGGGGATGCAGACCACGGTCCGGTCGTTGTAGACGGGCACGGTCGGGTTGATCATCACCACCAGCCCGGCCCCAACCCCCACCGGGATGTCGAGGTGGCCGGCCCGCTCGGTCGCGCCGTCCACGAAGAAGCGGTCGGCGATCCGCACCGGCTCGAAGAAGACCGGGATGGCGCAGGAGGCCTGGATCGCCTTCGAGACCGGGACGTCTTCGACCGCCTGCTTCCCGAACACCCACCGTTCCCCGGTGTCGATCTCGGTGGCGACGATGAAGAGTTCCCGCGCGGTTTCCCGGAAGTCGTTCGTCCGCCCCTCCCCGGAGAGGATCCTCCGCACGTACCGCTCGAGGTTCTCGTTCGAAAAAAACCCTGCCGGGAGGAACTGCTCGAACATCGAGATCGTGTTCAGGAGGGTGATCTCCTGCCGCTCGCGGCGCAGGTAGCGGAAGACCGGGCCGATGTTCCGCGCGAACCGCCAGGCGGACCGAAAGAGGGGAGAAACGCGGATCCTGTAGATGTCCTCCCGGCGCAAAAGCAGGGGGTGACCCTCCTCCCCCAGGATTCCCTTGCACATCTCGGCCACCGAGATCCCGTTCGCGAGGAAGGCGGCCAGGATGCTGCCGGAGCTGATCCCGACGAAAGTGTCGAAATCGATCGCCTTTTTCCCGCGGACGACGAACTCGTCGAGGGCGGAGAGGACTCCCAGCTCATAGACTCCCCCCGTGATTCCGCCTCCACCGAGGACCAGCGCCGATTTAGTACTCCGCTTCATAAATACGGTGTCGCACCGAGAGCGGCGCTCGAATGCAGCCGTATTTGTGAAACGGAGTACTGGTCCATCGGAAACAAGGATAGGGGTTCTCCCGGCGGGGTGCAAGCGGGGAAACCTTTGTGCTATTGTGGCAATCCTATAGGGGAATTCATCCCTTGCGAGGAAGCCTTCCGGAATGACAAGACGCTTGCTGCTGCTGCTGGCCCATCCCGACGACGAAACCTTCGGGCCGGGGGGAACGATCGCCCGGTACGCACGCGAGGGAGTCGAGGTCACCCTCGTGACGGCGACGAGGGGAGAGGAGGGGATGACGGGCGATCCTCCGGTAGCGGAGCGGGATCGGCTCGGCGAGGTCCGCGAGAGGGAGCTGCGGGAGGCGGCCGGGATCCTGGGGATCCGGGAGGTCGTCTTCCTCGGGTTCCGGGACAAGCAGCTCGTTCACACGCCGCGCGAGCGGATTCTCGGGAAAACGGTCGAGCAGATCCGCAGAGTCCGTCCCCATGTCCTGATCGGGTTCGGGCCCGAAGGAGTCTCCCGGCATCCGGACCACGTGGCGATGTCGGCGATCGCCCTCGAGGCGTTCGACGCCGCCGCCGACCCCTCCCGCTTTCCCGGTCCAAAGGGAAACGGGATGTCCCCGTGGGCCCCGTACAAATTGTACCAGTTCGAGATCGCCCGGGAGATCCTCGAACGGTGGGGGATCCCTCTCGCGGGTGTTCCCCGGAAGGAGCTGACGACCTTCATCGACACCTCCTCCTTCGTGGACACCAAGATCGAGGCCTTTGCCTCCCACAAGACCCAGGAGAAGGATGCCCGCCGGATCCTCTCCAGGGAAGGGTATCTGGAATTCTGCCGCCTCGAGAGCTACGTCCTTGCCAGGCACAGGGGCTGCGCGGTCTCCCTTCCCGAGGAGGATCTCTTCCAGGGGATTCCGGACATGGAGAACTCCCGTACGTGAAGGTCGGGATCTTCGGAAACGGAGGGGTCGGGAAGAGCACGCTCTTCCGCTCCCTGTCGGGGGGGGGCGACGCCTCCGGGTCTTCCGGCCGGCATGCCGGGGTCTGCACGATCAAGGTGCCCGACGACCGCGTGGACCGTCTGGCCGAAATCTATCGTCCGAAAAAGACCACCCATGTCTCCATCGTCTTCACCGAGATCGACCCGGGGGAGGGTACGCTGCTTCCCCCGGAAACCCTCGTCCGGATCCGGAACGTCGATGTCCTGGACCTGGTGCTCCGGGGATTCGCGGACGACTTCCGTCCCGCCCCCCCGGAAGGGCTGAATCCCCTCAAGGAGTTCCGGGAGATCCTGTCGGAGCTGGTGCTGTCCGACTATCTCGTCGCCCAGAAGAGGATCGAGCGGATGACGAAGGAGGCCCGCAGGGACGCCGAGTGGTCCGCTCTCCACCGCGTGATCGAGTCGCTCGAGAACGGGCTGCCGGTCCGGGAGATTTCCCTGGCGGCGGAGGAGGCCCGCACCCTGTCGGGGTTCCGGTTCGTCAGCCAGCTTCCGCTCGTCCTCGCGCTGAACGTGGGAGAGGAGGCGATCCGGGGGGAGCCGTTTCCGGAGCTTTCGGAGGTCGCCTCCTCGAAGGGGATCCCCCTGGTGCGGCTCTGCGCCCTGGTCGAGGAGGAGATATCCCGGCTCTCCCCCGGAGAGCAGGCCGAGTTCCTCCGGGAGATGGGGGTCGGCCGGGGGGCCCGGGACCGGCTGGTTCGGGCCGCGCTCGAGGCGATGGACCACATCTCCTTTTTCACGGTAGGGGAGGATGAGGTGAGGGGCTGGAACGTCCGCAGGGGGACGACCGCCCACGCGGCGGCGGGGAAGATCCACTCCGACATGGGGAAGGGCTTCATCCGCGCGGAGGTGATCGACTGCGGGGAGTTCTTTCGCTGCGGCTCCATGGCGAACGCGAAAACCGGAGGGAAGCTGAGGCTGGAAGGGAAGGACTACGTCGTCCGGGACGGGGAGATCGTGCATGTCCGGTTCAACGTGTAGGACGGTCCGGGAGGGGGAAAAAACCGCTAAATATCCCCCCCGGCCTGCCCGAAAAGAGAGGATGTGAGCGGGAAAATCGACATCCGTCCCGGGGTTCCGGGTGTCCCGTCGAACGGGGAGCGGCTGCTCGTCGTGGACGACGAGGAGTTCATCCGGCTGCTGGTCCGAGAGCGGCTGGAGGTCGCCGCAGTGGAGCGGAATTCCGGCGGAGCGGGGACGCGCGATGTCGTCCCCCGGTGAGGGAGGCCGCTCCCCCTTTCCGCTGGACGAGGCGGAGCGCGCGGAGCTTCTCGCGATCGCGAGGAGGGCCGTGTCCGCCACCCTCGGGGGGGAGGGGATTCGGAAGGAACCGCCCTCCTCGGAGACGCTTTTGGCCCCCGGGGCCGCCTTCGTGACCCTGACCCTGGAAGGAAGCCTCCGGGGGTGCATCGGGTACACGGAAGCGAAGTCGCCCCTCTACCGGACCGTCCAGGAGTGCGCGATCGCGGCGGCGACCGAGGATCTCCGCTTTCCTCCCGTGACCCAGGACGAGGTCGGGAAGGTCCGGTTCGAGATCTCCGTTCTCTCTCCTCTCTTCCCCGTTTCCCCGGGGGAGATCGCCGTCGGGACCCACGGCCTCGCGATCCGGAAAGGAATGCACAGAGGGCTGCTGCTCCCCCAGGTGGCCGCGCTGCATGGCTGGAACCGGGAGACCTTCCTCTCCCGCCTGTGCGCGAAGGCCGGGCTGCCGGGGGACGCCTGGAGGGAGGAGGTCGAGCTCTATTCCTTCACGGCGGAGGTGTTCGGGGAGTAGTCAGCTTCTTTGGGCCAGGATCCCTTCCCGGAGCTTCGCCTTGAGCACCTTGCCGGCGCTGTTCTTCGGGAGCCGGGGGAGGAAGGAGACCGCCCGGGGGATCTTGAAGGGGGCCATGTTGCTCCGGCAATGGGCGAGGATCTCCTCCGCGTCCGCCCGGGACCCCTCCCGCAGTGTGAGGAAGGCGACCGGGATCTCCCCGAGGGCGTAGTCGGGGCGTCCGACGACGGCCGCTTCCTCCACGCCGGGGTGCTCCGCGAGAACCGACTCGATCTCCCGGGGAGTGACCGGGATTCCGCCGACCATCAGGGTATCCCGCATCCGGTCGACGATATAGAGGTATCCCTCCTCGTCCACGGAGGCCACGTCCCCCGTGTGGAGCCAGCCCTCCCGGAGGACCTCCGCCGTGGACTCCGGATCCTCGAAATACCCCTCGAAGACGTTCTCCCCCCGGGCCACGATCTCCCCGACCTGGTTCGGCGCGATCGGCCGTCCTTCCCCGTCCACCACCCGGATCTCCACCCCGACCGCCTCCTTTCCCACCGAGGTCAGCTTCCGCATGTAGGGGCTGCTCTCGTCGAGGGAATGGTCCTCCGGGTGAAGAAAGGAGAGAATCCCCGCCGACTCCACCTGCCCGTAGGACTGCACCATGTCGCACCGGAAGAACCGGATGGCGCGGCGCAGCAGGTCGAGAGGGATGGAGGATCCTCCGTAGAGCACCGTGCGCAGCGTGGCGAGATCGTACCGCTCCGCCGCGGGGAGGGAGAGGATCCGGGCGATCATGGCGGGGGTGAGGAGCACGTGGGTGACCTTGCGGCGCTCGATCGTCCCCAGCACCCCGTCGGGATCGAACTCGTCCTGCAGGTGGATCGTTCCCCCGACGTAGAGATACCGTAGCAGTCTCCCGGTTCCGGCGATGAAGGGGAGGGGGGTGCAGGAGAGAAAGACGTCCTTCCGCGAGAGCCCGAGCTCCACGGCGGCGGAGGCGGCGGCGGCGAGGAGGTTCCGGTGGGACAGCATCGCCCCCGTCGGGCGACCGGAGCGCTCGCCGGTGTAGACCTGCAGGGCGATATCCCGGTCCGACGAGGGGATGTCGGCGGGGGGTTCCGGGGCTCCCTTCCGCGGAAGGAGGGGGTAGCCGTTCCGGGAGGAGTCGATGCAGTAGGCTTCCGTCCTCCCCGCAAGGGCCGGGAACAGCTCGTTCACCCTCTCCTCGAATTCCGAGGCGAACAGGAGAACGCGGGCTCTCGAATGGATAAGGAGTTGCCGGAGCTCCCGTGCGATGAACAGCGGGTTCAGGGGGACGAAGATCCCTCCCGCCGCGGGGACGGCGAAGAGCAGCTCCACGTACCGCAGGGAGCTCTGCGAGAGGACCGCCACGCGGTCTCCCTTCCGCACCCCGAGACCGTGGAGAGCGCCGCACGAGCGGTTCGAGGCCGCCGTAGGAAATCTCTTCTCCCTCCGTGGAGAGCGCGGTGCGGGCGGAATGGACTCTCGCGTTGTGGGCCAACAGGTCGCGGAGCAGCAACAGGACTCCCTCCCTTCCCCGGCTCCGGAAATCCAGCGTATACTACACCCGGTTTCCCCGTAAAGCGCGAAAGGAGCCCCATGCACTCCGAAGAACTGGAGATCTACCCCATCGACCACCGGGGCAAGGTCTACAGCATCATCACCGCGACCGACATGACCTTCCGCGAGGTCCGGGGGATGCTGGACTGGCTGGCCGGACAGGATGCGTTCCCCCCGTCGCCGGACGACGGATTCCCGGGATCCGGAAAGCTGTTCACCTGCGTGATCGAGGGGGTCGTCCTCGAGGTGGACGTCCAGGGGTTCGAGGTGCTCGTCCTCCGGCGGAGCGGTCCGGAATGAGGGCTGCGGGAAACCGCGCGCCGGTCTGCCCGAGGGCGGGGGTGCCCCGGTCCGCGTAGCGGGGGAGAGGCCCCCGGAACGCGGGAACCGGTCAGGCTGCGGCCACGACCAGCAGGTGGGTGTCCCCTTCCGCCGTGTTTTTCCACCGGTAGGGGGTGTTGCCGCGGCAGTAGAGGCTGTCCCCTTCCTCAAGCATCAGGGTGGTCCCGTTCAGATCCACCTCCAGCGCTCCCCGGATCACGAAGAAGAAATCGTCCCCCGGGTGGTTCACGTAGTCCTCCCCGCTGGCCGAACCGGGCTGCAGGGTGCAGTGCAGGGGGCGAAAGCGCTGGCCGGGGATCCCGGAGCCGAGACTCCGGAAGTCCACGTTCCGGAGATCCGTCGCCACCGGGTTCCTCGTGGACGCGCGCGTGAGGAGATACTCGGTCTCGGTTTCCCCGAGCAGCGAGGAGAGCGATTCGCCGAGGGCCCTCCCGATGCTGGCCAGGGTGGTCACGGTCGGGGAGGAGACGTTCCGCTCGATCGCGCTGATCGCCGTGGCGGACATCCCGCTTTTCTCCGACAGCTCCTGGAGCGTCAGCCCCTTCCTTTTCCGGACGCTCTTGATCCGTTTTCCGACATCGATCATCAAGGAAAATCCCCCTTGCTATAGGATACCGTGCTGTAAAAGCCCTGCACACCGGATCTTCGGGAAAGTGCATCCGGGCACAGAATACCGTTAAGATGGTCGAATCCCGGGAATGGTTCCCCGGAGGGGCGGATCGCCGGGGCGAAATTCCTTGAATTGGGAGTCCCGGAAAAATAGAATTGCACTCACGCTTGAACATTCCCACAGAAGCCTCCATGGAGGACACACATGCCCGCGAATCTTCTTCCCAGTGAAAGCTACAGCATCACGATGCGTGTGGAGATCCAGAACCGGCCCGGAATGCTTGGAAAAGTCACCACGGCGATCGGGGAAGCGGGAGGGGACATCGGTGCCGTCGACCTGTCCGGCGTCGGGAAAGGGACCGTGATGCGGGACATCACCGTCCGGGCCCGGGGGATCGACCATGCCCAGGAGATCATCAAGGTGGTCCGCCAGGTACCGGGGGTCAAGATCGGCAACGTTTCCGACCGCACCTTCCTGAAGCATCTGGGCGGCAAGATCGAGATCGCGAACAAGATCCCGGTGAAGACCCGCAACGACCTCTCCATGGCCTACACCCCCGGCGTGGCGCGGGTCTGCATGGCGATCGCGAAGGATGTGAAAAAGTCGTTCACCCTGACGATCCGACGCAACACGGTGGCGGTGGTGTCCGACGGAACGGCGGTGCTCGGACTCGGGGATATCGGCCCCGAGGCGGCGATGCCGGTCATGGAAGGGAAGGCGATGCTCTTCAAGGAGTTCGCCGGGGTGGACGCCTGGCCGATCTGCCTGGCCACAAAGGACACCGAGGAGATCATCCGGATCGTCAAGGCGCTGGCGCCCACCTTCGGCGGCATCAATCTGGAGGACATCTCGGCGCCGCGCTGCTTCGAGATCGAGGAGCGGCTCAAGGCGGAGATGGACATCCCCGTCTTCCACGACGACCAGCACGGGACGGCGGTGGTGGTGCTGGCCGCCCTGCTGAACTCGCTGAAGATCGTCAAGAAGCGGATCGAGGACATGAAGATCGTGGTCGCCGGGGTGGGGGCCTCGGGCGTGGCCTGCAGCAAGATCATCATGAACGCGGGGGCGCGCAACATCATCGGGGTGGACCGGGTCGGGGCGATCTACAATGGCCGGAAGCAGCACATGAACTTCATGAAGGACTGGTACGCTGCCCACACGAACCCCTTCAACGAGAAGGGGAAGCTCTCCGACGTCATCGCGGGGGCGGATCTCTTCCTCGGGCTTGCGGGCCCCGGGCTGATCACCGTGAAGGACCTGCAGAAGATGGCGAAGGATCCGATCGTCTTCGCGATGGCGAACCCGGATCCCGAGATCCAGCCGGAGGACGCGCTGCCGCACGTCCGGATCATGGCGACCGGCCGCTCCGACTACCCCAACCAGATCAACAACGTCCTCTGCTTCCCCGGCATATTCCGGGGGGCTCTCGACTCCCGGGCCACCACGATCAACGAGGAGATGAAGCTCGCCGCCGCCTACGCGATCGCCTCCTGCGTGAGCAAGGAGGAGCTCCACGAGGACTACGTCATCCCGTCGGTCTTCAACCGGAAGGTGGCGCCCGCGGTCGCGCGCGAGGTTTCCCGGGCCGCTCACCGGACGAAGGTCGCCCGGCGGACCTCCCGTTCGTACATGGAGATCCATCTGGATTGAAGGGGGATCGGTGCTGAATCCCCACATATTCCGGGAGTACGACATCCGGGGAAGAGTCGGCGAGGATCTGGACCCCGGAGGGGTGGCGCGGATCGGGAAGGGGTTCGGAACCTACGCGCGGAAGCGGGGGGCGCAAACGGTCGTCGTCGGTCGGGACTGCCGGCTGAGCTCCTCCTCCTTCCGCGACGCCCTGGTGGAGGGGGTGCTTTCCACCGGCCTCGACGTGTTCGACGTGGGGGTCTGCCCGACCCCGCTTCTCTACTTCGCCATCCTCCGGTTTCCCGCGGACGCCGGGGTCATGATCACCGGCAGCCACAACCCCCCCGAGTTCAACGGGTTCAAGCTCTGCCTGGGGCCGGGCACCCTCTACGGGGAACAGGTCCAGGAGATCCGCGGGATCGTGGAAGGGGGCGCCTTCGCCTCCGGGCGGGGATCCGTGTCCGTACGGGAGGTGATCCCGGCGTACCGGGAGTATGTGCGGTCGAACATCTCCATCTCCCGCCCGCTCAAGGTGGTGGTGGACGCCGGGAACGGCACCGGCGGGATCGTGGCTGTGCCCCTGTTCCGCGAGATGGGGATGGAGGTCGTGGAGCTTTTCTGCGACATGGACGGGCGGTTCCCCAACCATTTCCCCGATCCCACCGTACCGGAGAACCTGCGGTTCCTCGTCCGGGCGGTATTGGAGACGGGGGCCGACGTCGGGGTGGGATACGACGGCGACGCCGACCGGATCGG
>Ga0209212_1003477_pt1 | contig 20749 bp, 20 predicted proteins | sample RifGroC2_FD_183996 | JGI IMG/M metagenome (GOLD analysis project Ga0209212, IMG submission 183996) | Groundwater microbial communities from Rifle, Colorado, USA - Groundwater C2 (SPAdes) (version 2) | ecosystem: Environmental > Aquatic > Deep subsurface > Groundwater | place: Rifle, Colorado... | reverse complement strand
AAGGATTTCATAGATAACTACTTTACGGTTTACAAAAAGGTCAAAGAGTATATAGATAAAACTATTGATCGGGCTAGAGCTAATGGCTATGTGGAAACTCTGTTTCATCGCCGTCGTTATTTAGGCGATATTAATTCTTCCATGGCCATGGTACGTAAATCAGCCGAGCGTATGGCAGTTAACACCCCCTTACAGGGGACGGCCGCTGATATGATTAAGGTAGCCATGATTAAAATTGACAAGCTGTTACAGGCCAAGTATGCTAATCAAGTAAAAATGGTTCTGCAGGTTCATGATGAATTGGTTTTTGAAATAGATAATGATTTAGTGGTGACAGCCGTGCCAGCTCTACGCCATATCATGGCCAATGTTATTAAATTAGATGTACCAATTATTGTTGATGCTAAAGCTGGTAAGAATTGGTTACAGATGAAGGAAATAAAATAAAGACTATGATTCTTAAAGAATTAAACAACAAAAAAATAGCCATTATTGGTTTGGGTATAGACAACTATGCCTTGATTAAATATTTGCTGAATAAAAAAATTGACTGTCAATTGGTTATTTTTGAATTCAAGACGAAACAGGAAATTGGCGCTTATCAAGAATTAACCAAGTTTAAAAATATCACTTGGCGTTTGGGTCAAGGTTATACTAAAGATTTGTCAGAATTCGATTTAATTGTTCGTTCACCCGGCTCACTAGTGCATAAGGATAAAAAGGTGAAGATCGGTCAGGCTATTATTACCACCCCGGTTAATCTTTTTTTTATTTTCTGTCCAACTCAAAACATCATTGGAGTCACAGGCACTAAAGGTAAGGGGAGTACCGCTAGTTTGGTTGCCCATATTTTACAAACTGCCAAGAAAAAAGTTTGGTTGGGCGGTAATATTGGTATAGCTTTCTTAGCTTTTATTGATAAAATCAAACCAACAGACTGGGTGGTTTTAGAATTATCCAGTTTTCAGTTAGAGGATATTATTACCAGTCCCCATATTGCTGTCTTCACTAATTTTGTCAAAGAACACTTACGTCCGGCTGACCCCAATAACCCCAACCATCATAAAACCCTAGCTGAATATTGGCGGGCTAAACTTAATATCGCCCACTGGCAGTTAAAGTCTGACTATTTAATTGTTAATACTAATTTAAAAAAGAAGTTAAAGAATAGCCAGCTAGCTAGTAAAATTATCTATTTTACTAAATCTGATCTGCCTAGTCAGTTGCCTGGGGCTCATAACCAAGAAAATGTAGCCGCAGCTGTAGCCGTAGCCAAGCTAGCTAAAATTAAACAGACGGACATCGCTAAGGCAGTGGCTAGCTTCCAAGGCCTAATTTACAGATTGCAGTTAGTTAGAGGTTTGCGGGGTGTTAGATATTACAATGACAGTTTCGCTACCACGCCTGAAGCAACTATCACTGCTCTGAAATCTTTTACTGAACCCATCATTTTGTTGGCTGGCGGGGCTGACAAAGGTTCTGATTTCAAACAGTTGGCTAAGATTATTAAACAACGAGTCAAGTTTGTGGCCCTCCTGGCTGGTCAGGCTACACCTAAATTGAAAAAGGCACTTTTGACAATTAGCTATCCTAAAAATCAAATAGTTGTTTTTAATAATTTGCCAACAGCAGTTAAGGTTGCCCAGGAGCAAGCTAAAATTGGTGAAATAGTTTTGTTATCTACGGCCTGTGCCAGTTTCGGCATGTTTAAAAACTACAAAGAAAGAGGGCAGTTATTTACCGCAATGGTCCAGAAGCTAAAATAATCATATAAAATCATAGTGTAGCTAGAATAACAAAACAGCCGTTAGATCAACTAACGGCTGTTTAGTGAGAAGAATAAAATATAGGCAACATATTACCTAAAAGCCAGCATAATAATCAGGAGGGGAATTATTATACAAAGCTAATAGGCAACAGGTTGCCTATATTTATAATAACGTTCAGATTACCGCCTACGGTTATCTAATTATTTAAACAGATGATCAAGGAGGGAGAGCCACCTATCTAAGTAAACAATAACCAATAGGCAGTAATCTAAACACTATTCATTATTTTTAAAGGTTATAGCATTTTAGCATAAAGTAAGCCTCTGTCAAGTACTTGCCAGTGATTAGTACTTAAGGTATAATAAAAATACGAAAATAAGCCGTTGGCTTATTAATTTGGTTATTTTTTAGCCAAAAACTATGGATATTCTTTCCCACATTTTAGTTTCTAACTTAGTTTATAAAGAATTGCCCACCACAGCCAGATGGCTGGCTATTGTTTTAGGCACCTTTCCTGATTTAATCAGCTTTGTTGGTGTATTTAATTTAGAGTTTGCTAAGAAGCTATTATTTTTTAAGCGTATCCCGACTGTTTATTTCCCTCGTTATGTTCTATTTATTTATAATATCACCCACAGTTTGCTGTTTTGGTTGGCCACTTGGATGATTGTCTATTTTGTTCTGCATCAGGTGACAGCAGCTATAGTGGTTTCTAGTTGGGGTTTGCATATTATCATTGATATTTTTACCCACAATTCCAAATCTAATTTAGCCACTAGGATTTTCTGGCCGTTATCTAATTGGCATTTTGACGGTTTTATCTGGACAACTAAAAAATTTCTCATTATTAATTATGCTATTATAGCCATACTTTATTTAATCTTCTATTTTTAAGCTATGAATCGCCTAGTCGACAATTCATTTAAGGAGGGCGATCTAGATTTAACTTTACGACCACAACGCTTAGCTGATTATGTTGGTCAGGAAAAAGTTAAATCCAATTTGCGTATTTTAATTGAAGCAGCCAAGCAAAGAAACGAGCCAATCGAACACGTTTTGCTTTACGGTGCTCCGGGTTTAGGTAAAACTACCCTGGCCCATATTATTGCCAATGAATTAGGCGGTAATATCAGAGTGACTTCTGGCCCAGTGATTGAAAAGGCTGGAGACTTAGCGGCCATTCTAACTAATCTGGCCGAAGGTGATATTCTTTTCATTGATGAAATTCACAGGCTTAACAAAAATATTGAAGAAATTCTTTATCCAGCCATGGAAGATTACATGCTAGATATTATCATTGGCAAGGGACCATCAGCTAAAACTCTACGTTTAGACCTTTCTAAGTTTACGATTATTGGCGCGACTACCAAGGCTAGTCTGATTTCTTCGCCTTTACGCGATCGTTTTGGTATGGTCTACCATCTTGATTTTTATGAGCCTACGGATCTACAACAGATTATCCAGCGTAGCGCTAAGATTCTTAGCATCGCTTTAGATGACGCTTCGGCTAATGAAGTAGCGCGTCGTGCTAGACGCACCCCTCGTGTGGCTAACCGTTTACTTAAAAGGGTGCGCGATTATTGCCAAGTGAAGAATGCTGATTTAATAGACCTGGATTCTTGTCGTCAAGCTTTGAGTATGCTAGAGATTGATGACTTAGGTTTAGATTCCGTAGATCGCCGTATTTTAGAACTGATTATAGACAAATTTAATGGTGGTCCAGTCGGTCTGGGCACCATGGCCGCGGCTACTGGCGAAGATATTGCCACCTTGGAGGAAGTCTATGAACCATATTTAATGCAGTTGGGGTTTTTAGACCGCAGTCCGCGAGGTCGCGTGGCCACTGATGCTGCCTATCGTCATTTAGGCAAAACCCGGCTGGGACAGAATAAGATAATTTAACTATGAAGGTAGCTGACTTTGATTATAATCTACCAGAGGCTTTAATTGCCCAAGAACCTTTAGCCAAGCGCGATACCTCGCGCTTGTTAGTTTTACACCGTGACAGCGGAGTCTTAGAGCATAAGCAATTTTTTAATGTCCTAGACTATTTACAATCAGGCGATGTTTTAGTGTTGAATAATTCTAAAGTTATTCCAGCCAGACTTCTAGGCCAGAAAGCCGATACTAAAGGCAAAACAGAAGTTTTTTTATCAAAAAGACAGGGTAATCAAACCAATGAGGTTTGGGAATGTTTGTTAAAAGGCAAAAATCTTAATACAGGTTCAATAATTAAATTGGATCAAGACCTAATAGCTACAGTAATGACCAAACAAGGCGATGTTTGGTTGGTAGAGTTCAACAAAACTGGTGCAGATTTTATGACAACTATTGAACAAATTGGTCAGACGCCCTTACCGCCGTACATTAGGAAACAGTTAACCGACAAGGACAAAGAAACTTACCAGACAGTCTATGCGGCTGATGATCAGAAGGGTTCGGTGGCTGCTCCAACAGCAGGTCTGCATTTTACTCCAGAACTTTTACAAAAAATAACAGATAAGGGAGTGCGGATAGAATATCTAACTCTTCATGTTGGCCTGGGCACTTTCTTGCCAGTGAAGACAGAATATTTAGAAGATCATCACATGCATGCGGAATGGGTAGAAGTAAAAAAAGAGACTATTCAGAAAATACAAGAAGCCAAGGCTAGTCAGAAAAAAATTGTGGCTGTTGGCACTACAACTTGTCGTAGTCTGGAAGCGGTTTGGCAAGAACAAGATAATATGAATGCAGTAAAAGATTTTTCTGCCTGGGTAGATATTTTTATTTACCCAGGCTACAAGTTTAGAGTAGTGGATAGTCTAATCACTAATTTCCATTTACCTAAATCAACTTTACTTATGCTCGTCAGTGCTTTAGCGGGTAAGGATAAAATAGATCGAGCCTACCAAGAGGCTATTGATCAAGAATACCGCTTCTTCAGCTATGGTGATGCCATGTTTATTTGTTAAGTATATTGATATGATGATATTAATAACCGTGACAATCTTTATCTTATTAGCTGGCGTAGCTATTTATTTAGGTGTGAGAGAGGACAGGAAGAAATAAACTTTATATCTAATAGAGGGTCTCTTACGGGAATTGAACTGGTGGTCTAGCATATTAGAACTAGGCCCTGAAATAAAGGCCAAAATTGACTTATTCTGAAAAATGTTGTAGCATTAAATAAAACTAGTGTTTTTTTATCTAGTTTTATTTTTAATAATTCCGTTTAATATTTGTTTTTTATGAACGTCACTGAACTAGCCAGAGTATTAAAAATTACCCCAGCTGAACTGAGGCAGTATTTGCCGCAGATGGGTTTTGATATTGGCCTCAAAGCCATTAAAGTAGATAATGTGACAGCCCGTAAAGTCATTAATGCTTGGCCACAATTTAAATATCGCTTGGAAAAACAAAAACAAGAAGAGCGTCAGTTGCAGGCAGTTGATGCCGGCAGTGTTGAGAAAAAGCGCGTGGTCATTCCCGCCCTAACTACCGTCCGCCAATTTGCTGAATTATCTGGCGTGCCAGTGAACAAGCTGTTGACAGAATTGATGCGTAACAGCGTTTTTGCTTCTTTGAATGAAAGAATAGATTTTGATACAGCAGCCATTGTGGGTGCTGATTTAGGTTTGGAAGTGGTTTTGGACGAAACAGAAGGACAGGCTGAAGACCAGTCCGGTAGATTGAAAGAGATTATTGCCCTAGAACAAACCGCTGATTTACAAACCCGCCCTCCCGTCATTGTGGTCATGGGCCATGTTGATCATGGTAAAACCATGTTGTTAGATGCTATCCGTCGTACCAATGTCATTGCTACAGAAGCTGGTGGCATTACTCAACACATCGGCGCCTATCAAGTAGAGCGTCATAATCGTTTAATTACCTTTATTGATACCCCGGGCCATGAAGCTTTTACCGCTATGCGTAATCGCGGGGCTAAGGTGGCTGATATTGCTATTTTGGTAGTGGCGGCTGATGATGGCGTCAAGCCTCAAACCGTGGAAGCTTTCCGTATTATTGAAGCCGCTAAAATTCCTTATTTGGTAGCTATCAACAAAATTGACAAACCAGATGCTGATATTATGCGTACCAAACAAGAACTATCCAATCAATTGAATATTGTGCCTGAAGATTGGGGCGGTAAGACTATTTGTGTGCCCATTTCCGCTAAACAAGGCGAGAACATTGATGAGTTATTAGATAATGTGTTGTTGATAACTGATATGGAGGAAAATAATTTAAAAGCTAACCCTGACGCTACAGCTGTAGGTACAGTAGTGGAATCTAATATCGACAAAGGTGAAGGCGTGGTGGCTACTATTTTGGTGCAAAATGGCACCCTCCATGTGGGAGAAGAATTACAATGTAATGGTATTGCCTATGGTAAGGTTAGATCACTGAAGGATTATTTAGGTAAGAACTTAACCAGTGTTTTGCCTTCCACTCCTGTTAAGGTAATTGGTTTCAAGAGAGCCCCGGCTGTCGGTGATATTATTGAGGTGGGCAGAGGTGAGAAATCCAAGAAGACTAAGAACATGATGAACATGAGTGCGCCAACACAATCAGTGAAAGAAGATGAAGATGGTGAAGGTGGACCGCAAATTAATTTGGTTATCAAGAGTGATACTTTGGGTAGTGCCGAAGCTATTGAAGCTTCCTTAGCTAAGATTGATACCTTTGGTGTTAAGATTAAAATTTTGTATAGAGGTTTAGGCAATGTTACAGAGGGCGACGTTACTAGGGCTGAATCTTCTCATGCTAAGCTCATAGCCTTTACGGTTAATATTTCTCCTCAAGCTGAAGAATTGGCTAGAGAAAAACAAGTTGAGGTCAAATCCTATCAGATTATTTACGAATTATTGAATGATTTAAAAGAAGAAATTCAGATTTTAGTTAAGCCGGATATTAAGCGAGTTGATTTGGGCAGAATCAAGGTTTTGGCTATTTTCAAGACGGGTAAAAAAGATCAGATTATCGGTGGCCAAGTCACCAAGGGTCTTATTAAACCCCATAGTTTTGTAGAAGTGATGCGCGAAGGTGAATTTATAGCCCAAGGTCAACTGACTCAATTACAGTCAGGTCGACAGGACGTTGATCAAGTAGAGGCTGGCAATGATTGCGGTTTACAATATGAGGGTAAGCCTTTGATTAAGGTGGGGGATGCCTTGGAAGTCTATCAGGAAGAAAAGATTTATCATAAGGTGAAATAATATGTCACGTACTGATCAAGTTAATTCTTTGTTACAACAGGAACTGGCCAATCTTTTACAACAATATGTGCAAATTGACGGTGTCTTGTTAACTATTACTGGAGTAGACTGCAGTCCTGATTTACGACGAGCTAAAATCGGTATCTCTGTTTTACCGGACCAATATTATGGCACGGCTTTAACTGAACTACGGACCAAGACTAAACTTCTACGCCAGCGATTAGCCGGCCGAGTGCGTTTGCAATTTATACCCAAACTGTTTTGGCAGATTGACAATACGGAAAAGGAGGCGGCTAAGATTGAAGAAGTACTAGCCCAACTTTAATCTGGCTGTAATTTAATAGTTAGATAGTCTGATAGCTATTTAACTTTTTTATTTTATGCCTGATGTTTTACGACAAATTTACAAAACCATACTCCAAAGTCAACGGATACTTTTAGTAACTCACCAAAATCCAGACGGCGATGCTTTAGCTTGTCTAAGTATTATGGTTGAAGTTTTAACTGATTTGCAAAAAGACCATGTGGCCTATTGTTGTGACAAGCCTAGTAATAGTTTGCTGTTTCTGCCCCATATGGAAAAAATAACTTGTGAGCTGAATGATTTAGCTAGCTTTGATTTGATCATTAGTTTGGATTGCGGTAGCTTGAGTCGAACTAAATTAGCTGAAATTATTAGCCAGCGCAATCCACAACAGATTTTTGTGGAAATTGACCACCATCCTCATATCGAAGATGTGTCTGATATTGAAGCCCGCGATCCCCAAGCCGCTTCCACCACGGAAATATTGTATGATTTTTTACAAGTCAATAATCTGACTCTCAACAGTAATGTGGCTAATTGTATTTTAACTGGTATCGTTACCGATACTGGTAATTTTGTCTATCCAACTACTTCAGAAAAAACTATTACTATTGCTGCCGAAATGTTAAAAGCCGGGGCCCGCTTGCCTCAGATCTTAGAAAATACTTGGCGCAACAAAAGTTTGCCAGCCATGAAGCTTTGGGGGATAGCCATGTCTCGTCTGCAGATTAATGTTAAATATGATATAGCCTTTTCTATCCTGACTTTAGAAGATTTAGCTGACTTAGAAGCCACTGAAGATGACATTGACGGTGTGGCGGGTTTTATGGGTAATTTGCCTCAGGTTAAAGCCATTATGCTTTTACGCCAGATTGAGCCCGGTTTGATTAAAGGTAGCCTACGTACTTGCCGACCAGAAGTTGATGTTTCTAAGCTGGCCCAGCGCCTAGGTGGCGGTGGCCATAGTAAAGCCGCCGGTTTTAATATCAAGGGTGATTTACAGAAAATTGCTGGTCAATGGCAAATCGTTTAAATTGACCAGGGGTCGGCAAAATGCTATGATATTATTAAAAATAAGGATATGCCCAGCCCAATTCTGACTAAAAAACAGTCTGAAGGATCTTTGTCTATTACTACGGGTGCCAAAAAGATTTTTCAGGCCATCTATCGTGAACAACACAAGCCGGCTCTTGATGATGAGGTGGCTAAAATTAAAGTTTCCGAATTGATTTCGAAAATGGCTTTTTATTATGAAAAAATTCGTAACTCTGTAGATTACAAGGAAGAATATTTAATGCGCAAGGGAGCTATTCTCCGTATTCTTAAACGCCAGGTAGTTATTGAAAGCTCTCTGACCGGTCAAAAACAAGAGGACCCCCACAAGATTGCTACTGTTTTGTTAGTGGAATTGATTCGCGCCGGTTATTTAGCTAATAACAAATTACCAGAAAGTCTAATTGATGAAGTGGCTGTCATTTTAGAGCGCTATTTAGTTTTGAAAGATAGAAGTCTACAACATATTGTTGCTAGTCGTAAGTTTTTTAATAAGGAAATAAAAAAGATACAAAATGAGATGGATGCCAAGACTGAATTGACCAGTTGGATTATGGGCATGGCTGCCAGTGAAATAGAAGAACATCTCAGTTATGACCAATCTTTAGAGGTTGTGGTCGGTTATATGTATCAAGTTTTGAATGACTATATCGCCTTACCTGGTGATCTACCCTATGATGAGGATTTGTCTATCCAGGTGTATTTAGGTATCTATCGTAATTTTTTGCAATTAGATGATGAAGATGTTTTGTCTTATATCTTGTTAAAATATTATTATCCAACTTGGGGACAAATTAAGTTGTCCGAGGTAGAGACCATTGCCGAGCGTATTAATCGTTTGCGTCAATTGATTTATCACCAAATACATCATCCGCTCAAGCCCCAATTAAACAAGATTGTCCATCGCCATACTGTTTACTTTTCGATTTTACAGGACGTTATTAAGGAAAATCCACAAAAAGTTTTTGAAGAAATAAAAACCGACCCTAAGTCTTTTGATCGTAAAATCAAACAAGCTTGTGCCAATCGCTATCGTTCCGCCAAAAAGAAATTATGGCACAGTGCTGCTCGTAGTATTATTTATATCTTTTTAACTAAATCGGTTTTCGCTGTGTTATTGGAAGTGCCAGCAACTAAGTTTTTTGGCGAAGAAATAAACGCCTTTTCTTTAGGCATTAATATAGCCTTCCCAGCCTTACTTTTATTTATAGCCGTTTCCTTTACTCGTTTACCTGGAGCGAATAATACTGAACAGATTATTAAGGGTATACATGAAATTATGTTTATAGAAAAAGTGCGCCAGCAACCGATAATTTTACGTCGGCCACCTCAGCGTAGCCCTGTAATTAGCTTTATTTTTTCTGTTATATACATTGTGACCTTTTTCGTGTCTTTTGGTTTAGTCCTCTGGGTTCTAGAAGTTTTACGTTTTAGTTGGGTGAGTATGATTATTTTCTTGTTCTTTTTAGTTTTTGCGGCCTTCTTTGCTGTCCGTATTAGACGAGCACCTAAATCTTTGGTGGTAGTGGAGTCTAGGGAAAATATTTTTTCCTTTCTGTGGAACTTTTTCTATATCCCAGTTATTTCCGTTGGCAAATGGTTGTCAGGTAAATTTGCTCGCATCAATGTCTTTGTCTTTATTTTAGATTTTATTATCGAGGCCCCTTTCAAGATTTTTGTGGCCGTAGCTGAAGAATGGACCAAATATGTGAAGGAACGCAAAGATGAATTATCTTAAAGACTATTTTAATTAAGTATCGGGAGGATTAATAATTTTATGCCAGGAAAAAATTTTTACATCACTACTACCTTGCCCTATGTCAATGCTGAACCGCATTTGGGTTTTGCTTTGGAAATTGTCAGGGCTGATAGTTTGGCGCGTTGGCAACGTTTCTTAGGCCAGACAGTATTTTTTAATACCGGCGTTGATGAACATGGTTTGAAAATATATCGCAAAGCTCAAGAACAGCAACAAGAGCCCCAAGCCTATTGCGATGTTATGGCTGCTAAATTTGAACAATTAAAATCAGCCTTAAATCTAAGTTATGATAGCTTTATAAGAACCACTAATCCCGCCCATGAAACAGCTGTCCAGGAATTTTGGCAACGCTGTTTAGCTCAGGGCGATATCTACAAGAAAAATTATCAAGTTAGATATTGCGTGGGTTGTGAATTAGAAAAAACTGGTTCGGAGTTGGTTAATAATCACTGTCCAGAACATCCCAATCAAGAGTTGGAAGTAATTGATGAAGAAAATTATTTTTTTAGATTTTCCAAATATCAACAGCCCTTACTTGATTTTTATGAACAGCATCCTGATTTTGTTATACCTAGTTTTAGATTTAATGAAATTAAGAAATTTGTTGCTACGGGTTTGGAAGATTTTTCCATTTCTCGTTTGCGAACCAAAATGCCTTGGGGTGTAGGCGTACCTAATGATCCGGAACAGGTAATGTATGTTTGGTTTGACGCCTTGATTAATTACATCTCTTGCTTAGGCTGGCCTCAGTCAAGCAACTATGAGCAGTTCTGGCCAGGCTTACAGATTTGCGGTAAAGACAATTTGCGCCAACAAACAGCTATGTGGCAGGCCATGCTCATGTCAGCTGGTTTACCTAATTCACGACAGGTTTTGATTAATGGTTTTATTACTGCCCAGGGACAAAAAATGAGTAAATCTATAGGTAATGTTGTCAATCCTTTATCTCTTATAGAGCAGTATGGCACCGATGCCGTCCGCTATTATTTATTAGCTGAATTGAATCCCTTTGAAGATAGTGATTATACCGCAGAGAAGTTTGCTATCCGCTACCAAGCCGATTTAGCCAATGGTCTAGGTAATGTCGTGGCTAGGGTAGCCACAATGCTGGAGCAGGATAATATTAAATTAAGTTTAAATAAGGCGGTTAATAAAGGATTATTAGAACAAGTTAAAGTTAAGTTAGACAAATATTTATTCAATGAAGCTCTAGCGGTTTTGTGGTCGGTTTTACATCATGCTGATGAGATTCTCAGTATTAAAAAGCCTTGGACTATGACAGTAGTAACTGAAAAAGAAAAATGTTTAGGCCCCATTGTCCAAGATCTCTATGATGTCGCTAATATTCTACAGGTCTTTATGCCAGAGACGGCGGCTAAGCTATTAAGTCAATTAACAGCCAAACAAATAGTTAAAGCTGAACCGCTTTTCCCTAGGATAGAGAAAGGCAATAAATAATTAAAAATATGCGTGGTTTCTTTTGGTTGGTTATTAGTCTGGTGGTAATTTTAGCTCTAGTGATGTGGGGCAATTCTTTAAATTGTAATTCTCGGCGTGGAGTAGATACTTGTCCGGATGTTTGTATCAGCCAATCAGCCCAATGTGTTCCTAACACAGAAGATCTGGCTGATTGCCAAACAAAATTTGATTGTCACGCACCTAATTTGGAGCAATATCCTAAGATTATTAAAAGCTATACCGATAGTTTAAAGCCTAAAAAATAGATTATGATTATTTTTGATGCTGTATTATTATTAGCTTTGGCCGGTTTTGTTTTTTACGGTTTATTTTTTGGTTTTATAAAAACTTTAGGTTCTTTAGTCGGCGTGGTAGTTGGAGCTTGGGCAGCCGGACAATGGTACTTAAATTTTTATGGCTGGACAAACAATCTATTTTTTGGCCATGAAAATTTGGGTAAAATTATTAGTTTCATTATTGTCTTTGTTCTGGTTAATCGTATTGTTGGTTTCCTTTTTGTGTTTTTAGACAAGCTGTTTCATTTGTTAACCATCATACCTTTCTTGAAGACTATTAATCGTTTAGCTGGAGCCATCTTTGGTTTAATCGAAGGTGGTTTAGTGCTAGGCTTGTTGCTCTATGTTGCTTCCCGCTATACCTTGGTTGGCCATTGGACGGCTAATTTGTTGGCTGGTTCAAAAATGGCACCTTGGCTTTTGAAATTTACCGATGTGCTAACTCCGCTGTTGCCGGAATTACTTAAACAATTAAAATCTATTATTTAAGATCATATGTTGATTGATACTCATGCCCATGTTAATTTTGTTAATGCCTACAAAGATGACGCTGAAGAAGTGATTAGGCGGGCTTTGCGTAGTGGCATCTCTATGATTCTGGTTGGTGTTAATTACAAGACTTCTAAACGCGCTTTGGAATTGGCTAATAAATATGAATCAGGCGTTTATGTGGCGGTTGGTCTGCACCCTAATGACTTAATAGAACATCATGAGAAAATAAATGGTTGTTCAGAACTAATTAGAGCCGAGGAGTTTAACTTTGATGTCTATCAACAATTGGCTAGGTTTGACAAGGTGGTGGGCGTGGGAGAAATAGGTTTGGACTATTTTAGATCAGAGCTCAGCAAGAACTTTGGTGTGATTAAAAAGAAACAACAAGAGAGTTTTAAACAACAATTGGAGTTTGCTGCTCAAATGGAACTGCCTGTCATTATTCATTGTCGCCAAGCTCATGATGATACTATAGCTATCTTAACGGCTCACAAGAATAAGTTTAAGGATTTGCTACCCAAGGATAGACCTTGGGGCGTGATGCATTGTTTCTCTGGCGATGAGAATCTGGCTTGGCAGTATTTTAATTTAGGTTTGATGATTTCTTTTACTGGCGTCATTACTTTTAGCCAACAGTGGGATGATTTGATCCGTAAAATGCCGGAAGATAGAATCATGGTAGAAACAGATTGTCCTTTCATGACTCCAGAGCCATATCGTGGTCGTCGCAATGAACCCCTCCTAGTAAAACACGTAGCCCTGCGTATCGCCGCTATCAAAAGTAAAGATCTAACAGAAATTGAAGCTATTACTACTAAGAATGCTAAAAAATTGTTCGGCTTCTAAAAATTTGTTATACTATAGTTAGTAAGTTTAATCTATGAAACTAACTACTAATTGGCAATTAACTATATCCGCTTGTTTGGTAATAGGCATTTTTTTGTTATTAAGTAATAAGGCTTGGGCCGTTAATTACGAGTGTGAAGCTGATAATGCGCCTTGGAATAGAACCGGCGCAATGACTACCGGCGATAGATTCCAGGGTGGTGTGCCCTTCGCTTGTATGCCCAGTGCCAAAGCTCCCGACAGTCAGTACACCAGACCATTAATGGCACAACCGAATAAAGAAGGCGGCTATTGTGGAATTACCAAGCCTGATTATGGTTGTGCTTGGTGCCCTAAAGAAGATGACATTTGTGCTCGCATAGCTGATTGTAGTAACTTGGGCGATGGTTTTAAATGCATAGACATGGATCCTTATAACAAGCCAAAAGATAATAATCAATATGAATGTGTCCCCTATCATTGTCCCTATGGCACTTTTACTTCCAGTGGGAAAAGTATAAATAGTGTTTGCTGTCGCATCATTGCTTCCATGACCATGGAAGAAGAAGATCTGCCAGAAGAAGAGCCAGAAATTGTAGTAGATACGCAAACTGTTGACCCTGTGCCACCACCACCTCCGCCAGACACGCAAACTGCCATAGGTTTTAATATAGCTAGTTGTTGCAGTAGATCTATTGTGCGAGAGTTAGCACGTAATAGTCGAACAGGTATAGTGGATACTGACAATTACACCATGAATGATATTGTGCAAGCGGCTATTAATGTCTATGAATGTATTCTCTGCATAGTTGGCGCTTTAATGCTGATTATGATTATTTTAGGCGCTGTCATGTTAGTTATTTCCGGTGGTAGTTCAGAAAAGGTGTCATTAGGCAAGAAAATTATAGTTGGTGCTGTGGTAGGCGGTATTATTGCCTTTGCCACCTATTTAATTATTTACTGGACAGTAACGGCTTTAGGTGCAAAGTTTGTTAACCCTTACAATGCCCCATCCGGCTCCGGAGATTTGCGAGTTGAACCAGGTAGTAAGGCTAATTTTTAGCATATTGTACAATAGTTAAATTATTTGACGAAACAACAAAAGATAGCTATTATTGTGCTATAATAAAACGGGATGTCATCTCGTTTTTATTAACTCTATTTTATGGAAAGTATCAGAAATTTCTGTATTATTGCCCATGTGGATCACGGCAAGTCAACTCTGGCTGACCGTATGCTTGAAATTACCAAAACCGTAGATAGTCGGAAGATGAAGGAGCAGATGTTGGATCGCATGGATTTAGAAAGAGAAAGGGGTATTACTATTAAATTAACACCCGTTACCATGCACTATGCTGGTCATATGTTGAATTTGATTGACACCCCAGGCCATGTTGATTTCTCCTACGAAGTTTCCCGTTCCTTGGCAGCTGTGGAAGGTGCTTTGTTGTTGGTTGATGCTACTCAAGGCATTCAGGCTCAGACCTTAGCCAATCTCTATTTAGCCTTAGAACAGAATTTGACCATTATTCCCGTAATTAACAAAATTGATTTGCCCGCCGCTGATGTTGATAGAACTAGGGTAGAAATAGTTAAGCTCTTGGGCTGTCAACCTGATGATATTCTTTTGACTTCAGCTAAAACCGGTCAGGGTATTACCGAAGTTTTACAACGAGTGATTGATCGGGTACCGCCACCCCAAGGTCAACCGACAGCTGATTTGCGGGCTTTGATTTTTGATTCTAACTATGATGAATATCGTGGTGTAGTGGCCTATCTGAGGATTGTTGATGGCTCATTGCATAAAGGACAGAAAATAAAATTAATGGTGGCCAAGGCCCATACCGATAGTTTGGATATTGGTACCTTTAGTCCTGATTATCAATCCACCCCAGACTTACAGACTGGACAAATTGGTTATGTAGTTACGGGTTTTAAAGAAGTGAGCGAATGTCGAGTCGGCGACACTGTAACTTTGGAAAAAAATGTTGATACCGTGCCTTTGCGTGGCTACCAAGAAGTCAAGCCCATGGTCTTTGCCGGTGTTTTTCCTAAGGAAGGTAATAATTTTGAAGAATTACGTCAAGCCATAGCTAAACTTAAACTTAATGATGCTGCCTTAGCCTACGAACCAGAGCAGTCCCATGCTTTGGGCTATGGTTTCCGTTGTGGTTTTTTAGGTTTGTTGCATTTGGAAATTTTTCAGGAACGTTTGCGCCGTGAATACGGTTTAGATTTAATTGTCACCGTACCCAGTGTTGGCTACCAAGTTTATACTAAGAATAATGCTGAACCAACAATTGTGCGTAGTCCTCAAAAATTACAGGATCCTACCTATATTGATCGTATTGAAGAGCCTTGGGTGAGTCTAGATGTCATGGCGCCCCAAACATATATCGGCAGTATTATGCAGTTAGTTCAAGACAAGCGCGGTGTTTACAAAAATACTGAGTATATTGAAAATGATCGAGTTATTTTACATTATGATATTCCTATGTATTCGGTGTTAACTGATTTCTATGACAAGATTAAAAGCGTTAGTTCCGGTTATGCTTCGGTCAGCTATGAATTTAAAAACTATCAGCCAGCTGATGTAGTTAAAATGGATATCCTAGTGGCTGAAGAACCAATTGAAGCTTTGTCGGTCATTGTCTATCGTGATGATGCCTTCCATCAAGGTAAGGCCATTGTGGAATTATTGAAAGACACTTTGCCTAAACAGATGTTTGCCATTAAATTACAGGCAGCCATTGGTGGCAAGATTATTGCTGCCGAAAGAATCTCGGCTATGCGTAAAGATGTGACCGCCAAGCTCTATGGCGGTGATGTTAGTCGTAAGCGTAAACTATTAGAAAAGCAGAAAAAGGGTAAAAAGAAAATGATGTTGGCTGGTAAGGGCAGTGTAGAAATTCCTAGTGATACTTTTGTTAAATTATTAAAACGTTAAATATGAAACGCAAACACGTCGTTAAAATATTTTGGGCCATTATCAGCATTCTGGTTATTGTGTCCATGGTCCTGTGGACTTTTAGCCTGGCTATATTTTAAGTATGAATAAAATTTGGCAGGTCGCCCCACCAATCAGTCAGGAGGTTATGAGTAATAATCCGGATTTGCATCCGGTTATTTTGCAATTACTCCATAATCGAGGTTTGACTGAAAAATTAGCTATAAACAATTTTCTCCAAGGCGCACCCCTAGTCGATCCCTTTTTGTTTACTAACATGCAGGCGGCTTGTGAATTAATTATCGAACATATTAAAGCGGGACATAAAATAGCTATTGCTGGAGATTATGATGCTGACGGCGTCACGGCTTCGGCTGTCTTGTCGGAAAGTCTGCAGGCCTTACAAGCTAAGGTAGCTGTTTGGATCCCTAGTCGTTTAGGTGAGGGCTATGGCCTAAATCAAAGGATTATTGATGAAGTTATAGCTGATGGTTGTCAATTATTAATTACCGTGGATAATGGCATTAAAAGCCAAGCCGAAGTAGCTTATGCTCAAGAACAGGGCTTGGCAGTGATTATTACTGATCATCATACTGCTCCCGAGATAGCTGCTTTACCGGATTGTTTGATTATCAACCCCATGGCACCTAACCAAGGCTATCCTTATAAAGCGTTAGCTGGTGTCGGAGTAGCTTTTAAATTAGCTACCGCTCTGATTAATTCAAGTAAATTAGGTTCTGAACAGAAAAAGCTATTAATAGACAGTGTTTTAGATTTAGTGGCCATTGGTACGGTGGGTGATTGTGTTAGTCTCTTGGGTGAAAATAGAGATCTGGTTAAACAAGGTTTAACTCGTCTTAATCATCGTCCACGCCTAGGTATCAACGAACTCTTACGTGTCGCTGGTTTACAACTGCCAATTAACGAATGGCATATTGGCTGGCAAATAGTACCCCGCCTTAATGTAGCCGGACGTTTAGCACATGCCAATTCCGCCTATCAATTATTAATTGCCAAGGACAAAACAGAAGCTAGGGCATCAGCCCAACATTTACAAGAGCAAAATATCAGTCGTCAGAATATGACTAAGCAGATTTTAGATGCTTGCTCCAGACAAGTAGAAACTGACATGTTTAAACACCAGATATTAATTTTGTTAGCACCCGATGTTACAGTCGAGACAGACACTAGTTGGCCGGAAGGTGTGGTCGGTTTGGTAGCCGGTCGTTTATCGGAAAAATATCATAAGCCAGCCGTGGTTATTTGTCGTAGTGAAGGACAACTCAAGGGTTCGGCCCGCAGTTTGGAACAATTTAACATAGTTCAAGCCTTGGATCAGGTTCAAGATTGTTTGGAACGCTACGGTGGCCACAAGATGGCTGCTGGCTTTACAGTTAAGCCAGATCGTCTAGAAGAATTAATTGATAGGTTGCGGGTTTTGGCTGCCCAAGCCTTGGTTGAGGTTGATTTACGACCACAATTAAAGATTGATGCCGAATTGACTTGCTCAACTATTGATGATAAATTAATAGACCAGTTGGAGATTTTAGCGCCCTTTGGTACTGATAATCAACAACCGGTTTTCATTAGTCACGACTGTCAGATTGCTGATTTGGTCAAAATTGGTAATGAAGGCCAACACTATCGTTTGAGTTTTGGCTCCAATATTGGCATTGCTTTTAGCGCCGGTTATAAATGGCCAGAATTAAAGATTGGTGATAAAATAGATATAGTTTATCATCTAGAATGGAATTATTTTAACGGCCGTAAATCACTGCAATTAAAAATATTAGATATTCAATATGACTAAAAAGCTAATCATTCATACTGATGGCGGAGCGCGTGGCAATCCCGGACCAGCCGGTATTGGCGTGATGATCAAAGACGACAAAGGTAAAGAAGTAAAAACTATAGCTAAATATTTAGGTAAGGCAACTAACAACCAAGCTGAATATCAGGCAGTTTTAGCAGGCATTGAAGCAGCCGTTAAATTAAAAGCGACTGAAGCGGAGTTCTATTTAGACAGTGAATTAGTGGTGAAACAATTAAATAGAGAATACAAGGTTAAGAATCTTGAATTACAACCTCTATTTGTTAAGGTTTACAACCATAGTTTGAAGTTTAAAAAAATATCTTTCCATCACGTTAGACGTGAGCAGAATAAAGAAGCTGACGCTCTAGCTAATTTAGCCATGGACAAAGAGGATAATTAGCTCAGTTGGTTAGAGCGCTGCATTCACATTGCAGAGGTCACTGGTTCGAATCCAGTATTATCCACTAATAAAAAATATATGGATCAAGGCATTAAAAAACAATTAGATCAACAACAACAAATGTTGACCAGTATTTATCGTTCTACTGAAAAGACTAGGCAGTATTTTTTATGGACCTTAATTATTTCCATAGTGCTATTTGTTTTACCCTTGATTGTAATGTTATTTCTTCTGCCCAGCTTTATTGACAATCTCACCTCTGGTGTAGCTGGTTTTTAAGATATGGTTAAGCATTTTCAAAAAACAGTAGAAGACTTTATTTGTGGCCATTGCGGGGCAGAAGTCAAAGGCGATGGCTATACTAACCACTGTCCAAAATGTTTGTGGAGCCAACACGTTGATGTTAATCCCGGTGACCGACAGGCCAGTTGTCATGGTTTAATGAAGCCTATCAGCGTGGAATTAAAAAATGGTCAGTTTATTATTATTCATCGTTGTCAAAACTGTAATTTACTACGCAAGAATAGAACCAATTCAGAAGACGACTTTGGCCAAGTTATTAAATTAAGTAGTTCTAATTAAATATGCATTATCTTTATCTCCTGTATTTAGCCTTACCTTGTTTTGTGGCCAATGCTTTGCCAGTGATTTTTCATGGCCTTAATTTACTGCCCGGTCTCAAGCAACCGTTGGACAATGGTTTGTTATGGCGCGGTAGTAGACTATTGGACGATCACAAAACTGTCCGTGGTTTGTTGGTTGGTGTGGCCGGAGCTATTTTAGTTAGTTTAGTTCAGTGGCTCTTAGCTGAAGCCCGCTGGGTGCCCGTGCCTGATTTGTCTGGTTGGCTTTTTGTGGTCTATGGTTTCTTGGCTGGTTTGGGCGCTATTGGTGGTGATGCTTTAGAAAGTTTAATTAAGCGTCGTTTAAATATTAAGAGTGGCGATCCCTTGATTATTTTAGATCAATTGGATTATATTATTGGTTTTTTGTTATTAACTAGTCTAATCTTGGCTTGGTCTTGGAATGACATTATGTTTTTAATGCTCTTCAGTTTAGTGGTTCACCCTATTTCTAATATGGTCGCCTATATTTTTAAAATTAAAAAAACTTATTGGTAAAAATATGCTTAAACAAAAATTGCCCAACTATCTAACTATCACTCGCGGTGTCTTAACTATTTTAATAATTCTCTGTTTTTTCTGGCCCGTGTCTTTCAGCCCTTGGCTGATTCTAATCTTTTTTATTTTAGCCTGTTTAACTGATTGGCTAGATGGTCTTTTAGCTAGACGTTGGCAAGTAGTTTCTGATTTTGGTAAAATATTTGATCCGCTTTTCGATAAAGTTCTAACCATCAGTTTGTATTTTCTATTGGGCGCTACCCTGGGTGGCGGTTTGATTACTGTTTTTGCTTTGTTAATTGTACGCGAATTAGTCGTGGATAGTATGAAAAATTATATGCTGTCCAAAAATGAAGTAGTCCCCGCTATTACTTCAGCCAAAATTAAAACAACCAGCCAGATGCTGATGCTCTTATGTTTGTTGTCATTTTTAGTCTGGCCTAATTTAGTTTTGTTAATGGTTGGCTATCTCTTTGGCTTCTTGGCTTTATTCATGGCTTATTGGAGCGGTATTATTTATTGGCGAAGATTTTGGAAGTTTATTAAATAACCATCATGCGACGTTGGTTTCTCTCTTTGTACGGTTTGGGCTTTTGTCCGATAGCTCCCGGCACAGTAGCTAGTCTAGTCACCGCTATTTTATGGTGGCTGGTTTTTAACTATTGGTCAGCCACTCCTGGGCTACAACTAGTTGTTGTTTTGTTAATAGGTGTAATTATTTATTGGCTGTCTATTTTGGCTCTTAAAAAAGAATTCCCCAATGGTGACTATGATCAGCCTTGGGTGGTTATTGATGAATTTTTAGGCCTGCTCATAGCTTGTTTACCTTTGCTATTTTGGCCTGGGCAATGGGTTTATTTAGTCATGGCCTTGGTTCTTTTTCGTTTTTTTGATATTATGAAGCCTCTGGGTATTAAACAGATCGACCAACAAGCTCCAGCCTCGGCTGTTATCTTAGATGATGTGCTGGCCGGTGTTTATACCGCTATAATTTTGACAATTTTTCTGTTAGCTATATTCTAGGGCTAATTTTAGGGGTCTATTCTAGCATTTTTGTTTTATTTTAGCTAAAAAAATAAGAGCCAAACTTGACTTTTTAAAGCAAATATGATAAGTTAAGCTTAATTTAAATCTTAATAACTTTGGGGTGAGTGGACGATCGCTGGGTAAAACCAGAGGAAAGTCCGGGCTTCAAAAAATAAGGCAGTGGGTAACGCCCACCAAGCGCAAGCTTAGGGAAAGTGCCACAGAGACAATACTATCCTTGAAAAATGAAAAGGACAAAGGTGAAAAGTTGGTCGATGTTGTTGGAAA
>Ga0209212_1003474_pt1 | contig 20763 bp, 18 predicted proteins | sample RifGroC2_FD_183996 | JGI IMG/M metagenome (GOLD analysis project Ga0209212, IMG submission 183996) | Groundwater microbial communities from Rifle, Colorado, USA - Groundwater C2 (SPAdes) (version 2) | ecosystem: Environmental > Aquatic > Deep subsurface > Groundwater | place: Rifle, Colorado... | reverse complement strand
CGGTGACCGGGAATGACAGCAGGCCGGAAGAGAGGATGGCCTTCAATTCTTGTGGGTTCATTATTCGAGCATCCTGAATGCATGTGGAGGAGGTACAAGGGCATCAGCCTTGAGATACGTTATCGTACAACTAAAAATACTCCAACCGTTTTTTCTGCGCATTTTCTTCAGCATTGAAAGCTGACTGAAAGCTTTCTGCTTTTCACTCGCCCGGCCAGGTTAATCAGCATAAGGGCGGCAGCTTAAAAGGCATAAGCAGCTGCAGACGACCCAGCTAAATGCACTGATGATTTCGTTTGACAGGTGACGTAGCGAACTGTAAAAAACCCCACATAGTCGTACGACGACCTATAACCACAATAACAATAGCGAGGCCCCGGACATGTTCCGCAATTGCCCGTCCCCTGCGCAGCCGCTGGCTGCCGATAACGCCATCCGCCGCGCTGCCTCAGCAGATGCGTGCACAGCGCCCGCCCCGGTCGCTCGCCTCGCCTGCAGCGGAGGCCGCGCACAATGAGTCAGCCGTTCAGTGCAACGCCCCGCGTACAGAGCATGCAGGTCATATCCGTGGCCGGCTACGACAGCATGCTGCTCAATCTCTGCGGCGCCCACGCCCCCTACTTCACCCGCAACCTGGTCCTGCTCACCGACAATGCCGGCAACACCGGTATCGGCGAAGTACCCGGTGGCGAGGGTATCCGTCAGGCATTGGAGCGTAGCTGCCCGCTGGTCATCGGCCAGCCGATCGGCGCCTACAACCGGGTGCTCAACCACCTGCGCGCGATGCTCGCCGGCAATGGCCGCGACACCCGCCACGAGGTGACCTCCGCAGCCGAGGCGGCGGTGCTCAAGCAGCCCCACGAGATCAACCTGCGCCTGGACAACGTGATAACCGTAGTCGAGGCCGCCCTGCTCGACCTGCTCGGCCAGCACCTCGACGTGCCGGTCGCCGAGCTGCTCGGCAGCGGCCAGCAGCGCGACGCGGTGCCGATGCTCGCCTACCTCTTCTATATAGGTGATCGCCAGCGCACCGACCTGCCCTATCTGGCCAGCACCGGCGAGGACTGGTACCACCTGCGCCACCAGCAGGCGCTGACCCCGGACGCCATCGCCCGCTTGGCCGAGGCCGCGCATGCGCGCTACGGCTTCGCCGACTTCAAGCTCAAGGGCGGGGTGATGCGCGGCGAGGAGGAGATGCAGGCCATCGCCGCGATCAAGGCGCGCTTCCCGGATGCCCGCGTCACCCTCGACCCCAACGGCGCCTGGTCGCTGGACGAGGCCATCGCCCTGTGCAAGGGCCAGGGTCACCTGCTGGCCTACGCCGAGGACCCTTGCGGCCCGGAGAGCGGCTATTCCGGCCGCGAGATCATGGCCGAATTCAAGCGCGCCACCGGCATTCCCACCGCCACCAATATGGTCGCCACCGACTGGCGGCAGATGGGCCACTCGCTGCGCCTGGAGGCGGTCGACATCCCGCTGGCCGACCCGCATTTCTGGACCATGCAGGGCTCGGTGCGCCTGGCGCAGATGTGCGAGCAGTTCGGCCTGACCTGGGGCTCGCATTCGAACAACCACTTCGACGTCTCGCTGGCCATGTTCACCCATGCCGCGGCCGCCGCACCGGGGCGCATCACCGCCATCGACACCCACTGGATCTGGCAGGAAGGCCAGGAGCGCCTGACCCGTGAGCCGCTGCAGATCGTCGCCGGCCAGGTTCGCGTACCCGAGCGCCCGGGCCTGGGCATCGAGCCGGACATGGACCGGATCATGGCGGCTCACGAGCTTTACAAGAAGGTCGCCAGCGGCGCGCGTGACGACGCCATGGCGATGCGTTACCTGGTGCCTGGCTGGACCTACGACCCGAAGAAACCCAGCCTCGGCCGCAATACCTGAACCCGCAGCCCAAACCCGGAGAACTCCAATGAAAACAATATTCCGCGCCTCCCTGCTTTCCGCCCTCGTCGGCATCGCCGGTCTCGCTGCCGCCTCCACCTCGATGGCCGCCGATGTGAAATGGCCGACCCGCCCCGTACAGGTGGTGGTGATCGCCAACCCCGGCGGCGACACCGATTTCAACGCCCGCACCATGGCCAAGTACTTCAACCAGATCACCGGCAAGAGCATGGTGGTGACCAACATCGCCGGCGGCGGCGGCACCCTGGCCGCCGAGCAGGTCAAGGGCGCGGCGGCGGACGGCAACACCATCCTCTTCACCCACCCGGGCCAGCTGATCGTCAACGAGGTCGCCGGCCTCACCGAGGACAGCTACGAGATCTTCGATGTGGCGTGCATCGCCGGGGTCGACAAGAGCACCGTGTTCGTCGCCTCCAAGCAGTCTGGCGTGACCAGCATGCAGGACCTGATCGCCAAGTCGAAGGCCGAGCCGGGCAGCATCACCTACGGCACCGAGATGGGCAGCTTCTCCCACGTGCAGGGGCTGATGCTGGAGAAGCTGACCGACACCAAGCTGAAGATGGTCGACGGCGGCACGGTTTCCGACCGCGTGGTGGGCATGCTCGGCGGACGCCTGGACCTCGGCGCGATCACCTACGGCTCGGTGCAGGACTACGTCAGCGGTGGGCAGATGGTCGCCCTCGGCCAGCCCAACGAGGAGCGCAACCCACTGCTCGGCGAGGTGCCGACACTCAAGGAGCAGGGCCTCGACATCACCATGGACAAGCCCTACGTGGTCGCTTTCCCGAAGGGCACCGACCCGGCGATCGTGAAGAAGATGGCCGACGTGATGAAGCAGATCACCGAGATCCCCGAGTACGCCGAGGAACTGAAGAAGTTCAAGCAGCCGGTGGCCTACTACGGCACCGAAGAGGCCAAGGCGATTCTGGCCAAGACCCGCGAGGACTTCATGCAGTTCAAGGACGAACTGCGTCAGGCCAAGAACTGATCGCTGACGTGTCGCCAGCCGGCCACGCCGGCTGGCTGTCTCTCCTCGCGCACGGAGGTTTGCCATGACCACTGCAAACAAGAAAGAACTGACCATCGGCGTGGCCATGCTCGGCGCCAGCATCGCCTATCTGGTGATGGCCTACCGCGTACCCGGCCACGACGGCATTGATGCCGCCACCGTCCCCACCCTGCTGGCCATCCTGCTCTGCCTGCTCGGGGCGCTGCAGACGCTCAGCGCCATCGGCAACCGCGCGCGGCCCGCGGCCGAGAGCGACGCCGACGCACCAGAGCAAACCAGCGCCAGCGTCGTCGAGCCACTGACCGTACTGAAGACCCTGGGTCTGATTTTGATCTACGTGGTGCTGCTCGGCCCGGTGGGCTTTCCGATCATGACCGCGCTGTACCTCTACCTGCAGTTCATCGTCCTGACGCCCGTGAACCAAAAGGTCCGCCACCTGCTCTACGCGGCCATCGCGGTGGTCACGCCGGCCGTCATCTACCTGCTGTTCCGCGAGGCCTTCGATCTGTTGCTGCCCGCTGGTCTGCTGAATTTCTGAGGAATCGACCATGCTCGAATTACTGCAGCAAGGCTTCGGTGCCGTCTTCTCGCTCAACATCATGCTGCTGATGCTCGGCGGCGTCGCGGTCGGCATCGTCTTTGGCGCCGTGCCCGGCCTGTCGGCGACAATGGCCGTGGCGCTGTGCCTGCCACTGACCTTCACCATGGGCCCGCAGGCCGGCCTGTCGCTACTCGTTGCGCTGTTCGTCGGCGCCACGTCCGGCGGCCTGATCTCGGCGATCCTGCTGAAGATTCCCGGCACACCGTCGTCCATCGCCACGGTGTTCGACGGCGGCCCGCTGATGGAGCAGGGCCTGGGCGTGAAGGCGCTCGGCGTCGGCATCGTGTTCTCCTTTCTCGGCACCATCTTCAGCATCATCGCGCTGATGTTCATCGCCCCGCAGCTGGCCAAGGTGGCGCTGAGCTTCGGCCCGCACGAATACTTCGCCATCGCCGTTTTCTCGCTGACGCTGATCGCCACCCTTTCCGCCGGCTCGATGGTCAAGGGGCTGTTCGCCGGCACGCTGGGCATCGCCGTATCCACCGTCGGCATCGCCCCGGTCGAGGCCGTACGCCGCTTCACCTTCGGCGTCAGCGAGCTGAACGGCGGCTTCTCCATGCTCACGGTGATGATCGGCATGTTCGCCGTGGCCGAAGTCATCAAGCTCGCCGAAACCGGACGGCATGCCGTGCGCAACAAGGCCGGCTCGGTGAGCATGAAGCAAATCAAGGGCTTCGGCTTTTCGCTGAAGGAGTTCCGCCAGGAGCTGCCCAACGCGACCCGTTCCGGCCTGATCGGCCTGGCGGTGGGCATCCTCCCGGGGATCGGTGCCGGCACCTCCAACCTGCTCTCCTACATCGTCGCCAAGAAGCGCGCCAAGCAGCCGGAAACCTACGGCAAGGGCAACATCGGCGGCGTGGTCGCCAGCGAGACGGCGAACAACGCCGGCATCGGCGGCGCCATGATGCCGCTGATGACCCTGGGCATTCCCGGCGACACCACCACCGCGATCCTGCTCGGCGGCTTCCTGATCCACGGCATCCAGCCTGGGCCGCTGCTGTTCGTCAGCCAGGGGCCACTGGTCTACACCATCTTCGCCGCGCTGCTGGTGGCCTCGGTGATGATGCTGTTCATGGAGTTCTACGGCCTGCGTCTGTTCATCAAGCTGCTCGACGTACCCAAGCACATCCTGCTGCCGATCATCCTGGTGCTCTGTGTGGTCGGTGCGTTCGGCCTCTCCAGCCGGCTGTTCGATGTCTGGTCGATCCTGCTGTTCGGTGTGCTTGGCTATGCCTTCGTCAAGGCGGGTATGCCGGTCGCGCCCTTCATCATCGGCTTCATCCTCGGGCCAATGGCGGAGACCAATCTGCGCCGCGGCCTGATGCTCTCCGACGGCAACTTCGCCTCGTTCTTCACCAACCCCATCGCCGCGACCTTCCTCGGCCTGGCCCTGGCCTTCGTGCTCTGGCAGCTGTACAGCGCGGTGCGACCACGGGGCGGCGTGCTCGGTCAGGCGCTACGCACCTGAACCTGCGCCCCTCTTCCCGCCGGAGGAGGGGCTTGGCTCAGCCGCGCTGACCGAACGCATCGCTTGCCAGCGTCCAGCCCGCCACCTGCTCGCTGAGGCTCAGCCCCAGCCCGGGCCGGGTCGGCACCTGCATGCAGCCATCGCTGATCTCGAGTCGCTCCTGGAACAGCGGCTCGAGCCATTCGAAATGCTCGACCCAGGTGGCATGTTCGTAGGCCGCAGCGAGGTGGATATGCAGCTCCATGACGAAGTGCGGCGCCATGACGATTCCACGCCGCCGCGCCGCCTCGGCCACCTGCAGGAACGGCGTGAAACCACCGATGCGCGGCGCGTCATGCATGATCACATCCACCGCCCCGCGCTCGACAAAGGCACAGACTTCGGCCGCGCTGCCGAGCATCTCGCCAGTGCCGACCGGGGTGATCAGCTGCGCCGCCAGCGCGGCGTGACCTTCCAGATCGTGGGCGTCCAGCGGCTCCTCGATCCAGGTCAGCTCGAACTCCTCCAGCGCCCTGCCCATGCGTGCCGCGGAGGTGCGATCCCATTGCTGGTTGACGTCGACCATCAGCGCCGCCTCGTCGCCGAAGTGCCTGCGCAGCGCCGCGACCCGGCGCAGATCGGCATGCCGGTCAGGCTGACCGACCTTGAGCTTGATCCCGCCGATACCGCGCGCGCGCGAGGCCTCGGCCCTTTCGATGACCTCCTCAATGGGCGCCTGCAGGTAGCCGCCGGAGGTGTTGTAGCAAGGCACCGCGTCGCGATGGGCGCCGAGCAGCTTGGCCAGCGGCAGGCCGGCACGGCGTGCCTTGAGGTCCCAAAGCGCCGTATCGAAGGCGGCAATGCTCTGCACCGCCAGGCCGCTGCGCCCGATCGAGGCGCTGGCCCAGCTCAGCCGGCTCCACAGGCGGGCAGTGTCGTTGGGATCTTCGCCCAGCAGCAACGGCGCCAGTTCCCGCGCGTGGGCATATTGCGCGGGGCCGCCGGTGCGCAGGCTGTAGCTGAAACCGAGGCCGTGATGCCCCTGCTGCGACTGCAGCTCGACGAACAGCAGGCTGACCGACGCCAGGGGCAGCTGTCGCCCGGTGAGTACCTTGGCGTCGCTGACCGGCCGCTGCAGCGGCAACTCCACCGCGCGCAGGCCGATCCAGCTGATGCGGTCCGCTTCGTACAGGTCGCTCATTCGTGCCGCCGCCTCGCCAGTCAGGGGATGCGCTGGATAATCCGTCGGCTGATTGATACGGTCCAGTTCATTAACGCTCTCGATTGATACCAGGAACGGATCAATGTTCGAACTCGCCCAGCTGCGCAGCTTTACCACCCTGGCCAGCGAACTGAATTTCCGCCGCGCGGCCGAACGCCTGAACATGACTCAGCCCCCGCTGAGCCGGCAGATCCAGTTGCTGGAACATCAGCTGGGCGTCGCGTTGTTCACCCGCAGCACCCGCTCGGTAGCACTCACCGCCGCCGGCCGCGCCTTCTTCGTCGAGGCGCAGGCGCTGCTCGACCAGGCCCACCGAGCAGCCCAGGGCGCCCGTTTGGCAGCGCTTGGTGAAAGCGGATCGCTGACCGTCAGCTTCGTCGCCAGTGCGGTCTACGACTTTCTGCCCCGCGCCATCACCCAGCTGCGCCACGAGCGTCCCGGGGTGGCCATTCGCTTGCTGGAAACCACCACCTTCGAACAGCTGCAAGCACTGCGGGCACGGCGCGTCGACGTGGCCATCGTGCGCGAACCACTGCAGCAGCCTGGCCTGGTCAGCGAATGCCTGCTGCGCGAGCCCTTCGTGCTGGCCACGCCGGCCGACCATCCGCTGGCGCAGCATCCGGCGCCGACCCTCGAAATGCTCCACGGCGAGCCGTTCATCCTCTATGCCCATGGCGCCTGGCAGCCGTTCAACGAGCTGCACACCGGGCTGTTCCGCGCCAGCGGTATCCAGCCCGAATTCGTCCAGTCGCTGGGCTCGACGCTGACCATCCTCTCGCTGGTCAACGCTGGCCTCGGCCTGGCGCTGGTGCCGCGCGGGGCCAGTGCGATCCGCTTCCAGCAGGTACGCTTTCGCGAGCTGCCACTGCCGGCGGGCATCTGCGCCCAACTGCACCTGGCCTGGCGCGACGACAACGACAACCCGGCGCTGGAGGCGGCGCGCAATGCCGTGCGTCAGGCGGCCCGCGATATCGCCCGGGACCTGCCGCCAATCCAGCGCCTACACCACGGGACGGGCTGCTGACGGCCACGAGTTGACGTTCAAATGGTTGACCAGAGCCGGGGCTATTCAGGCCTGTGACGAATGCGCTGCTCGACTAAAGCAAGGACCAAGAGTGCAGGAGAAGCCTTCGCAGCCCGCCCTAAGCCAGCAGTCTCTCACTGCTTGTTACGTCCACCGCCGCATCCAGCTCAGCCCCAGCCAAATGCTTTGCATAGTGCTCCATCAGCTCCGACTCCCAAGAAGCGACCTCGTCCAATATGCCGGCCGCCTCATCTTTCGTCAGTGCAAAATGCTCATGCTGGCTAAGCAGGTTAGCTCGACTTAGGAGAGTGCCGTTGATACCAACTTCCATCGCCAGCCCCTGCGCAGGCCCCTCTCCCAGTACGGGGAGAACGTCATACATGGGCGAGAGGCGCCAAGCTCCTTCCTGCCAGATCACGGCGTGATTGCGAGGATGATCGTCACTGTTGCCGACCAGAGCGTTGTAGGCCATTCGCCTGTAGAGCGCCTGCCTATCAGAATCTGGCGCGCCTCTGCGGTACAGCTCATCGGCGAGCGCCGCGTAGATCCATCCGTTGCTGCGCTGCACCTGCCATTCGGCATCAAGAAGAGTTAAGCCACTCATCATCGGAATGCGGCGAAACCTTGCATCATTCTCTGACCATTCTCGGTCGAATCGCTCCACTAGCAACGTGTTGCCTTTTTCACTTTGATGGAGTGCCGTCCGGGCAACACTCATCCCCTTGGTAGCCGCAAAAGTCATGCAGGCATACTCGAATTTCGGCAGATCGTAGTGATCAAATTTGTCGCGTGGCTTGGCAAGAATCAGCTTGTGATCAAAGCGGTACGTGCGCTTGGGCCTGGCACCACCAACAGCTGAGCGCTGATCCCGTATTCTTAATGCCTCCAGCTGCTCAGCGCTCAGCTGGCTGTCATAGATCGCAGCGCAAATATCTATGAAATGATCGAGCCCTTTGGCTTCAAGCATTTTCACAGGCCTTTCGCCTATACCCGGCCTCGGGGCGCGATCTTCGCCAGCCATGATGTTTCCGGCGCGATCTTCGTTAGGAGATAACAGCAGGAGCTGGATCGGAGTGAGCTCTCCCTTTCGGGTGCGGCGCAACAGGCGTTCTCCCCAGCCATCTGGCATCGCATCATCAATGAAGCCGGGAACGCCGCCATTCTTATGTACCTGAATGGGTCGAGTGGAGAGCGGATACCGTATCGGATCAGGCACCCAACGCTTGGCTTCCACGATCTCCGGCGCATAGACGAAGGTTCCCGTGCGACCAGCAAGGGTCAGCCTGCCCAGCGTCACAGTCTCACCCGTTTCCGGACACTCCATGTAGATGTAAGCGCGCGACATCAGAAGTCCTCTGCGTTGCTGCGCGGCAGCCTGACGCGCTTGGTCGCATTGGTTTCCAAAGCGTCGAGATCAAGCGCTGGGTCATCGATCAGCGCCTGGAAAACCCGGTCAGAAATCCCAACGGTGAACAACGCGAGCATGAAGTCGCGCAGCGAAACACCTTCAGCCTTGCCCCCCTCGATGTGACGAACAGCTCGGAGAGAAATCCCAGCCCGCTCTGCAAGGTCAGCCTGGCGCAGCCCCATGCGCAGGCGCGCCTCCTTCACCAGAAGGCCTATACGGTAAAGCAGAGAGGTACTTTGAACAGGGAAAAAGCCTTTCATAAGGTTACACCAAACGACATCCTATAAAGGATAAGATACTACAAATCGCATACTAAGCAACATTGCAATAGTATTAAGAAGTCATTTCAAAGCACCTTAAGTACGATAAGCTGTCATGAATAGATATCTTATTACGGCGAACAAACCCGGCACGGCAGATCACTCTCGGATTCCGGGCGGTAAATCTGTCCAGTTCGGCACCATTCCAGCCAGATAAGCCTTCTGCTGCGACCGGCAGCTTCTAGCCGTCGACAACCCATCACACTGCAAAATCAGAATCGGACATAGCCACCCATCGCATCGGTGATGACTGGCGAGGCGCAGCGTCGATAGGCCGAAGCCTTCATTGCCGCGCGATCGACTGCTCGCGCGAATCTGTACCGCCCGATCCGACGCCAACTGCGCTGTTCCGTCGCGGCAACACCCCCTAATCTGGCTGGCTGGACGTTGAATGACATCGATCCAGCGCTGCCACCTGGAGGATTCGTGCATGACTGACGCAGAAAGCGAGCTGCATCATTTCGACCGGCGCATGGTCTGGGCCGGTTTTCGCCAGCTCGCGCCGATTTCCATCTTCGTCACCCTGTTCGGCGCCGCCTTCGGCCTCGCCGCGGTGCAGACCGGGCTGGACGACTCGGTGATCCTGGCGATGAGCGCGCTGGTGTTCGCCGGCGCCTCGCAGTTCGCCGCGCTGGAGCTGTGGGGCACGCAGGTGCCGCTGTTCACCCTGATGATCACGGTGTTTGCCATCAACGCCCGCCACCTGCTGATGGGCGCCACACTCTATCCCTGGTTGCGCCAGCTGCCGCCGGGCAGGCGCTACGGGGTGATGCTGATCGCCTCGGACGCCAACTGGGCGATGGCCATGCAGGCCTTCAACCGCAACCGCCCGGGTTTCGGCCTGCTGCTCGGTGGCGGCCTGGCGCTCTGGTCGTTCTGGGTGGTCGGCAGTTGGCTGGGCATCCATTTCGGCAGTGCAGTCAGCGACCCGAAGCGCCTGGGGCTGGACATGGTGATGGGCTGCTTTCTGCTGGCCATGGTGGTGGGCGGCGAAAAGAACCTGCGCATGCTAGTGATCTGGAGCGTTGCCGCCGGCGCCTCGCTGCTCGCCTTCCGTTACCTGCCGGAGAACAGCCACGTGGTGGTGGGTGCCCTCGCCGGTGGCGCGACCGGGCTGCTGTGGAAGGAGAAAGCGCGTGAATCTTGATGCGACAGGCGCAGGCGCGCTGACCGTGGTGCTGGTCATGGCACTGGTGACCCTGGCGACGCGCTGGGGCGGCGTGTTCGTCATGGCCTTCGTGCCCATCAGCGACCGCGTCCGCCAGTTCATCACCGCCATGTCCGGCTCGGTGCTGGTGGCGATCGTCGCGCCGATGGCCTTGCAGGGTGATGCTGGCGCGCGATTGGCGCTGCTAGCCACGGCAGTGACCATGCTGGTGCTGAAGAAGCCGCTGCCGGCGATTGCCGCCGGCATCCTCGCCGCAGCGTTGGTCAGGCAATTCTGAGCCGCAGCGGCCGATCGCGGCCGCTCAGGACACCGAGTTTGGCAGCCTCCATAGCAGTCATTACCGTGTGCACCAGCAGCGCGTCGGCATTGTGCTGGCCGCGCACGACCTCGTTACGCTCTCTGTTTTCGAACGGTCATCATACAACTATCGAAAATATTGCTGGCAGCGTCCCGCTTTTATCAATCTTGGGCGCCGCTACTCTGGAGCCCTCTGTCGCGGCGCTTTAGCTTGGACAACACAACGGAAGTGACACTGAGAAGCAACATATGTCATCAAATACGACTTTAAGCGTGTTGACATTCATGTGACTAGATGCTGATATTTGGCACATGTCATATGACAACAGATGACTTCAAGAACAATAATGACAGGCACCCCGATGACTACCACTCCCAATCCCACGCTTGGCCGTCTTCTGCTCACCGGAGCGGCAGGCGGCCTTGGCAAGGTCTTACGCGAAAAGCTGCAGCCCTACGCCCGCATCATCCGACTGTCCGATATCGCGCCGATGGCTCCAGCAGCCGGTGAACACGAGGAGGTCATGCCCTGCGACCTCGCCGACAAGGCCGCCGTGCATGCCCTGTGCGAAGGTGTCGACGCCATCGCCCACTTCGGCGGTGTCTCCGTCGAGCGGCCGTTCGAGGAAATCCTCGACGCCAATATCCGCGGCACCTTCCACATCTACGAAGCAGCCCGCCTGCACGGCATCAAGCGCGTGGTTTTCGCCAGCTCCAACCACGTGATCGGCTTCTACCCGCAGTCCGAGACTCTGGACACCCACGCCCCACGCCGCCCGGATGGCTACTACGGCCTTTCCAAGTCCTACGGCGAGGACATGGCAAATTTCTATTACGACCGCTACGGCATCGAGACCGTCAGCATCCGCATCGGCTCCTCGTTTCCCGAGCCGGCCAACCGCCGGATGATGAGCACCTGGCTCAGTTTCCGCGACCTCACCGAGCTGATGCGCTGCGCGCTGTTCACGCCAGCGGTCGGTCATACCGTGGTCTACGGCATGTCCGCCAACCGCGACGTCTGGTGGGACAACCATCTCGCGGCGCACCTGGGCTTCCAGGCGCAGGACAGCTCCGAGGTGTTCCGCGACAAGGTCGAGCAACAACCGCCGTACAGCGCTGACGACCCGGCCGGCATCTACCAGGGCGGCGCCTTCGTCGCGGCCGGCCCCTTCGACTGATCGCCCACCTTCGCCCGCCTACAACAACAAAGAGAAACGCAATGGCCAGTGAAGCTGAACTCATCGCCGACCTGCGCTGCGCCACCGGCGAAAGCCCGGTCTGGGTCGCCGCCGAGCAGGCGCTGTACTGGGTCGACATCCCCAACCGCGAGCTGCTGCGCTGGAGCGCTGCCGACGGCCAGGTTTCCCGCTGGCAGGGCGAGCAGATGCTGGCCTGCATCGCGCGCCACGGCGACTGCTGGGTGGCCGGCATGGAGAGCGGCTTCTTCGCCCTGCAGACGCGCCCGGACGGCCGAATCGACAGCCGCGCGCTGGCGACCATCGAGCACCAGCTGGTGGACATGCGCATGAACGATGGCCGCTGCGATCGCCAGGGCCGTTTCTGGGCCGGCAGCATGGCGCTGGACATGGCCGCCGGGCACCCGGTCGGCGCGCTCTACCGGCTGGATCGCGATGCCAACGATGCGCCGCCGCGGCCGCAGCTCGACGGGTTCATCGTGCCCAACGGCCTGGCCTTCAGCCCGGACGGGCGAACCATGTACCTGTCCGATTCGCACCCCAGCGTGCAGAAGATCTGGGCCTTCGATTACGACACGGACAGCGGCACGCCGACCGGCCGACGCCTGTTCGTCGACATGCTCGACCACCCCGGCCGACCCGACGGTGCCGCAGTGGATGCCGACGGCTGCTACTGGATCTGCGGCAACGACGCCGGGCTGATCCACCGTTTCACGCCCGATGGCCGCCTGGACCGCTCGCTCGCCGTGCCGGTGAAGAAACCGACCATGTGCGCCTTCGGCGGCTCGCGGCTAGAGACCCTGTTCGTCACCTCGATCCGCCCCGGCGGCGATCTGAGCGACCAGCCGCTGGCCGGCGGCGTCTTCGCGCTCCATCCCGGCGTGGCCGGCCTGGAGGAACCCGCTTTCAGCTGACTCACCAGGGAAGGGCCGCTGCGTGCCCGACCTCGCTACTCGCAACGCTGCACACCAACAAAAACAAGATGGAGAGTGTCATGAACCTCAAACACAAGCTGCTCGTTACCGCCCTTCCCCTGGCCTTCTGCCTGTCCGGCATCGTCCATGCAGAGATGACGCTGAAGATCGCCGAGATCCACCCGGCCGGCTACCCGACGGTGGTCGCGCAGGAAAACATGGGCAAGAAGATCGAAGATGCCACCAAGGGCGAGCTCAAGTTCCGCATGTTCGCCGGCGGCGTACTCGGCTCCGAGAAGGAAGTGGTCGAGCAGGTGCAGATCGGCGCAGTGCAGATGACCCGCGTCAGCCTCGGCACGCTGGGTCCGGTGGTCCCGGACGTGAACGCCTTCAACATGCCCTTCGTGTTCCGTGACAACGAACACATGCGCAAGGTCATCGACGGCGAGATCGGCCAGGAGATCCTCGACAAGATCACCAACTCCGAATTCAACATGGTCGGCCTGGCCTGGATGGATGGGGGCGTGCGCAACCTCTATACCAAGAAGCCGGTTCGCGAGCTGGAAGACCTCAAGGGCATGAAGATCCGGGTGATGGGCAACCCGCTGTTCATCGACACCCTCAATGCCATGGGCGCCCAGGGTGTGGCCATGGACACCGGCGAGATATTCAGCGCTTTGCAGAGCGGTGTGGTCGACGGCGCCGAGAACAACCCGCCGACCATGCTCGAGCACAACCACTTCCGTGCCGCCAAGCACTACTCGCTGACCGGCCACCTGATCCTGCCCGAGCCGATCGTGATCTCCAAGACCACATGGAACAAGCTCACCCCGGAACAGCAGGACATCGTCAAGAAGTACGCCAAGGAGGCGCAGATGGAAGAGCGCAAGCTGTGGGACGAGAAGACCGCCAGCAGCGAAGCCAAGCTCAAGGAAGAAGGTGTCGAGTTCATCGAGGTCGACAAGAAGCCCTTCTATGATGCGACTGCTCCGGTTCGCGAGAAGTACGGCGCGCCGTACGCCGAGCTGATCAAGCGTATCGAAGCCGTTCAGTAATCCTCGTGCAAGCGCATCGCGGCGGCCCGTGCCGTCGCGATGCAACCGGTGGAATCTCATGAAAAACCTGGTTCTGGGCGTCAATGACGCCATTTACCGCGCCTGCGTTATCGTCGCCGCCCTGGCGATCGTGATCATGGCGACGATCATCCCCTGGGGCGTGTTCAGCCGTTACGCCCTGGGCCAGGGCCTCGGCTGGCCCGAGCCGATCGCCATCCTGCTGATGGTGCTGTTCACCTTCGTCGGCGCCGCCGCCAGCTACCGCGCCGGCGCGCACATGGCCGTGCAGGTGCTCAGTGATCGCCTGCCGCCGATGGCCCAGCCCTTCATCATCCTGTTCGTACGCCTGGCCATGGCCGCTATCAGCCTGTTCATGCTGATCTGGGGCTACAAGCTATGCCTGGCCACATGGAACCAGTACCTCAGCACCCTGACCTGGATGCGCGTCGGTATCAGCTACGCGCCGATTCCGCTGGGCGGCTTCATCACCCTGCTGTTCGTCATCGAGCAACTGCTGTACGGCGACCAGAGCAAGCGGCGGGTCGTCGATTACGAAGCCCGCGAAGAGTCCAAGGAGTCCGTGTAATGGATGCCGTCGTCCTGTTGGGCAGCTTCATCGTCCTCATTCTGCTACGCGTCCCGGTAGCCTACTCCCTCGGCCTGGCCACCCTGGCCGGCGCCTGGTGGATCGAGATTCCCCTGCACGCCGTGATGATCCAGATCGCCGGCGGCGTGAACAAATTCTCCCTGCTGGCCATTCCGTTCTTCGTCCTGGCCGGCGCGATCATGGCCGAAGGCGGCATGGCCCGCCGCCTGGTCGCCTTCGCCGGGGTGCTGGTCGGCTTCGTCCGCGGCGGCCTGTCGCTGGTCAACATCACCGCCTCGACCTTCTTCGGCGCCATCTCCGGTTCATCCCTGGCGGACACCGCCTCGGTCGGCTCGGTGTTGATTCCCGAGATGGAAAAGAAGGGCTACCCGCGGGAGTTCTCCACCGCGGTGACCATCTCCGGTTCGGTGCAGGCACTGCTGACCCCACCCAGTCACAACTCGGTGATCTACTCGCTGGCCGCCGGCGGCACCGTGTCGATCTCCGCGCTGTTCGTCGCCGGCATCGGCCCGGGCCTGCTACTCAGCACCGCCATGGCCGCGCTCTGCCTGCTGTTCGCCCGCAAGCGCAACTACCCCAAGGGCGAAGTGGTGCCGCTGCGTCAGGCGTTGAAGATCTGCGTCGAGGCGCTCTGGGGCCTGATGACCATGGTGATCATCCTCGGCGGCATACTCTCCGGCGTGTTCACCGCCACCGAGTCCGCTGCGGTGGCGGTGGTCTGGGCCTTCTTCGTCACCATGTTCATCTACCGCGACTACAAGTGGCGCGAGCTGCCGAAGATGCTGCACCGCACGGTGCGCACGCTTTCCATCGTGATGATCCTGATCGCCTTCGCCGCCAGCTTCGGCTACATCATGACGTTGATGCAGATCCCGTCGAAGATCACCACCGCGTTCCTGACCCTGTCGGACAACCGCTACGTGATCCTCATGTGCGTCAACCTGATGCTGCTGGTGCTGGGCACGCTGATGGACATGGCGCCGCTGATCCTGATCCTCACGCCGATCCTGCTGCCGGTGGTGACGTCGTTCGGCGTCGACCCGGTGCACTTCGGCATGATCATGCTGGTCAATCTGGGGATCGGCCTGATTACCCCGCCGGTCGGTGCGGTACTCTTCGTCGGTGCCGCCATCGGCAAGGTCACCATCGAGAACACCGTGAAAGCGCTGCTGCCGTTCTACGCCGCGCTGTTCGCCGTGCTGATGGCGGTGACCTATATCCCGATGATCTCGCTGTGGCTGCCGAGCGTAGTGCTCTGATCCAGCTCACGATCTGCTGCGCGTCGGCCCTCCTGCGTTAAAAACAGGCTCGGAATGCTCATTTACAAAAGTAAACTCCGCTTCCTCGCCTGTTTTTGCCTTGTAGGGCTCTAGCTCGCAAGATCTCACACACTGCCTGCTTCGCTGCATCGTTTGCCGAGATACTCGCCCAAGCAAAGCCGCCTTGTGGGCAGCGCCTCGTTTAAGGACGTATCGCCCTGCCATGTTAGCCACGCCGTTTCCACGCCACATCGCTGTACTGGTCCTGGCCACCCTGGCCTGTTCGTTCGCGGCCAACCACATCGCCGCGCGGATCGCCTTCGATCACGGCACCGGCCTGCTGCTGGCCATGCTCTGCCGCGCCGGGGTGACCCTGCTGGTGCTGGCCGCGTTGGTGTTCTGGCGTCGCGAATCGCTGCGCCTGAGCCCGGCCACCTGGCGCTGGCAGATATTCCTGGGCCTGCTGATCGCGGTGCAGAGCTTTTGCATCTATTCGGCGGTGGCGCGCATTCCGGTGGCGCTGGCGCTGCTGGTGGTGAACCTGTCACCGATCCTCCTGGCGTTGCTCACCTGGGCAGTGGGCGGGCCGCGGCCGACCCGCGTGGCGCTTGCGATCATGGGCCTGATCCTGTTCGGCCTGGTGCTGGTGCTGGATGTACCCGCGCGCCTGATGAGTAACGAGGCGACGGATGAACAATGGACCGCCGGGATCCTGTTCAGCCTGACCGCCGCCGCGGTGTTTGCGGTGGCGCTGTGGGTCACCGAGCACAAGCTGTCGAGCATGGCCGGCTCGGTGCGCAGCATGCTGACGCTGATCGTGGTATTTACCGCCTCCGCCCTGCTCGGCGCCAGCGACCTGATTCCCGGTGGTCTGGGCCTGCCCAATGCAACTGCCGGCTGGATCGCCCTCGCCTGCCTGGTGCTGCTTTACGGCGCGGCGTTCTCGACGCTGTTCATCTGCATGCCGCGCCTGAACATCGCGCGCAATGCGCCGGTGATGAACATGGAGCCGGTGGCCGGCATGGTGCTCGGCTGGCTGATCCTCGGGCAGGTACTCGGGGCCATGCAAGTGCTCGGCGGCCTGATCGTGGTCGGCGGTATCGTCCTGCTGGCCTACCGCAAAAATTGATGGTGCAGCCGCCCCCCAGTCATTCGGCAATGGTGGAACGCTGCATTCGGAGCTGATCCGCTGCCTTGGAAAGCGGCTACAGAATCGCGGAAGCAGCTAGCGCAAGCCCAATCAAGGTGAAAGCGAATGCCAGCAAGGCGAAAAGCCCATCCCTCGCTACCAGCGCTAAACCGAAAGTAATCAGGGCGAGGCCGGCGAGATTCGCGGAAAAAGGCACCAGCTCCATGGGCGGCATCATCGCCGCGACCAACAGACTGCACGCCGCGATGAAGTAGCTGGCATTACCTTCTACAAAGGCCGACAGCCGCGGCTTGATCATCCGGTCGATCCAGCTCACCGGGCGCTCCATACGTTGCAGCGCTCGGTCCAGCCGAGCTTTCTCAATGCTGCGCTTGAGCATCGTCTGCGGCAGCCAGAACTGCTTGCGTCCCATAAGAAGCTGAATCGACACCAAGGCAACGATCACTCCCACCAGGGTCGGCACTCCCGGGATATCGCCTATCAGTGGCATCACCACGATCAGGCCAGCCAGGACCAGGAAACTTCCAAACGACCGCGTACCCAGGCTTTCCATGATGTCGCCCAATGCAACCCGTCCATCCTCCTCCGGGGTTACTCGAATCTTGTCGATCAGCTGTTCCAGGTTCATTTCGTCTCCCTCCTGCCGGGACCAGTGGCTGCCATGGCTAACCGGCATTCGCCGCCGATGCTTCGCAAGCTGCGCCGTTCATCGTTGCTCATGGCCACCCTGCGTAGCGGGACGGCGCTTGGCCTTTTCACGATCGAGGCGGGTAGGCGGCCGTCGGCTGGTCAGCCATCTTCTGACCAGCAGGTAGAACAGCGGGATATAGAACAGCCCGAGCAGTGTGGACAGCAGCATGCCGCCCATCACTCCGGTGCCCACGGCGTTACGTGCGGCCGAACCCGGCCCGGTCGAGAGCACCAGCGGCAGCATGCCGAGAACAAAGGTGAGCGAGGTCATGAGGATCGGCCGGAAACGCATCCGTACCGCGTTGAGCACCGCAGTCATCAGCGGTTCGCCCTTGGCTTCTTCCTCGATGGCGAATTCGACGATCAGGATCGCGGTCTTCGCCGAAAGGCCGATGATCGCCACCAGCCCGACGTTGAAATAGACGTCTGCCGCCAGGCCACGCAGCATGGAAAACAGCACAGCCCCGAGGGCCCCGAATGGTGCGACCAGCAGGACGGCAATGGGCACCGACCAGCTTTCGTACAACCCGGCCAGCACCATAAGTACGGTCAGCAACGACAGGCCGAGGAGCCAGTAGAGCTGACCGGACGCTTGCTGCTCCTCATAGGAGGCTCCCGACCACTCGAAATCGAATCCTTCCGGCAGCTCCTCGGCCAGGCGCTCCATCTCCGCCATTGCCTCGCCGGTGGTGTAGCCCGAAGCGCTGCTACCGGAAATGCTCATGGTGGAATAGCCGTTGTAGCGCTGCAGCTGGGAAGGCCCGGCACTCCATTCGACCGTGGAAAACGCCCCAAAGGGAACAGCCTCGCCCTGCTGGTCCAGTACCTTCAGCGCCAGCACATCCTGCGGTTGCATCCTGAACGGTGCGTCGGCCTGCAGCAGCACCTGCAGGACGCGCCCGCCACGGGTGAAGTCATTGGCATAGGCGCTGCCGAAGGCCATGGTCAGGGTAGCGTTGACCTCCTCGATCGACAGGCCAAGCGCTCGCGCCTTGATTCGATCGATGCGAACCCTGAGCCGCGGTGCCTCGTCATCGCCGGACGGCCGTACATCCTCCAGCGCATCGCTTTTACCGGCGGCCTTGATCAACGCCTCGCGCGCCTCATAGAGCGCCTCATAACCATGCCCACTGCGGTCTTGCAGCTTGAAGCTGAACCCGCCCGTTTCGCCCAGCGAGGGAATGGACGAACGGTTCACCGCGTAGACCTTTGCCTCCTTGATCTGCTTGAAGGCATCGGTTGCCTGGCGCACCAGTTCCGGTGCCGTTTCCTCATCGCCGGGACGCTCATCCCAGGGAACCATGCGTACATAAGCCGTGGCATGCCCCTGGCCCTGCCCCGCCGCACTGTGGCCATACACCAGCGTGGTATTCGCAACCAGCGGATGGTCATGAAAATAGGCCTGTACCTGCCTGACGGCCTCCTCCGTGCGCTTGGCCGTGGCCCCAGGTGGAGACTGGATGACCGTCATCAGCGAACCCTGGTCTTCCTCCGGCAGAAATGCACCAGGCAGCCTGACGAAGAGCGTTGCTGCCAGCGCGACCAGCCCTGCGAAAATCACCAGAAACCAGATCGGTCGCTGCAGCATTCCGCCGACGGCACGGTGATAACCCGTCGCGGTGCCATCCAGTCCCCGATTGAGCACCCGCAACGGCCTTGGCATCCTGCCGCGCTCGCCGGCACCGCTGCTCGGGCGAAGCAAGGTGGCGCAAAGCGCCGGTGTCAGCACCAACGCCATGACGGTGGAAATGGCGACCGCGATGGCCAGGGTCACCGCGAACTGCCGATAGATACCTCCGGTGGACCCACTGAAGAATGCCATGGGCACGAACACCGCGATCAGCACCAATGTCGTCCCGATGATCGCCGCGCTGACCTGCCCCATCGCCTTCTTCGTGGCCTCGAACGGCGTCAGTTGTTCTTCGTCGATGATCCGCTTGGCGTTCTCGACCACGACAATAGCGTCGTCCACCAGCGTGCCAATCGCCAGCACCATGGCAAACAGACTGAGCAGGTTGATGGAAAAACCCACCAGCCAAAGCCCCAGACAGGTTCCGGCCAGCGTGATCGGAATGACGATCGAGGGAATGACGGTGGCGCGCCAGCTCTGGAGAAATAACAGCATCACCAGGACCACCAGCACCATGGCCTGCCCAAGGGTAAGCAGCACTTCCTTGATCGACGCGGCGATGAATGGGGTGGAGTCGTACGGAATGGTCCAGACGATATCTTCCGGGAACGCTCGCGCCAGTTCGCTCATGCGCTGCTTGATCCCCTCGGCGGTCTCCAGCGCATTCGCCCCAGGCGCCAGCTTCACCGCCATGCTCGCAGCGGCATCACCGTTGAGTTCGGTGCTGGCGTTGTAGTTCTTCGCCCCCAGTTCGACCCGCGCGACATCGCCAAGCCGCACGGACGCACCATCCGGCTCCACTCGCAGGACAATGGCTTCGAACTCCTCGGGCGAGCTGTAGCGCGCCTGGGTTTCCAGCGCCGCAGTAATCTCGGTGTCGCCGGTCAGCGGCCTTTCGGCCAACGCTCCACCCGGCGCCTGGCTGTTCTGCTCACGCACGGCGGTGAGTACGTCGCTCGCTGACAACCCCAGATGTGCCATGCGGTCATGGTCAATCCACACCCGCATCGCATAAGGCGTGTAGTACTCACCGATATCCCCGACGCCCTTGACCCGCCGAAGCTCGTCGACGATCCGAGTCGCCGCGAAATTGCCCAGCGCCAGGGTATCCATCGTGCCGCTGCGGGAGCTGAGCGTGACCAGCAGGACGGTATCCGGTGACGCCTGATAGACGCGGATACCCTGCTGCCGGACCTCATCCGGCAAACGCTGCTCCACCCGCCCGAGGCGGTTCTGCACATCCATCTGGGCGGTGTCGATATCCGCGCCAGAGTCGAACGTCATCTTCACCGAGGCGCTGCCATTGGAGCGGCTGGTGGATTCCATGTACAGGACGCCATCCACCCCATTCATTTCCTGCTCGATGACCTGGGTGACATTCGTTTCCAACACCGAAGCATCGGCGCCTGGGTAATCGACGCTGATGGTGAGCGTTGGTGGCGCGATCGATGGGTACTGCTCGACTGGCAGACTCCGCACCGCGAGCAGGCCCGCGATGAGAAACGCCAGCGCGATCACCCATGCCAGAACCGGCCTGTCGACGAAGAAGGTCGCCTTCATCTGCCGTGGCGCCCTGAATCACGCTCGTTATCCGAAGAGGAGTCGCGCTCACTCGCCACAGGCGTGACCGGCTCGTCGGCACGCGCCTGCTGCCAGCCATCGATGATGATTCGGTCACCGACCTCCAGGCCGTCGAGAATGATCCAGTCGCCTCCTTTCATCTGGCCCAGCTCCACCTCCTGAACCCGGGCCACGTCGTCCTCGTCCAGGCGCATAACCGTGGCGCCGCGATCATGCATTCTCACCGCGCGCTGGGGGATGGTGATGCCTTTCGGCCAGGTGCCGAGGTGCA
>Ga0209212_1003470_pt1 | contig 20786 bp, 13 predicted proteins | sample RifGroC2_FD_183996 | JGI IMG/M metagenome (GOLD analysis project Ga0209212, IMG submission 183996) | Groundwater microbial communities from Rifle, Colorado, USA - Groundwater C2 (SPAdes) (version 2) | ecosystem: Environmental > Aquatic > Deep subsurface > Groundwater | place: Rifle, Colorado... | reverse complement strand
AGCGACAGCTCCGGGATAAAACCGTCACCCTCGCGCACGGCGTCTACCAGCTTGCTCTCGTTCTTGCCCTTAAAAGCCTTCTTGTTAACCTTGCGGATAACTTCGTAGTCCGCCTTGGTCTCGGGCCGAATAATGATATTTTCCATATGCCAATAGTATACCTAGGCCATATCCGAACGTAAAGCCGTATTCCGGAGTTTCTGCGTTGTAACTGGATAACCTATCAGAGAGGAGCGAACATGAACATGGCTGAGCCCTCGGCTTTTTCGCCGGCGGCCGTGCCGCCCCAGCGCAGGCCGATGCCGAACTGGTGCGCCACGCCGAGGTCCCCCACGGCCGTGAACGCATAGTTGAACTCAAAGTCCCGCACCTTAACCCCAACACCGGCAGATAGGCCGTTAAGCCCTCCGGCGGCCATGTAGCGGGTATTGTAGCCGCCGCGCAAAACAAGTTGAGCGCTGTTCAGAACGTACGGATACTCCGCACCTGCGGAAACCCACCCCGACCCGGCCCCGGAAATATTCCCGTCCGCCAACAGCCTGAGCCCGGATGGTGCAGAGTAGGCGCCGCCCAGCTTTAACACCCGCGGCAGCGGGTATGCTTCGCGGCCGAATTTGAGTTCGCCACCCAGGTTCTCAACAGAAACTCCGGCCGCCAGCCTGCCGGCGGCATAGCGCACCCCTGCGTCCAGCGCGAACGTGGACGCCGAAGCCGCTATCCTGGAATCCACATACTTCCCGCCGGCCCCGGCCGCCCAACCGCCGCCCAGTTCGCCGGCCCAAGCTACGCTCACGGCCATGTCCCTTGGGGACACGCTGCCGGCGGCGGCGCCTGTATTGTCCAACGCGTCAATACCGCCGTAGCTGAGATACCTTAACCCCAGGGCGGCCGTACCCCCGGCGGCCGGAACAGCCGCGGCCAGGGTGTTATAGCTTATCCCCTCCAGCCACAGCGCGTGAGAGAATTCCACGCCGATGCTCTCCACGCCGGCCAGCCCGGCCGGGTTGCCCAGAACTGCGGAAGGCGCCGGCTGCGCCGCGGCCGCCGCGCCGCCCAGCGCGGCCGTTACCGCGTCCGCGGGCAGCGTCAGGAAAACGCCGGATGAAGTGCCAGCGCCTTCGCCGGCAAAAGCGCCCACGGCCGACAGCCAGGCCGCGGCGGCGAGCATAAGGCGGCGGAGCGGTTTCATCTCTCCACCCCCAGTTTCAGGGCTTTCTTCTTGCCGTCGGCGCGCACCAACACGATGTAAACCCCGCTGGCCGCTTTAGCCCCCGAAGTATTACGTCCATCCCACACCTTTACTCCGGCGTCGGCCGCAGTGACCTGCAGTTCGCGCACCAGTTCCCCGGCTATGGTGAATATCTGTATCAACGCGCTGGCCGGCAGACCGTCGAAAGTAACGCCAGCCGCGTCGAAGGTGCCGCCACGCCCGGGTTTCCAGGGATTGGGGTAGGCCCGCGCCCCGTTAATGCCCGCGGCCATGGGCGCGAAGATGGCGAAGTAGCTGAAATGCCTAGTGGCGCCTATGACCTGTCTCTTTTCCCTGTCCAGGCGGCACTCCAAATCCCCTTTCCAGGCTCCGGCCGCCGCATCGTAAGAGTAGATTCTCAGCAGTTCGGCTTTTATGGCAGTACCGTCCACCACACCATCCCCGTCCTCGTCGCGGTAGGTCATCACTATCTCGGCCGAACGGTCATTTGCGAAGAGGTGCTGGCCGTTAGAGAGCTCTATCTGCGCTGCTTGGCCTATGGGATTGAGTTCCGCCGTCTGGACGGGCGCACCCCGCGGGTTGTTCACTATGGAGAGGGTCACCGTGGCAATGGTTACCGCGCCGGAAGGCACGGTAACCTTTGTGATCCAGGGCTGCTCCGCGGCAGCTGACTGCACAACGCTGTTCACGGCATTGTTTATGGCCTGCTCTTTCTTTATATCGCCGTCGGCCAGCAGCGTTTCTGTTATATCCGCATCAGTTCTGCCCACGGCTACGGTCACAAAGGGAGCGGATGGGTCCGCGTTGCCGCTAGTGTCCTCTGCTACAGCACGCAGGTCATAATCACCGTCCGGCAGAACGGTAACGTCCCAGTGCACAAAATACGGCGCATTTAGATCCGGATTGGGATGGTTCCTATTGGCGGCATTTATTGAAGACCAGGTCACACCACCGCGAGGTCTGTACTGGAACAGAACGCTGCTCACCTGAAATTCCTCGCCATGAACGATCTCGGCTATGACCGTGACCCGGTTGCCGTTTATACGTTTTCCGGAGTGGGGATCTTTTATGGCGGCCTGCACCCCGGTTATGGAAGCAACAGAGGCCGCAGAAGCCAACAAGCTTGTATTCTTCTCCTCCACGCCGCAGCGATTCACCGCGCGCAGGGCGAAGATGTATGCGGGGCTGGAAACCAGCACGCCCGTCACGTAAGATGTCGCCGAGGCAGGCAGAACGGACAGCGGCACTGAATAGTCCGGAGAGCCGGTGCCAGCGTCGTAATAGAGGTTGTATTTAGCTATATCAGGTGACGGCGAGGGGGTCCAGGAGATGGCGATCTTATTACCACCCAGCGACACGGCCCCAAGGGCATCCGGAGCCAGCGGCGTGAAAGCGCCAGTAAAGACGCTTAGCGGACCAGCATATGCCGTGGCGATATTCTCCCCGTTGAGGTTGCGCACCTTGAAGTAATAAGTGGTGCAGGCACCAAGGCCGGTATCGCTAAAGGTCAGTTCCGGTCCGGCAAAAACATTGGCGAAAGAGTAATTGTCGGTAGACCGGTAGACCTCCGCCATCGTCCCTGCCGGGTTCACACCCAGCGCCCAGTTAACCGTAGCGCTGGTAACATGAACCACCCCCGCGGAAACTCCGACCGGAGGCGCGGCCAGAGTGAAAGCGGAGGTTGATAATGCAGGCAGCCCCTCTCCGCTTATGTTCACTCCCGCCACCAGTATCCTATATGCGGTATTTGGAACCAACTCATCCTGCAGGTAACCAGGGAGCACCGGTGAACCAAGGAGAACGGGGTGTTCAGACGCGCTATACACCTTATACCCGTAGGCACTTCCCAGGGCTGACCAGTTCCAAGCTATGGATGAGATCCCCAGCGCATGGCCATACGGCGCCGAAGGGGGCGACGGCGGGAGAGGGAGAGTTGAATACGTGGCTATCGGCCCGAAGCCGCTGAATTCCCCGGAACCATTAATGGCGCGGACCTTGAAATAATATGACGTATCCGCCGCAAGTCCCGTTACGGAGTGTGAGCTGACGGCGACCAATATGACCGAAGGCTGAAAGAAGTCGGGCGAAATGTCGCCCCACACCTGATAGCCGGTGCCAATTTCAGGATTGCCGTTCACTTGCCAGGAAAGGTCTATCCCGGACATTGTCCTGCCGTCCGCAACAGGCGCGCCGGGGACGGCGGCCAAGGTGAACCTGGCAGCTGGAACGGAAGTCCCGCTACCCGACGTATTGAACGACACAAGCTTGCGTTCGTAAAGAGTATTCGCCAGCAGGCCGGTCTCAGTCCATGCAGTAACACCCGCGGCCAGGTCCCCGGAAATGTCACCACCACTGGAGCTTACAACGCGGTAGCGCTCGGCATACCCACCCGCGGCCCAAGTCCAGGTTATGGACGAGCTCCATACGGCCACGGCATGAAGGGGCACCGGCACCGGCGCCGGCAGCAATGTCCGCACCGGGGCGGCTGAAACGAATTTTGTCGGCACTCCCAGCATGTTAACAGCCCTGACCTTGAAGTAGTACGTGGTGTATGGCTCCAGAGAGGAGACTTCCACAGCATTGTATGGGCCGACAAACAGATTATCCCAGGAGGCCCCTGTTGAGGTTGAATAGCCCACCTCAAATTCAGTCCCCTCTGGATTTCCCTCTGCCTCCCAGGAAATATTGACAGAAGAAGAGGAGATTGCGGTAGCGACAACGTTAGAGGGAGCTACCGCCAGGGTGCAGGTGCTGAAAGTCACGGATTCCTCGGTTTCACTCCCGTCCTGATTCCTAGCCTTTGCCTTGAATGAGTACATGGTATTCGGGGTCAAATCGCGGAACACTCCAGCCACACCGGGATCATATTCTTCGTTCTCGTTGGTGACAAATCCGTCGAACCCGCCTACCGTGTATAACCGTCCATCTATCACCGCCGCGCCCATATAGAATCTCGGTGTAGGCATAGGGACTTTTATATCCCAGCTGTTGGACACAGGATCATACGCCTCATTACTCCCGTATATCCCCCCGTAACCGTCAAGACCGCCAACCGCATAAAGTTTTCCCCCTATCACTCCCGCCGAAAGATTAGCCCTCGGAGTCGGCATCGGCGCTTTCCCGCTCCAACTATCCGTCAAAGGCTCATACACTTCGTTCGTGTCCTCTGCGGGAGCCCCTCCGCCGACAACGTACATCTTCCCTCCGATCACTCCGCCCGATGCCTTGCTCCGTGGACCTGGCGCCTCCATTTTAAGGACCCACTTGTTCCCTTCAGTAGAATATTCCTGAAGCATACTGGTCCAGTAATCTCCCAAAACATACACCTTCTCTCCCATACTGGCAGAGAACGGCTCATTCAGTCCGCTGATGGCCTGCTCCCTTGGGGCCCAGCTGTCAGAAGCGGGATCATATTCAAAATTGTTCGTGATGGGGTTCACTCCGGTATGCCCCCCCACAACATAGATCTTACCGTTCACCTCTGCGGCCGTAGCGAACATTCGGGCGCCGGGAATGGGAGCCCTATCCATCCAGCTATCCGTGACGGGATCGTACGCCTCGTTCCTGCCCTCCAGTAACGATGACCACCCGCCTATCAGATATAACTTCCCGTCCACGGCGGCTGCCGCCCCTCCCTCACGGAATTTGGACAAAGGTTTTTTCGACGTCCACTTTTCACCGTGCCAGCCGGCCCAGGTCCAGGTATTGGTATTTATTGCCACGTTGGTGCCGGACAGTCCCATATGCAGATTACTGAAGGCCGGCGCTGTAGCATAAGCGGAAGCCACTATCTTTGTGGCGCTTATTTCGTCAAAGTAAACACTGAGCGGGGGCTCCACGGAAGTTGTCCCCGCACCGCTCTGAAGATACCCGGAATCAGAAGCGGTGGAGACATAGCCGTAATACCTGGTATTCGCGGCCAGCCCGGAGAATCTGTATGCCACCGCCGTTGTGGCAGCGCTGAACATCCATGAGGAAGAGGTTGATGCCGTACTCAAGCGCAGATAATAAACGGTGCCGCTGCTGAACGTGGTTTCCCAGTTCGCCGTTAGCTCATGCAACCCCAGACCGCTGAACGGAGCGGAACTTATCCTTGCGGGAACTCTTCCAGTGGAAGTAGTTCCAAGCACCAGATAATCCCCGCTTAACCCGTCCGGATTTAAGGCTTTGATACGGAAATAATAATCCTCACCGGAGGCGAGGCCTGAAAGCGCCACTTTCGTTTCTCCGGAGGTGTAGTACCCGACCGAAGCACTGAAATCCGGGTAAGTGGAAACCTCCAGGGTGTAAACTGCGCCGGGACCATTAAAACCGCCGTAAGCGGTACCGGATGACCAGCTGACGCTGATGGCGGAAGTGCTGACATTGGAGAATACCGGCTCCCCGTTCTGCGGCAGGGCCACTGCGGCCAGGGTATAAACGCTGAACTGGGAACTTTCCGCGGTCTCGCGGCCGGCCTGGTCCCTTGCCTTGGCCTTGAAGGTGTAGCGGGTATTGGGAGTAAGCCCTGGGAACTCGGCCGCGGTGCCGGGATCATATGCCTCATTGCTCTGCAGGGTCCCGGCAGCGCCGTTCCCGCCTATCAGGTATATCCTGCCGCCCACCGCGGCTGCGCCGGCGCTGGTACGCGCAGTGGGAACATCCTCACGTTTTGTCCACGTGTCCAGGAGCGTATCGTACTCCATATTGTCGCTTCCGGAAAAAACGTAGACTTTCTTCCCGACCGCAGCAGCCGCCGGCTCCGGATACGCCGCCGGCATATCACTGCGCTGACTCCATGTGTCAGCATCCGGATCATACATATCTACACGGGCCGTGCCGCTGCCGCCAAAGGCGTATATCCGGCCTGCGGCGGCCGCTGCCGCGAACATGTAGCGGGATACCGGCATATTCGCCCTGCCAACCCATGTGTTTGTGACCGGATCATATCGTCCGTTGTAGTTCAGATTGTTGGCCGTGTAATTGCATCCCAGCCACAAGATACATATTGAACTCGTGAACTGGCCGCCCAAGGAATACACCTTGCCTCCGCTGGCGGCGGCCGCGTGGTACGAGGAAAGATAATATCTGTTCTGGGCATTGGCCCAAGTGTCGGTCAGAGGATCATAGGCGGCATTGACACTGTATACGGGGTAACCGCCTATAGCGTATACCTTGCCGGCGGCGGAGGTGACAGCCAAGCCTCTGGCAGCCCTTGCCAGGCCGCTGCGCACCGTCCAGCTGTCGGTTGCGGGGTCATAAGCCTCGTTCGCGTTCAATAACGAAGAGGAGCCGAGCATTCCGCCGACCGCGTAAACTTTCCCTTGCAGGGCCGCCACCCCCAGACGCCAGCGCGGAGTTGGCATAGGACTCTTCACAGACCAACCAGCCCCGTGCCAGCCGGCCCAGGTCCAACCGTTCTTGTCTATGGCCACGTTCGTACCAGACTGGCCCGAACCCAGGCCGGTAAAGGCCGGGGCGGGCGCGTAGGCGGATGCTACTATACTGTTGGTGGCGATCTCATCGAAGTAAACAGTTGTGGCCTTTTCAATGACGGTGAGCGACGACGCCGTGTTGGAAACCGCGCCGGCATTTCCGCTGCCGTCCTTGGCCCAGACAACAAAGCGATAGTTGGTATTGGGCAGCAGGCCGGTCACCGACAACTGCCGCGCGGAACCGGGAGTCTCCTCGCCGCAGGCGCTAACTATCTGGGCCGCGGCAATGTCCCACGCGGCACCTTCGAACGTTGAATACTGCACCAGGTAGAGCGCCCCGTTCGAACCGCTCAAAGCTGCAGCGCCCAGGTCGTCGCCAGGCGAACTCCAGGACAGCAGCACCTCACCGGGATTGCCGCCCGCCACGGCAACAAGATCCCCGATGTCCCCGGGAGGAATAAGGTCCGCCTCCTGCGCCGCCAGACTCCCGCAAGCGCAGAACACGGCAAGTGACGCCAGCCGCGTCACTTTAATTATTCCTCTTATGTCTCCCATATGCATTTTAAGCCCCAAAACCTATCGCCACCTGAATAGTCTAGTGGGAATTGCTTTTATAATTACCCGATAATTATCAAATTTTTCCCAAATTCATCCTTTAACGGACAGGTAGAAATATAGAACGCCCCGACCATCTGCGGTCGGGGCGGCATATTTTGGTTCGCTATGTTTCCGGGGCAGCTATATCACTGGGACCAGTTTATTCAGGTCCACGTAGGCGAGGAGGCCTTTGGCGGGTTTGCCGTAGACTTCGGAGATGATGGCCAGGTAATTCCTCATCTGGGCCGGGTATTTCTGGGGGTTCTCGCGGCCGGTCTTGAAATCTATTACGGTGACGGCGTCTTTGTCTATAAGCACGCGGTCCATGCGGAACAGGGATCCGGACTTATCCACAAACTCCGCCTCAATGAGCGTCTCGCGGCCGGGCACGTCCATGAACAGCTCCACCACGGCGGAATTGCTCATGAAATGCACCAGGCTTTTGGCAATCTTCTCTTCGTCGAACTTGAAAGGGTACTTGGGGGAGAGCTCGTCGTAATAGGCCGAGATCTGGCCGCCGGTGTCCTGCGGCTGGGCGGTGAATTTGGCCAGGATGGCGTGCACCAGTTCGCCTTCGGCCGTTTCGAAGAAGCTGGTGTAGGTGGGGCGCTGCGCGTCGAAGCGCTGCTCCGCGCGGGCCGCCACGCTGGCCACTTCCACGGGCGCGCTCGGCGCGGCGTGCTCGGGCTTGCGCGCCTTGGGGGCGCCCAGCTCGCGGTTCTCGAAGATGTCTATGAGCCGGGCCTCTTTGGGCGGGCTCTTGCGGATCTTTTTTATGACCAAATTGTAGAGCTCATGCCGGGCGCGGGTGGAAATAACGTAGAGCAGGTTCAGGTCCTGCACATTGCCGTCGCTCTTGCGGCGGTCGTAGATGGGGCGCAGTTTCAAGCTCTGTTCGGCCGCGTCCTTGGTGATGTGGTAAACGTGGATCTCGCCGCCCTGCTCGTCGAAATACATGGGGTCGCTCTGGTCCTTCTCCTCGTACATGAGGTCTATGACCACGGAGAAGCCCAGGCCCTTGCTCTTGTGGAAGGTCATTACGCGCACGGCGTCTATGTATTCCGGCAGGGCTATGGCGAACAGCCGGCTCTTATCCTCGTCCTCACCGGCGGCGTATTCTATGAAGGCGCGCGGGCTGGTAACGCCCTGGGCCTCCAGCGCCGTCACCGCGTCCAGGAAGCGCGCCAGGAAAGCCTGCTCTTCGGGGAAATTGGAGAACAGTTTGAAGTCGGAGTAGACCAGCGCCGCCAATTCGTACAGCGGCAGGTAGCCGATCTTGCGGAAGGCGGGGTCCAGGTACTGTTCCCAGTACTTGCCGTAGCGGGGATGGTTACGGAAAGCGGCGTAAAGCAGGGCGCCTTTGTCGCCCCGGCGGGCGTTAAAGATGAAATCCGTCATTTCTTCGCGCTTGAGGCCGGTGAGCCGGCCGAAAATGTCGCCGGTGATGAAACTGGCGAAGGAAAGGTCGTCCGAAGGGGTTTCCAGGAACTTCAGCCAGGCTATAAGTTCGGCCACCACCTTGCGTTTGCGGATGTCGAGCGAACTGAGCGAGGCCACGGGGATCTTCGCCTCGGTGAGCCAGTCCACCACGGGCTCTATGCGCTTGTTCTTGGCCACCAGGATGGCTATCTCCCCCAGCGGGTAGCGCTTGCGCGCGCCGTTCACGGCGGCCAGCAGCCACTCTTTCTGGGCGGCGGTCTCGTCCAGGCTTTCCAGTTCCAGCACGCTGGTCTTAACGTAGCCGTCTTTCACGCGGCTTGGCTGCACGTGCTGTTCGTACGAAGTCAGCTCGGTAATGTCGGCGCCTATGAGTTCCGGCGAACTCTTCAGCCTGGTCTTGAAAAGGTCATTGACGTAGTTCAGCACCTCGCCGTCGGAGCGGTAATTCACCGGCAGGTTCACGTATTTGAGTTCGTTGCCCAGCGGCTCCAGCGAAATATTGTCGGTGGCGGCCTTCTTGCCCTCGGCCTTGTCCAGGAAATCCCGCATTATCTTGTAGTCCGCGTTGCGGAACATGTAGATGGCCTGTTTGATGTCGCCCACCACGAACAGCGACCCGGTCTTGGAGAGGCCTTCTTCCACCAGCGGGCGGATCACGTCCCACTGCAGGCGGTTGGTGTCCTGGAATTCGTCTATGAGGAAATGGGAAATGCGCTCGCCGAGCTTCAGGTAGATCTCGGGCACGTTTTTCTCGTTTATGTAGGCGGCGAGCTTCTTGGCGATGTCGCTGATGTGGATAACGTCGGTCTTGCCGCGCTTCACGCGTTCCAGTTCGGCCTTGAAGCGGTCGTAAATGCCCACGTAAGGGTGGTAATACGCCACGGCGTTCAGCTCGGTGAGCTCTATTACCAGGTCGTTCAAGTGGTCGCGGTCTTTCTCCCAGCCGACGGGCAGCTTGCCGCGCTTGGCGCCGTTGAAAAGGCCGTAGTCGAAATTATAAGCGGCCAGGAAATCGGTAAGGTTGCCGTCTTCGAGCACGGCGAGCAGTTTGGCTTTGAAGAAATCGGGGTTCTTGTAATGCTTTACGAGTTTGTCGCAATGCTTTACCGCGGCCACGAACTTGTTCGTGAGCAGGGCCTCGTAGTCGCCGGCGGAATTCTTTATGAGGCCGGCGGTCTTGCCTTCCTGTTCCAGGAAGCTGTTGAAATGCTCTTTCACGCGCGCGGCGGGGTTCCAGGGGTAGGAGCCGGTCTTGGGCAGCACGGAGAGGAACTTATCCACGGTCTCTTCGGGCAGGTCCGGCTTGCCTATGCGGGCGAACATGGCGTACAGCGCCAGGTCTATGAGCACGTCGTAGGCCATGGTGATCTCGGCCTTCAGCGGGAGCTTCAGTTCGTCCACGCTGGCGGCCATTACGCGGGCCAGGAAACTGTCTATGGTCTGTATGTGGAAATCCGAGTAGTTGGCTATGATCTTATCCACCAGCTCCACGGCTTTTTTATGCGCCTCGTCGCGGGTCAGCGACACCAGCTCCAGGGTCTCGTCCATCTTCTTGCAGTTCTTGTCCAGCGCCAGGGCCTTGAGCCAGTCCAGGATGCGGGCCTTCATTTCCTTGGCGGCGTTGTTGGTGAAAGTGACGGCCAGGATATTGGACAGGTCGTGGCCGGGGACCTTGTCGGACAGCAGGAACTGCACGTAGCGCTGGGTGAGGGTGTAGGTTTTGCCGGAACCGGCCGAGGCGCTGATCAGAAGGGCGTGCGGGAACTTAAGGGTTTTATCCCCCTCCAGCACCGGCGCGGGCTTGGCGGCTTTAGACATTAAGGAGATTATAAGAAATTAAGCCGACCGGGCGATGCCGTGCCTCAACAGGCGACTTTCGCTTCAGGCTGCCGGCGCGGTGTCGTGCGGGAAAAGGCTCGCCATCAGGCCAGGCAGCGCCAGAATGGGTCTGTCCTTGAAGACCAGCATATCCGCGCGGTGCGGGCCGAACATGTATTCGGCGGCGGCTCGGTCCGCGGTGAACATTATTATCGGGGTCTTAAAGCCGGAATCCATCTCGCGTATGGCCGCACAGATGGTCTCCCCAGTACCGTCCGGAAGGTTGTAATCCAGAATGGCGCAATCCACCCTGGAGGTCCGGAGCTTCTGCAGGGCCGACTTGCATGACGAGGCCTGCAGCACGGCATACCCCTGACCCGCGAACAACCTGGAAAGCAGCCGCCGCCAGACGTTTTCATCGTCCACTATCAGGATACTTTTTCCTTGCATATTCCCACCCCCGGCTTTAATCTATAAAATGCCGCTCCGCTTGTCAATACCATAAGGTTTACTATAATTAAACCTTTTGGGCTCTAGAAAGCTCCCGCTGTTGATTGCGAGAATATAAGGCATCACGATGAAACCCGATATCTACTCGGCGCTTGGGTTAGCTATACGCGCCTACCGCAAGAAACTGGCCTGGTCCCAGGAAGAACTGGGCGAGCGCGCGGGGCTTCACCCCAGCTACATAGGCCAGATAGAACGCGGCACAAAGAAGATAAGCCTGCTCACCCTCCAAAAGCTGGCGGGAGCGTTGAGGGTGAAGATCTCCGATCTGCTGCAGGAAAAAGCCCCCGATATCTCCCCCTCTTCCTGGGAAAACCGCATACTCGGCATTATCAAGGACCGGCCGGAGGAGCAGCAGAAAAAAACCTTCCTGATACTCCGCGAAGCCCTGCGCCCGTATTCCAAGCCTAGAAAGTAGTTTCTCCCCCCGGCCAATAGCATAGCAGAACACCCCGACACCGTAGTGTCGCGGCAAAAAAAGACCGCCGGATCTTTCCGGCGGCCTTTGCCAGCGCTATGGGATTTTTAGGCGGTACAAGGGGGGCTATGCGGCGGCTAATTGAACCGCAGAGCAAGCGGCTGCCCGGGCCTTAGCCGGGAGATTGAGGCCCAACCGCTGTTTGCGTCGGGGAGGTTATTTTTTCACCCTGCTGCGGATGGTCAAGCACGGCGCGCCCCCCTCCGCCAGCCGCCTCGGCGCCGGTTTTAGCCGGCGCGGTTTTCCGTTTGCCTATAGCCTTTATCATCCTGGTTATTCCCATGTTCTTACGGCCTCCTTTTATCCCCCGGTACTATTATCTGCGTTGTTTTCAGGTTCCTTAACATGCCCCACATCATATTCTTGCGCCGCTGCGCGAGCGCGCGGCAGTTCTTGCAGTCCTGGCTGCCACCCTTATGATCAGCGCAAGTCAAAAGCGAGTCGGCCTCCTGCCCCAGTGTTTTCACCAGCCTCATTTTTTCGCCGTTGGTCCTGCCCCGGCCCAGCCTGTCGGCGATGGCGCCCATCACCGCCGCTTTATTGCGGAATATCTGACATTTCATACTTATACCGCCTCACATAAAAGCCGCAGCGAAGTCTTAAGGAACTGTTCCGACTTAAGATAATAGAAGGCGCTGCGCATGAATTGCCCCGCCATACGCCTTGCCTGGCCTGTTTTCCTCTGGCTTGAGCGATGCCGCCCCGCGGCGGCGCGGCGCCGCTTGTGAATAAGCCTCATATTTCCCCCCGCTAAGATGCGACAACTTCGCCGGCCTTGTGACGAAGACACAAAAGCCGGAAGGTTGCAGATTCAGGGTCCCGGCAGTGAACCGGGATCACGGTTGTAGTATTTAGAGCCCCTACCCCTAGGAGTTCAATTTCTACGGTTAGTCTAATTAAAACGTTCTTCCGCTGTCAAGCCAATTTTCAACAGGTCTTTTCTGCGGGCGACAAAGCCCTGCGCCTGCGACCAGAGCTCCGGTACGTACCGCGGGCTACGCCAAACACATCCGCACCCCGTCGGCCACGGCTAACGGCAGCCAGGACAATAAAGGCCCTTACGCGAAAAAAACCGGGGCCTTTACGGGTCCCGGTTTTTTTGCGCCTTGGTTCAAGTTTATTTGGCCGGCGCGGCTTCTACCTGCAGGGCGAGGATGAAGGAGGCGATGGCGGCTATGGCCTTCTTGGGCAGGCGCTCCTCCTCGAACCAGCCGTTGATGCTGCCGCGTGAGATGAAGAGATTGAGCCCGTTGCCGTAGGCGTTGCCGCTGAAGGCGTCCATGCCGCTCAGGTTCACGCTCACGAAGTAGCTCTTGCCGTTCTCCATGAAGTTGCCGTTTATGAAGTGGCTGCCGTTGCCGCCGCTCATGTAGAGGTTCATGCCGGAGCCGAAGAAGTTGTAGCTGGAGCCGTACTTGGTGATGGAACCCCAGGTGTAGCCGGCGTCGGTGCGCAGGTTCACGTCGTAGCGGTCGGCGCCGTTGCCGCGCACTTGGGCCTCTATGCGGTTGGCCCAATCGCTGGCCTGGGCTTCCTTGAAGGCCGGGTTATTGGTGACGCTCATCCAGACATGCTGGCTGGCGGGCTTGGCCGCAGGCACGGCCGGCGCGTCCATTACCATGGTCTTGACCGCGGAAACATCCGTGGCGGGCAGGTCAAAGGCGTAAGCCTGGCCCGCGGCGGCTATGATGAGGCTGAAAAGTATCTTTATCATTGGGTCCCCCGATATTTGACTACCCCCATATTTTACAAAATCCGGGGGGCACAATGAGAGAGCCCCCTTCAGTCAGGGGGCTCTATCATCGGCCCAGGGGCCGTTACTTTAGTTTGTACCGCAACCGCGACCGCAGAAACACTACCGTCAGGGCCTGTCCGGGAACCCTGGAGGCCGAGGGGCACAGGGGCGGATCGCCACCGGGAGCCGGGAAACCGCCGCTAAGGGCGGGCCGACCGAACCGGGACCCCGGCAACCGCGCCGCCCTAAGGGCGGGAGACGTACCGGGAAACTCCAGGGGGGCGGGCACCGCACCGAGAAACCTTCCGACGCCGCAAGACACCGGACCAAAGCGGGCCGCGAAAACCCTGGGGGAAACCGAGCCTGACCGGGGCCGAACCCCGAACCGCACTGCCAACCGCGCCGCAGGCTCACTTCAAAGATCAGGACTACACTTGAAGTATAACAGACGAACCTTGACTTGTCAAGGGGGGTGGCTAAAAATATTTTTTTAAGGCTTTTTACGTCGGAGATCAGGGTTTGACGGTGAAGTCTTCGAGCTTGCCGAAATTAAAACCGCGTTTTCGTAGCTCGGGCACGGCCAGCTCCAGCGCCTTGGTGACGGGCCATTCAGGATGATTGAAATGCATTATCACCACGGCGCCGTGGCGGGCCCCGCCCAGGATGTTGCGGCTCATCTTTTTGGCGCCCTGGCGCATAGCGTCTCCCGAGAGCACGTCGTAGCTGACCACTTCCATGCCCAGGCGGCCCGCCACTTTAAGGGAGAGTTCGTCCGTGTAGGCGGTGGCCGAGCGGAAGAACACGGGCCGGCGGCCGGTGAGTTCGGCTATCTTGCGCGCGCCCAGTTCCATTTCGTCTATCACGTCGCCCAGGTCGCGGGTGCCGTGCACGCCGTACTTGGTCCTGCCCTCGGTGGAGCAGAGCCGGTGCATCAGGCCGTGGTTCTCTATTTCGAACAGGGGGTCCTTGGCGAGCTCCGCGAAGGTCTCCTTGTTCTTCTCTATCCAGATGCCGGTGACGAAGAGGGTGGCCGGGATCTGCTCCTTACGCAGATAATCTATTAATTCCTTATTGTAGCCGCTGTGGCGGCCGCCGCAGGCGTCGAAGGTGAGGGCCAGCACCTTCTGCTCGTGCCCTTTTTCGCCCTTCCGGGCTCGCTTCAGGAATTCGCTGAACTTCCCCGCCCTGGCCTTCGAGAACTCCGCCATGATGCGCGTCTTGAAAGCGAGATAGTCGGGAGTGTAATAGGACACGAAGGCGTTGCGTTCGTCGCCGCGCTGGCGGCGGGCGTCGGCGAGGGGCGCCAGCGCCAGAAGCGCGGCCAGCGAGAGCCCCAGCGATATCCTTAAACCAGGCATAGGCATATTCTAGGAAATTATCCCCCCTGCCCGACAAGACGCTGTCGGGTTGGCCTGCTATGCTATTTAAACACGGGGGCGGGAGGTGGATTATGAAATGGAAAGTGGACAATTGGCTGAGCGAGGGATTCAGGGCGCGCAAGGCGGGGGCGCTAACGGCCTACATCTACAAGTCGCTAAACTGGCCGGACTTCTACCGGGGTACGCCGGCCTACGAGGTGCGCTACGCCGGCGCCTCCATAGCGCTGATACGCCTGGACGGCAAGGGGGCCACGGTGCGGCGGCTGCAGGCGGGAGAGGTGTTCCCGGAGATAAGCGAGCTGGACCTGGTGGAACTGGCGCTGTGGGTGAGCAAGCTGCGCGGCGGGGGCGGACAGCTCAATTAGCCGGCGGCAGGGCGAGGGCGCGGCGGCGGATCTCGCCCAGCAGGCCGCGGAAGATGAAGGTGTGCACGGGGTACAGGCAGTACCAGTAGAGATTGCCCAGGAAGCCGCGCGGCTCGAAGTAGGCGGTCATGCGCAGCACGGAAGAGGTTTCGTTCTGCGGCTTGGCCTCGAACTGCAGCCAGCCCTTGCCGGGCAGCTTCATCTCCGCGCGCAGCAGCAGCATGCGGCCTTCCACCACGCGCTCCACGCGCCAGAAGTCCAGCACTTCGCCCTGGTGGATGGTGTCGGGGTGGCGGCGGCCGCGGCGCATGCCCACGCCGCCTATCAGCCGGTCCTGGAAGGCCTTCAGGTCCCACAGCCACTGGGCGTAGAACCAGCCGCGCTCGCCGCCTATGCCGGAGAAGACGCGGAACACGCTCTCCGCCTGGGCCTCCACGGTTATGAAATGGTCCTGCAGGATGAGGCCTTCGGTATCTATGAAGGAGCAGGGCTTGGCGTAATGCGGCTCGTAGGCGGTGGTCCAGGAGGTTTCCACGTTGTTCTCGGCCACGCGCATGAGGGCGTACTGCACGGCGGTGCGGTAGTCCAGGGGCTTGATCTCCGGGAACAGGCGCAGGGCGTCGTCCGAGGAGCAGACCACGTCGTTCTTGAGGCTCTCGAGCAGGGGTTTGGCCAGCACGGCCGGCACCGGGGTAATGAGGCCCACCAGGCGGGCGCAGAGGGCTGGCGACCAGAACGGGCAGGAGAAAAAAACACGCCGCAGGCCGCGGGTTTCGGCGTAGATGCTCATAAGTTCCCGGTACGGGTGCACCGCGGAACCGCCGACCTCCACTATTTTACCGTCGGCGGCACGGCTTCCCATAGCGGCGGCCAGGTAGGCCAGCACGTCACGGATAGCCAGCGGCTGGCAGAGGGTGTCGCGCATGCACCTGGCGCAGGGAATGAACGGCAGGCGCTCCGCCATATAGCGGATCATCTCGAAGGAGATGCTGCCCGAACCCACTATTATGGCGGCGCGGAACTCCACAACATTAAGGCCGGCCTGGCGCAGTATCTCCCCTACCCGGTGGCGGGAATGCAGGTGGTGGGAAAGACTGGCGGCGTCTCCGCCCAGGCCGCCCAGGTAAACGACCTTCTTTACGCCAGCGGCTTTGGCGGCCCTGGCGAAATTACGGGCCGAAACCTCTTCGAAGGCCTCGAAATCGGCCGTGTCGGCCATGGAATGGATAAGGTAGTAGGCGGCGTCGGCGCCTTTAAGCGCCTCGTCCAGCCCAGCCCCGCAGAACACGTCGCCCTTGTAAATGTCCACGCTGCCGGTCCAGGGGCGGCCCTCCAGGTCCTCGGGGTGGCGGGCCAGGGCGCGCACCCGGTAGCCGCCGGCGAGCAGGCGCGGGATAAGGCGGCCGCCTATATAGCCGGTGGGGCCGGTAACGAGGATGGTTTTAATGCCCTGGTCTGCCATGTTCAGGATATTATTATACTACGCTTGCCCGCCCCCCCCGGCCTTTATTAGAATACCTAGGAAGTTCCGTCCGTTCTTTTTGCTGAAACCCGAAAAATCAGGAGGCGGCCCCGCCGCCCGCAACATGACGCGAGCACCAAGGAGAAACCATGCCCACGCATAAGATATTCTGGACCGAAATAGACGAAGCCCCGGCCCTGGCCACGTATTCCCTGCTGCCCATAGTCCGCGCCTTCCTCAAAGGCACCGGCATAGAAGTGGAGACCAGCGACATTTCGCTGGCCGGCCGCATCATAGCCAACTTCCCCGAGAATCTCACCCAGGCCCAGCGCATCCCGGACAACCTCGCCAGGCTCGGCGAGCTGACGCTCAACCCCGAGGCCAATATCATAAAGCTGCCCAACATCAGCGCCTCCGTGCCGCAGCTAAAGGCCGCCATAAAGGAGCTGCAGGAACAGGGCTACAAGATCCCGGACTACCCCGAAAATCCCCAAACCCCGGCCGAGAAAGAACTGAAAGAGCGGTTCGCCAAGGTGCTGGGCTCGGCCGTGAACCCCGTACTGCGCGAAGGCAACTCCGACCGCCGCGCACCGCTGTCCGTAAAGAATTTCGCCAAAAAGCACCCGCACAAGCTCTCCCCGTGGAGCAAGGACTGCAAGGGCCGCGTGGCGCACATGACCGCCGGCGACTTCTACGGCAATGAAAAGTCCGTCTGCGTGGAGCACGCCGGCGAGTTGAAGATAGAGCTGGTTGCGGGCGGCAAGACCACCCTGCTCAAGACCGTGAAGGCCTCCAAGGGCGAAATAGTGGACGGCACTTTCATGAGCGCGAAAGCCCTGCGCAAGTTCTACGCCGAGCAGCTGGAGACCGCGAAGAAAGAGGGCCTGCTGCTGTCGGTCCACCTGAAGGCCACCATGATGAAGGTCTCCGACCCCATCCTGTTCGGCCACGCCGTGGGCGTGTTCTTCGAGGACGTCTTTAAGAAGCACGCCGACGCCTTCAAGGCTCTGGGTGTGAACCCCAACATGGGGCTGGGCGACCTGTACAAGAAGCTCGAGACCCTGCCCGCGGACCAGAAGGCCGCCATAGAGGCCGACATAAAGGCCGAGTACGCCCGGCGCCCGGCGCTGGCCATGGTGGACTCCGCCAAGGGCATCACCAACCTGCACGTGCCCAGCGACATCATCATAGACGCCTCCATGCCGGTGGTGGTGCGCGACGGCGGCAAGATGTGGAACGCCGAAGGCAAACTGCAGGAGACCCTGGCCCTGGTGCCCGACCGCTGCTATGCCGGCGTGTACAAGGCCATGATGGACGACTGCCGCCAGAACGGCGCTTTCGACCCGGCCACTATGGGCAGCGTGCCCAACGTAGGCCTGATGGCGCAGAAGGCCGAGGAATACGGCTCGCACCCCACCACTTTCGAGATCCCCGCCGACGGCCTGGTGCGCGTGGTGGACGCGCACGGCAAGGCGCTCATAGAGCACCAGGTGGAGAAGGGCGACGTGTGGCGCATGAGCCGCGTTAAGGACATCCCCGTGCAGGACTGGGTGAAGCTCGCCGTGAAGCGCGCCAAGGCCACCGGAGCCCACGCCATCTTCTGGCTGGACAAGGGTCGCGCCCACGACGCGCAGGTCATCTCCAAGGCGGAGCAGTACCTCAAGGACCACGACACCGCCGGCCTCACCATAAAGATACTGCCGCCGGTGGAGGCGCTGAAGTATTCCAACGAGCGCATCCGCAGGGGCCAGGACACCATCTCCGTGACCGGCAACGTGCTGCGCGACTACCTCACCGACCTGTACCCCATCCTGGAGCTGGGCACCAGCGCCAAGATGCTTTCCGTGGTGCCGCTGCTCGCCGGCGGCGGCCTGTTCGAAACGGGCGCGGGCGGCTCGGCCCCCAAGCACGTGCAGCAGTTCCAGAAAGAAGGCTACCTGCGCTGGGACTCGCTCGGCGAGTTCTCCGCCCTGGGCGCCTCCCTGGAACACCTCGGCAACATGTTCCGCAACGAGAAGGCCCTGGCGCTGGCGGAAACGCTGGACCAGGCCATAGCCAAGTTCCTGGACAACAACAAATCCCCCGCCCGCAAGGTGGGCGAGATAGACAACCGCGGCAGCCATTACTACCTGGCCCTTTACTGGGCGCAGGCGCTGGCCGCCCAGGAGAGGGACGCGGCCCTGAGGGAACGTTTCGAGGAGACGGCCCGGCAGCTGGCGGCGAACGAAGCCAAGATCAACGCCGAGCTGATAGGCGCGCAGGGCCGGCCGGTGGACATGGGCGGCTACTACCACGCCGACCGGCAGAAGACCGGCGCGGCCATGCGCCCCAGCCACACCCTCAACGCCGTCATAGACGCGCTGCTGAAGAAGACCGAGGCCTTCGCGGTCTGACCCGGGCGTTTCGCCCGCAAAGAACCCCGGCCACCCGGCCGGGGTTTTTTTGCCGCCATTGACAACCGCCGGAATACCTGCAAAACTATTAAGTAAGCCGAAAGGCTGCTTTATGAAGACCTATACGCTGCTGGCTTTCCTGCTGCTCACCGCGGCTTTCGCCTGGCCCGGGCCGCGGCAGCATATCCCGAAAGATTTCCGGGACGCCCCCTCCTCCGCCGCCTTAGAAGAGCTTTCAGGAGGCGCCGACCCGGCCTCCGCCCCGGAGATAGCCCCGCAGCCGGCGGCGGCGGCGCCGGCGCAGCCCGCCGCCAGGAAAGGCACCGGCAAGTGGACCGGCTGGCTGCAGGGCCGCTCGGACTACGGCTACCTGCCGGGCACGCAGAACGTCAATTCCGGCGCCAGCGGCTTCAAAGTCTATTACCGGTGCTCCTCCTTCCGCCGGGAACCGGACGGCGGTTTCTCCATGCGCATGCAGTTCGGCAACGACAAAGGCGGCGACCTGGGCATAGTCACCTGGACCCGCGGCCCTTCGGCGGAGAACTCCCTTACCGTTAAATTCGAAGGCACCGCCAGGTTCTACGACGCCGCTGGCCGTGCCTACCAGCCTAAAAACCCTGCGAGCGTGCTCAACGCTATGGACGGCTACTCCGGGTTCTGCTCCAACGCCTACAGATCGCTGGAAGTCCACCGCCCCGCCATAGTCAAATACCTGATGAAGAAGGACCTCAAGTCCATGGAGCGCCTCTACTCGGCCGCCAAGTTCATCCCCGGCCCCATAGGGCTGTACGCCGAAGGCATGGAGATCACCATCGCCCTCTCGCAGCAGGAGGGCTTCAAGGCCGCCGAAGGGGCGGGCTGCCTGATCACCGGCCTGGTGCTGGAGAAAGCCACCCACCGGCTGGTGAAGAAAGAGGTTTTAAAGTACCTGATAGAGAAGAGCTGCTCCGGCGCGGCCACGGCCATAGGCGCCCTGCACCACGGGGAAAAGCACGAAGGCCCGCTGTATTTCACCGGGGTGGTGAAAGAGACCCGGGCCGCCACCGACTACCTGGGCAGGCGGACCCTGTACCCTGACCCGGCGGCGGCGAGGGTGGAACTGGCCTACCTGGAAACGGAAGAGACGGTAAAGAACATCTTCTTCGACAACTGGCGTTAAAGAACCCCTTAAATAAAAAAAACCCGCTTCACGGTGGGTTTTTTTATCGGTTTACGGAGAATACCCACTAGAGGTTTTGAACCCAACCGGGGCCGGGCTTTGGACCTAGGGAGAAGGCTTGGCCTGGCGGCGCAGGAGATAAAGCCCCGCTTCGCCGTAGGTGTCGAGCGCTTCGGGCGGGAGCCATTTGCCGGGGTCCACCTTCTGCCTGCAGAAATTAAGGAGGTTGCCCGGGTTATCCGCCAGGATGAAGATGCGGTTCAAAGCGGCCCTGGCCGCGGCGTCCTTGGAATTGCACCAGGAGAACGGATCTTTTTCAAAAGTATAGAACGCTGCCAGGCTGTCGGCCGACCCGGTCCCCGCTATGCAGTCGCCGTTTTTGGAGAAGCCCTCCAGGGTTTCCCTGACGGATCTCCTGTAGTAGTCGAATAAGTCCCGGTCCGGATAGAATAGCGCTCCCCTGTTCCTCGCCATTGCGACGTCCTCCCAGACCCCGCGCAGCAGCACCAGAGCGCAAACAACCGCCAAAGCCCGCAGGCGCCAGCCGGAAAATGCCCGGAGCGCAGTTTCCATGCCGGCCGCGGCCAGAATATACGCGAACGGGAACAGTACCAGGAAGGAGCGCGGCAGGAGCGTGGCCGAGGGAAAGATCAGCGCCAGGACCGCTATGCCAAGGAGCGGGAGCAGCAGCAGTGAAGAGAAAAAGAGCAGCCGGGAAGCGCTCTTAGGTGAATAGAACAGCCCGGCCGCGGCGAAGAGAGCCAGGAGAAAGGCCGGCATTACCCCGGGCGTCAGGCTTGAGAGCGCTACGCCCAGGACCGGAAGAAGC
>Ga0209212_1003468_pt1 | contig 20793 bp, 25 predicted proteins | sample RifGroC2_FD_183996 | JGI IMG/M metagenome (GOLD analysis project Ga0209212, IMG submission 183996) | Groundwater microbial communities from Rifle, Colorado, USA - Groundwater C2 (SPAdes) (version 2) | ecosystem: Environmental > Aquatic > Deep subsurface > Groundwater | place: Rifle, Colorado... | reverse complement strand
CAGAAGCCCATGATCACCAGCGGCGTGCGCCTGGGCACCCCGGCCATAACCACCCGCGGCATGAAGGAGAAGCAGATCTCCATCATCGCCGGGCTGTTCGACGACGCCATCGCCCACGCCAAGGACGACAAGGCGCTCAAGGGTATCAAGGAGCAGGTGAAGCTGCTGTGCGCGGGCTTCCCCATGTATCCCGGCTTCGAGAACTAGGCCCCAAAGACGCAAAAGAAAAAGGCCGCGCTTTCGCGCGGCCTTTTTTTATCCGGGCGCTAGCGGCGGCCGTCGTAGAGGTATTTGAGGATGCCTGGGTCGCGCAGGGCGCGCCAGGGCTTGAAGACCAGCAGCAGCAGGACGCGCAGGAACTCGGATTTCTTGTAGAGCCGCAATTTCCGGCCGGAACTCGCGTGCGGCCCCGGCAGGATCACGAAACCAAGGCCCTTTTCCCGTCCCCACCTTTTGAGCCGGCGGCTCAGGTCTATTTCCTCGGCGGCGTAGAGCGCGGCGCTGAAGCCGCCGGCCGCGCGGAAGGCGTCGGCGCGGCAGAACAGGAAAGAACCGGCGGCCAGCGTGAAGATCACGGAGATCAGGTTCCAGGTCCCCACCGTCAGCCGGCCGAACAGGTCCGGCACGTCTTCCAGCTGCACCTTCGCCCCGCCGCCGCAGACCCGCCCCCCGTTCACGGCCGAGAGCAGCTGCCGCAGGGTGCCGGCCTCCAGGCGTGAATCGGCGTCTATGAACAGCAGCCAGTCCCCGCAGCCAGTCCCCGGCCGCGCCGGCCGCGCCGGCGTTGCGGGAGCGGGAGATCTGGTTTACCGGTTCAAAAATCACTTTCGCCCCTGCCGCGGCGGCTATGCGGGGAGTGGCGTCGGTGGAATTATTGTCGCAGACTATGACTTCATGCTCCAGGCCGGGGTCGCCAACGGCGCGGAAAGCGGCGGCCACGCTCTCCAGGCAGGCGCCCAGGAGCTTTTCCTCGTTATAGGCCGGAACCACCACCGAGATCTTCATAGCTTACCCCTTGCTGACTATTTTACGCCTATAACCGAAAAAAAGCAATGTCCGCCCCCGCCCGCCGCGCCGCAAACATCTCCATAGCCCCAAACAGCGGTCGAGCCAGTCCACGGTATTTTTATTGCCTATCAAACCGGCCTCTTTTATATAATCATGTGGTAGGGAGTCGATAATTCCAGGGGGAAAGTTGAATTTAGACCTTAGGCTTTACTCTATCCTGTTGGCGGCAGGCTTGCTGCCGGCCTGCACGCTGGGCGCCTGCCTCGCCGCCGGTTTTGGTCCGGCCGCAGCGGCGGCTGCGGCAGGCCTGGCCTCGCTGTTCGCCGCCCTGTGCGCAGGCCGGCTCATAGAGCGCGGCCTCTCCGCCCCTGTCTCCAAAGTTTCCGCCGCGGTAAAAAAATTCATCGCCGACAACTATCGGCTGGCCGCCGCCCTCCCAAAGGAAGGCTGGCCCGCAGCAGCCGCGCTGGTTTCATCCGCCAACAGATTAATGCTGGAGTTGGGCGCCTTCCGCGCTTTCCAGATAAACCAGGTGGTGGAAGAGCGCGGCAAGGCTAAAGCCCTTATCGAGACCATCCCCGACGGCGCGCTGCTGCTTGACGACAGAGGCGGGATAATCTACTCCAACAGAACGGCACTGCGCCTGCTGGGCATACCCGGCCTTTCCGAAGAAGTATCGATACCCGCCTCCGTGACCGTAACGGCCCTTGCGGAAGAGATCTCCAGGATGCTGGCCTCCGAAGAGCCATATCTCAAAGCCTGCGTGGAACTGCCGCGGCCCGAAGGGATCTCCGGGCCGGCCCGCACTTATTTGCTTATCGCGGCGCAGTTCCTGCTGCCAACCCTCAAACGCCCCGGCCGCGTTCTCATACTGCGCGATGTGACGCAAGAGATGGAGTTGGAAAAGACCAAGGAATCTTTCTTCCAGATGATAACCCATGATATGCGCGCCCCGCTCTCGAGCATCATGGGCTACACCCAGATCCTGGCCAAGTCGGTGCCGAAGACGCCGCTAAGCGATCAGCACATAGCGACCATCATCCGCGCGGCAGGGCGCCTTAACGGCATGATAACGGACATACTCAATACCACAAAAATGGAGCGCGGCAGCATGTCCCTTTCTCCCGAACGCCTCGAGAGCGCCGCGCTGGCGTCGCGTATGCGCGACGCCCACGCTCCGGACGCGGAACGACGCAAGGTCTCCCTGGCCCCGGTTACCGGGGACGGCGCGGAATTCTACGGAGATAAGGTCCTGCTCGAGCGCGTTCTCTCCAACCTGATAGGCAACGCCATAAAATTCACCCCCCCAGGAGGCAGCGTAGAGCTCTCCTGCGGCCGCCTGGACGGAAATGTTCTTTTCATGGTTTCAGACACCGGCCCGGGAGTCCCGAAAGACAAACGGGAGGTGATCTTTGAAAAATACGCGCAGATGGAAGAGCACAGTTCCATGGGCTTCGGCCTGGGCCTGGCCATGTGTAAACTGGCGGTAGAACTGCATAAGGGCAGGATCTGGGTAGAGCCGGGGAAAGAAGCCGGCAGCTGTTTCAAACTCACACTGCCAGCGGGAGAAAAGCCCGCCTGAAACGCTATGTCAAAAATCCTAATAATAGACGACGAGCCGTCCATCAGGGAACTCTACAGATTTATATTTTCCGACGCCGGACACGAGGTGCTGCTGGCGGAGCACGGCCTGGCCGCGCTGGAACTGCTAAAGACGCAAACTCCTGATTTTATGCTGGTCGACGTGAGCATGCCCGAACTGCCCGGGGACGAATTTATAAAGCGCCTTGCCAAGCTGGGCCTGACCGACCCCCGTTTAGACCGGATCCCGTTCTGCGTCATGACCGGGGAGAACTTCATGGAATCCGCCCTGAACAGCGCCTTCGCCAACCGCCCCGGCTTTGTCTGCTATTTCCCCAAAATGACCGTACCGGAAGCCATACTGGCCAAAGCAGAGGAAGCGATAGCGTCCCGTGGCGGCTGACCCCCAAGGGATCAGCGCTGCCCGGTCCTCCCCCAAAAAATCCGTGTTTTAAGGCTCTTATTATTATAAAATACATAATAATGGCGGGATTCGCCCCGAAAGGCGTCCGGTCATAGGAAGATTTCATTTTAAAGTAAAGCAACCTGGAGATAAAATGGCTAAGAAAGCTTTGGCGGAAATAGGCGTGATAGGCGGCACCGGCCTCTACGCCATGAAAGAACTCAAGATCCTGAGGGAAATAAAGGTCAAAACCCCCTTCGGCGACCCCTCGGACAAACTCATTCTCGGCACCCTGGCCGGCATTAAAGTGGTTTTCCTGCCCCGCCACGGCCGCAAACACACCATCCTCCCGGGCGAGATCAACCAGCGCGCCAACATGTGGGCCCTCAAGTCCGTGGGCGTAAAGACCATCATCTCGGCCAGCGCCGTAGGCTCCCTGCGCCAGGAACTGCCCCCCACCCATTTCGTGTTCCCCGACCAGTTCGTGGACCAGACCAAGGGCCGCCCCTCCACCTTCTTCGGCAACGGCATAGTGGGCCACGTGCCCATGGCCGAACCCTTCTGCATGAAGCTCTCGGACATGATGTACAAAGAGGCCGTGAAACTCGGCATCAAGGCCCATAAGGGCGGCACCTACTGCTGCATGGAAGGCCCCGGCTTCTCCACCAAGGCGGAATCCCATTTCCACCGCAAGATGGGCTATTCCATCATCGGCATGACCATGGCCACCGAGGCCAAGCTCGCCCGCGAGGCCGGCTTCCACTACGCGCCGGTCTCCCTCGTCACCGACTACGACTGCTGGAAGGAAGGCGAGGAAGTGGACCAGCACCAGGTCTCCGAGACCATGACCCAGAACATCCACAATATCCGCCGCCTGCTGCTGAAGGTGATCCCGCTGGTGGCGAAGGCCGGCTGCCGCAACGGCTGCCCGTCTTTCATCAAGGGCTCGCTGCTGACCCATAAGGAAAACTTCCCAGCCAAGACTTACGCGAAACTCAAGCTGATACTGGAGGGTTGATGGCCAAGAAAAGAGCGCCGAAGAAGACTTCCGTTTCCGCCACCCGCAGGCGGCTGATAGAGGCCGCCAAGTCGGCCCAGAAAAGCGCCTACTGCCCCTATTCCCGCTATCCCGTCGGGGCGGCCGTCCTTACCGATTCGGGCCGCATCTACACCGGCTGCAACGTGGAGAACGCCTCTTTCGGCCTGGCCATCTGCGCCGAGCGGGTGGCCATCTTCAAGGCCGTCAGCCACGGCGAAAAGAAGGTGAAGGCCCTCTGCGTGGCCGCCAAGTCGGCCAAGCCCTGCGGCGCCTGCCGGCAGGTAATAACGGAGTTCGCCCCCAAGGACGCCGAAGTCATAATCGTGGACTGGCAGCCGCTGGAGAAGAAGGAAAAGATCACCAGGACCACCGCGGGCAAGCTGCTGCCTTACGCCTTCAACCCCTCGGAAGCGGGCCTTTAAAATTTACGGAGGTACTATGGACGTGAAAACCCTGACCAAGCTGACCAAATGGATGGAAACCACCGACCTGGAGGAGATCACCTGGCGCAGCGGCGCCGACAAGATCAGCCTCAAGCTCAACAATAACCCCGAGCACAACACCACTATCGCCTCCACCATGGAGCCGGTGCTGTCGCCTTCCATCGGGATCTTCCGCTTCGCCCGCCCCGGCAAGACCAACCACCTCAAGGAAGGCGCTTCCGTGAAGGCCGGCCAGGAACTCGGCGTGGTGGAAGTAGGCAAGGATTTCAAGAGCATAGCCGCCCCCTCCAACGGGCTGCTCAAGATCATCTCGATAGAGGAAGGCAAGCCCGTGGAATACGGCCAGCCCCTTTTCTTCATCGAGCCAAGGTAAAGCATGACGGGCAAGCAGGCGGTCATCAAGTGTCCTAAGTGCGGCTACCAGCCGAACATCATAAGCGACACCTGCCTCAAATGCGGCACTCGCCTTGAGAAGGCGTGCGGCGAGTGCGGCTTCGCCAATTCCGTGGAAAAGAACTACTGCGACGGCTGCGGCGCCCTGCTGTCGCTCACCCCGCCGCCTAAGGACGCCGCCGCCGCGACACCTCCCCCGCCCCCGACGGAAGCCCCCAAAAGCCGCGCCCCGCAGCTGGAGATGGAGTCCATCCAGGACACCGTGAGCAGCCGGGACAATTCTTTCAGGACCCGCAAGGACGCCCCGCCGGAGCAGCCGGCCCGCCCGGCCGAAGCGCCCCGCCCGGCGGCCGCGCCGCCGCCGGCCCAGAAGCAGAATTCCGGCAGGACCCCCGGCCGTCTTTCCGGTTCTTCCCCGTTCATGGCCGATTCCGCCCGCCTGCGCAAGGAACCGACCATACAGGCCACTCCCAGGCAGACTTTCTTCCGCCGCCTGTCGGGGCCGGTGCTAACCATTTTCCTGACGCTGGTGCTGCTGGGCATCATCTACATGATCGTGGCCCCGTCCATCCCGCGCCTGCGCCTGATCATGACGGCCAAGTCTTACCTGACCGCCATCTCCGAGGCCAAGTTCGAAAAAGCCTACGAACTGCTCTCTTCCAACTCCAAGGCCAACATCACGCAGGAAGACTACGTCAAGAACAGCATGGATTACTATTCCAAGGCCCCGGCCTGGCAGTTCCGCGACGTGCAGGTGTTCACCATGGACAAGAACGCCGCCATGGTGCGCTACGAGCTCAAGGAAGGCAGCGCGGAGTGGAAGCACGACTACATCTCGTTCGTGCGCGAACACAACCGCTGGACTCGGCCCTACATCTGGATCCTCTTCCAGCCCATCGACGACGCCATCAAGAAGCAGGATTTCCCGCAGGCCCTGTTCCTGGCGCAGAAGCTTTACCTGACCGACCCGGTGGACCCGCGCTCCTCCGGCTTCCTCTGCTCCACCGAGTTCTTCATGGGCATCTACGACAAAGCCGTGGAGTCCTGCCGCCGCACCATAGACGGCGCCGAAACCTACCCGGTGGGCTACTCGAGCGAGGAACTGTACTGGTTCAACCTCTGCTACGCCGACAGCCTGCGCTACCTGCAGCGCGACCGGGTGGCTATACAGGAATACGAGAAACTCATGAAATGGCCCGGCCTCACGGCCAAGGAACAGTGCCCTCTCTACCTCAACCGGGCGGACTCGCTGGTGGCCCTGCAGGACTACAACCGCGCCCTGCAGGACGTCATGTCCGCGGAGGCCGTCTGCTTCGAGAACCCTTCCCTCAACGAGGCAAAAAAGCGCCTGGGCTACCTCAGCGGCACCGCCCGGGCGGAAGCCATAGCCTTCGCCCAGAAATCCCGCTTCCAGCAGGGCATGCCGCCCATAGCGGAAGCGCGCCGCCAGCAGCTGGAGGCCATGAAAGCCAAGTTGGGCCCGCAGAACGCCAAGTTCCTGCCAAAGGACCAGTGGATGGCCGCCCATATCAAGGGCCCCGAATACCGGGTGTTCCTGCGCCAGGAGATCCTGAACCCGCGCACCCGCCGGCAGGAAACGCAGGACGTCTTCATTTTCAACGTGAATCTCTGGAGCGGGAAAGCCAAGGTGGAGAAAGCTCCGCCCCCGCCCCCGCCGCCGGGCGCCCCCGGCAGGCCTGGTAACTGACGTTTTTCTGGAGGCTACATGTTTAAAAAAGTTCTGATCGCCAACCGCGGCGAGATCGCCGTGCGCGTCATAAGGACGCTGCGCGAACTGGGCGTGAATTCCGTGGCGGTATATTCCGAAGCCGACAGGTCCTCCCTGCACGTACGCCTGGCCGACGAAGCCGTCTGCATAGGCCCCGCCATGGCCAAGGACAGCTACCTCAGCATCCCCGCCATCATCTCGGCGGCCAAGGTCACCGGCGCCGACGCCATCCACCCCGGCTACGGTTTCCTCTCCGAGAACGCCGACTTCTCCGCCGCCTGCCGCGACAACGGCATCACTTTCATAGGCCCCTCCCCCAAGTCCATCCAGCAGCTCGGCCACAAGGCCGAGGCCCGCAAGATGGCGGTGAAGGCCGGCGTACCGGTGACGCCCGGCACCAAGGATTGCGTTTCCGTGAAAGAAGCGGCCGCCGCGGCGGCCAAGATCGGCTTCCCCATAATGATCAAGGCGGCCGCCGGCGGCGGCGGCAAGGGCATCCGCATAGTGCGCGAGGCCGCCCAGCTGGCCAACGAGATGAACATGGCCTCCAGCGAGGCCAAGGCCGCCTTCGGCAACGGCGAAGTCTATTTCGAAAAATATATCGAGCTGCCGCGCCACATAGAGGTGCAGTTCGCCCGCGACATGCACGGCAACGTGATAGCTTTCCCGGAGCGCGACTGCTCCATCCAGCGCCGCCACCAGAAACTGGTGGAGGAAACCCCCTCCCCCGCAGTGGATAAGAAGCTGCGCGCCAAGCTGGAAAAAGCCGCCGTGGACCTGGCCCGTGGACCTGGCCGAAGCGGCCAAGTACGTGGGCGTGGGCACCGTGGAATTCCTGCTCACCCAGACCGGCGAGTTCTATTTCATGGAAGTGAACACCCGCCTGCAGGTGGAGCACCCGGTGACCGAGTGCGTCACCGGCTTCGACCTGGTGCGCGAGCAGCTGCTGGCCGCCTCCGGTGAGAAGCTGACCTACACCGGCGGCCACACCGTGCCGCTGCTGGGCCATTCCATAGAGCACCGCATCAACGCCGAAGATTTCAGCCGAAACTTCGCGCCCTCCGTGGGCCGCGTGGAAGAGTGGCTGCTGCCCGGCGGCCCCGGGCTGCGCATAGACACGCATGTCTACGCCGGCTACAACCTGCCCATCTATTACGACAGCATGCTGGCCAAGCTCATAGTCTGGGCGCCCACCCGCGAAATGGCCGTGGAGCGCTCGCGCCGCGCGCTGGCCGAATTCAAGGTGAAAGGCGTGAAGACCACCATAGACGCTCACCAGTTGATAGTGGACAGCCCGGATTTCAAGGCCGGCAAGACCGACACCGGCTTCATGGAACGCCTGCTCGCCCCGGCCGAGCCCGTCAAGGCATGACGGGGTCAGGTCTTTACTTTTGACCTCATGCGAACCAATGGCAAGATAGTTTCGTTAAAAAAGGCCCTAGCCCTGCGCGCCGCCCTTAAAAAAAGCGGGAAAAAGGCCGTTTTCACCAACGGCTGCTTCGACCTGCTGCACGCCGGCCATGTTTACTCCCTGGAAAAGGCCCGCTCATTGGGGGATTTCCTCTTCCTGGGCCTAAATTCCAACGCTTCAGTACGCCGCCTCAAAGGCCCCTCCCGCCCCATCAACAAGGCGGGGGACCGCGCGCTGGTGCTGGCGGCCCTGCAGGCCGTGGACGCCGTGGTGGTTTTCGGAGAAGACACCCCTCTCAAGCTGATAAAGGCCCTGAAGCCGGACATTCTGGTGAAAGGGTCCGATTACAGGAATTCCACCGTGGTCGGGGCCGAATTCGCCGGCCGGGTGGCCCTGATCCCCCTGCTGAAAGGCCGCTCCACCACCGCCCTCGCCCGCAAGTTGGGCGGGAGGGGACGCTGATTCCTAATTCCTAATTCATGGGATCAGCAACTGCCAGCGAGGCTTGAAATCACCCCGCATTGCATAATAGTTCAGCCTAACGTTTCGAATTAGGAATTAGGAATCAGCGTCCCCTAATAAATGATAAAATATCAGGATAATATGACCGACATTTTCCACAAGTGCCGCAACTTTCACATTGTTAAGCAGCTCATAGCCTCCGGGATCTACCCCTATTTCAAGGAACTCGAAAGCGAACAGGCCCCCGAGATCACCATAAAGGGCAAGAAGTTCATCATGTTCGGGTCCAACAACTACCTGGGCCTGGCCAACGATCCCCGCATGAAGAAGGCCGCCATAGACGCGGTGAACAAATTCGGCACCGGCGTGGCGGGCTCCCGCTTTCTCAACGGCAACACCGTGCTGCACACCGAGCTGGAGACCAAGCTGGCCAAGTTCAAGGGCCGCGAGGCCGCCCTTATTTACGCCACCGGCTACCAGATGAACCTGGGCGTGGTCAGCGCGCTGGTGGGCAAGGGCGATTTCGCCATAGTGGACAAGCTCAACCACGCCAGCATCCTCGACGGCTGCCGCCTCTCCCACGGCGAACTGCGCCGCTTCAAGCACAATAATCCCGAAGACCTCGAGCGCGTGCTCAAGGAAATAGGCCCCAACCACGGCAAGCTGGTCATAGTGGACGGCGTCTTCTCCATGGAAGGCGACATCGCCCCCATCCCCGAAATTTCGAAGGTCTGCCGCAAGCACGGCGCCCGCCTGATGGTGGACGACGCGCACGCCACCGGCGAAATAGGCCCCAACCACGGCAAGCTGGTCATAGTGGACGGCGTCTTCTCCATGGAAGGCGACATCGCCCCCATCCCCGAAATTTCGAAGGTCTGCCACAAGCACGGCGCCCGCCTGATGGTGGACGACGCGCACGCCACCGGCGTCCTGGGCAAGCACGGCCACGGCACCATGGAACATTTCGGCCTGACCAGCAAGGACGTGGACCTGGTGGTGGGCACCTGCTCCAAATCCTTCGCCTCGGTGGGCGGCTTCGTGGTGGGCGACGCGGACATCCTCCACTACATCCAGCACATTTCCCGCTCCATGATCTTCTCGGCCTCGCTGCCGCCGGCCTCCGTGGCCTCCATCTCCAAGGCCCTGGACCTCAACACCGGCGAGACGCAGACCCCCATCATCCCGGTCATCATAGGCGACAACGAAAAGACTTTCATGCTCTGGCGCATGCTCTACGACCACGGCCTGTTCACCAACCCGGTAGTGAGCCCCGCGGTGCCGCCCAAGCGCGCCATGCTGCGCGTGGTGGCCACCGCCACCCACACCAGGGAGCAGCTGGACCGCGCCCTGAACATCTTTGAGACCTGCATCAAGAAAGTCCTGAAGAAGAAAACCTCGGCCCTGGTAAAGTAGCCGGGCGCCGCCATCTGATCTTATGCCTCTGGAAATTCGGACCACCGCCGAAAAGGACCTCGGCGCGTTCATAGACCTGCCTTACGCCCTGTTCAAGGGTCACCCGCATTGGGTAGGCGACCTGAAGAAGGACGTGCGCCACCTCCTGGAGACCGGGCACCCGTTCTGGCGCCACGCCGACCGCCGGCTTTTCATGGCTTTCAGGGACGGCCGTCCCATAGGCCGGATAGCGGCCATCAGCAACCACGCGCACAATAATTTTCACGCCGACAAGGCCGGCTTCTTCGGCTTTTTCGACTGCGCCGACGACAAGGAAGCCGCCGCCGGCCTGTTCTCGGCGGCCTGCGCCTGGCTCAAGACCAAGGGCATGGATTGCGCCATAGGCCCGGTGAACCCTTCCACCAACGAGACCTGCGGCATGCTGCTGGAGGGCTTCGACGGCCCCCCGATGGTGATGATGCCCTACAACCCTCCCTACTACCTGGAACTGGCGGCCGCCGCCGGCTTCGCCAAAGCCAAGGACCTGTACGCCTACCGCTACCCCACCGCGGCCGGTTTCCCGGAGCGGTTCGAGAAGATAGTCTCACGCATGAACCGCGACGGCAAGGTAACGGTGCATTTGGCGGAAGTAAAAGCCCTGGACGCCGCCATCGCCGAAGTGAAGGACATCTACAATTCCGCCTGGGAAAAGAACTGGGGCTTCGTGCCCATGACCGCCGAGGAAATGGACGACCTGGCGGCGGCCCTCAAGCCCCTGCTCAAACCCGAGTACCTCTATTTCGCCCGCTACGAAGGCAAGGCGGCGGGCTTCGCCCTGATGCTGCCGGACTTCAACATAGCCCTTAAAACGGCCGGCGGCGCCCTCACCCCCTTCACCATCCTGCCTTTCCTGCACAAAGTGGCTTTCCGGCTGAACCGCGGCCGCCTGCTCACCCTGGGCATCAAGAAGGAATTCCGCGGCAAAGGCCTGGAGCTGCTGCTCATAAAGCAGGCCATCCTGTCCGCCAAGAAGATGGGGTGGGAGTACGGCGAAATGTCCTGGACGCTTGAAGACAACGCCCTCATCAACAAGACCATCGAGACCCTGGGCGGCGAGGTCTACCGCAAATACCGCCTTTTCGAGAAGAAGCTGTAACTCTTCCGCAATCTTTATTTAACCGGCCGGGTATATAATATCCTTATGCGGTTCTCAGACCTGAAAAAGAGCAAGAACGAACCGCCTGCCGCGGAACCTAAAAAACAGGTACGGCAGGCAGAGCCCGTTCCCCCTCCCGCCGACCCCGCGCCGGCGCAGACCCCCGTCGCGCCCGCCCCGCAACAGGCGCCCGAAGAGACCCCCTCGGAACGGGCCGAGGCGGTCAAAAAGCACGCCGGCGCCTATACGCCCAGCGCGCGGCAGGAACAGCGCGCGCAGCAGTATGAGGCCCCCAAGCCGTTCCGGGAACTGGACACCCAGGCCAAAGAAGTTTACGCGAAGGTACTGGAGCAGGCCGGTGAACTGCTCTCCGCCATAGGCCAGCCCTACACTGAAAAATACGAAGCCGTCACGCGCGTGGTCGGCCTGGCCGTGGACACGCTCAGGACCAACAACGTACTGCTCAACTACGTCCACTACGCCTCCGCCGAGGATTACCTCAAGGCGCACACCGCGAACACCACCCTGATAGCCCTGGCCATGGGCCTGGCCCTGGACCTGGACCACCAGGAACTGAAGCTGCTCGGTTTCTGCGCCATGGCGCACGACATCGGCATGCCGGAATACGCCGACCTTTACACCCGGGAAACCCGGCTTACCGAGGAAGAATTTTCAGCCATCACCCTGCACACCGAATCCGGCGTGGCCAAGCTGGACCGGATAGTGGACCTGGATTATAAGATCAAGGACCGGGTAAAGCGCATAATTTTCCAGACGCACGAGCGCATAGACGGCTCCGGCTACCCGGACCGGCTTTCCAGCGAGTCCATAGACCCGCTGGCCCAGTTGATAGGCGTGGCCGACGTCTACGAGGCCATGACGCACCCCCGCGCCTGGCGCGAGCCGCTGGACCCGCCGGACGTCATCAAGGAACTGATCGAAAAAGAAGGGCGCGGCTTCACGGCCAAGACCGTGAAAGCCCTCATCTCCGCCGTCTCCATCTACCCTCCCGGCTCCATAGTGCTGCTGTCCTCCGGGGAGATAGGCCAGGTGCTCAAGGTGAACCGCGGCTCCCTCACCCGGCCCCTGGTGCAGACCGTGCTGGACGCGGATTTCGCGCAGACCGACCCCCGGCTCATAGACCTGCGGGAACACCCGCTGACCTCCATAGAGCGGCCGGTCCCCATGAGCGAGCTGCGGGAGCGCAACAAGAAGTTCTCCGTAAAGATAGAACTCGCCCGCTGGTGGACGGACTGGTAATGCCCCCCAAAAAGCTGCTTTTCATAGAGGACGAAGCCTACGTGGTGGACAGGGTGGACGCCATCCTGGCCCAATTCCCCCATTTCGAGGTCACCCGGGCCTGCGACGCCGAGAAAGCGCGCGCCCTCCTGGAGGAGACCGCCTACGACCTGGTGCTCACGGACATCTACCTGCGCGGCGCCAGCGGCCTGGAACTTTCCTTTAAAGCGCGCGAAAAGAACCCCGACGTCTGCGTGATCATCATCACCGGGCTGGACGGCGCGGACCTGGCCGCCAAGGCGGTGCGGGAAGGGGCGTTCGATTTCGTGATAAAGCCGCCCGGGCTGGAGCGGCTTTCGAGCATCCTTAAGATGGTTACGCTGGTGAAGGGTTTAGCGCCTAAGGATTGACCAGACCAGTTTGAGCGGGCGCAGGGCGTACAACAGCAGGCTGGCGGCGCCGTAGCGGCGCAGCATGAAGCGCTTCTCTGGCACGGCGTAGCGCACCAGCAGCGACGGACGCTGCAGCGCCGGCAGCAGGTATTCGAGCGTTGTGGAATGTTTCTGGGCGGCCTTTTCGAAAAGGGCCGCTTTTATTTTTTCCGGGCCTCGCGGTTCCAGTTCGGCCAGGTACTGCGCCGGCACGGAACCGGTGCCGGCCGCGAGCCGCTTCACCGCGGGCCAGATCACCGCGCGCACCCCGTAGACGGCCGCCTTGCGGGCCACCGTGCCCCAGAATTTTTCCCCGTTCCCCGGAGCGGCGGCGGCTAGCCTGGCGCAATCCTCCAGCGCGCGCGGCGTCAGCTCGCCGTGGTGCAGCAGCGGGTGGGCGGCGGCGTGAATGAAGAGGTCCGGCAGCCCGAGCGACAGGCCCGACGGCCCCGGCTCCAGGCCCCAGCTGAAAAGTTCCTCGGTGTTCTTTATGTGCCAGAGGCCGGTGTGCACGTCCAGGATGGCCGGGGGCGCGTCTTCGCCGCCGGGGCGCACCCAGGCGTCGGCGCTATCGGGCATGGGCGAGTAGCCGAGCCCGGCCAGGACCTTTTCAAAAAGTTCCAGGTCGCGGGGGCGCAGCAGCACGTCGGCGTCGGTCATGCCGCGTTCCCCGGGCTGAAAAAGGCCCAGCTCCAGCAGGGCGGCGCCCTTCAGGGGCACCAGCTCCACGCCGGCGGCGAGCGCGGCCGCGCGCGCCTCTTCCAGCGCGCCCAGCAGCAGTATTTCCCTAGCGGCCACGGCCTTTTCCATAAGCGCTCAGTCCCTGAGGCCTTTGAATTCCCCGGTGGGGTGCACTCTTTTAAGCGAATCGAAAGCGATGCCGTAGCGGGTAATGTTCTTGTCCCGCCGGATCCAGACCACGCGGGCCCGGGCGTCCAGTATGCCGCGGTCCAGGAAGCGCAGGCGGGCGCGGAACCGCTCCGGCATCACCACCGGGTCCCCCACGGAAAAAGAGGCCCCGACTTCGGAAAAATCTATAAGCCGCCCGGTAACAGCGAGGTTGCCTTCGATGTCGAAGATCTCGATGACCGAATTATGGCTGTTGCGCGGAGCCCGCCGTTTATCCCTGCCGTTCATGTGCCCTCCTGCTTTCATTCTAGGATATGCCGCCCCCGTAGTCAAAGGCCGCCTGTTTTTTAAGTATAATTTAGCCCGTGACCGACACCATCGCCATAGAGCTCGAGACCCTTGAACGCATGCTGGACATTTACTGTTCCCGCGTCCACGCCCGCCCCGGCCGCTGCGGCGACTGCGACGAACTGCTGCTCTACGCGGCCGGCCGCCTGGCAAAATGCCCGCACCATCCCAAACCGGCCTGCAAGAAGTGCCCCACGCATTGTTTCTCGCCGGAGATGCGCGAAAAGATCCGCGTCGTAATGCGGCACGCCGGCCCGCGCATGCCGCTGCGGCACCCCCTTCTCACGCTGCGCTACTACATCCGCTAGGCCGCGGCCCTGCGGCCCGACGTTTTTTTGTATATAATCTAGACTTAAGAGCACACAGGGGTTTCAGGGAGCCTAGCTTATGAAAGTATTGCTGGTAGACGACAATATCCTCACCCGGAGCATGATAAAGGACCTGCTGACCGAAATGGGCCACCAGGTGGTGGGCGAGGCCGGCGACGGCGACGAGGCCGTGAAGCTTTTCACGGAGCTCAAACCCGACCTGGTGCTGCTGGACCTGGTCATGCCCGGCAAGACCGGCCTGGAAGCCCTCCCGGAACTGCGCGCGCTGGACCCGAACGCCAAGATAGTCATGGTGACCGCCGTGCAGCAGGAAGTGATCAGCCAGGAACTGATGGACAAGGGCGCCACCGGCATCCTGCACAAACCTTTCATGTACGACGAGCTGGACGCGCTGCTCAAGAAACTGGCCTGAACCGATGACCAACCCCGGCCTGGTCCTGGAAAGCCTTACGGCGCTGAGCGTGGCCAAATGCGTGCTGCGGCTGTCGCGCGTTTCAGCCGGCACCTGGCAGGTGCTGGGCGCCAAGGTCTCCTACGGGTCCATAAAGGACGCCCTCCGCCAGCACGATTTCAAGAACCCGGCCTCGGTGGTCTATTTCACCATCCCGGGCGCCGCGCCGCTGACCATGGCCATGCTCTTCGACCGGTCCGACATGGAATGCGTTTCCAAATGTTTCACGGGCCATTCCTTCCCCCGCTCCGCGGCCACGCGCCCCGCGGAGGAGATCATGCTCACCGAGCTGGGCAATATAGTCCTTAACGCCCTGCTGAGCACCCTGCTCAACGCCCTCAAAAAGAGCTACATGCCGGTGGTCCCCCACTTCATTGAGGGCGGCCCGGAAAAGATAGAGGCCGAATTCCGCCGCATTCCTAAACTCAAGCAGGATTTTCGCTCCATCACGGTCACCCTGGAGATGCGCAGCGACAAGATCTCCGCCCGCAGCGAGATCTTCGTTTTCCTGCCGGAAGAGCTCGCCCTGGAACTAGAGAACCTGCGCCCCGAGGCCGGTTCGCACGACGGGCTCTGACAAGGGCTGCCCCGCCCTCCGCGCCGCCCCACGGGCGGCGTTTTTTTATATCATCTCTTTATGACCAAACTTTATTATCCCGAGGACAAACTCCCGCTCTCCCGGCTGGTCCCCATGGGCCTGCAGCACGTGGTCGCCATGTTCGGCGCCACGGTCCTGGCGCCCATCCTGATGGGTTTCAACCCGCAGACGGCCATCTTCTTTTCCGGCATCGGCACGCTCCTCTTCATCGCCATAACGCGCGCCAAGGTGCCCAGCTACCTGGGCTCCTCTTTCGCCTTCATAGGCCCCGTGCTCGCCGTGACCGGCGGCTCGGCGGCGAATATCCCCTTCGCGCTGTGCGGCATAGCCGCCGCCGCTGTCCTGTACGCCCTGGCGGCCGCGGTGACCATGCGCCGCGGTTCCGGCTGGATAGACCGGCTGATGCCGCCGGTGGTCACCGGCACCGTGGTGGCCATCATAGGCCTCAACCTCTCTTCGTCGGCGGTGGCCAATTTCCTGAACCCCGATTTCCGCCTGGTCAGCGGCGCCGACGGGGTGCGCCTGCTGGTGGCGGGCGTCACCTTCCTGGTGGCGGCGGGCGTTTCGCTCTACCTCAAGGGCTTCATGCGCCTGCTGCCCATCCTCACCGGGGTGGTCACCGGCTATATCCTCTCGCTCTCGCTGGGCGTCATAGGCCCGGAGCAGCTGGAGGCCATAAGGACAGCGCCCTGGCTGGGCCTGCCGCCCTTCATAGCCCCGGCCTTCAGCCTGTCGGCGATACTGGTCATCGCCCCGGTCTTCGTGGTGCTGGTGGCGGAGAACAAAGGCCATATAGAGGCCATAGGCGGCTACATGAAGCGCGACCTGAACCCGCACCTGGGCCGCGCCTACCTCGGTGACGCCGTGGCTTCGTTCGTCTCGGCCATGGGCGGAGGCACGCCGCAGACCACCTACGCCGAGAACATGGGCGTCATGGCCATCACGCGGGTCTTCAGCGTTTACAACTTCATAGCGGCGGCCTGCATAGCGCTGGTGCTCGGCCTCTGTCCCAAGTTCGGCGCGGTCATACAGAGCATACCGGCCCCGGTGCTGGGCGGCGTCACCGTGATCCTTTACGGCCTGATAGCCATGATGGGCGTAAAGATCTGGCTCGACGCCAAAGTGGACTTCTGCTCGCACAGGAACCTCATCATCGCCGGCTCCTCCATCATAGTAGCCACGGGCCTGGGCATAAAAGGCTTCACCGCCGGCTCCGTGAACATAGCGGGTATCGCCTTCGGCACGGTGCTCGCCGTGGCCCTGAACCTGCTGCTCTCTTTCGGCGGGGAAGACCCCGCGGCCGCCGGCCAGGACCGCGCGGAATGCGCTTAAAGGAAACCATGCTCGACAAACTGCTCGCCCTGTACCGCCCCGCCGCCCGGATAGCCCGCCTGCCCAAAGAGGCGCAGGACGCCAGCTACAAGGCCCTGCGCTGGCAGATGATGCTCTCCATCTTCTTCGGCTACGCCGGGTTCTACCTGGTGCGCAAGAACTTCTCGCTAGCCAAGCCCTACCTCATAAACCACTACGGCTTCTCCAAGGGCGACGTGGGCCTGATAGCCACCGGCCTCGCCGTGGCCTACGGCCTCTCCAAGTTCGTGATGGGCAACGTGTCGGACCGCTCCAACCCGCGCTATTTCATGGCCACCGGCCTGATCCTTTCCGGCGCCATCAACCTGCTGTTCCCCTCCCTGGTCGGTTCGCTTTGGGCCATGCTCGCGCTGTGGTTCGCCAACGGCTGGGCCCAGGGCATGGGCTGGGCGCCCTGCGCGCGCACCCTGACGCACTGGTTCTCCGATGACGAACGCGGCACCAAGTTCGCCGTGTGGAACCTGGCGCACAACATAGGCGGCGGCATAGTGGGGCCCATCATAAACGGCGCCCTCGCGCTGGCCGCGGTGCTGGGGCTGGCCGCCCTTACCGGCGACGGCACGCTCCCCTTCTTCCTCATCTTCTACGTGCCGGCCGTCATGGCCATAGCCATGGGCGTGCTGATCATCATCTTCCTGCGGGACACCCCGCAGAGCTGCGGCCTGCCGCCCATAGAGGAATACGCCAACGACTACCCGGACACCGGCGTGGCGGACCCCGAGCGCGAGATGACCGCCAAAGAGATCCTGGTGGAACACGTGCTCAATAATAAGCCGCTGTGGATCATAGCTTTCGCCAATATCTTCGTCTACGTGATCCGCTACGGCGTGCTGGACTGGGCGCCCACCTACCTCACGGCGGTAAAAGGCTGCCCGCAGGACACGGCGCGCTGGCAGTTCTTCGTCTATGAATGGGCCGGCATCCCCGGCACGCTGCTGGCCGGCTGGGCCTCGGACAAGTTCTTCCACGGCCGCCGCGGCCCGGTGTCGGTCATCTACATGCTCTTCGTCACCCTGGCCGTTTACGTTTACTGGCAGAACCCGGCGGGCCGGTTCTGGGTGGATTCGCTGTCGCTGTTCGTGATAGGGTTCCTGATCTACGGCCCGGTAATGCTCATAGGCGTGAGCGCGGTGGACATGGTGCCCAAGAAGGCGGCCGGCACGGCCGCGGGCTTCACCGGCTTTTTCGGCTACATGTTCGGGGCCGTGATAGCGGAAGTGGGCATAGGCCGGGTGGTGGACCGGTGGGGCTGGGACGGCGGCTTCAAGCTGTTGCTCACCGCCTGCGTGCTGGCCATAGCGCTGCTGGCGCTGACCTGGAAGAAGCACCACGAGAAGGATTAGGGAGGAAGACCATGCTGAAATTTTTACTGACGGCGGCCCTGCTGGCCGCGGGCGGCGCGGCGCAGGCGCAGCAGGCGACGGTGACGTTCAAAACCTCCGACGGCTGCCGCCTGGAGGCTTTCTACCTGGCCCCCTCCAGCTCGCCTTTTGTTTTCATAAACACCCACGGCCTGGGCTCCTCTAAGAACGAATGGGGCCTTTTCCAGGAAGAGCTCAAGAAGCTGGGTTTCGGTTATCTTTCCCTGGACCTGAGGGGCCACAACGCCAGCCAGAGCTGCGGCGGGAAAAAAACCGACTATAAAAAGTTCTCGAAGGAAGACTGGAACAAGGCTTCGCTGGATATAGAAGCGGCGGCCGGGTGGCTCAACAAGAAGGGCACCTCGCCCGCCTCCATGGTCTTCTGCGGCGCCAGCATAGGCGCCAACCTGTCGCTGAAGGCCGCGGTGGAAGGCCAGCTGAAACCCGCCGCGCTCATTCTGCTCTCTCCGGGACTGGAGTACGCCGGGGTGGGCGCCGAGGAGTATTTCTCCTCGCCGTGGAATTTCAAAATTCTCGTGTCGGCGGCGGGCAACGACCCTTACGCCTGGCAGAGCTCGATGAAGCTGGTAAAGTCCTCCGGCGGCAAGGCGCGGCCGGCAGATTTCGTGAACGGGGGCAGCGGGCACGGCGTGAACATGCTTAAGAACCCGCGCGTGACCTCAGGCATCCTGCGCTGGGCGTCCAAACTCTGATCTAGTTCCTGGCCCGCCCGGCCAGGTCCATTATGGCGGCGTTGGCGAGCGTCAGGCCGAAGAGGCCGGTGAGCGTGGGCAGGCTGCCCAGGGCCGCGCGGCGGCGGCCCTGCTCGAAATATTCGGTTTCGGGATCCACCTGCCGCTTCTTCTTCAATTCCCCCACCGGTTCCACAGAATAAACGCAGGTAAAGTCCAAATGCGTGTTGCTCTTGCGCAGCAGGTTGCGCACTTTGGCCGCCAGCGGGCAGCCGCGCACGTCTTTTATAGGGCCCACCCGCACCGCGGCGGGGTCAGTGCGCAGGGCGGCGCCCATAGAAGCTATCAGCGGCAGGCCCAGGCGCACGGTGGCGGCGATCAAGCCGGCCTTGGGCCCGAGCGAATCTATAGCGTCTATCACCAGGTCCGGCTTGCCGTCGAGGATGGCGGCGAAAGTGTCCTCGTTGGCGAAAACGTTCATTTTCTCCACCCGGCAATGCGGGTTTATGTCGGCCACCCGCTCCGCGGCCAGGTCCGCTTTGTGCCGGCCTATGGTGGAGCCCAGCGCGTAGAGCTGGCGGTTGATGTTGCTGGCCCGCACCACGTCGAAGTCCACCAGCCGCAGGCGGCCCACGCCCGAACGGGCCAGCCCTTCCACGGCGTAGCTGCCCACGGCGCCCAGGCCCACCACGGTCACGAAAGAGCTCTTCAGCCGGTCGAGTTTCTCTTCGCCCAGCATCAGGCGGATGCGCGCAAGTCGGTCTTCCATAGAGGAACTATTATAGGTTTTTTATGAAGGCGAGGCCGTTGGCCAGCGAAAGTTCGGCGAGCTCGTCCTGCGGCACGCCCAGCACCTCGGCCGCGTCGGCCACGGTGTTCCCCACCGCGGCGGGGCCGGCCCCGTTCTCGGGCGCTTCGGTCTCGAAGAGCAGGCGGCCGCGCGGCACCGCCGCCTCGGGCGCTTCGGTCTCGAAGAGCAGGCGGCCGCGCGGCACCGCCGCCAGCGCGGCGCGCAATTTCTCCCGCGTCGGGTCCAGCAGCCCGCCGCCGAAAGAGAAGTAAGCGCCCAGTTCGGAAAGTTCTTTTACCAGCTCCGGTGAACCGCTGTAGCCGTGAAGCATGAAGACAGGAACACGCGACGCCCGGAGGATCTCCAACAGGCGGCCCCAGCTCTTCACACAGTGAATGACGGCCGGCCGCCCCAGCTTGCGGGCCAGCTCCAGCTGCGCCGCGAAATTCTCTTCGTGGCCGGGCAGGCCCCTGAGCCCGTCCAGGCCTATCTCCCCCACACAGGAGGGTTCGCGCGTGAGGAACTCTTCCAGCCGGTCCAGCCAGCCTTCTTCGGCGGGGTACCAGGGGTGCAGGCCGAAACAGGGCGTGGCCGTGCCGGCATAGCGCAGGGAAAGCTCCAGCACCAGCCCCCAGTCCGCCGGCGAAGTGCCGCAGACCAGCATGCCCGCCACCCCGGCGGCGGCGGCCAAGCGCATGGCCGCGGCCTCCTCGTCGTAAGAGGGGAAACTCTGCAGATGGTTGTGGGCGTCGAACAGTTTCATAACGGGAGCGGCCCGTATTATGATACCAATTCCGCGCGGGCGGACTAAGCTTTAGGGGTCAGCGCTTTGCTCACGGCTTCCAGCAGCTGTTTGGGGTTGAAGGGTTTGGTAAAGAAGGCGGCCACCTGCGGAAAGCGCTGGAACATCCCCTCCGACGGCTCCAGGCCCGAGAGCACCACTATGGGCAGGTCGCGCGTGGCGGGGTCCTCGGTGATCTTCAGCGCCAGCGTGTAGCCGTCTATGCCCGGCAGCATCACGTCGAGCAGCAGCAGGTCGGGCTTGAAATCTTTCAGCTCTTTCTCCACGCAGCCGCCGTTGTCACAGACGCGCACTTCGTGCCCGGCGGCCCGCAGCGCGTCCTGGAGGATACGCAGTATCTCCAGGTCGTCATCCACGACAAGTATTTTCCCCCCCATGTAAGGAAATTTACCATATTTTGAGGGGACGCTGATGACTATATGACTATCTTCTTTCTTTCCGCCGAACTGTTCCCTTTCCGCAACCTCCGCCCGAAACCCAAATAATCACATAGTCATCAGCGTCCCCTCTCGGCC
>Ga0209212_1003467_pt1 | contig 20800 bp, 17 predicted proteins | sample RifGroC2_FD_183996 | JGI IMG/M metagenome (GOLD analysis project Ga0209212, IMG submission 183996) | Groundwater microbial communities from Rifle, Colorado, USA - Groundwater C2 (SPAdes) (version 2) | ecosystem: Environmental > Aquatic > Deep subsurface > Groundwater | place: Rifle, Colorado... | reverse complement strand
AGAGAGTAGCCAGCGCATTCATCATCCAACGTCGTCGTCCTACGGGCTGCCGGTCGGGGCAGGCCAACTCACCCAATGTGAGTCAGCCGCAGGCCCATCCACGGGCGACAACGGGATCGTTTTTACTAGTGTCACGCGATTTCACGCGCCACCGGCATGTCGGAAACCCGCTCCAGGCTTGGCTTCAGGCTCTTCTTCATATGCCCGTCTCTGTTTAGAGGGAGCGGTACCATTGAATGCTGTTTGTTTGCTTTCCCCAGCTAGGAAAGCCACGTCGAGGCTGTGGTGGGCACTGTGTGAATGGGATGGTAGGCGTGGAGAGATGGGTATTGACGCTGAAATGTGAACAAAAAAGGCGCATTTCGGGATTACGAAACGGCTTTCAAACAAAAGTTGCAGGGATGCATGCAACAACGGCGTGCCATTCAGGGGGAGAGGTTCAATTTTGAAATGCGGCGTCTCTGGCGTTATCGTGCCGGTGCTCAACTTTGAAATCGAGTTCTTCTCCACGCTCCTGAATCACTGGAAGTCTCCAGCAGGGCATCCGTGAGATCCTGATTCACCGGTTCACCTCCACAAACATCGTTGGCACGCCATGTCGGGAGGTTTCATGGCAAGCAGACGGTGTCCAATCTGCGGCAGACAGTTCGTGCCGCGTCCACAAGTCCAGCATCAACAAATCTGCTCATGGCCTGCGTGCCAGCGCGAGCGCAAACGGCGCTGGCAGCAGGCCAAACGTCAAACGGATCCCGCCTACAAGGCCGGACAGAAGGGGCATGCAAAATCATGGGCCGAACAGAACCCCGATTACTGGCGTGAATATCGCGCTTCCAATCCTGACTATGTCGAGCGCAATCGCGCCCAGCAAAAAATCCGCAATGCAAAGCGTCGCGACATGCCGATTGCAAAGATGGACGTGTCAAGACAGGAAAGCCTTGTGCCGTCTGGCATTTACCGGCTTACACCTGTTGACGCGTCAAGAATTGCAAAGATGGATGCGTGGATAGTAGAAATCAATTTGATTTCATGCGGTAGCGATCCGTCCGATAGCGACATGGGCTGATTGCAAAGAGTAGATGCTATAGACCATGGCGATTTCCGCTGCTAACGTCTCGCGCGAAATGCTCTCGACACGGCCACAGCGATGCCCCGCGCCATTCCTTTAATATATATGCGAAGTGCGATGACATCCGTGAAGCCGGGAGCCAGGAATTTAATTCAAAAGGACGGCTCCGCAACATGGATAACGACGAAACAAATGACGGCGCAGCATTACAGGCATCCATATTCCGTGCAGCCGAATATGTGCGGATGTCCACCGAGCACCAGCAATACTCCACCGAGAATCAGGCCGACAAAATTCGTGAATATGCCGCCCGGCGCGGTATCGAAATCGTCAAGACTTACGCCGATGCGGGGAAGAGCGGACTGAGTATCGAAGGACGTGCCTCCTTGCAGCAGTTAATCAAGGACGTGGAAACCGGCGCTGCCGATTTCCAGATCATCCTGGTCTACGATGTCAGCCGCTGGGGGCGATTTCAGGATGCCGACGAAAGCGCCTATTACGAGTATATCTGCCGCCGTGCTGGCATCCAGGTTACCTACTGCGCCGAGCAATTTGAAAATGACGGCTCGCCAGTTTCCACTATAGTCAAGGGTGTCAAACGGGCAATGGCCGGAGAATACAGCCGGGAACTTTCGGCGAAAGTTTTTGCTGGCCAGTGTCGGCTGATTGAGTTGGGCTACCGCCAGGGTGGCCCTGCGGGCTACGGATTGCGGCGCGTCCTCCTCGACCAGCATGGCTCGATCAAGAGCGAACTGACTCGCGGTGAGCACAAAAGCCTGCAAACGGATCGCGTCATTTTGATGCCCGGCCCCGAGGAGGAAGTTCGGATCGTCAACCTGATCTATCGCTGGTTTATTGACGAGGGGCTGGTTGAATCGGCTATTGCCATCCGGCTGAACGATATGAAGGTGCGTACCGACCTCGACCGGGAATGGACGCGCGCCACCGTCCACGAGTTGCTGACCAACGAGAAATATATCGGCAACAACATTTTCAACCGCACCTCCTTCAAGCTCAAGAAAGTCCGGGTGGAGAACACTCCGGACATGTGGATCAAGAAGGAAGGTGCTTTCGAGCCTATCGTTCCGCCCGAGGTGTTCTATACCGCTCAGGGCATCATTCGCGCTCGGACACATCGCTACACCGATGAGAATTTGATCGAACGCTTGCGCCAGCTCTATCAAAGCAAGGGAATTCTTTCCGGCCTGATCATCAATGAAGCCGAGGGGATGCCGTCGGCTGCCGTCTATTCCAACCGTTTTGGCAGTTTGATCCGAGCCTACCAGATGGTTGGCTTTACACCTGACCGCGACTACCGCTATCTGGAGGTCAATCACTTCTTGCGCCAGATGCACCCGGAAATTGTCGCCCAAACCGAGGCGCGAATTGCTGCCATCGGCGGCACGGTCATGCGCGATCCGGCCACTGACATCTTGCGCGTCAACGGGGAATTCAGCGTCTCTTTGGTGCTTGCCCGTTGCAACACTCATGACAGCGGTAGTCACCGCTGGAAAGTGCGATTCGACACCAGCCTGTGCCCCGACATCACAGTCGCCGTGCGCCTCGACCATACCAATCAAGCGGCGCTGGATTACTACCTGCTGCCCCGGCTCGATTTCTGGTTGCCACGCATCAGTCTGGCCGAACAGAACGCCATCGAATTCGAGAGCTACCGTTTTGATTCCCTCGATTACCTTTACAACATGGCAGCGCGCACACGACTACGGAGGGCAGCATGACAGCCAGGCACACGACCAGCGAAATACGCATGATTCCGGTAGATCAGATTGATGTCCTCAATCCGCGAGAACGAAATGCCAAAGTGTTCGGCGAGATCGTGGGCAACATCAAGGCGCTGGGATTGAAGAAGCCGATTTCGGTCACGCCGCGCGATACCGAGCATGGCAAGCGCTATCTGCTGGTTTGTGGCGAAGGGCGGTTGACGGCATTTCGCACCCTTGGCGAAACAGAAATTCCAGCGCTGGTAATTGATGTCAGCGACGAAGATGCGTTTCTCATGAGCCTCGCGGAAAACATTGCCCGGCGCCAGAGCCGCCCGCTGGAAATTCTGGCGGGCATCGGGCAACTCAAGGACAAGGGCTACACCCCCAAGAACATCGCCGCCAAGACCGGGCTGACCATGCAATACGTGCAGGGCATCCTCACTCTCCTTGAGCAAGGCGAGGAACGGCTGCTGGTTGCGGTTGGCAAAGGCCACATCCCGCTCAATGCCGCACTCACCATTGTCGGTGCGGGCGACGATGACAAAGCCTTGCAGTCCGGACTGCAGGACGCCTATGAATCCGGCAAGCTGCGCGGCAAGCAGTTGATGGAAGTGCGGCGCATCATCGAGAAACGACAGACCTTGGGGCGAACCGTCTCGAAGGCGGCTCCGCGCAAGCAGGCAGACACATCAACTTCTGGCTTGGTGCGTACCTATCAGCGCGAAGTCGAGCGGCAAAAACTGATGGTCAAGAAAGCTGAATTTGTCCAGCAACGCCTGCTATTCGTCATCGGCGCGCTGCGCCAATTACTGGCGGACGAAAATTTCGTGAATCTTCTGCGTGCGGAAGGACTCGACACGCTGCCGAAATATCTCTCCGAGCGGGTCTGGAGCAGCGGGAGCCTGTCATGAGCAAGGTGGCGCTGGGATTTATTCCAGAAACCCTGACTGTTGCTCTGGACAATCTGCTGCCCTCGCGAAAAACACCAGAAGGCTTGGCGACATCCAGAAAATATCGGCAGATACTCGCTTCCATTACTGAGATCGGTTTGATCGAGCCTCTCTCGGTCGCACCCGTAAGCGATGATTCCCGCCAACATCTGCTGCTCGACGGCCATATCCGCCTGATTGCTCTACGCGAGCTGGGCTATACCGATGCGCCCTGCCTGATAGCCAAAGACGACGAGAGCTATACATACAACACCCGCATCAACCGGATATCGACGATCCAGGAGCATTACATGATACGTCGCGCCATAGATCGCGGCGTATCGCCCAGCCGATTGGCGGTGGCGCTGGGCGTTGATGTCAGCTTGATCCACAAGAAGGCCACGCTGCTGGATGGCGTTTGCGAGGAAGCCACGGAATTACTCAAGGATCGTGAATTCACCACAAACGTATCGCGGGTGTTGCGGCAGATGAAACCCATTCGGCAGGTCGAATGTGTGGAACTCATGATTTCTGCGAACAACCTGACTACGAGCTATGCCGATGCGCTGCTTGCGGCCACACCGGCGGACATGCTGATAGATGGCAAGAAACTGAAAAAGCGAGCTGGCGTCACCCAGGAGCAGATGTCACGCATGGAACGCGAAATGGCCAACGTGCAGGGGCAATACAAACTGGTGGAACAGACTTACGGGCAGGATGTGCTCAATATGGTGCTGGCGCGGGGTTACCTGGCCAAGCTGCTGGAAAACAAATCTGTAGCCCGGTTCATCAAGCAGCGACGACCGGAGGTACTGGAGCAGTTCGAAGTCATCGTCGAGACGGCATCGCTGGAACCGTAAACTCACTGAAATTTCTGTGCCAGATATTCGGTTTCCACACCACCAAAAATCCCGTATTAGCGAGTAAATTGCCGAAATCTGCTAGCATTCCCATTTGGTAGCTATGTTTCTTCGGCATGGCTGACCGATAACAAAAAATTCAGGGAAGTCTGATGGCAAAAGCAGCATCTAAAAGCAACGACTCCTCCGCCAACATCGGTTTCGAAGCCAAGCTCTGGCTCGCCGCCGACAAGCTGCGCAACAATATGGATGCGGCGGAATACAAGCACGTTGTTCTCGGCCTCATCTTCATCAAATACATCTCCGATGCCTTCGAAGAAATGCGCGCCAAGCTCATTGCGGGCAAAGGCGACTATGCAGGCTCCGACCCTGAGGACGCTGACGAATATCGCGCTGAAAATGTTTTCTGGGTGCCGAAGGAAGCGCGTTGGTCACACCTCATGGCGTCGGCCAAGCTGCCCATCATCGGCAAGGTGGTGGATGATGCGATGGTCGCGCTCGAACGGGACAACCCGCGCCTCAAGGGTGTGCTGCCGAAAGACTACGCCCGTCCCGCGCTCGACAAGCACCGCCTCGGCGAACTGATTGATCTTATCAGCACCATCACGCTAATCGCCACCGCTACGGAAGGCGAGGATGCAAAATCGCACCGCTCGGTTGACCTGCTCGGTCGCGTGTACGAATACTTTCTCACCCGCTTTGCCAGCGCCGAGGGCAAAAACGGCGGCCAGTTCTACACGCCCAGTTGCGTCGTGCGCACCATCGTCGAAATGCTCGCCCCCTACAAAGGCCGCATCTATGACCCCGCCTGCGGCTCCGGCGGCATGTTCGTGCAGTCGGAAAAATTCGTCCTCGAACACGGCGGACGCATCGGCGACCTCAGCATCTACGGCCAGGAGAACAACGCCACCACCCGCCGCCTAGCAATCATGAACCTCGCCATTCGCGGCATCGAAGCCGACTTCGGCCCCGAGCAGGCCGACACTTTCCGGCGCGATTTGCACAAAGACCTCAAGGCGCAGTTCGTCATCGCCAACCCACCCTTCAACGATTCCGACTGGCATCGCGTGGATGACGATGTGCGCTGGCAATACGGCGTGCCGCCCAAGGGCAACGCCAACTTCGCCTGGGTGCAGCACTTCATCCATCACCTCGCAGCCGATGGCTATGCAGGTTTCGTGCTCGCCAACGGCAGCATGTCCTCCAACCAGTCCGGCGAAGGCGACATCCGCAAAGCCATTATCGAAGCCGATCTGGTGGACTGCATGGTCGCGCTGCCCGGACAGCTTTTTTATTCCACGCAAATTCCGGTCTGCTTGTGGTTCCTGACAAAAAACAAAAACAACGGCAAGCGCCGCGACCGGCGCAAACAGACGCTGTTCATTGATGCCCGCAAACTCGGCACACTGATTGATCGTGTGCACCGCGAACTGACTGATGCCGACATCACCAAGATCACCAGCACTTACCATGCTTGGCGCGGCGACCCATTAACTCCCTCTCCCCTCGCGGGAGAGGGCGGGGGAGAGGGGGCGTACCAAGACATCCTCGGCTTCTGCAAATCCGCCGACCTCGACCTGATCAAACAGCACGGCTACGTGCTTACGCCGGGCCGTTATGTCGGCGCGGAAGAAATTGAAGATGACGGCGAACCCTTCGAGGAAAAGATGGCGCGCCTCGTGGACGAGCTGAACGGGCAATTCGCCGAGTCGGCGAAACTGGAAACGGCGATCTACGAAAATCTGGCAAGGTTGGGGTATGGCCTCTGACGCACTGAATTTCGACAGCCTGGTTGCCGCTATCGAGCGGACGCATTCCGCATTGGCGGAGCAAGCCAGCAAGGCCGTCAACATCAGCCTGACTCTGCGCAACTGGATGATCGGCTATTACATCCAGGAGTACGAGCAATCGGGGACTGATCGCGCCGCCTACGGCGAACGGCTGCTGGAAAGCCTGGCCGAACGCTTGCAAAGCGGCGGACTCAAGCGCGTGGAAGCCCGCGAACTGCGCCGTTTCCGCCAGTTTTATCTGGCCTATCCGCAAATTCGGGAGACAGCGTCTCCCGAATTGGCAGGCGGCCCGGCTACCTTGCCCACCATTTGGCAGGCACTGTCCGCCAAATTGGCGAGTACTGCTGGCGACATTCGGGAGGCAGCGTCTCCCGAATCAGGCAACCTCCCCGCCCGCCTGTTGCTGGAGCGGCTCTCCTTTTCCCACTTCGCCGAACTTCTGCAACTGGATGACCTGCTCCAGCGCCACTTCTATGAAGTTGAAGCTCTGCGCGGCAACTGGTCGGTGCGCGAACTCAAGCGCCAGATCGCCACCCAGTATTTCCAGCGTAGCGGTCTCTCCACCGACAAGGAAGCGCTGGCCCGACTCGCCCATGCCCAAGTCGAGCCGCAACAAAGCCGACAGGTGATCCGCGACCCCTACGTCTTCGAATTCCTCGGCCTCAAGCCGCAGGAAGTGATGAGCGAAGGCCACCTCGAAGACGCCCTGCTCGACAAACTGCAAGCTTTCCTGCTCGAACTCGGTCACGGCTTCTGCTTCGAGGCACGGCAAAAACGCCTGCTCATCGGCGGCGAACACTTCTTCGTGGACATGGTTTTCTACCACCGCATTCTCAAATGCCACGTGCTCATCGAACTCAAGAACGACGCCTTCAAACATGAACATCTGGGCCAACTCAACAGCTACGTCGGCTACTACCAGCAGCACGAAATGAGCGCGGACGACCAGCCGCCCATCGGCATTCTGCTCTGCACCCGCAAAAATCACGAGCTGGTCGAGTACGCGCTGGCGGGCATGAGCAACAACCTGTTCGTCTCACGCTATCAGGTGCAACTGCCGGGCAAGGAAGAAATGGCGGCTTTCCTGCACAAGGCGGCGCAGGAGTTGGGAGGCGGGGATGAGTAAAAGCCCAAAAAACGTAGGTCGGGTTTCAACCCGACAAACAACTCTGGCGCATAGCGATGTTGGGTTGCGTCCGTCGGCGATGAGCCTGTCGAACCATGAAGTCGCTAACCCAACCTGCCAAAACTGGATCGAAACAACGATTGGCGACCAAGCAACGCTTCAACGTGGAATCGACATTACCAAGGTGGCGCAGCGCGATGGGAAAGTTCCAGTAATCTCATCCGGCGGAATCTCCAGTTATCACGATACCGCTGCGGCAAAGGGGCCTGGCGTAGTTCTTGGTCGAAAGGGTGTGGTCGGAAGCGTCTACTACATCGAACAGGACTATTGGCCACATGACACCAGTCTTTGGGTAAAAGATTTCCACGGCAATCATCCGCGTTTTGTCTATTACTTTTTCAAGTCCATCGCTCGTCAGATTGCGGGGATGGATGTTGGCTCAGCGAACCCCACGTTGAATCGAAATCATGTTCACCCAATGCCAATCATTTGGCCATCCCACCCCGAACAAAAAACCATCGCACACATCCTCGGCACGCTGGATGACAAGATCGAGCTGAACCGGCGGATGAACGCGACGCTGGAGGCGATGGCGCGGGCGCTGTTCCAGAGCTGGTTCGTGGATTTCGATCCCGTCCGCGCCAAACTCGATGGCCGCAATCCAGCTGGTCTTGACGCTGCCACCGCCGCGCTGTTTCCCGCACATTTTCAGGAGTCACCGCTCGGGCATATCCCGCAGGGGTGGGAGGTGCGCAGCTTAGACCAAGTTGCCGCCTATCTTAACGGCCTCGCTCTCCAGAAATATCCACCCGGCGATGGTGCAACGCTCCCTGTCATCAAGATTGCTCAACTCCGCAAAGGCGATAGTGAAGGCGCTGATCGCTGTAACACGGACCTTGCTTCGCAGTACATTGTCGAAGATGGCGACGTTCTATTTTCGTGGTCAGGCAGTCTGGAAGTTGAACTGTGGTGCGGCGGTCGCGGCGCATTGAACCAACACCTGTTCAAAGTGACATCATCCGACTTTCCGAAGTGGTTCTATTACCTCTGGACGCTCTATCATCTCGATGAGTTCCGCCTCATTGCTGCCGACAAGGCAACCACGATGGGGCATATCCAGCGTGGACATCTCACTGCAGCCAAAGTCCTTGTTCCGCCATCCATGTTGATGGAATCCATGTCCCGCATCATGACACCGCTGATTGACCAAATCATCGCCAACCGCGCCCAATCCCGCACCCTCGCCACTATCCGTGACGCGCTGCTGCCTAAGCTATTGAGCGGGGAATTAAGTGTTGTCCAGGCCGTGTCTGCACAGGAGGCTGTCATATGAACGATTTGCTAAACGGCGTTGTAGGTCATCCATGGAAGACGATCAGACATGCTTTCGTTGCATTCAGTGTCATGTGGACACTGATCGAGGGGTTGAATAATTTTGTGCCTGAGATTCAGGTTAAAGGCCCTATTGCGCTTGGAATAATTGTTTTGATCAGCGTTGGCTACGCGCTCAAGCAAGTGTGGAAGCCATCAAAAGTTGAGATAAAAATTTCAAACTCTAATACCACTATCGAGGTGATCTTCGGCGATCTGTTTCAGCTTGAAGGCATTCGTGCGATTGCTGTTAATGAATTCTTTGACAGCAAGCTTGGCAGACCAGTATCCGACAAGAGTCTTCATGGAATATTTATCAGTAAGTGTTTCGGCGGCCATCCTGAGTCTTTCGACAAGCAGGTCGAAGAGCAACTCAACGCAATTGAAAGTGTTGATGTCGACAAGGTTGAAGGCAAAAAAAAGAGTTTCCCTATCGGATCAAGTGCGCTTATTACGGTAAATCAGGATAAGTATTTGGCATTCGCGTTTGCAAAAACAGACCCGACTACTTGCAAGGCATATTCCGATGTAACCATGATGTGGGTTGCGCTTCATCAGTTGTGGCAACGTGCACGGGTTGAATTGGGTGGACATGCTTTGAATATTCCGCTCGTTGGCAGCGGATTGTCCGGGCTTGGCTTACCCACTCGTGACCTGCTGAATCTGATTATTCTCTCTGCGATCACCGAGACAAAAGCCAAGCCAGTGACACACAGAATTCGGATTGTATTGCATAGAGACCGATTCGATGATTTAGATCTGAGAGATGTTAAATAACATTGGGAGGCATAACGATGGCATACCGCAATGGCACATATGTAGCATTTCACGCGAACGGAACAAACATTCCTGGCAAGTCAGATATGGACTATTACAACCTAATGAAGGCTTGGTCTGCCAAGACAGATGACGATTTCACCATGATTAACAGTCACGACAAGGCATCATCAGTACGCGATTCAAGCAAAAAGGCCACATTGCGAGCTTCCCTTCAAGAGAGGTTGAGAAACTCAAAGAACATGGTGCTAATCATTGGAGAAACCACGCGCTTGGACACAGACTGGGTTCCGTTTGAAATCCAGCAGGCGGTAGATACTTACAAGATACCGATCATTGCCGCTTACACAGAGTTCACATCAATCCTCGCTCCTGCTGAATTGTATCAGTGGTGGCCAAAGGCATTGGCAGACCGAATCAACAATCAGACAGCGAGAGTCATACACATTCCCTTTAAGAAGCCGTCAATCTTGGATGCAATAGTCACGTTTCATCACAACAACCTACCGCAGGATGCGCATACCTACTACACACGGGAGACGCATCAAAGGTGGGGATTGATAACGTGAGAAGCATATGAACATCAACGAGTTCATTGTCGAAGACGTCGCTCTGATCTGGTTCGGAGAAATGGGCAATGCTATCAGTCATGAGCCGTACTTGGTGCGGGCGCAGGACTGCGAACTGTTGTGGCTGAGGTAACACAATGAGCATCGCCAAGCGCGTTCGCAGAATATTCTCCGTCAAGGAAGAACTGCTGAAGAAATCTCGCGAAGCTGCACTTGCGGCAGTTCAGATTTTCAATAACCCGAATGTAACGTTCAAGTCTGAAACCTACATTGTCCTGATGAACATCGCGTGGACTTATCTCCTCCATGCTTACTACCGCGCCGAGAAAGTTGATTACCGGTACTTTACTCAAGGCTCGAAGAGAAAACAGTACGATCGCACCAAGAATGGTGCCTTCAAGCATTGGGAATTGGAACGGTGCTTGAATGAGAAGCAGTGCCCTCTTGAACGAGAAGTAATTCAGAACTTAAAGTTTCTAATCGGCCTTCGGCACGAAATCGAACATCAAATGACCACGAGGATCGATGATCTTCTTAGTGCCCGCTTTCAGGCTTGCTGCATTAACTATCATGATGCGTCTGTTGCATTGTTTGGTGAAGAGTACGGCATCGCCAAACACCTTGCAGTCAGCCTACAATTTTCATCACTCAGCCAGGAGCAGGTAGATACGCTTGAACAGCAGGAGGGACTACCGCGCAATATCAAGCAGTACATTGAGGGATTCGACGGTGCGCTAACGTCGGATGAATTCGCGAGTGCAAAGTTTGCTTACCGCGTGATCTTTGTACCGAAAACCACGAATCACCCGAATCAGGCAGATCAGGCCATCACGTTCGTTAAGGCTGACTCTGAGCTTGCCAAGAGCGTCAACGCAACGTATGCAGTGATCCGAGAAACAGAACGTCCGAAGTGGCTTCCCTCGCAAATAGTGGCCAAAGCAAAGGCTGATGGTTTCCCTAAGTTCGGAATGGCACAGCATTCTGATCTTTGGAAGAATAGTGATGCAAGAAATCCTGCGAAGGGGTATGGCGTTCAGGTCGCCAAAACATGGTACTGGTATGACACTTGGCTTGCGTTTGTTCGCAAACACTGTGCGGATAATTCTGGGGCGTACCGATGAAGACCATATATCCAAAACTGAGGAGCAGCTCCTCATGTTTGGTTGCCAGCTCCTCAGTTTTGCACGCCAGCTCCTACGTTTTGAAGGAGTCCATGCCATGAGCGACGATTCCTTTCCCCAATCCGAATTCATCCTTTACCAGACGGAAGACGGGCGGACACGCATCCAGTGTCGTTTTGAAAACGAGACGCTCTGGCTGACGCAAATCCAGATTGCCGAACTGTTCCAGACGACAGTACCCAACATCAATCTGCACCTGAAGGCGATTTATGCGGAGGGTGAGCTGACGGCGGAGGCAACTATTAAGTCCCACTTAATAGTTCGATTCGAGGGAGCCAGGCAGGTTTCCCGTCCCGTGCTGCACTACAATCTGGCCGCCATCCTCGCTGTCGGTTTCCGCGTTCGCAGCCATCGCGGCACACAGTTCCGCCAGTGGGCAACGGCGCGCTTGAGTGAGTATCTGGTGAAGGGTTTCACCATGGACGACGAGCGGTTGAAGAATCCGCCCGGCAAGGAGCAGAAGGATTACTTCGACGAGCTGCTGGAACGCATCCGCGACATCCGCTCTTCCGAGCGACGGTTTTACCAGAAGGTGCTGGATATTTACGCGACAAGCGTGGATTACACACCGGACGCGGAGGTTTCTCACCAGTTTTTCGCCGCCGTGCAAAACAAGATGCACTGGGCGACACACGGTCATACTGCCGCCGAGATCATCCATCAGCGGGCTGATGCCGAGAAGCCGCTCATGGGGCTGCTGACTACGCGCCCCGGCGGCATCGTGCGGAAAGAGGATGTGTCCATCGCCAAAAACTATCTCACGGAAGATGAGTTGCAGGTGCTGAATCGTATCGTGAATCTCTATATTGAATACGCGGAGCTGCAAGCGCTGGAACGGAAGCCGATGGCGATGCGTGACTGGATCACGAAGCTGGATGATTTTCTGAAAATTTCGGGACGCGAGTTGCTGGATCACGCGGGGAAAATTTCCGCCGACGCCGCCAAGGCGAAAGCCGAGCTGGAGTATGCCCGCTATCGCGCTTTGCTGGATTCCGAGCCGCGTCCGGTGGATGCGGATTTTGAGCGGGCGGCGAAACAGATTCAAAAACTGCCAAGACTGAAAAAAACAAAGACCCCGAAGTCATGAGTCCACTCAACGAATCCATATATCCGCCTCTGCCGTCCGTGACCTCGCGACAATTCTCGCGACAAAGTGTCGCGATAATTGCCTTGAGTCGCGGCAATTATGTGAATCCCGACACGAATCGCGACATAATGTCGCGATTACGCCGCCCAGAGCAGGCATCCTTGCGCTACCGGAGCTATGTGCCGTTTGGGGCCTGATTCTTATTTAAAAGCAAACCGGCGCAAGTACTCTATGGATCATCTAATACATTTATTTTCAATAGGTTGTTTATTTAAACGCAAACCTGAATGAGCCAGATTAACGAATCCATCGTCGAAGACGCCGCCCTGAGCTGGTTCGGGGAGTTGGGCTATGCCATCGGCCACGGGCCGCACATGGCACCCGGCGAACCGGCGGCGGAGCGGGATTCGTTTGCTGACGTGGTGCTGGTTGGTCGCTTGCGCGATGCAATCTGGCGGCTGAACCCAGACATGCCGGATGAGGCGCGCGAGGATGCGCTGCGCAAGGTGTTGCGCGTTGGCACACCGTCGCCCACACAGACTAATCGGAATTTTCACGCCATGCTGCGCGATGGGGTGCCGGTGGAATACCGGCGCGCAGATGGCAGCATCGCGGGCGATCATGTGCGGCTGGTGGATTTTGATGACGCCAAAAACAACGACTGGCTGGTGGTGAACCAGTTCACCGTCATCGAAGGCCAAAATAATCGGCGCCCTGACATCGTGGTGTTCGTCAACGGCCTGCCGCTGGCGGTGATCGAGCTGAAAAATGCGGCGGATGAGAATGCGACGATCTGGTCGGCGTTCAATCAACTGCAAACCTACAAATATCAAATCGGCAGCCTGTTCAACTACAACGAGGTGCTGGTGGTGTCCGATGGCACAAATGCGCGCATCGGATCGCTGACGGCCAATCAGGAATGGTTCAAGGTGTGGCGCACTATAGACGGCGAGGACGATGCGCCGAAGCCTGCGCTAGAGCTAGATGTGCTGGTGCGTGGGGTGTTCGAGCCAAAACGCTTCCTCGACTTGCTCCAACATTTCATCGTGTTTGAAGAAGACACGGACAGCGACCGACTGCATAAGATCATCGCGGGTTATCACCAATTCCACGCGGTGAATGCCGCCGTGGAGGAGACGGTGCGTGCGAGCGGCATGGCGGATGAAAATTTGTTGCGTCAAAACGAAGGCCATTACTGGGCGGGCAGGATGCACGGCGGCAAACCGGGCGACCGCCGCGCGGGGGTAGTGTGGCACACGCAGGGTTCGGGCAAGAGCTTTTCGATGCTGTTCTACGCCGCGCGGGTGGTACGCCATCCGGCGATGCAGAACCCGACGCTGGTGGTGCTGACCGACCGCAATGATCTGGACGACCAGCTCTTCGGGCAATTCCAGCGCTGCCATGAGTTGCTGCGCCAGATGCCGGTGCAGGCCGATAGCCGCGAGCGGCTGCGCGAACTGTTGCAAGTGGCCAGCGGCGGCGTGGTCTTCACCACGATACAAAAATTCATGCCGGACAAGGGCGAGAAGATGCCGGAACTTTCGCCACGGCGGAACATTGTCGTCATTGCCGACGAAGCGCACCGCAGCCAATATGACTTGATCGACGGTCTCGCGCGCAACCTGCGCGATGCGCTGCCGAATGCGTCGTTCATCGGATTCACCGGCACGCCCATCGAGAAGAATGACGCCAACACGCGGGCGATCTTCGGCGACTACATCAGCATTTATGACATCCAACGTGCCGTGGCGGACAAGGCGACGGTGCCAATTTATTACGAGAGCCGCATCGCCAAGCTGGCGCTGAACCAGGCTGCGCTGCCGGAGATTGACGAAGAGTTCGACGAAATCACCGAGGGCGAGGAAGAGGACAAAAAGCAGAAGCTGAAAACGAAATGGGCCGCACTCGAAGCATTGGTCGGCGACCCCAAGCGCATTGCACTCGTCGCCGCAGACCTCGTGCAACATTACGAGCGCCGCCTCGAAGCGATGGATGGCAAGGCGATGGTGGTGTGTATGAGCCGCCGCATTTGCGTTGACCTCTACAACGCCATCATCAAGCTGCGGCCTGACTGGGCGAGCGTCAAGGATGACGACATTGAAGCGGAGAAGAAGCGTGCGTGCGTGGTAAAGGTCGTGATGACCGGCAGCGCCGACGATGGCCCCGACTGGCAGCCGCACATTCGCAATAAGCTACGTCGCCGTGAATTGGCGACCCGATTCAAGGACAGCAAAGACCCGTTCCGCATCGTGATCGTGCGCGATATGTGGCTGACCGGTTTCGACGCACCGTGCCTGCACACGATGTATGCCGATAAGCCGATGCGTAGCCACGGCCTGATGCAGGCCATCGCTCGGGTAAATCGCGTGTTCCGCGACAAGCCCGGCGGCTTGGTGGTGGATTATCTCGGCCTTGCCGATCAACTGAAACATGCGCTCGCCACCTACACCGAAAGCGGCGGACAAGGCAGCCCGAGCATTGATACCGCGCAAGCCATTGCAATGATGCAGGAGAAGCACGAGGTTGCCTGCGCCATCATGCACGGCCTCAACTGGGATAAGTGGATAGCCGGCACGTCCGCCGAACGCCTCGGCCTGATTCCTGCCGGACAGGAGCATGTGTTGCAGCAGGAAGATGGCAAGCAACGCTTCGTGCAGGTGGTGACTGACCTCTCGCGCGTTTTTGCGCTGTGCGCTGCGACGGATGAAGCAATCGAATTGCGCGATGACATCGCCTTCTTCCAGGCGATCAAGGCGCAACTCGCGAAGACCTCCGGCACGCAACGCCCGCCAGAAGAAATTGACGCCGCAGTTCGACAACTTGTATCCAAGGCGATCATGGCAGACGAAGGCATCATTGATGTTTTCACCGCTGCTGGATTGAAGAAGCCGGACATCAGCATTCTCTCCGATCAATTCCTTGCCGAGGTGCGCGGGTTAAAGCACAAAAACGTCGCCGCTGAGTTGCTGGCGAAGTTGCTCAAGGACGAAATCAAATTACGCTCCGTGCGCAACCTTGTTCAAAGTCGCCAGTTCAGCGAGATGCTGAAGAGCACGCTCAACGCCTATCACAACCGCGCCATTGCCACGCACGAGGTCATTGAAGAGCTCATCAATCTGGCCAAGGAAATGGATGCTGCGACGAAGCGCGGTGCAGACCTCGGCTTGAACGAAGACGAGATTGCTTTCTACGATGCCCTCGCCGCAAACGAAAGCGCAGTGCAAGCGATGGGTAACGACGAACTAAAAATCATCGCCGCCGAACTTGTGACCCAAGTCCGCAAGAGCGTGACCATCGACTGGGCCGTCCGCGAAAGTGCGCGCGCCAGAATCAAGGTGATGGTGAAGCGCATCCTCAAAAAGCATGGCTTCCCGCCGGACTTACAGGAGGAAGCGACCAAGACGGTGCTGGCGCAAGCGGAGTTGCTGTCGGCTATGTGGGCGGTAGCGTGAAGTGCTTCGGTCGTCTCGTAATCATGTCCATAATCGCCAGCCTTGAGCGGCTTCATCGCACAGGGGATAATGCGAGCATCCCGATGCCGGGTGTCGGTGCGATTTTCAAGCACCGAAAAACCGGACAAATTACCGGACATAATTTAATGATCCAGCAATGCACTCATTGAATAATCAATAGGATAGACTAGATATGCTGCTGATGATCGACAACTATGATTCCTTCACCTACAACCTGGTGCAGTATTTCGCCGAACTCGGCGCGGATGTGGTGGTGCGCCGCAACGATGAAGCCACGGTCGAACAGATAGCAACCATGAACCCGCAGCACATCGTGGTGTCGCCCGGCCCATGCACGCCGAACGAGGCGGGTGTGTCGGTGGCCGCGATCCGGCAGTTCGCCGGCAAGATTCCCATACTCGGCGTGTGCCTCGGCCACCAGAGCATCGGCCAGGCGTTCGGCGGAAAGATCGTCCACGCCAAGCAGTTGATGCACGGCAAGACCTCGGCGATCCATCACAACAACAACAGCGTGTTCACCGGCCTGCCGAACCCGTTCACCGCGACGCGTTACCACTCGCTGGTGATCGAGCGCGAAACCTTGCCGGAATGCCTGGAGATCACCGCATGGACCGACGATGGCGAGATCATGGGCGTGCGCCACAAGACGCTGGCGGTGCATGGCGTGCAGTTCCATCCGGAATCCATCCTGACCGAGCACGGGCACGACATGCTGAAGAATTTTTTGCAGGGAGCCAGATAATGAATTATTCACAAACATTGACCAGCCTGATCGACCGCCACGACCTGCCGTTCGCCGAGATGCGCGAACTGATGCAGCACATCATGGGCGGGCAACTCACGCCGGCGCAGATCGCGGCAGTACTGATCGCACTGCGCACCAAAGGGGAAACCGTGACCGAGATCGCCGCAGCGGCGGCGGTGATGCGCGAATTGTCCACCAAGGTCAGCGTGAAAAATACCGGGCATCTGGTCGACACCTGCGGCACCGGCGGCGATGGCGCGCAGACCTTCAACATCTCCACCGCCAGCGCCTTTGTCGCGGCGGCAGCCGGCGCGCATGTCGCGAAGCACGGCGGGCGCTCGGTCTCCAGCACCTGCGGCAGCGCGGATGTGCTGGAAAAACTCGGCGTGAACGTGAACCTTGCGCCGGAACAGGTCGCGCAATGCGTGGACAGCATCGGCGTCGGCTTCATGTTCGCACCCAACCACCACAGCGCGATGAAGCACGCCGCGCCGGTGCGCCGCGAACTCGGCGTGCGCACCCTGTTCAACCTGCTCGGCCCGCTGACCAACCCGGCGGGCGCGCAGAACCAGGTGATCGGCGTATTCCACCAATCGCTCACCGCCAAGCTCGCGCAAGTGCTCGGCGAACTCGGCAGCCGCCATGTGCTGGTCGTGCACGGCGCGGACGGCATGGACGAGATTTCCATCAGCGAAGGCACCTATATCGCGGAACTGAAAGACGGCAAGGTGCGCGAATACACCGTGCACCCGAGCGATTTCGGCTTGCCCAGCGCACCCATCGGCATGCTGCGCGTCGCCAATGCCGATGAGGCGTGCGAAAAATTACTGGGCGTGTTGAACAACGAAGTCGGCGCGCCGCGCGACATCGTGCAACTGAATGCCGGTGCGGCGATTTACGTGGCGGGGCTGGCTGCCACGCTGAAGGAAGGCATTGCAAAAGCTGACCAGGTCATTGCCAGCGGCGCGGCGAAAGACAAGCTGCAGCAACTGATACAGGTCAGCAACCAATTCTGAATTCGTGCTTGCCGCAAATGGTGGCCTGGCGCCGGAAGCGGGCGGTCGCAGCTGAGCGGCGGTAGCGGCGTGGAGCATGCATTCGGCAACACCTGTACGCTTGCGTCATTTGTGATTGTTTTATGTTTCGGCTTCGGGCTGCTGTGAAGAAACATTCGGACAAGCCGGGATGAGCCCAGGGCCAGCAAGGAGCGCCGCGCCATGAATCATGCAATACCCATCCCCGAACTGGTGGTGGCGGTCGTCGGCCTGCTGCTGGTGGCGGCCGCCACCAAGGGCCTGGCCGACAGACTGCGCCTGCCATTCACGGTCATGCTGGTGCTGGTGGGTATCGGCCTCAGGGAACTGGGTGAAATCGGATTGCCGGTACTGCATTTGCTCGCCGAACTCCGGGTGGCGCCCGAGGTGATCCTGTTCGTGTTCCTGCCGACGCTGGTGTTCGAATCGGCCTTCAACATGGATGCGCGCCTGTTGCGGCGCAATCTCGCGCCGGTGCTGACGCTGGCAGTGCCCGGCCTGATCGTCTCCACCGGTTTGATTGGCGTGCTGGTATGGGCCGCCACGCCGCTTTCCCTGCCCGCCGCACTGCTGCTCGGTGCGATCCTCAGCGCCACCGACCCGGTGGCGGTGATCTCGCTGTTCAAGCAAATGGGCGCGCCCAAGCGCCTCACCATCCTGGTCGAGGGCGAAAGCCTGTTCAACGATGCCACGGCGCTGGTGGCGGCGAAAATCCTGGTCGCCGTGGTGGCGGCGGGCTACCTCAGCTGGGAGGCGGCGGTGTCCGGTGCCGGCGAATTCTTCCGGGTGTTCATCGGCGGTGTTGTCATCGGCTGGCTGGCGGGTCTCGCGACGGGCTGGGTGCTCGGCAGGGTGAACACCTCGCCGCAGATCGAAATATCGCTCACTACCGTCCTCGCCTACCTTTCCTTCTTCATCGCCGAGCACATGCTGCACGTCAGCGGCGTGATGGCGGTGGTGGCTGCCGGCGTGGTGCTGGGCGGCTGGGGCCGCGCCAAGATTTCCCCGCCGGTGGAGGACTACATGAACCACTTCTGGGAACACATGGCCTTCGTCGCCAACGCGCTGATCTTCCTGCTGGTCGGTCTGTCGGTGGACCTGCCGGCGCTGTGGGGCTCGCTCCCCTACCTGCCCTGGGTGGTGCTGGCGATGCTGGGCTCGCGCGCGATCCTGATCTACGGCCTGATGCCGCTGGTGGGCCGGCTGCCGGGATCGCAGCCGGTGGACCTCTCCTACCAGACAGTGATGTTCTGGGGCGGCCTGCGCGGCGCCATCGCGCTGGCAATCGTGTTGAGCCTGCCGGCCTTCCCGCATGCCGAATTGTTCATGCCGCTGACCACCGGCGCGGTGCTGTTCACGCTGCTGGTGCAGGGGCTTTCCATCGAAGCGCTGATGCGGCGCTTCGGCCTCGATCGCCCGCCACTGGCCGATCGTCTCGCGCTGCTGGAACGCGATCTTGCCGCCCAGGAACTGACGGTCGAACGCATCCCCGACCTGTTGCGCGGCGGCCTGTTTGCACATCCCATCGCCGCGCGGCTGGAACGCAAGTGCAAGCAGAATGCCGGGCGCATCCGCGCGGCGATCGCCGACCTGCGCCGCCAGGAGATGGGTCGTCACGAGGAGATGATGCTGCTCTACCTGCGCGCGTTTTCCGAGGAACAGGCCTACTACCAGCGCCTCTATCACAACGGCCACCTGAGCGAAGGCGCCTATCGCGAGCTGCTGGCGGTGCTGGTGCTGCAGATCGATGCGATCCGTTATCAGGGGCAATTCGAGCATGTGCGCTCCAGCCATTTCAACCGGCTGCTGGAACGCGGGTTGTATCGCCTGATTGACCGCCTCGATTGGGCCTGGCTCACGCGTCTCGGCGAGGGGATGCGCACGCGCCGCATCGTTCGCGATTACGAGGAGGTGCTGGCGCACTTCCAGGGCAACGGCTGGGTGCTTGCCAGTCTTGACCGGATGGCCACGGACGAAGGCATCCCGGCGGCGGTGGTCGAAGAGGTGCGCGGCCACTACCGGCACTGGCACGAACTGGCGCGCACGCAGCTCGACAGCGTCGGCGCCCAGTTCCCGGAGTTCGTCACCGCGATGCAGGAACGGCTGAGCCGGCGCCTTGCGCTACTGGCAGTCAAGGAGGCCACCGAGGCGCAGGTGGAGCACGGCCTGTTGCCGCCGGGCATCGGTGAAGCCCAGGTGGAGGAGGTGTTTCGTTCCCTGGATGCCCTGCGCACGCCGGGGCGTACCCGGTTGCGGGTCAACCCAGCCGAACTGCTGCGCAAGGTGCCGTTCTTTCGGCAACTTTCCTCCGCCGATTTTGCCGAGATCACGCCGCTCCTCAAGCAGCACACCGTGACCGAAGGCGAGGACATCATCACCCAGGGCGACTCCGGCGACGCACTCTACCTGATCGCGCGCGGCGTCGTGCGCGTGCTGCGTGCGGAAGACGGCGAAGCGCGCGCGCTCGGCACGCTGCTCGCCGGCGACTTCTTCGGCGAGCAGGCGCTACTCCACGACGAGCCGCGCAATGCGACATGCCGCGCGGTCACCCCCTGCTTTCTCTACCAACTGCAGCGCGCCGATTTCGAGGAACTGTGCCGCCGCTGGCCGGCCATCGACGCAGCAGTGCGGGAGGCGGATCGCGCCCGGCTGGCCTGATGGCCAGTCGATGATCGTCGAGTTGAAATCTGCAATGACCAATTCTGATTGGTCGGGGTGAGAGGATTCGAACCTCCGACTCCTGCGTCCCGAACGCAGTACTCTACCAGGCTGAGCTACACCCCGCGCTATCCAGACCGGACGGTCTGACTGAAACTAAAATTGCCGCGTCGCGGCAAAGTGCGCCAATTCTAGCAAACATTGTTTGTATTTTGAATCGGAAAGAAAAGCGATGGCTGCGCACGCCGCTTCCGCTTCGCGCATGGCTTGCTGGCGGGTGAAACCCAGCGCGCCGGTGGCATGGATAATCGCCAGCACCCCGGCAAATTTTTCCATATCACCCTGCTCGATCGCGCTGCGCACCACGGCAGCCTGTTCCGGCGTGCCGTGCTGCATCGCGTAAATCAGCG
>Ga0209212_1003466_pt1 | contig 20805 bp, 21 predicted proteins | sample RifGroC2_FD_183996 | JGI IMG/M metagenome (GOLD analysis project Ga0209212, IMG submission 183996) | Groundwater microbial communities from Rifle, Colorado, USA - Groundwater C2 (SPAdes) (version 2) | ecosystem: Environmental > Aquatic > Deep subsurface > Groundwater | place: Rifle, Colorado... | reverse complement strand
AGAATCGCTTTTGATGTGGGCTGATGCAATGATAAGAGTGAAGGGGAAGCTGGCCTGCAACGGCCAAGAAATCAACAGATAAATTTTACCCTACCCCAAATTGTGACTTCCAATTCTTTACTTCGTTCGGAGTAAGCTGGAACATAAAATCCGCAGGGAATCTGACTTTGTTCCTCGTGACTGCCTGGTTAAGAGCTTTGGTCTCTACGCTATAGAGTACGGCCAAGTCCCGATCCAGCATAACCTTATGGCCGCGCACAATTATAATCTTCGATTCCAGAATCTCCTGCGGAATGATTTCTTTAGACATAATCCCCCCTTGCCGCATAAATAGCATAGCAGGCGAACCCGACAAACGTCTGTCGGGTTGATGAGGGCTATTTTTGGTATATCGAGGCGAGGCCTCGATAGGAATGCGACAGATTAGCCGCCTACGCGGTTTGCCTCTAGCAACTCGGCGGGCATGGGGTGTTCCAGCTGCCAAACCATGGCGATGGGGCGCTCGCCGGAATAGGAAACCTGCGAACCGCGGCCTAGGAACTGGAACGGGGCTGTCAGGGGGCCGTTGGTGCGGTTCAGGCGGACGAATAAAAAAATTGAATAACCGCGGGCGGCGTGGGCGATTAGGTTCTGCCCGGTGGAGCTTTGCTGCGTGGTGCCTGACTGCGACTCCCAATGCAGCAGGTTCACGTTTATGGGGTAGTCCTTGTACAAGGTGGTGGCCGAAAAGTCCCAGGAGCGACCCCGCCAAAGGCGGCCTGGATCTCGTTGTTGGTATAGTTGCCGTGCAGTTCCAGGGGCAGCGGGTAAGGTTTATGGCCGGCGCACAGGGTAACGTCCATCTGGTAGGCGGCCACCTCGCGCAGGTCGGCTATAACAGGGTTACGCCTGACGGACTCTTTCCCGAAGCTGCCGGGCGTTAGGCCGGACAATATCTTCCCCATCCCCCTCCGGCACCACCAGCACCATGCCCTGGCGCGCGCGGGTGAGCAATAACACACCGCACATCAAAGGAGGTTCCAATCTGGAACCTCAAGTTCTAGGGCTCGCGTCTTAAATAAATTTACTTATATTCAACAACCGGTAAGGTTTGCTGCCGGGCTTAACGCTTTTGTCGAAGTAGAGCACATGGGTGTCTATGCCGAAGCGGGTTTTGATTGCTGTTATCAACTGCCTCGCTTTGGCTTTAAGTGATTTGTTGGCGTCTAGCCAGGAGTAATCCCCCAGTACAACAAGGTCGGCTTTTTTCAGCTTTGCGAAAGGGTTTCTTTTTCGCCAGACTGCCCTGGCCTCCGCGTGCTGCCGCCAATGGCTCATAAGCTGCGGCAGATTCTTGCGCGAGAGAATAAGGTTTATCGCGCCCTCCGCGATCGCGTAGATAAGGTTATCCCCGGCAGCGCCGCTCTTCAGTTCAACCACGCACAGCCTGGCCCCGTTATTCCTACAGCTAAGGCCAAGAAGATCGGCGGAGAAGCTTCTGCCTCCCGCGGCGGTAAGATATGTCGGGCTTTCCGCGTGAAGATTTACAAAATAATGGCCGTCTTGCAGCGGTATGGTCCTGAGCCAGACGAGAGAATTGCGCAGCCACAATTCCCCTTTTGTGCCCGCGCCGGGTTTCCTGTCGAATTTGATTTGCCCGCGCGGCAAAGGCTGAAACTCAGCGGCGGCGGCGAGGACATTAAGCGCCGCTTCTACTGAAGGACATTTTTTCAGACTGTCCCGATTCCCGGCCAACTGCATTGGTGTTATTGGCATAAAGCCTCCTTGTAATTAAAAGACTATCACATTCCGGCTCATATAACCCGTTGCGGATAATTGTGTAACCGGGATTGATTCCGTTTTATGATCTTTCTGAATAAGGCTATCTCCGCCTGTGAAAGCTTTCCTAACTCCTCAGACAGATCTTGTAAGGAGAAAATATCCTCCATCAGTGTGAACTCTGGGGCAGGAATACATACATAATCGTGTTTGTTAACGTCGAATTGCTTGTTAATCAAGACATGCCCCGCCTGCTGTGAGGCGCTAAATGGCCAGCGTTCGGAGTCCACGTACTTTATATATGCACTTTTTGTCTTACAGATAAAAGTGACTATATCCTGGCTGGGTTTCTCTGTAACGTCATATTGCCAGCCGGCGTCGGCTACGGGGACTCTGCACCATCTGAAACCTTTGTCAGGATACGTTGATAGTATGGCCTTATTGCCATTCCAATCACTGATCGTAATTTGCCGCATATCTTTACTGAAACAGGCGTGCCCCGGCGTGAGTATTTTGGGTTGGTAAAGAAAAAAACTTACGACACTATAGTGGCCGGCAAACACAATGTAAATTAGTCCGTTATCCGCACAGCTAAGCGCGTAAAGTCCATCCGGGGAGACATTGTCGCCTTTAAATTTCTCGTTGTTCGCGGCACAATCTTCGCCACTGCCTTGCGGATTCTCATTTCCAGCTTCTGTGTTTTTCATATTTCCTCCACTCCAGTATTGCGCCGACCTGGCGGCTCCACTATATATATACGAAGCCGCCCGCCAAAACTGCCGCGGGAAAACACTAAGTGCTTGTCCTATAAGGACATTTTGTGTTTAAAAGAAGAGAACAGCGCCACGCGGGTCAGTGTCCCCCACGATGCAGCCACCCGACAAATGACTGTCGGGGTGAGAACTATAATTATCTCGAGTTTTAAGCCGCCTGGTGGCGGCTATTGTGCAGGTAGCGCAGGGTATCTAATATCTCTGTCTTTAGCTTTTCGTCATTGGTGCCGTTGTGGATGGCTATCAACTCGGACGATAGTGATATCAGCCCCATGTCCCCTATTCTTCTTATCGCGGCCGAACGTTCAAGGGGCGTTCCGTTCTTCAATTTATCGCGCAACAAAGAAACCTTTTCAGGAGAGTGTTCCCGGCCGAAGGCCAATATGCAATATCCCCGCAAAGAGGAATCCTTGTGCTCCCGCGCCTGCCGCATCAGGAAGGCTTCCCCCACCTTGGAGTTGCAGGAACCTATTGGGATAACGACATCGTATTCATATCCCTCATCCCATAGCTTCAAGAGGGCCTTTAAGGCCGGTTCGTTGCCTATGCCGGCCAGGTTGTCAAATATCCCACTTAACTGGCTGGGGCGCAGCGCGTCGCCGTTTTTCGACAAGTCTTCAACAAGCCGGTCTACAGCAGCAGGATGCCATAGATGCGCAAGAATGTCCGCGGCTAGGTCTCTGAGTTGCGTGCCGGAGGGGCCTTGTGCTATTTTCAGCACAAGGTTGAACAACGGGAACCCGATCTTTCGGCGGAAAGACCGCCAGGGCTTCAGCTTCTCCAGTTCAGCGGGAGTGGTGCATTTACCAATGACGGCATTTGCCTCGGTTCGGCACTGGATGGCTATTTCTTCCAACTTCTGCATGGCCTCCAGTCTCTCCCAAGGCTCGCCGTGCGCTAATGTCGCCGACACATCATAGGGGTTTCTCATGCGTCCATAGTCCCCACCCACATAGGCGTCCGGACATCACTCCGCTAGAGATATGCTGTGTATGGCCCTGAATAAGTCCAGGTATTCTTTCTGCTCGCTCTCTCCGAATTCAGCGTAATCAAAGTCAGCTGCCCGGCATTCCCCGAACATGCTGTCCTTGAGCGGAAAGAGTGCCTCGTACTTTTTGGGCAGTACGTCTTTCTTTATCTCGATCCGTATCCCATTGCCGGTAAGTATATAGGCAACAATCTCAGGCTTTTCATCGGGTTTGGATGCGCTATAAATTACAGGACAGAAATGCCGCTTGGATCCCCAGCGCATATCCCACGTGCGTCCGGGCTCGTCGCCTATAATAGCCACCAGCTCCCGCCAAAAGGCCGGCACCACACCTTCCGCCTCGGGATACCTGCCAATCTCGCCACGGATATAGGCTTCCAGAGCTCCCCTGGTGTAGTTCTCACCTATCGCCCCATCCGGGACTTCAACCACAGGAGATATCTTTTTTAAACCGCTGGAATTGTTTTTCATAAGCCCCCCTTGAACATTTAACTCACGACCTTACTATACATACTGACATGTCACCCATCACCGGCCCTGCGCGGACCACTTGGCTACTGCGGACTTTATCGCGGGGTAAAGCTTCTCATCGATAGCGTAGAAGCCCCCCTCGGGAGTGTCCTCATACCTGACCCAATCTTTTTTGAGACCGGCTCGGGCAGCATTGCGTGTGAACCCGGACATTACTCCGGAAAGACCACGACGTTTTCCGAACGCGCCCTTAAAGTTTTTAAAAATATCCGAATAGGACACTCTCTTCTCTTTGGCTAGGACTGCCAGCACATTGCGCATACGGCTTCTCCGCCAGCAATACTCCACAAATTTAGCCGCGTCTCCGGAGCCACTCCCGGCGTCCGTCTTTCGAGTCAACAACTCCGTCTTGATGTAGTGCAGCAGTTCTTGATCATTGGACTCTATTATTATCCTGTTCTCCTCAAAAGTGTATTTCGTGCTAACCCCTTGCCCGGCATTGGACATAATCGCCTCCTGGGTGTTACTAGTCTTATTCAGTATACTGAGTATTGCGAGAAATGTCAATACGCCAGCCCCCCACCGGGAAGATATTACTGTGCCATAACGTCCAACACCCCGCGCGGGTTCTTTCGCCTGGTGCTGGCATGCGCATGCGTTTCGCAAAATAGCATTATAAAACAAGGACTTGTTGTTTTAGCGCGGCAGAATTTAAGGGCGGCTTCGTATATATATAGTGAATGGCACATAAAAAGTGCCCCAGATAGCGGGAAGAATTCACGAGGTAACACCTATGTCTGAAACGAACAGAGCAGTTTCTCGGGATGGCAAATACGGGCTCACCTACGGCTCAGGCTGCGCGCTGTTTGTAGTGGAGATAGAAACAGGGGACATCGTATTATTCCTCTACGATAACGACGCCGCATGGATACAGAAGGCCGTATTTAGCCGGGATATGCGCCGCATTCTTTGTCTGAACAACAACGGTAGTGTGGGCGTATGGACCCTGCCGCCGCGCAAATACCGCGACGACTTCTGCGCCAAGGATATTGTGGAGTATTTGAGCTACACTTTCTTCTGCCGCGACTCTTTCGTGTTAAGACGGGCCGGTGGGGCGTACGTGCCGAAGGAGGAGCTCTCCTGCTTCCGTAATCTGTAAGCGGCCGGCGAGAGCACAGACGCGGCAGCGCTAAATTTCCAGTGAGCAACCGTTCTTAAGCGGGTGGACTCTTGCCCCGAAGGCTGCTTGGAAGATCTCAGGGTGTTCAGTGTGAATGGGGATTATCTTCGCCGGGTTCTTGGCTTGGACAAGTTTGCGAATGCTGGAAAAATAAGCGTGGCCGGAGACGTGCGCCGATTCGGCCTCCATGCCGCAATTCCTGAACCAATCCAGCGTACGCTTGTAGTTAAGGTCCTCTTTGTAGCCTTCCCACATGGAATAGACGAGCAGGGCCTTATCGAAGTTGCGGATATTCTCGCGCACCCAGGTTTCGGAATAGGTGCGTACCGGGATTATCAGGTTGTCCAAGTTAGCCCGCGCCCAGTCCCAGGATACGAGTTTCTTTGAAACTGCTTTCGCCTGCCGCGGGTAATAGCGCCGCAGGTTTATCATCGTCGGGGTATCGAGGACTACAAGACTTTCGCTATCGAGCCCGGGGATCTGCAGCGTAATACCCTGCGCGCGCGCTACGCTCTTTACCTGCTCTGCAGCCTGCGCCACATACCCGTCCACGGCCAGCAGGCGTTTGTTGCGTGCGGCTATGCCGTGCAGGCTGCAGAGCAGGTCCACGTTCTGGCCCGAGCACATAACGTAAAGCGTGCCGCCTTTCTTTTGCATCAGGCTTTCGATCTTAAGCATTACGTCTTTCTCATTGGGGCCGGACTCCACCCCGGCCTGTGTTCCTTCTGTGAGCATGAGGTCTATCTTCCCCATATCGGTTCCAAGGAAACGCTGGAAGGCGTGGGTACGGTGGCCATGCTCCCGATAATCGCCGGTATAAATTATCTTTTTCCCCTCCGCCTCTATGAGAAAGCCGAAGGACTCCGAAGCGGAATGGTCCATCAGGTATGGAGTCAGGGTGAAAGCCCCGACTGTAAAAGGCTTTTCTTTATGGAAATGCTCCATCATGACCGAGTATTCCTTGTGCCCCGGTGTCATCCTGCCGGTGATGCGGATTATGGCCTCCATGATTTCGGTCATATACACCGGCATTCCCGGGTTTACTTGCCGGCCGAAGAGCATGCCGTAATGGTCCTGGTGGGTGTGGGAGATGATTAGCCCGTCCGGAGGCCGGTTGCCATCGGCGTAAAGCCCCGGGATGGCCACCTCAGCCTCGCTAATGGGAACTTCTATGCTTTTATGCGTTGCCGGGTCTATCCGGGGCAGCGGCGTGCCGTAATCCAGGATGATTCTGGAGTCCCCGGACTGCAGCTCAATGCAGTTGCCGCCGATTTCCTCTGCCCCCCGGTGTACAGTGATTTTCATTTTCTCGATTTTTGCCTTGTGTATTCTAGGGGAATAAAAACCGCGTCTTCTGTGTAGTTCATTTCTATTAACCCCATTTCAGAGGGTTCCGCTGTTTTAAACCGGAGATGCCCCCCTGTCTTCCTACGTTCCTTATGTGTAAAAACGAGCAGCACTGACTTAAAGAAGATAGAGTGTTTTGCATTAAAAAAAGAATCCGCTTTGCTAAAAAGACCTTTTACTGTCTGCAGTAGCCGCGTATCTCCCTTACTTTGTATCTTGGCTAAACTGCGCAGTTCGCTATCGCTATATGACTTATTGGTCGCCCAAAATCTGAAGAGCTCGTTGAACCAGTTTACGCGAACTATTCCCTGTTCAGCTCTTAAGCTGACTTCGTTGCCTCTCACTTCACCAGAACGGTCCCATTTCGCTTCCCCGATTATCCAGTATCCGGTCTGCCTATTCCTAGACTTAGCGAAAATAATAAAGTCTGGTTCTCCGATATTCTTGCCTCTGCCAAAGCTAGGGCGGTAAAAGATAAGGCAGAGGTCTTTTTGCAGCGCTATCATCTCAGAACCTTTTAGACCCAGCCAAGTGTTGAGCTTTTTTGATAGTTCCCCTCTCTTACCTTTTACCTGTAGGGCTTGCAATGTCAGCGAATCTTCACCATAACCGAATACTTTAGGCTCGTTCATAATGTGGCCCCCCCTTAACTAATACATGCAACGCTATTTAAATCTTTATCCCTATCTGCTTGGCATAATCAGCCAATTCCTCGTCTTTCATGTCTTCCACTGCGGTTTCAAGTTCACAAATCATTTCCAGCTCTTCACGGATCTGTTCGGCAACAATTTCTCTAGTTTTACCGAATAATACTTCCGCATTCTCGCCCACCGTCCCCACATAACCCATATAAAAGCTTTCATCGCATTTGACACCCTGCTTTGTTGCAGCCTCAATAACAGTCTTTATGCAGATATGATCAAAAGTCTGATCTTTAAACGGCATTTCAGCATCGTCCCCGGTCTTAGCCATTGCGGCCTTAAGTGACATCAGCGTAAAAGGCCCTTCAGGTCCAACCAGAGACCCCCACCCGGAAGCAGTGTGTTTCCCGCCCTCCTTAAGTATGACAGCTTCAAAGTTCCCATCCGAGCAACTAATGTCTTGGATTATAAACGGCTTCTTCTTTTTTATATCAGAAATAAGTTCGTTTCGATTCATATAAGTATCTGGTCCAGGTCCGTGGCGTCCAGAGTGCCGGCGCATGTGAAGCCCTGAATGGTATCAGGCAATTCACAGTCGATATCTGTTATTTTTCCGTTTCTGCAGGAAGTTCAGGTATGTAAATCTGTCTTAAAGGTAAAAGTGCTTTGTACTTGGAATCAAACTTCTCGTAATGCCTCAAAATCAACTCAACGAATTCCTCGCCATCTATCAATCTAAGGTTGCTTTTATTGCGGGCGAAGCTTTTCGCCTGATTTGTGAAAGTTCCTAGAGTGACAAACATTCCATATTCTGATTTCTCGACCTTCCCATATAGCTGTGAAACAATCGGGTCCCCGATGCTGCCCTCTGTGCTCTTTACCTGGACCTTTATGATTGGCGGCTCGAACCCGAGTTCATCTTTGTGCGCTAGTATATCAATGCCCCCATCTGGTCCTTCTGGCGAAACTCTAGTCTTGTATCCCATCACACATAGCAGATGTGCAACAAAATGGGAAAACCCATGCCCCTTTAAATCTTGCGCTACCGTCTTTAATATGAAGTCATCCGTTGTTTGCTCAATATCGTCTGCGACATACTCAATTGACGTATCACTCTTGACGGGCTGCGCCTGCTCTTTCCCTTCCAATACCGAGACAAACTCATCTGAAAAGCTTTTAACTTTAAAAAAACTCATAGCTGAGCCGATTTCATAGAGCGCCCCTTGAGAGAACTTTGTTCGAGGCAATGATTTAAGCCATTTAACTGCACGCCTCTGCGAATAGCCCTCTCCATCTGTTACGCATTCATAATCTCCGACAATTTCCCCGATATGGACAATCCTGTCTGGTTTAGACGGGTAAACCACGATGTCACCAATCTTTACCTCATGCACAAAACGAAACAGTTGCCCAGTGGCCATGGGATACCACCCTTTTTTCTCATCAGGGTAAGTTCCGATTAGCTTCGCTTTGAAGGCGTCTCTATTTGCCGGGATATTTGCTAAATCTCCCATATCATCCCAACCCAAAGCGACCTGTTTTGTATTGAGAAATATGGAGCGTGCATCTCCACCAACTCCGGCGTGTATTCCCCAAACAGTTATCTCTTTTCTATTTGCCATGTTCTTCCCCCTATCGGCACGTCTTACTCGCTCTGATTCTTTATCAATTTAAGGTTATTAAGTTACCCATGAACAACATCATCTAGTTCCGCATTTCATTACTTTACACTAAAGACCGAGAACTTTCCTTTGAATCCGCATTTCAATACCTTATCTTTATACTCCAGATGACCAGCAGGATTATAATCATTAAAGTGCCACACAGAATCTTTTGAGAGTCGTTTACAGATTTCCGCTATATAACCCAGATCCACATCGGAATAGCTAAACCCGTATGAATAGATATTCTTGATATCCGAGAGAGTATTAAAAAAATCCCAATGCCGTTTCAAAATACGCGGAGTGTCCTTTCGAAGTTCCTCATGTATTTTATCTAGAGTTTCTTCTGAGTCATCCGCAGCCCCAGTCTCTTCATCGCGGACAACTGTCCTTTTGCCTGCTCCGTGTCCAATAATAATCTCAGTTCCTATTTCCCCATGGATATGGCACACATTTCTCACATTATAGACTGTCTCCAAAGTTTTGGTGTAATTAAAACTCAAAAAGAGATCCTTTTCTAGATCTAACAAATTCGCAAACCTTGTTTTCCGTTTTGGTGTGGTGGGGCATGTGGAAATCCACTCAGCAAAATACTTGCTGGCCCTGGTTATCGGATACAGATTTGCACACATATCTGCTTTGTTTCGCTCTGTTTTAATAAAGTCAAAGTCCCCCTCGCTATCTATATAGTCCAAATCAGTTAAATGGTGGTCTTCAAACACATCACAGAACTGTCCAAGAGCATCCTCAAAATCTGACCAACTGCCATTATTGTTTAAAGTGGTGGTCTCTACCAGATTAAACAAAAAGGAAGCGACAGCAGAGTCTGAGTAATCATAGCCATGATGATCCTGCGTCATCGCTAACGATGGCTCTTCCAAAGAGTCATGATTGATTTCGTACGTGCTCTCTAGATGTTTCCGAAAGTCTGCATATCTAGTTGGCAAGCCATGATCGATATCAAAACCATTTCCGATGATGAATAGATTGGACATATATCAGCCTAAAGAGTAGCCTGAATACTCGCCCCAGGGAAACTGTGCAATTAGTTGATATTGCTTACCCAATAATCCGCCAGAACCTCGGCTTGTTTCATTACGGTATCTATTGCCTTCTGCTGTTTGTCGGGCGGGTAGCCGTATTTATTAAGGGTACGGCGGACTATGACCATTAGTTTGGCGCGGGCGCTTTCTTTCATGGTCCAGTCTATGGTGGCGTTGGCGCGCACCTTCTCGGCGACCTCGCGGGCGATGAACTTTAGGTTCTCGTCACCAAGGGCCATTACGGCACTATCGTTAAGTTCAAGCGCTGAGTAGAACGCGAATTCGTCCTTGGTTAGCTTCAGTTTCTCAGCTAAGCCATCAACTTCGCGTATACGTTTGGCGATATCCAGCAGTTCTTTAATGATCTCTGCCGTGGTCAGCAGATTGTTCTGGTACTTCTTGATGGAGGACTCAAGCATCTCCAGCAGGTTCTTGCCCTTGGTGAGGTTGAACTTCAGGCGGCCGCGCACTTCGTCGTTTAATATGCGCTTAAGCAGCTCAACGGCGAGGTTCTTATGCTTCATCCCCTTAACTTCCTCAAGGAACTCCTCGGAGAGCAGGGAGATGTCCGGCTTCTTTATACCGGCGGCGTCGAAAATGTCCACAACCTCAGTTGAAGCAACAGCCTGGTTTACAATCTGGCGGATGGCGCTTTCGTATTTGGCGTGCCCATCACCGCCATCGCCGCCTTCCTCAAACTTAACCAGCCGGGCGCGCACGGCCTGGAAGAAAGCCACCTCGTCGCTAAGGTCAAGCGCGTCCTCATGCGGCAGGGCCAGTGCGTACACTTTTGAAAGCGCGGTGGACTCTTTAACAAAGCGCTCCTTGCCCTTTTCCATCTGCAGCACAAACTCTTCCGCCTGCAGAATCAGAGAAAGCCGCTCCGATGTGCCCACCTTAAAGAACCGCATGTAATCAAAGCTGTGGAACATTTGCCGCACAACTTCTATTTTCTCCAGCAGCAGCTCCAGCGCTTTCTCTTGCGTTTCGGCCGGGGTGCCTTTGCCTCCCGAGCTGGAATAAAAGGCCAGCGCCTCTTTTAGCGCGTTGCCTATGCCGATGTAGTCCACCACAAGGCCGCCCGGCTTATCCATAAATACACGGTTAACGCGGGCTATGGCCTGCATAAGCGTGTGGCCCTTCATCAGTTTGTCTATGTAGAGCGTGTGCAGGCACGGCACATCAAAGCCAGTAAGCCACATGTCACGAACAATAACCAGCTTTAAAGGATCCTTAGGGTCCTTCATGCGGTCGGCCAGGGCGCGGCGGCTGTCCTTGTTGGTGCGGTGGCAGGCGGGGATAACAAGGCTGTCCGGGTCTTCGGGGTCGAACTCCATTTTGTCCGAAGAAGACGACGTCATTACAACCTTCAGCGCGCCGGCTTTCTGGTCTTCGCTGTGCCACTCGGGGCGCAGCTTTATTATTTCCTCGTAAAGTGCCACGGCAATGCGGCGGCTCATGGCAACTATCATGGCCTTGCCCTCAAAGACCTCGGAGCGCTTTTCGTAATGCTCAACAATATCGCGCGCCAGGTTCTGCAGACGCTTGGGATGGCCCACAATGGCCTCAAGCTTGGTCCACTTGGCCTTGGCCTTCTGGGTTTCGGTGGCGCCGTCGTCGTCCATTCCCTTTTCAAAATCGGCCAGCAGTTTGCGGCCGTCTTCGGTAAGGTTAACCTTGGCGAGGCGGCTTTCGTAATAGATCTTTACCGTGGCGCCGTCGTTCACGGCCTGGGCTATATCGTACTTGTCTATGTAATTGCCGAACACCGCGGGGGTGTTCTTGTCGCTGCCCTCTACGGGCGTGCCGGTAAAGCCTATAAAGCTGGCGTTGGGCAGGGCGTCGCGCAGGTACTTTGCAAAACCGTAAGCCTTGCGCTTGCCGGTAACAGTGCCACCCTCGTCTTTTACGTCCAGGTACTTGGCGGCAAAGCCGTATTGCGTGCGGTGGGCCTCGTCGGCGATGACAATTATGTTATGGCGGGCGGAAAGTTGTTCGTAGTCGTCCGCTCCATCCTGCGGGAAGAACTTGTGTATCGTGGTGAACACTATTCCGCCGGAGGCCACCTTGAGCAGCTCTTTTAAATTATCGCGCGACTCCGCCTGCACGGGGGCCTGGCCGAGCAGGCTTGAAGACGCGGCGAAAGTGTCAAAAAGCTGCTGGTCCAGGTCGTTGCGGTCGGTTATTACGACAAGCGTAGGGTTATTGAGCGCGCGTATGAGCTTGCCGGAATAGAAAACCATGGAAAGGCTTTTGCCCGAGCCCTGCGTGTGCCAGATTACGCCGGCCTTACCGCTGCCGGCCTCGGCCGAGGCGCGGCGGGTGCTTTCGAGCGCCTTGTTTACGGCGTAGTACTGGTGATAGGCCGCTATCTTTTTTATGGACTCAATCTGCGTAAGACCGGTTTTGGGATCGGTCTTTTTGTCTTTCTCGAAAACTATAAAGTTGCGCACCAGGTCCAGGAAAGTGGCTTTATTCAGCATGCCGCCGAGCAGTACCTCAAGGAGGCTTACGTGCGGGCCGCATTCTTTTTCGCCGTCTATGGTCTTCCACGCCTGAAAGCGGCTATACGGTGAGGACAGCGTGCCGGCCTTTGCCTCAAGCCCGTCTGAGATAACACAGAAGGCGTTGTAGAAGAACAAGCTGGGGATAACGGCCTTGTAGGTTTGTACCTGGTCGAAGGCTTTTCTTATAGTAGCGTTAGCGTCGGCCGGGTTCTTGAGCTCCACCACAACAAGCGGCAGGCCGTTGACGTACAGAATAATGTCCGGCCGTTTGTTCTGGTTGCGCTCTACGATGGTGAACTGATTGATGGCGAAGAACACATTGTTCTGCGGGTTCTGAAAGTCCACTAGCCAAACGCGCTCGCCGCGGTCTACGCCGTCTTTCCGCACGGTTACGGGCACGCCCTCCGTGAGCATTTTGTGGAAAGCCTCGTTGGCGCCAATAAGCTGCGGCGAGTAAACCGAGAGAACTGCCTTTAAAGCCTCTGCGCGGGCTACCGCCGGCATTTGCGGATTAAGCCGTGAGATGGCTTCTTCCAGCGTGTCTTTAAGCACCACCTCGCCGTAATCCCCCCGCTTGCCCGGCGCCCCATAAGCCGGCACGGGCTCGGCTGCGAACAACACTTCCTGGGTTTCCCCATCCGGCGCAATAGACGGCCCGGGAATATAGGAAAATCCAAGCCGCTTCAGCTCGTCGAGCGAGAAGATCTCAATTTCAGATTCGGTGAATGCAGACATTGTATCCTTACGTATCAGACCTCTTATTCTGACTCGCTTGGGTCGCGATATTATTTCAGCCCATTAATACTCCGCAACAACGCCACATCCTTATTGCTATTTTTGGGTTTAATGCTGGCTAGCACTTTCTTTTCAACTTCCGGCGTCCAATAAATCTTAAGCTTGTCCCTTGCGCGGGTAATGGCCGTGTAGAAGATGTTATGTGACATTAACTCGTCCACCTCATCCGTGATTACGATCTTTACCGAATCGTATTCTAATCCCTGCGCCTTATGAATCGACACCGCATAGGCTACCTGGAATGGAACTAGCGCCAAAGAAAACATATCGTGGTCCTCATCAGTGCTTTTGTATCTGCTTACGATAAATCGAATCACTGAATTCCCCGCAGCAGAATTCTCCATCAGGGTAAAGTCATACTTGGCCGCATCCATCCCGTTAATTACTCTGTCGAGTTCAATGTCGAACTGAATGTGATTCTCAAAGACTTCAATCCCTACAATCCTACCCTTTGTATTATTGTATATAAGTGGGGCAAATCGCTCTGACTCGTTAAACAGGATTGGGTCATTTACCTTATACTGGTGAACCCCCCACGGGATTGCAGGGTTGGGGTTTGAGTCCTGCAAGAACCGGTTAATGTTGTTTATTCCGTAAAGACCGTCATAATTCAGGCATAGAATTATTTCATCAGCCCCCGCAGGATCAAAAATTGACGCATCAAGTCTTGCTGAATAATCATTCTTGGCTATATGCTCAAGAATGGTCTCATCCATGTGCCGCACTCGTTTCCATAGCTCAAGCAACCCGCTGTTTTTAGTCCTATAAGGGATGCTTAATTCAAATACGGAAGTTTCCTTAATGAAACTTCTGGCAGCGCTAAACCAGTTGCCAAAATGGATAGACTCGATCTGATAAATGTCACCGACAAGAACCAAGAGGTTAAACTTGGCTTTCTCCAAAATAGCCCGCATATACCTATTGTCAACCGTACTGCACTCGTCAACTACAAGCAAGTCATATTCAATGGATGTGTCTTGTCTATTTAAAAACCTTGAAACAGTGTCAAAAGTGCAATTTGAAGCAGTCACCCTACGCTTCAGATTATCCACAGCAGGGTTTGTATGGGCTAAATACAATTTTGTGTTTCCAGAGAACAAGTGGGATATGTGGTTAATCAATGTGGATTTGCCAGTGCCCGCAGAACCATAAATAAACGACACGGCAGACTTTTCAAACATTTCTGTCAAAGCCGACTTTTTCTCTTCACAGTCAATTTTATGATCTGTTGTTTGCAACCAAGAAACAACTGACTTGGAATAGTTTTTGATACTCAGTTGGGACAATTCATCAAGTTTTCTTAGGATAAACAGCGTGTCATCCTGGTATCCTTTTAAATAAATCTGTCCACTTGCTGTCTCTAAGCGACGGCTTGCGTGTTTATAGTACAACTTGTCATTGTACTTTTGGATAAGCGGGTTCGGGTCTCCGAAGTTAGCGACATCCTTGACGGGGGTATAGAGGTGCCCCTGAATTTCAGTGTTGTTTTTTATTCGCCGCGCAAAGAACTCATGCTCCCTAATGCTTGGGGCTATAGACTCAAGTAAATCTGAAAATCTAGGATTGTGCTCGATCAACGATGCGGTAAAAGGCATTGTGTCAAACGGGATGCAGCCATACTTTAAATGTAAGTTTGAGAGATGGCCATTCCCTCCCTGGAATTCGTATTGCGATTTTATGATTTTGTTGTTTAGATGATGCAGCAAATATCTGGTGACATTGCCTCCGGCAGAGGAGTCTTTTGATAGTTTGCGGCATTTGTCCAGTATGCCCATAAAAGGCAACGAGGCCGTTTTTTTGCCGATAATCTGTCTTACTGCGAGATAATCATAATCCGGAAAGTCCAAAAGTTCTACCAAGCTGAACCCTGTTCCCGTCAAAAAGCGCATCAATTCCCTGTACTCGGAATTGCCGCTATCTACTTTCAGATCAACGTTAAAAAGCTTTCCAAAATTATTAAGCTCACAAGGACGTATAGATGTTTCCCATCCCACAATGATGAGAATGGGCATATTCTTTCCGAGAATTTCCACTCTATCACTAACCGTATACAATCTTGTTGCATAGAAATGTGAAATCTCTAAAGAAGTAAAGGCAATTATCCTGTCGAATTTGCTGGACTTTTCACTGGCAAGAGTAAAGGTAACTTCATAATAAATTCTTTGGCCGACAAAGAACGGTTTTATTCTTCTAATATAAAACCTCTCATATTCTGCTCCGCTTAAATCGAACGGCTTGTGCCGGTTCACCCTATCCGCAATCTTTTCATAATACTCTCTCAGATCCGAGTCCGTATTTGTCGGGAACTTCTCCAGATTCGCAAGGACATCGAGGGAGTATTTTGTTTTCAGATATTCTCTAATTTTTAGCAGGAACTCATAATACTTAAGCATTAACCGCTCTGAATCTTCTTCGTCCTGAGTATAATGCGACGCGACGATTTGCAAGAAATGATGGAATCGATTCAGCGGCTTATACTCCCCCCTTGTCTTAAGGAATTTAATAGCCGCCTGAATGTTGGGGTAGCTGTCATCAAGATCTTGGCTTGTCTTGTCGTTGTATACTTTGAGCATTATATGCTCAACGAAATTCCGAAGCTGGCTCAGAATTGTCTGAGAGAGCATCCCTCTTTCATCGGCGCCAAATGTGTCGATGCACTTGCAAATGGCTTTATCAATAATCAAAATCTGATTGTCAATTTTCGATCGCATCAAAACACCCTTGTCAACTTTGTCCCGGCACTTCACAGTAAACGCATTATTATACGGCAATTGCAACCGGGGATCAGATTGATGGCTCAATCAAAAAGCTCATTTTCCGGCTTAACTGGGAATAGAAAATCAAAAATAATCCTAGGTTTCTTTTCAACAGGCTCCCCAGTTTTATACGCTCGATCCACAACCCCTCGGATTTTGCATTTACTAAATAGCGCACTTTTATATGCGACGACACTTCCATTCGCTGGGATGCAACTGAGGGTATATTCCTTATAAAACAACCCAATGGAATTACTCCGCTCATTGCCTTTGGGGATTTCTCCAATTAATTCGACCCTCTTACCATGTTCGAGCTCTGGCAAAATCACGTCAGTTGGCTCCTCTTCTTCAGCAAAGACGTGTTTATATTCAGGTGTGACCTCAATTTCTTCTGGCTTATTACCTTCCCCTTCAAAAATACCGATCCGCAAAACACGTTCCGGTTCGATAACCCCAGCAATAGATGCGAACATTTTAGGGTTAATCTGAAGATATAGTTTTAAAAACTCCAATGGCACTTCTAGGACTTGTCCTGAATCATTTATAAGGGAAACAATTGTGTTGTTTTGTTTGAATTTTGGACTGACATTTCTAGTAAACCCCTTCAAATGCAATGCGATTTTCATTACCCCCTGCATTTTCCGCAATGCTACACGCAAAATATCTTTCGATGAGATATTTTTAAAATCATTTTCCGCCACCGTAGAGGCAGCCGAAGAAAAATATGCTGTGGCAATTATCCCTAGCCCTGCCCCCAATAAGGCGAGCCAGGATCCCTCTTGAACTTTTACTGGAATATTCAGCGCAACATTTTTCAATTCTGGATGCTCATTTACAATAAAGTATCGGATAGCATCATCGAAGCCCATAAGGGCTTCCGCACTTTTCCGTGCGTCCATATAGCCATCTTCGACCAATTTCCCAGTATACTTTAGGTAACCCAACCCCTCGATTTTTGACATTTAGATAACCCCTACTTCCCCAGAAACCAATTTTGGAAGAAGCGAATCGCGGACTTGCGCCAAGAGTTTAATTCTTTTTGTATTCTTGTCGATCTTTTGGAACAAAGGCTTGGCTATATTTGAAAACTCATTCAACGTGTTCTCGTCTGGCACAACCACCGAACAAGCTCTTGCATCAGTCTGCGAAATAAATGGCTGCGCAGAACCGCGCTTTGGCCAAAACTCTTTCCCATGTGTATAGAGATATAAATATTCTATCCCGACTTGTTCGGATTTAGATAATATACGAATGGTGTTTTTTATACATGACCATTTACCAAATGCAAGCCAAGTATCTCCGCAGTTAGCACCTATTGCGCTTAGAATTATGCCCGGCTGATCATAATCGTAATGATCCATTCTCCCATCTAATCCAGAGGCACTAAATGTATCATAACCATCACTCGTATATGATTTCTTTGTTGTGTTAGTGTCTCCCCAACTGACATCAGCAAGGTCTCCCAACTTCTTTGTACACCATCCCACATTTGGCGCACCTGCGGTAGTGTTTTTTTTTAACACCGCTTGCCCAATTGAGAGCAAGGTTTTGTTTTGGCGGTGGAGGAGGTATATTTTGTCGTCCAGGCTGGAAAGGACGGCGGCTATGGCACGCTGCTCGTCCAATTTGGGTAGCTGAAAGTCAATATCTTTGACGCGATCTCTGGACAACTCAATCTGCCCCGTTGATCCCTCGGCAAAAGTCTCAATATCTGCCTCCATCCCGAACAGGCAATAGAACACATACTTGGGATCAGCAATCTTTTTATTGATTCGCACTATGGTTACATGGGAATCAACCGAAACTTTGAAACTCGAATCAAAAAAAGCGACGCGACCAGCTGTCCCGACCCCAGTTGAGTTGATCAGGATATCACCAGGAAGCAAATACTTATCTGCTGGAATTGTTTTCTTATGGCTTGAGAGTCTCGCTAATGTAAAATCAATTCGTCCATTTCTAACACACTTCTGATTTAGGATACTCACTCCATCCGTTTCCACATATGATGGAGAAAAGCCTCTATTTACATAGGCAGATATTTCGCCGAGTTTCACTTGAGTTGGAGCCTTCATTTGTCTATCTTTATTTTTGCCAGATTCTCGAGAATGAGCACGTTCAGACGCACTTCTTCCTTCATCTGCTCCTCGAGCTCGGCTTTTAGTTTGGGAAACAGATCTGCGAAGTCGAAGTCGTCTTCTTCGTCGGGCAGGCCTATGTAGCGGCCGGGGGTGAGCACGTAATCTTTCTCGCGAATTTCCTTCAGGTCCACGGACTTGCAGAAGCCGGGCACGTCGGCATAGCCGTCGGTTTTGTTCTGCCAATGGCGGTAGGTGTCGACCACTTTGGCGATGTCTTCGTTGGTAAATTCCTTGCTGCGACGGTTTATAAGGTGGCCCAGGTTACGGGCGTCTATAAACAGCACCTTGTCCAGCCGCCCTTCCTTGCGGCGCGACAAAAACCACAGGCAGGCGGGGATCTGCGTGTTCAAGAACAGCTTGGGCGGCAGGTTTACTATGCAGTCCAGCAGGCCCGCTTCTATTATGGCCTTGCGTATTTCCCCCTCGCTGTTGGTTTTGCTGGTAAGCGAGCCCTTTGCCAGAACAAAGCCGGCTTTGCCTTTGGGGCTAAGGTGGTAAATGAAGTGCTGTATCCAGGCATAGTTGGCGTTGCCGGCCGGCGGCGTGCCATACTTCCAGCGGGCGTCGTCTTTAAGCAGATCGCCGGACCAGTCGGAATCGTTGAACGGTGGGTTGGCTATTATGTAATCCGCCTTAACGTCTTTGTGCGCGTCGTTAAGGAAGGAGCCTTCGTTGTTCCACTTTATGTTGCTGCTGTCTATGCCACGTATGGCCAGGTTCATTTTTGCCAGGCGCCAGGTGGTCTGGTTGCTCTCCTGGCCGTAAATGGAGATCTGGTCTTTGGGGCTTAGCGTTAGCTTGCCGCCTTTCTTTTTGTAGTGGTCCGCGTGGGCCTCTATAAACTTTTCGCTCTGCACAAACATGCCGCCCGAGCCGCAGCACGGGTCGTACACGCGGCCTTCGTAGGGCTCGAGCATTTCTACCAGAAGTTTTACCACGCTAGCAGGCGTGTAGAACTGGCCGCCCTTCTTGCCTTCGGCCAGCGCAAACTGGCCCAGGAAATATTCGTAAACCCGGCCGAGGGTGTCTTTGCTTTTGGCTTCTTCTGTGCCAAGGGCTATGGTGCCGATAATGTCTATAAGGCCGCCCAGGTTGGCGCGGTCCAAGTTCTGCCGGGCGAAAACTTTGGGCAGCACGCCTTTAAGCGAGGGGTTCCGGCGCTCTATGGCTTCCATGGCTTCGTCCACGTAGCCGCCTATGTCCACTTTTTTGCCGTTATCCAACAGGATCTCGGTCTTTTTTGCGTTATCGGAGATTTTGTGCCAGCGGGCTACGGGCGGGACGAAGAAGACTTTTTCGGCCAGGTATTCGTTGGGGTCTTCGGCGGTGGCGCCGGCGTATTCGCCTTTGCCGGCTTTAATCTTGGCGCGGAGGTCTTCAAAGGCGTCGGAGATGTACTTCAGGAAGATGAGGCCGAGGACGACGTGCTTGTATTCGGCGGCGTCTATGTTTTTGCGCAGCTTGTCGGCGGTCTTCCAGAGTTCTGCTTCAAATGGCTCTTGTATGGTTGTCTTACTGGTTGCTTTTGCAGTTTTAGGCATTGCTTCTCCAATTAATGCGACCGCTTAAGGAGGACCATGTCGCGATGAAAATCCAAATAATGCTTTTGCTGGACGGTAAATGTGCCGGCATTAAAGCCAATGTCCGGGATTCCCATTTTATCTAGGGAAAGACGGTCAGCCACCGGGGAAACAATAAGGCTTCCGTTGTTTTCAAAAGAGATGAATCCCCGGTCAAAGAGGCGGTCCACAGTCGGTGTCAGCAGAAGTCCATTTCCCCCATCAAGACGCTGACTATTGTCTGATTCGCGCCAGGGTCTGATGTGGCTGCCAATGAGATACTCCGGGTTACTTACCTTTGTAATGCGACAAGCTTTTTCAATGCGCATTACGCGCTGTTTAAACAAACCCTGGCCTATACGTGCATTAGTTAGTCGCACTTTTTCGGTTTCGGGAATATGCGTATCGGCCTCAATTTTCTTCTGCTCTGCGTTTTCCCAGTTAACTATTGCTCGGGAATCGTCAACAATTGCTGTGGCGACATCTGCAACAGCATAGGTGCGAAGAGCAAACTCTTTGGCTTCCTGACCTATCAAGCCAATGAGAACTTCGGCCATTGTTTTAGGGACTTCAAACAGATAGGCCTGGTTCCCGTCTCCATTGGCCTGCAGCGGGGCGTGGTGGTTTGGTTGTAGCGGCCCCAGAATGGGCATGTGCGCCCGGGGCTCCACGGTATTGCTGAGCAGTTTATAGTTTACAGACACCATCCAGCCCAGGGTTGGGTGCCAGTGTGGGCCAATATCGCCAAACTCCTCGGGCTTGGGAGAGGGGACCGCGCAGTAACGCACAATGCTGATAGCCCTGATTTGCCTGGCCACGAAAGAAAAAACGACATCACCCGGGGCCATCTCGCGCATATTCTCATATGCGCGATTAAAGCCGCCGTTATTATTGCGCCTGGGAGACCAAAGATAGCCACCCTCAAACTCTTCTTTGAAGGTCTGGTTCTGGCTTACCCACCAGTATTTACGTTCGCGATTAAGAAGTGGCTCTGTCATTATAACGCAATTCAATTATATATAAAGCAGGCAGCAACATGTGCTATCCAATATTTATAGCGGAAGCGGCTTTTGGTGCCGGAGTAGACTATCACTTGGCCAGATCCGTGTACTTGGTGTGGCGGCCTTTGGCTTTGCGGACGGGGTATTTCTTGGCGTTCTTTTTGAGTTTGGCCGAGAGGGCTTTAAG
>Ga0209212_1003460_pt1 | contig 20832 bp, 13 predicted proteins | sample RifGroC2_FD_183996 | JGI IMG/M metagenome (GOLD analysis project Ga0209212, IMG submission 183996) | Groundwater microbial communities from Rifle, Colorado, USA - Groundwater C2 (SPAdes) (version 2) | ecosystem: Environmental > Aquatic > Deep subsurface > Groundwater | place: Rifle, Colorado... | reverse complement strand
CACCAGTTCCGGTTCCAGGTCCTCATCCTTGTAGCGCCTTATCGAGCGCCGCCCCTTGATCAAGGTTTCCAGCTTGGCAGGATCCGGATAGTTGCCGAATAACGGCTGGCTGTTCTGTGGCTTGAGCCCCAGAATGGACACGGCGCCGGTTGGGCAGACCGCCAGGCAGTGCTGACATCTGTAGCAGGCGGCCTCCTTGTCCGGGATGATAAAAGGCACGCCCTCCTGCATGGCAATGATCCGTGCCGGGCAGTCTGCCACGCACTCGCCGCAACGGGTACATCTGCGTTCGTCCACTTTAAATTCCAACATACAGGTTTCCTTTCAAATTTGTAGATTTACCGGCGCAGATTGCCAGCTCATAGTATCTTTTCCGGTCTCCTGATTTCCAGCTTTTTCATTCTGAACGCGAGCGTGCTCGGATTCAGTCCCAGCTGTTCTGCTGCATTGCCATTGCCCTTTACTTTCCAGCCGCATTGATCCAGGACATGTATGATATGAAGGCGTTCAATTTCATCAAGACTGTTTCCAACATCTTTTTTTGTGGACTCCACCGGCTGCGGAAAGAAGGATTCATCCAGAGAGAGCATATTCCCCTGCATCAGAATAACAGCTCGTTCCAGTACATTTTCCAATTCTCTTATATTTCCCGGCCACTGGTAGGACACCAGTGAATCCATGACATTTTTCGGGATCCCCTTGATGGTTTTCTTTGATTTCGCCTGCATCTTCATGATGAAGTACCAGACCAGCAAAGGAATGTCATCTTTTCGTGAGCGTAGTGGTGGCAACTCTATGGGAAAAACACTAAGTCTGAAATAAAGATCAGAACGAAAGCGCCCCTCTTCCGCCTCGTATTTAAGGTCCCGGTTGGTGGCGGCGATGACCCGCACGTTGATTTTCTGTGTTGTGGCAGAGCCAACCCGCTCGAATTCCCCTTCCTGCAACACCCTGAGCAGCTTTGCCTGAAGTTCCAGAGGCAGTTCACCGATCTCGTCAAGGAAGATTGTACCTTCATCGGCCAGCTCGAATCGGCCGATCTTTTTTGCATGTGCTCCGGTAAAAGCGCCCTTTTCATGGCCAAAGAGCTCGCTCTCGATCAGATTGGCCGGCAGGGTGGCACAGTTGACCCGGACCACGGCACTATTCTTTCGCAAACTCCGGTTATGGATTGCTCGGGCAATCAACTCCTTCCCGGTACCGGTTTCTCCCAGGATCAGCACCGTGGCATCGGTTACGGCAACTTGCGAAACCTTATCAAGAACCTTTTTCAAGGCCCCGCTCTTGCCCACGATTTCGTCAAAGCCTTTGATAACGGAGACCTCTTCCCGCAGGTAACTGTTTTCAGCCTGCAGCTTGTCCTTGAGCAAGGCTACCTCGTCCAAGGCTTGATGCAGGTTTTCCTCGGTTTGCCGCCGGATCGCAACCTCCTGTCGCAACCCCTCAAGAAGTCGTGCGTTTTCCAGGGCGACCGCTGCCTGGGCCGAGATTACCTGAATGGCCTTAAGGCGCTCCCCGTTGAAGGCATCACGGCTCCGATTGTTCTCCAGGTAAAGGAAGGCAACTAGTTTACCGCTGTACAGAACAGGCGCGCAAAGAATCGATTTCGGCCTTTCCCGCAGCACATAGGGCGTGTTCGCGAACCGTTCATCCCTGGTGGCATCGCCGATGACGATCGCCTCCAGCGTGCGGCAGACCTGGCGGACAATGCTGTGCGACAGGTCATGGTTCGCCGATATCTGCTCCTTCTGAAGCACATTTATCCCCTCGTCATCAACCGAACCGGCAGCATCAAGCAGGAAGCGTCCATCTTCGTTGCGAAGGAGGAAACCGCGCTGAGCTCCGGCGTTCTGCAGGAGAATCTCCATGAATTTTGCCAGCAGTTTCTGCAGGTTCAACTCCTGGGAAAGGGCGGCAGCTGCACGTTCAATGCTTGAGATGTCCAGTGATTCAGCCTTGTTGCCACCTTCATGCCGGGGGCGGCTGGTCAGGGCGATCATGGTTGAGAGGGAATTTTGCTGCGATAGATATTTCCGGTATCGATCATAGAATTGATCCAGCTTCCCCCACGACCCCCAGCGGCCATATGCCGAGATGGCGCCATGCAGATACATGGTGGCTATCTGTTCACGTCCCATCTCCAGATAAAATTCTGCGGCCAGTTCATTGGCAAGAGCTTCTTCATGAATATAATGGTTCTCCTGCGCTCCTGCTATGGCCTTGTCGAAATATTCCATTGCCGCAAGTGGATCGTCGGACATGCGTAATCTCTGTGCCTCAACGAGATAGAATTTGTGTTGGTGATTGATCGGACACGCCTGCGCTTTAAGTCGAAGCCGCTCTCGTCGCACGGCAATAATTCCCAATAGTTTATCTTTTTCTTGTCCGGCCACACCCGGCAGGGCATCCATAATACTGAGACAGATGTAAAAATCAGCAGGAAGAAGCGCTGTAGCGCCTCCCAGGGGCAGCTCATTTGCGCGCAAAGATGCTTCCAGGGCCGGAGATGTTTGCCGATAAATGAACAGGGTCATCATTTCGTGACAGGCTGATATTTCCTGAACCGTCTGGTCCGCACCCACATGCCAGTTCAGCAAGGTATCAGGAAGAGACCGTAATTCCATTCTGGATTGATACGAAGTTTCCACACCATTCTTGAGCGACCGGCAAACTTGCTCCAGACGCAACAATCCAAGGGCAATCCTTTCCATGCCGATACGTTGATTTTTGTCGTGATATTCGTGGATCATGCTTTCCAGTTGCGATAATTCCATACCGGAATGAAGGGCTGTTTCACAGCAATAATAGGTAGATATGCTGGCGGTCATCAGATCGCCGCTTTCGAGGCCGATCCGATAGGATTTTATAAAGTCACTAACAAGAGAATCCAGGTGTAATCGCCAGCAGTTAATGTCCACTGTAAGCAGGAAGTTGCAAAAAGAATGTAAGCGGGGTGCTGCGGAATTATTCATCAGTTCAGTACCGCGATCGGCAATCTTGTATCCGTTTGCATAGTCATCCAGAAGATAGCAAAGCATTCCACCAGCCATGATATAGGCGAGAGATGACTCAGGACTGTTTGGGTGCAACAGGGCAAGGTTGAAGAGTTTGTGTCCGATAACAAGATACAGATGATGATTTACCGTTCCGGCAATTATGGCTGCTCGCGTCAACAGCCTCATTGCTGCGGTGCATTCGGCATCGGTTGTGACTTCTGTTCCCAAAAGAGGTTTGGAGAGTGTGGCATGAACCGCTCTCTGGGTCGCGATAATTGCAGCTTTGACTTCATCTTGTGAAGGGTCTGCAGGCACCTCGACCCCCAAAAGCTTAACGACTTCCAGGCTTATCCTGATTGCTTCCGCCTCCTGTAACTTTGCATGTTTGAGCGCGATCAGTGTTTCATATGCAGGTATTTTATCAAGAAGGTTATTGGCGTTGGTGATAACAAGATGGACAAAACGGTCGGCTTCATGGAAGTTTACAGTCAGGAAAGCCGCCTCGGCAGCTTCGGTATGGATAGCCAGGGCCAGTTCGTAATTTAAGCTCCACGCGCTATCGGCAAGCAGAGTCAGTCCACTGGTAAAATAATGAAAAGCAGCAGGGAATGCGGCTGCCGACTTGGCTAACCGTCCTGCCGCCAGGTTCATATGGGCCGTTCTTTCCCTCTCTTCAGGGTCCTTTATCAACGCCAAGGCATTATTCAAATGGTCGAGAACGGTAAATATCCTTGGCTCTGCCAGGTTTTTTCCCTCACGTTCAGCAATGAGCCTGCCAATGCGCAGGTGTGTTGCCGCGCGCTCCGGCTCCGGACTTAGTGAGTATACGCACTCCTGCAGGTGATCGTGCTCAAACTGATAACCATCCTCATTCTTCAGCAGAATACGGACATTGCATGCTTCGAGAAGGTCGGCCTCGACTTTTTCCCGTGTTGATGAGCAGACAGCCGCCAGTATTTCGGTATCGATCGGTCGGCCCAAGGCCGCAGCCATTGAAACGGTATGTCGAATCCCCTCCGACATCATGCTGATTTTACGCAGAGTCAGGTCGATAACGTTTTCAGTGGTTTCATGTCCGGCAATACTGGGCAGATGCCAACCCCAGGAGGCATCGTCTTTCAGTTGCAGCAGACCGGCTTCGTGAATGCTTGTCAGGAAAGCCTTGGCATAGAACGCATTTCCACCGGTTTTCTGGAATACCAGATCGGCAAGTGGAGCCGCATCCTTCAGCTTCATCCGCATGGATTCGGCGACAAACTGCCGTATGTCCTGCAATTCAAGTGGCGCCAGGTTCAAGGCCTCATACGGAATATGCTTTTCATCAACCCTTCTCATCGACTGCATCAAGGGGTGCCGTTGGTTTACCTCACTGCTCCGGTACGCTCCCAAGAGAAGAAAATTATTCAAACCTTTTTCCAGAACACCTTCGATCAGCTCCAGACTTGACTGATCCGCCCACTGCAGGTCGTCAAGAAACAGCACCAACGGGTGTCCTTCTGTGGTCAAGGCCTTCAGGGTGAGGATAAAACAGAGTAGAAAGCGGTTTCTTGATTCGATCGCATCAAGCTCGACAATCGGCGGGATCTCCCCGAAGATCTCCCTCATTTCCGGAACGACCTCCACGATTACGCCGAGGTTTTGACCGAGAGAACTTTCAAGTTTGGCACGGAATTGTATTTCCAGTTCTTTTTCATCGGACATGACCCGCCGCCAGAGATCGAGCAGTGCCTCCCGAATGCCGCTGTACGGTGTCTCACGTTCCAGGACATCATATTTACCGGAAATAAACCAGCCTTGTTGTGCGAATACATTTTTTCTTAGTTCGTTGACCAGGGTGGTCTTTCCGACGCCAGGATAACCGGCCACCATGACCACCTGTTGCTTCCCTCGGGCAGCTTTGCTGAAACAGTTCAGCAACTTTTTGATTTCCAGCTCTCTGCCGTAAAACCGTTGATGCAGCTCGAAGCGCGAGGGCGGATCATATTCTGCCAGCTCAAATTGCCGGATCAAACCGGTTGACTCCAATTCGCCAAGACACTTTTCAATGTCCCGCTGCAGTCCATGCCCACCCTGATAGCGGTCCTCCGCCGACTTTGCCATCAATTTCAGGATTATTTCGGCGAGAATGGGGGGTACATCAGGATTAATATCGTTTGCCGCCGGCGGTTGTTTTGCCACATGGGCGTGAACCAGTGCCAGGGGATCATCCGATTCAAAGGGAAGACGTCCTGTAACGATCTGAAATAGTGTCACGCCAAGAGAGTAAAAGTCTGTACGGTAATCTACCAGCTGATTGGTTCGTCCGGAAAGTTCCGGAGACATATAGGCTGGAGAGGTTTCAAGCATCCTGGCATACTGCACTCGCTGGACCGTCCTGGGTACCTGTGTAGCTGCGCCCAATCCATGCAGTAGAATTTCATCGGTTTCACAGTTGATCAGGATATTGCCGGGCTGAATGTCCCGGTGGAGGTAGCCTGCCTGATGCAGCGCAGCCAACGTATCGGCAAGGCTGCCGGCGACCTTCAAGGCCAGTTTCAATTCCAGCGCCCCTTGACGGAGTATGCTGTCCAGCGGTTGGTAACCGGAATCCTCCAGGACCAGGATTGAACGGGCGTTCACTTCCAGCAGCTTGAGCGGGCGGATAATGCCATTGATTTGAAGCTGCTGGCAGACCTCATACTCTCGGCGCAATCGTCTGCAGGCAATTTTTAAATCAGTGCCCGATTTGGTTGCCTTGAGAATAACCGGCTTTCCATCCTGAGCGGATGATTTGTAGAGGGTGTAAAATTCACCATCACCAATTTCAATTTTGTCATTAACCCATTCCATAGCAAACCACCCTTCTTTGACGTGACCGCCCAACTATTTTGATGAGCAATATTGCATATCTAATATCCAAAGACAATATATTGTCCCCTAATCCCTGCTTTTCCAAAAAAACAGCCTGATTTCAGATTAAAATTCAACTTAAAATATAAAAAGCGCCACCAGGTGCAATATATTGTCCCTGTCTTCAAACAGAGAATAGCGATGCCGGAATCACAAAAAAAACCCTCCTCAGCCATATGCCAAGGAGGGATTTTAAGTACTTACTGCTGAAAGTCCATCAAATCAATTATTCACCCATCTGAGCAACAACTTCTTTGATCGAGTCTTCCAGGCCGCTCAGGAACCATTCGAAGTCCTCGCGTGTTGTGGTGTAGTTCGGGTATGCACGGCAGATAGTTTCGTCATTGATGGAGAACATGGTGTGAACCCTGTGTTTGCCGGACAGGGTCGCGCAGATAGGGATGGTGTAGTACTCACCTTTTGCGTTGGCGCCGTACTTGACGCCGATCATGTAACCTCTGCCACGAACTTCCTTGATGACATTCGGATATTTCTCTTTCAGTTCATTCAGTCTGCCATGGAGATATGCACCTTCAGATCGAATATGCTCGGCAACATTGTTTTCAATCATGAACTGGAGCGATGAAAGCGCCAAAGCGCCGCTGATCTGGTTGTCCTGATAGGTTGCAGTATGATGAAAACAGGAGTCATTTGAGCCATACGCCGCCATATAGAGATCATCTGTCGCCTGGCAGCCGCCCAGCGGCAGAACGCCGCCGGAAATACCTTTGGCAAAGGTAAATGCATCCGGCTGGAAGTCCTTATAGTGCTGCCATGCCCAGATATGTCCGGTGCGGCAACTGCCGGCCTGAACTTCATCAAGCACCAGGTATGTATCGTACTTGTCGCACAGCTTGCGGACAGCCGGGAAATAATCTTCCGGCGGAACAACGATACCACCTTCCCCCTGGATGGTTTCGGCAAAGAAAGCAATAACGTCGCCCTTTGCCAGTTCTGCCTCAACTGCGGCAAGGTCGCCGTATGGTACCCAGGAGTAGCCAGGAAGGTCCTCGCCCTGCCACTGACGCCATTTTGGTTTGCCAGCGAGATTAACAGTTGCGGAAGATTTCCCGTGGAAGGCGTTGAGGGTGCCAAGTAGTCTGGTTTTGCCTTTTTTGGTTCTGTGGGCGGCAATCTTGACCATTTTAATCGCGGTTTCGTTAGCCTCCATACCGCCGCCGCCGCAGACAACAGTGCGGGTAAGCCCCGGGGTAACGAGAGACATGTTGTGGGAGAAGGCCGCAGTTGTCTGATGAACCATCAGCGGATCCATTGTCAGAGGCTTGGAGTCAAGATATTTCTTGATGTTATTGTTGAGGAAAGGGTTGTTGATGCCGAGGCAATAAACGCCAACGGATCCAACGAAATCAAGGTGCTTGTTGCCATCGGTATCCCACAGATAGCAACCTTCTGCTTTGGCAATAACGCCAGATGCGCCCAACTGAAGGGCCAGCTCCGTCCTGTTCTTATTGTTGTGTTTTAGTTGCAGTGCGGTGGCTGTCTCCTTGTCCAATGCCATTGCATCATCGAACGTAAGAAAACTCGGATACAACTTCTTTACCTCTGTAAATGCCATTGTAACTTCCTCCTTTTTTAATTGTCACTGCCGACGTTACGCCAGATCAGTGTATTCGAATCTACATTTTTCTGTCTTTACTCTGCTCAGCCGTATACTAGTTATCAATAATTGTGCCAACTTGCCCCCGCCACAGTAGCCGTGCCTATCAGTCCAATATAGTTGATATTTTTCATCTAAACAGACAACAGCATTCATGCAGACCTAACCCAGCGGTCAACATGTTGCACCCAACTCCACAATAAAGTCCAATATGTTGTAACTTTTGGCGATGGTGTTTCGGATTTTCTCTGCAAAACAGGTTATGAGGGTGGGGCTTAATGATGTTTGTTGGAAATAATCATTATGATATTAGCTTGTTATTGTAGTTAATTAAGACTTGGAGAATCCTTTGGCATGTTATGTGCTTTTCGTATACGCCAACATTCATTAAGATACTTCTTTGCGAATAGACAGATGTCAGGACGATGATGCGGAATGAGTTTTAGAATAGAGACACAACAAATTGGTGCAGGAGCTATTGTCCTGATCAGCGGTGAACTTACAGGCCGCGGAGTTGTTGAACTGGAAGAATTCTGCCGGAAGACAGGCGTACCAATCTGCCTTGATCTTGACGATCTTCGTTTGATAGAAAGCGATGGTGTGGAATTGATTCGTGAACTGGTTACACGCGGAGTGAAGCTTTTGCGGGTCAGCCCATACCATAAGCTACTTCTGGGGTGTTATGACGAATGATTCATATGCGGCCAATACATTTAATATAGCTACATTTTGCAGCACATAATGAAAGGGGCAAAACAGACATGGAACATCAGGCATCAGTAGAGGAATACGGATACAAACAGGAGTTGAAACGGTCCCTGGGTGTCAGAGACCTGGTTATTTTCGGAATTATCTTCATGTCACCAGCCTCGTGTATGACACTGTTTGGGCTCATGACGACAATTTCACAGGGGCATAACGTTATCGCCTACGCCATCGGTTTCATTGCGATGCTTTTTACCGCTTACAGCTATGGAAAGATGGTGGAAGCATTCCCGATTGCCGGTTCAGCCTACAGTTATACCCAAAGAGCGGTGAGCCCCAAGCTCGGTTTCATCGCCGGCTGGGTCATGCTGATGGATTACTTTCTGATCCCGCTGCTGCTGTATGTGATCAGCTCCATTTATGCTCATGAAATGATACCGCAAATACCTTTATGGGGCTGGATTCTGATCTACGTGATCCCGGTATCCTATATCAATATCAGAGGAGTTGAAGTTGCGGCTAAGACAAACACCGTTGTCTCCGCACTCTTGATTGCTGCCCTGCTGGCATTTGTCATAGCAGCCATCCACTATGCGGTTACCGGAACTGGCGTCTCCCTGTTTTCCATGAATGCGATTTACAATCCCAAGATGTTTTCCATGAAAGCTGTGATTTCCGCGTCTGTGCTGGCAGTATTATCCTATCTGGGCTTTGACAGCATAACGACCTTGGCTGAAGAGGTACATGATTCCGCCAAGAAAATAAAACTCGCCATATTTATCGCCTTGACCTTGCAATCTGTTCTCTACTTTTCCCTGTCCTATTTTGCCACCGTCGTAGCCCCTGATTTTACCACCATCACGAATCCTGATACCGCCTTTTTTGAATTGACCTATAAAGTTGGCGGTTCTGCACTGCAGATCTTCATAACCCTTGTAATCATCATTTCCGGCGCATCTACGGCATTGGCCGGCCAGGCGGCAGCCAGCCGTCTGCTTTATGGCATGGGCAGAGACAAGCTGATCCCCGGCGCGTTCTTCGCCTATCTGCATCCTACCTATAGAACCCCGACCTACAGCATCCTGTTCATGGCTGTTGCCGGTATTGCCGGCGCTCTTACCATCAGCTTTGCTACTCTTGCCGATTTGGTTGCCTTCGGCGGTCTGTTCGGATTCATTTGCGTCAATCTTTCAGTCATTTTTCACTATTATATCAAGTGCAAGAGCGGAAAAATCGTCAGGCACGTTATCTTCCCGTTACTGGGAATGATTATTTGCGCTTACATCCTGTACGGCATGTCCACCCTGGCAAAGACAGTCGGTTTCAGCTGGATGGGCGTTGGGATTATTTATCTGGTAGTGCGTTCTTTTGCTTCGCAGAACTTCAAGGATCTCCTTGAAAATAATTCATTAGTTAATCCGGATGCGATATGTGCGTTGGATGATTAGATTTAAGATGACCAGAATCCTCAGCAGAGACCTTATAAATTACGTCAATGGAGACAGGAGAAGCAAATGACGAGAATTCTACGAATTAATCTGACAAGAAAAGAAAGCTCTTGGGATGTTATTCCGGAAGCATACAGCGGCATGGGCGGACGAGGGCTCTCCTCTGCGATAATTTCGGCAGAAGTCCCTGCCATGACGGACGCCATGGGACCGGACAATATCATCGTGCTTGCCCCGGGAATTCTGGCGGCCACAACGTTTCCCAATAACGGCCGTCTGTCGGTGGGGGGCAAAAGCCCGTTGACCGGTACCATCAAAGAGGCCAATGCAGGTGGGGCTGCAGCGCAGAAGATCGCCCGCTTGGGAATAGCAGCGGTCATAATCCAGGGAGTTTCCACTGAACCTGTGACCGTGGTGATCAAAAACGATGAGGTGACGTTTCATTCAGCAGCCTCGCTCTGGGGAAAGGGTAACTTTGCTGCGGTAGATCTGCTGAAAGAAGAGTATCCCGGTACGGCTCTGATTACAGTTGGTCCGGCTGGGGAAAAGGGTCTCAAGGCATCAGCAATTATCGTCACTACTAATGATTATCATCTGCGCGCTGCAGCGCGCGGCGGATTGGGAGCCGTACTGGGTGCCAAAAAGGTCAAGGCGGTTGTGATTGATGACACGGGCGGCCCAGGGATAGTGATCGCCGAACCGGGTAAATTCAAGGATGCATCTAAAAAAGTTACAGACCTGATTCTCAAACACCCGCTTATCGGCGGCTTGCGGGCCTTTGGCACACCGCTGCTCGTGGGGCTAATGAACGAAATGGGCGGCTTGGCAACCAAAAACTTCTCCCGAGGCAAGTTTGAAGGAGCAGAGAAGATCGGTGGCGAGGCTTTTGCAAAGGTGCTTGGCGAAAGAAAAAATGCGGCTGCGGCCCATGGCTGCATGCGGGGCTGTATTGTCCAATGCTCGCAAATCTACACCGATGAACAGGGGGAAGTCATAACAACCGGTCTGGAATTCGAGACAGTTGGCCTGGCCGGAAGCAACTGCGAAGTTGACGACCTGGACGCCATTGCCCGTTTTGATAGAGCCTGTGACGACCTGGGTCTTGACACCATCGATGTTGCCTGTGCCATTGGTGTGGCCATGGAAGCAGGACGCATCCCTTGGGGCGATGGCGAAAAGCTTGCTGAAGTTGTTAAATCTATCTACACAGAAGACCAGCTTGGCCTGTTGGTCGGCAATGGATGTACCGCAACAGGCAAAGCACTTGGCGTGACTAGAATCCCGACGGTCAAGGGACAGGCGCTATCCGCCTACGATCCCCGGATACTCAAGGGAACAGGCGTGACCTACGCAACCTCCACCATGGGCGCCGATCACACCTGCGGCAATGCGATTCCCAGCCCGGCAAACCCCGGCTACGACGCGTCCAGCCCAAAAGGGCAAAATGAGATATCGGCTTTCCTGCAATCCTATTTCGCCGCCATCGATTCCCTGGGTATGTGCCTGTTTGCTTCCTTGCCGCTGCTTGATGCCCCAGATCTTCAGCAGCACCTGGTGGACGTAGTCTCAGCCAAACTCGGCATTGAACTGCCGCCTGGCTATGTCATGGAAATGGGCAGGAGCGTCTGTTGCCAGGAGCGGGAATTCAATAAATTGGCCGGATTCGGTCCCAAGGACGACCGGCTCCCGGATTTTTTCAGCAAGGAACGGCTGATTCCTGGCGGGAGTCTGTTTGACGTGGCGGATGAAGATCTCGATAAGGTTTACGCTGATTAGATAAAACATAACGGATTTCGGTTTATCAAAAGTCAAGGAGACCTAAGTCATGCATGTCGCCACATTGGGCTCAAAGAGCAATGGAGATCAGTGCATTACCAATAGTCGGTGGTTAAAGGAACAGCTGAATCCCTATTTTTTTGTTGCCATGAAGGACGAGCCGGAGGCGATCGAGGTCCTCGCGCGCGATCTCGGAGTCCTTCAACGCAACCGGCGCATTATCCTGGCGGATCGGGAGAAGGCGCTCATCCTGGCAATGGTAAACAAGCCGGGAACATTGTACGACACCTTGCGTAGCATCCCGGAAAAAGAAATCTCCTATGCCATGATCGCCCATTCCGAGGGGGCGATGCCGGGCTTGAAACAGACGCTGGAGATCCAGCGCTTTGAGTTTGACCGAAAGAGCAATCAAGAAATCACAGATGGAGCTGAAACCTCGATTCCAGTCGGCCTGCGAAAGCAGATTGTAAAGGAATTGAAAGCAAATTATCCGGATTTTGAGTTCCATTGCCTTGACCGGTTACTCCGCATCCTGTGGCTCAATAATGAAAGCTATGTCAGAGTGTCGCCACCGGCGCGTGTCGCCCAGATCCTCTCCTTGTACCAGAAGGCAAACCGCCGGGGCGGACTGTCCCTGGATGTGGAGCCGATGTCAGGTGGAAAGGAATCGCGGGTACTGTTTGCAGTGGCAAACCCTCCGCAGAAGGATTTCTTCCTCCAGATCATGGAAGTCTTCAAGCGTCTTGATCTGGGGGTCAACCGCGCCTATTGCCTTACCATCAGCAACGGCACCCACCCCTATTTCCTGGGGACATTTTATGTTCGCCGCCTGGACGGGATGGCCGTAGAACGGGATTCAGAGCTTTTTTCCCGCCTGCAGCAGGAATTATACAATATCCAGATCATGGGAACCCATTCCCAAACCTACAGAGAGTTTGTTGCCACTGGCACCATGAGCGGCATGGACGCATCCCTGGTCAACGCCTTCATCTCGTTTTGCCAAACCAATCTGGGGCACAATCAGCCGGATCGCTTCGGCATGGAAGACGTGCGCAGCGCCTTTTACAGCCATCCCGACATCACCCTGCATCTGGTGCAACTCTTCCGGGCCCGTTTTGACCCGGCTGTTGCCGGCAATACCGACGCTTACAACCAATTGCTGGCCGAGGCCAAAAAGGCTGTTGAAGATTACAACACCGGGCACCGCTACCTTGACGAGGTCCGCCGGGCCATCTTTCACTGTTGCCTGCTGTTTATCCGCTACACACTGAAAACAAACTTCTTTGTGCTGGAAAAGCAGGCCCTCTCGTTCCGGCTTGATCCCGCCTATCTGGCGGAACTGGGCATGAGCTACACCGCCGACCTCCCCCAGGCCACCCCCTTCCGGGTAACCTTCTTCTCCAGTCGTTTCGGCTTCGGCAATCATATCGGCTTCTCGGACATCGCCCGGGGTGGCTGGCGCACGGTTATCGCCCGCAGCAAGGATGACCTTATTACCAATGCCAACACCATTTTCCGGGAGAATTTTGTCCTGGCGCACACTCAGCATCTGAAGAACAAGGACATCTACGAAGGCGGTTCCAAGATGGTGCTGATCATGGACGCCTCCGACCTGAACAACAGCCATGAAAGGGAATTGGAAACCTGGCGGCTTTACAAGCTTCAGTACGGCGTTATCAATGCCTTCCTGGATATTTTCGTCACCGAGAACGGGGTTGCCAAGAATCCGCAGGTGGTTGACTACTACCGCGAGGATGAGCCGATCGAATTGGGGCCTGATGAAAACATGCATGATGTCATGATAGAGGAAATTGCCCGGGTTTCTCGCAAGCGCGGCTACATCCTCGGTATCGGCATCATGTCCAGCAAAGAAGTAGGCATCAACCACAAGGAGTATGGTGTTACTTCAGCCGGTGTGGTCAAATTCGCTGAAATCACCATGGCTGAATTCGGCATCGATATCCGCAAAGACCCGTTCTCGGTGAAATTTACCGGCGGCACCAACGGCGACGTGGCCGGCAACGCCATCCGCCTGCTACTGGAGCGCTGCCAGCATGTCTCCATTCGCCTGATTCTGGACGGCACAGCAGCCCTGTATGACCCCAAGGGGGCCAATCACGACGAATTGCGCCGCATCCTGCTCAAAGAGGATCTGGATGCATTTGACCCAAAAGCCCTCAATCCCGGCGCATTCCTCCTGTTCCGCACCAACAGCCGGACCGAGGGATTCAAGGAGCTTTACAGAAAGGTTAGCTGTAGCGCCAAAGGTCTGCAGGAAGAGTGGATTTCCATTGACGAATTTTCCAGGGAATACAGCGGGCTGGTTTTCTCCGTTGAAGCAGATCTCTTTATCCCGGGTGGCGGACGGCCGGAGACCATCGACTCCAGCAACTGGGTACGCTTCTTTCTGGATGACGGGACCCCGTCGTCCAGGATTATCGTGGAAGGGGCCAACTCCTTCATCACCCCCGACGCCAGGATACAGCTGCAGAAGCGTGGTGTGATCATCATGCGGGACGCATCGGCCAACAAGTGCGGCGTCATCTCCTCTTCCTACGAGATCATCTCAAATCTGCTTTTTTCTGAGAAAGAGTTCTTGGCAGAAAAGGAACGCTATGTAAAAGACGTGCTGGAAATCCTTGAAACCGTGTCCGAATACGAGGCGAGGTTGATCCTCAAACGACGCCGTGACAACCCTACCCTGCTCTGCACCGAAATTTCCGATGCCATCAGCACCGAGATCAATGGCCACTACAGCCGACTGTTCAAGTTTTTTCAGGAGCGCCCGGAACTCTGCCTGCAGCCCTTCTATCGGCGTGCCATTGTCGGCCATCTTCCTGTTATGCTGCAGACTGAATCCCGCTATCGTAACCGTATCAGCAGACTGCCCCAGAAGTACCTGTTTGCCATCCTGGCGGCTGAGTTGGGTTCTTCCATTGTGTATCGGGGCAACCGGGATACGGCATTTGAAGACGAGGTCCGACTGCATATCACGCGGAATTTTCCGCCGGTTGCGCAGGGGATCTCCCATCACCTGCACCGGCAGTCATTTTGAATTGTTCATGGTCATAACGGGTAACACCGGGAACCATTTTTGCGAAAGGGTTAAAAGATGAGTTGTTTTGCGCATCAATATGCAGATGAAGACTACCTGCGAGTGCTACTGACGATAAGAGGCCAGGTGCAGGGGGTTTCGTTTCGAAAACAGGCTTTGAAGCGGGCCTTGGAACTGAATGTGTCCGGCTGGATAAAAAACCTTGATGACGGTTCCGTCCAGGGCTGTCTTGAAGGGGCTGCCCCAGATGTGGAGGAGCTTCTTCAATGGTGTTCGCTGGGTCCGGAGCCGGCTCGGGTCCAGTCCATAGAAAGCGAATTTCATGACTATGCCGGTGAGTTTGACGGTTTTTACATTATCTACCCGGATTAAATCCGGCAACATCGGCAAACATTGTATGGAGATTTACTGATGCAGATAGCAGCGCACTGCCGCAAGTGCGGAAAGATCATGAAAAACCGGCGCATTGACGACTACCAGGTAAAGACAACCTGTTCATGCGGCTTTTCCGATTACCGCACCCTGACTGAAAATATCCGCAAGGTGAACCCCTTTGCCAAAAAGGCTGTTTTTTCTCCTTATGCAGTGAGTGAAAAAGACCAACAGTCCGCGACCATGCATCGTACAAACCGGGAACACCAGGAGATGCACACCCTGGAAGAAATCAGCTTGCTGATCGCTTCAGATATCGCACTTCCCGACCTGCTGGCAACAGTTGCCACAAAAATTGTTAAACAGCTCAAGGCCGATGTCTGCAACATCTATCTTCTGGAAGAAGACGAGCTGGTACTGCGGGCTACTCATGGGTACGACCCGGTGCATATCGGCCGGCTCCGCCTAAAAATGGGTGAAGGCATTACCGGTGCTGCTGCGCTGGATAAAAAACCTATCACCTTATCCAACGCTGCCAAGGATCCGCGTAACAAGGTATTCCCCGAACTTAACGAGGACAGGTACAACTCCATGCTTTCTTACCCGATCATCGGCGGCAACCAGCTATATGGTGTCATAAATGCTCAATGCACCTCGGTCAGGGCGCTTCCCGAGGACGAGTTCTCATTTATCACGATCATTGCCAAGCTGATTCTTTCGGCAATCAAATGCGCTCAATGATGGTGACTGCATAACAAAATTTATGGGGCCGGCAGCCCTGAGAACCAGGCTGCTTCTTGGGGAGGGAGTAATGCCGATGCTGGTAAATGTGAAGCTGTATGCCTCGTTCCGTACCGATAGATTTGCCATGGAGAGCCGCCACTACCCGTCGGAAACAACCATCAGGGATGTGGTTCATGAGCTGAGTCTGCAGGAAGATGAGCTGGGGACCATTCTGGTCAACAGCCGCAGGGCAGGACTGCATGCCCACCTCGCTGACGGGGATACACTGGCACTGTTCCCTGTGCTCAGTGGCGGTTAGATGAAAGAGATTGTTCAGCAGTATTTGCAGGAAAACGCAACCGGCGATTTGGTGTCATGGAAATGTCAATTGGAAGCTTCACACAGGTTTTCCCTCCCTCTGGCGAAAACAGAAGAGCTGATTCTGGAAGCAAGGTTGCTGCCGGCCCGCTATCAGCGAAACAGAGATACGTTCAGTATCGAACAGCAGCGCAAACTCTTCCATAGTTGTGTTGCCGTAATCGGCTGCGGCGGCTTGGGCGGACATATCATCGAATCACTGGCCCGGCTGGGAGTCGGTAAAATAGTTGCCGTTGATCCGGATATCTTCGAGGAACACAATCTCAACCGCCAAATTCTCTCTTCTGTCGATTTTTTGGGTTGGTCCAAGGTTGCCCTGGCAGCTACCCGCGTTGCTGACATCAACCCCGCAATCACACTGATCCCGGTCAAGGCAGCCTTCACGGCAAAAAATGGTAAAGAGCTACTGCAAAATGTCGATCTGGCCGCCGATGCCCTGGACACCGTTGCGTCACGCCTGGAGCTGGCAGAAGTCTGCGAGGAAATTAAGATCCCCCTTGTCCATGGGGCCATTGCCGGTTGGTTCGGCCAGGTTCTGACCCAGTATCCGGGTGAGAGGACGCTGCAACGCCTTTATGAAAACCTTTCCCAGAGCATTGGCGCTGAGAAAAAACTCGGCAATCCTGCCTTTACCCCGGCAGTCATCGCCGGCATCGAAGTTGCGGAAATCTGCAAGGTCCTTCTGGGAAGTGGGCAAGGACAGACAGGCAGGATAATTTCAGTGAATCTGCAGGATATGGAAATGGAAAAAATAGAGATCTAAGGGGAGTCGGCCTGTTGCCTACAACCCAAATCATAAAGGAATGAACAAATGGAGAAGTCAGATATCACCAGCCCCGGAATCGGCCTCGGCTGTTCTACAACAGCGACCCGGAACAAATATAGTGATCTGCTGACAGTGGCAATAGTTGCGGCAACTATAGCGCTGTTTGCCATTTCACCGGCAGCCAGGGACAGTTTCGGAGAGGTAAACCGCTCTCATGGCATGATTATGAGTTTTATCAAGTTCGCCATTCTGGCCACATTCGGCGAGGTGCTGGCCGTGCGGCTAACCGAGGGTGTCTACCTGAAGCCCGGCTTTGGCTTGCTCCCCAAGGCCTTTGTCTGGGGTCTTCTGGGCATAGTGATCAAGTCGAACTTTATCATTTATGCTTCCGGCGTGAAAGCCCTGCTTGCTTATCTGAATCTGGCAACAACGCCTTCGTCGTTTCCGGTCATGATCATGGTGGCATTCTCCATCAGCCTGCTGAACAACTCCCTCTTTGCCCCGGTACTCATGACCCTGCACAAGATGTCGGATATTCATATTTCCATGACCGGCGGCACCATGGGTGGTTTTTTTTCATCCGTAGATTGCGGTGTACTGCTGAAAAAGATCAACTGGGACGTGATGTGGAATTTTGTTTTCAAGAAAACGATCCCTTTTTTCTGGATACCGGCACACACCATAACTTTTCTGCTCCCTCCGGACAGGCAGATCGGCTTTGCAGCTATCCTGGGGGTGGTTCTGGGAGTTATCCTGGCGTTTGCCGGAACAAAGAAATAGTAGCCAGCTCTGATTATGGCATTAGTTGCATAAACAACAGATGATTAGAAGCATCACTTTATAAACTAAGGAGAAAATGTGCATGAAAAAACTGATTTGTAGTTTATGTCTCGGAGTTGTTTGCTTTTTGGGTAGCAGAGCTGAAGCTATTGTAATTGACCCCTACGACAACGCTCTATGCCCAGATGGAGTTTACGGTCTGTTGTACGGAAATTACTACCATGCCGACGAATTTACAGGTCCGGACGGCAAGAAGGCTGCCGATGCAGATCTAACAGCGGCTGTCTCTCTTTTGCGGACCATTGGCTACAAGCACATCGGGAAACTGCCCATGGCGTTTCAGGTCATTGTTCCATTTGGCTATGTCGAGGAAAAAAAACTGTTCAACGAGAAGTCCGCTGGCATCGGTGATATTGCTTTTGGCCCGGGTGTTTTCCTCTATAACAATGAAGACACAAAAACAGCAATTTCTCTTTGGGCATACTTCATAGCACCTACCGGTGAATGGAACAAGAATCAGGCGATAAATTTTGGTGGAAACCACTGGGTATTCGAGTCTCAAGTGGCAGTGAACCAACAGTTCGGCAAATTCATTTATGATATGAACATCAATAACTATTTCCACACCAAAGAAACGGACACACAAACCGAGTTGCCTAACCGTCTGGAGTTGGAAATGAGCTTGGCGTATCAGGTTACCGATAAACTGGTCGCCGGAATCAATGGCGGCGGCTTCTGGGATCTGGAGGACACTACCGCAGGGGGCGTGAAGGTGGCCGATTCCAAGGCTGAAAGGGCTGAAATCGGCCTGTCTGGCGCCTATACATTCACCGACAAGCTGGGGGCAAACATTAGATGGAGCCATGATGTAAGCAGCCAAAACAGCACTGAAGGTGACAATTTCTGGTTGAGACTCAGTTACGCTTTTTAGTTGAGTTTCATGCTCTGCCTTGACTTATTCAGCTTTTCCCTTATGCTGCTCAGACTCACAAGAGTTGACGGCAATACTCTGATAATTCAGGTGAAAACCATTAGTTAAGGAAAAGGTAGCCATGAAAAAAATAAAGCAGTTTTTTGCCACAGAGGACTTGTTTGCCCGTCATGCAGGAATAGAGCTACTTGAAGTGAAGCCGGGCTGGGCTAAAGCCAGCATGAAGATTGAGCCGTTTCATTATAACGGGGCCAAAACGGTCCATGGCGGCGCAATCTTCACGCTGGCCGACTTTACTTTTGCGGTCGCTTCAAACTCCCATGGCACCTTGGCAATGGGTATCAATACCAGCGTCTCCTTCGTCAAGGCAGCCACCAAGGGCACTCTTTACGCCGAGGCCGGTGAACAGGCACTAAACCCCAAGCTGGCATCGTATCTGGTTCAAATTACCGATGACAACAACGACGTCGTGGCCATTTTTCAAGGGATGGTGTACAGGAAAAATCAGCCCCTTATTCCGGCGGATTATGATGCGCTGGAGCAGGTTTAACAACCAAAGCATATCCCGTTGAAATTCAGCTGCAACTCAAGATTCCTCGCATCTCACCATATTTCTCAGAAGCAGAAGAAGGGGCCGCTGCGCCGTCATTACGCCGGTATCACGGCCCTTCTTCACTAACCCTGCTGTCTACAAACTACTTCCCGATGCTAACTAGTGAGAATCAAACAAACAAAAGTTGTAATCCGAAAGAATAATGTTATAGTTACATTCGTATAACTTCTTCTATGGATAGTTTCTACATAACATATTCATGCCTGTGGTGGTCACAACCATCCATTTTTTCCGGCGGTGCGATTATTTAAATGAGCAGTTTTTTTTGTCGTCTATCCCGGAGACAATCATGGCCACCACACCATGCAGCAACACCGACATAGTCAGCAAGCACTCCCTCTTCCTTGCCCTGATCGCCGCCGGTCTGGCGGGCAACTATTTCAATATCCGGATCTTCTTCAACATCGACTGCCTCTTCGGCAGCATCTTCGCCTTGCTGGCCTTGCAGTTTTTCGGACTTGGCCGGGGTGTTCTGGCGGCCGCCATAATCGCAGCCTATACCTATATCCTGTCTAATCACCCCTACGCCATCATCATCATGACCGCCGAGGTGGCCTTTGTCGGCTGGCTGGCCGGCCGCCGCAAGATGGAAATGGTGCTGGCAGATACGCTCTACTGGCTTATCATCGGCATGCCGCTGTCCTACCTTTTCTACCACGTCGTCATGGATGTTACTTTCAGCAACACCTATATCGTCATGACCATGCTGGCAGTGAATGGTATTGCCAATACGCTTGTTGCCCGTCTGATCTTTACCGGTTATGCGCTCCGGTCACGCTCATCGCTGACTTCATACCGTGAAATCTTCTACAACCTGCTGGCATTTTTTGTGCTGTGCCCGGCGTTGATCATGCTGGCGGTTGAAAGCAGGACCGATTTTAAACAAACCGAGCGTAAAATTACCAGTTCGCTGATCAAGGACAGTCAACTGGTGGATCAACGTCTGAAGACCTGGGTGGAAAACAGAAAAACAGCCGTTGTCCATCTGGCGGAGATGGCCGTTTCCAGATCCCCGCAGCAGATGCAAACCTATCTGGAACAGGCAAAAAAATCGGATGTAAATTTCCAGCGCATCGGGCTTCGGGATAAAAACGCGATAAACACCGCCATATTCCCCCTGGTTGACGAACTGGGACAGAATAACATCAGTAAATGCTACGCTGATCACCCTTTCAAGCCAACACTCGAACAGACACTTAAACCAATGCTCTCGGAAGTGGTGATGGGCAAGTGCGGCATACCCAGACCGAACGTGGCGATGCTTGCGCCGGTGGTCATTCGAGGAGAGTACCGGGGCTACGTCAGTGGCATCCTGAGCCTGGAGCAGATTCGAGCGTACCTCGACAACAGCGTGAGATCAAACGGCTCGCTCTACACGCTGCTGGACAGAAACGGCAAGATCATCATGAGCAACCGGGCAGAGCAAATGGTCATGACACCGCTGGGGCGCGGCAAGGGCGTGTTCAAGCATCTGGGCAAAGGGATAAGTCAGTGGGTGCCGGCACTAACCCCAAACACTCCGGCTACCGAGCGCTGGCTAAAATCGTTCTATGTCGCGGATTCCGCTATCGGCGACCTGGCAGAATGGAAACTGATCCTGGAGCAGCAGGTGGCGCCCTTCCAGAAAACGCTCTACGATCAGTACGCCGGCAAGCTGACCATGCTGTTCCTGATCCTGCTTGTAGCGCTGGCGCTGGCTGAATTATTCAGCCGCAAGATCGTTATTACCCTGAAACAGCTCCGTAGCATAACGCACGAACTGCCGATCAGGCTGGCGACAGA
>Ga0209212_1003456_pt1 | contig 20845 bp, 21 predicted proteins | sample RifGroC2_FD_183996 | JGI IMG/M metagenome (GOLD analysis project Ga0209212, IMG submission 183996) | Groundwater microbial communities from Rifle, Colorado, USA - Groundwater C2 (SPAdes) (version 2) | ecosystem: Environmental > Aquatic > Deep subsurface > Groundwater | place: Rifle, Colorado... | reverse complement strand
TCGTTATAAAAAATGGACCCGGCATGTCCGTCTTCACATGCGTCCCCTGGATAAAACCAGCACTCGACACACCTCCTCCAACTACCAACGCCACCACTACCACTATCGACCCTATCAGTCCCTTTCCTTTCATCGATTTACTTTACCTCCTAACCATTAACCAATGAATACAACAAAATAAATTACAACTACTTATTACTAACATGTGGACAAGTACCAGACTTCGTGCAAATTACCTCAAGAGGTACACTACAGGTTTCACAATCACCGGCTTTTTCAATTTGAGGTGCATACCTGCCTTTTTGTGTTGTAAAACCTTTACCTGGTTCTGGAGTCTCTTTACCACATTTTGGACATTTAAATAATGTCCTAGCCCAAATTTTCTTGCTTGTAATATCATCGCCGCATTCATCACAAGCACCAGGCGCAGGCAAACATACCCCATATTTTTTACAGTTAGTATTGACACAACTGTAAGCTATTTTTTGGCATGCCCAACAAGTCGGTAAATCAGTATGTGTCTTGTCACCAGATGCACGATGTTTTGCGAAATCCCAAATGTATCCTATTTCAGAACACTCGGTAAACTCTCTAACATCTTTACATGCATCACACCAGTAAGCTTCCAAAATCTGTCTCTTATCACAAGGTTTATCCCATGCGGCAAAAACAGATTGAGATATGAAAACAGCCATACCAAACACCATTGTTGCTACAAAAATACTCTTCTTCATGATCTTATTCACCCCCTTTCATAAACACTGATAAATAACACACCATTATAAAACCCATTGCAATAGAAATTATTTTATAGGAGCACAATTTATACCAAATACCGTTGCTTAATCCAAATTGCTGTAACATTGGAATCTAGCAATACTTATGTAAATACTATTTTAAGTTTATTTAGCATTATTCTTTAAAATAAACGGTTAATTTCAGCCATCAAGATAGATATAAATCTATATTTAACATATGCCTAAGTTTGTATTTAACACTAACCACTATAAGATTTATAATCCTTCGATAATGGTGGATATTAACCATTACTAATACTAATTCGATAAACCATACTTTTGTAATCTATATCTAAAAGTCCCCCTCGTTAGCCCTAGTAATTTAGCAGCTTTTGTTTTATTATTCTTACTTTTCTCAAGTGCCTGAGTAACCAATTGTTTTTCTAAGGCATCCAATGACAATCCATGTGGAGGGATATCAAATTGGACAGAATTATCTTGTGTCTGGAGTTCATCTTTTTCAGCAAGGGTAGAAGTTCTAATTATTGAAGTTGATATATGTTCTGGCGTTATTAGATTCCCTTTACACAAAATCACCGCACGTTCAATAACATTTTGCAATTCTCTAATGTTGCCTTCCCATTTATGCATCATAAATAATTTTTCAACTTCTTTACTCAAATAAATTGGCGATTTCCCCATCTTCACAGAAAAACGCTTTAGAAAATGTTTACTTAATGGGATGATGTCTTCTTTTCTTTCTCTTAATGGCGGCAATGTAATAGGAAAGACACTTATTCTATAGTATAAGTCTTCCCTAAATTTACCCAATTTTACCAGATCTTCGGGATTTTTATTGGTAGCACAAATTATTCTTGTGTCAACTTTGATTGTTTCAGTGCCACCAAGACGTTCCAATTCTTTAGCCTCAACAACACGCAATACCTTTGCCTGAATTGCGGCACTCATTTCAGATATTTCGTCTAAAAAGAAAGTGCCACAGGCTGCTAATTCAAAACGTCCTTTTTTTGTTTTTTCTGCACCGGTAAAAGCACCCCTTTCGTAACCGAATAATTCACTTTCCAATAAATTTTCTGGAATAGCTGCACAATTTAATACTATTAGGGGACCACCTGCTCTGTTACTGTTATAGTGAATGGCACGTGCAATTAATTCTTTACCGGTACCACTTTCACCAGTAATCAATACGGTTGAATCAGCTTTTGATACTTCACCAACTAACCTTAATGCTTCAACTACCTGTGGGGAGTTGCCAATAATATTTCCAAAATTATATTGCGATTCCAGTGCCTGACGTAAATATTTATTTTCAAGAGATAAAGAGCTCATTTTCAAAGCTCTTTTTACGGCTAATTTAAGAATGTCATTTTCGACAGGTGCGGTTAGATAATCAAAGACACCTTCTTTCATAACGTCTATTGCAGACTCTAACGAACCGTAAGCGGTGAGCACTATGATGGGTAAATCTTGACTTTTACTTTTAATTGCCCTCAGAAATTCTAGTCTTTCCATCTCAGGCACTTTTAAATCTGTAATTAAAAGATGAAAACGCTCTCTATCTAAGTAATCAAAAGTTGCTACACAATTGTTAGTTGTAACAACTTTTACGTCGTTCATTTCATCAAAAACCATAGTAAGAACTCTTCGCATTCGTTCTTCATCATCTACAATTAAAACTCTGTAAGTCATTTTACACCTTGTATAAAAAGCACTTAAAGTACTTAAAGTACTTTCTAAAACCAATAGACTTAACAGCAACAGCTAAACTTGCTTACTATGGATGAAATACTAATACTAAATTCAAAGAGCCCAAACGAGAAGTGCTGAAAACATAAGGCCTACCATAATTAGCCCTGTAATCAAAATAGGAACTGCAAATAACCTGGTTAGAAAACTAACAAAAAGAGAAGATGGGGCAACTTTATAATTGTCTAATTGTCTCTGATTTTCGAGCCTTTTGAATTGATTCAAACGTTCATGTTTAAATTCTTCTTCAGTTATTCTGCCTGTGAAGATTGCTTCATCAACAGGCATTTTCTCTGGAAGAAGATGTGTATGGAAAAAATGAATTGTGAAAATGAAACCTGCCGCAAGGATCGCTTCATACCTATGAATAATCAAAGCAATACTGGGAAGATCCACAATGGTTGCAACAGAAACGGGAATAATCTTTGTAAATTGAACAGGAAACCAGAGAATAAGACCGGTGACAGCCATTACAAGAGTTCCCCACATTAACGATAAGTATTCAAATTTTTCCCAATATATCCAACGATCAAAGTCAGGCTTCTTACCAATACCCATGAACCATTTAATATCTGCAATAATATCAAAGATATCTCTCGGTTGAATGAGTAACGAATTTGGACCCCAAAAGAACCCTTTTTTCTTTTTTACTGATATATTATAAAAAAGATATACAAAGTGCATAAATGCAGAAAAGAAAGTTATCAGAGCGCAAATACGATGAATATACCCCGCCGTCGGATAACCACCAAATAATGCATACAACCATCTAGCCCAATCATAACTTCTAAAAGCTAATGGTACGCCTGTTAAGACAAGTCCAAAAAAACTTATAATAATCAAAAAGTGGCAAAATCTATGGAAAAAACTAAATCTCAAATAGTTAATGTTGCTCTTCATCAGTATGCCCCTTTCTCTTGCGCTCATCACGAACTACTGCAAACCAACATAATAAAGAATGTAATCCAAAAGAAGAAAATGTAAATGCTAATATCCCCACATACATTACAAACACTATACATAAAATTGTTTGTGGGTTCTTAATAACTTTTTTAAGATTGTCAGGATTATTTCGCGCGTTTTTAATTGCGGCAAGCAATGTTTTATAATAATTTACATTCTTAATCTGAGGATGTTCTACATGTTTAACAAAACTTGCATTTGCATTTGCATGGCAATTGCCACATGTTTCTATTATCCTTTCTTTACCAACCTTAGATTCAGGGTTAGAAGAATTTAGTATTTTGTGCTTACCATGACAATCAAAACACACAGGGACATCTGTTGTTGTGTGACCTAGCGAAGTAACCTGTCCATGCGCATTATTTCTGTAACTTTCCAAATGATCCTGATGGCATGAACCACAAGCCTCAATTGTTAATTTTCTGTGAAGAGGATCAACTCCCTTAGGCACATCTCTGGGGGATTTTTCACCTAATGAAGTATAATGATATGATAAACCAGAATGGCAATCCTTACACGTTGGCACATCTTTGTTATTCTCTTTCATTAATTTTACATGACTGCTCTGTAAATAGTCTTCTGCAGGGTCGTCATGGCAAAATGTTATGCAATCCACTGGTTTCAAATTAGACTTATGACCTTCTGTCAAATCCGCCCCATCTAAATCTTGATGACAGTCGATACAGAAAAAATCTTCTCCACCATGGGCAGATGCCTTGTAAATAGCTTCATCAATTAACATTGATGCCACCTTAATTTCACCAGTTACAGGATCAACTTTCGCCTTCTCGGTAACTTTTAATTTATCTTGTTTGGTATGGCATTCATAACAAGGCCCATTATCACCTGCAAATAAAATTACTGGTAATAGGAAAACAGCGGATGTAAACGTTACCAGAAATGCTGGCAATCTAAGCCTTTTTAAGCCCGACGCAACATTAACAGTCAATTTTCTTTTTGGTTTATAAACCATTTTATGGAACCCTCCTCAGCTATAACTCTTGAGCTTAAAGAGTTATTCCTTTTTCTTTGGTTTTAACGGTGAATTAAGAAGTTCATCTTTTGGTAATATAGCAGCCCATTTCTTTTTATCTTCTGGAGAGAGCTTTTTTAATGCTACATCAATTTCATCTTCGTCACGATGATCATCTTTCTTAAAAAAATCTTTAAAATCCATTACCTTATCGGTTTTTGGACACCTATTCTTATCATCTTTGGTTTCCCAATGGCATTTCATACATTGTTCTTTTACAGTTGCGGGACCATTTATTCCAGCCACAATCAAACCAGTATCATATTGGACCTTTCTTGCCGTAAAAGGATCTTTTTTTAATATTTCTTTAAATGCATCTTTGCCCTTACCCTCATAGTTTTCTTTTACTTTCTTATACTCTGAACCAGCACCATGGCATGCCTCGCATTGTACATTTGGTAAATATTTTTTACCAACTTCCGCAATTTTCTCACCATAAGCAGTTGCATGACATTTTAAGCAGTCTGGGTTTTCTGCATCAGGGGACCCTTTTAACCTTTTTTCCCAAGTATTTGAATGTAATCTCTCTTTATATTCTTCTCCCTCAAAGCAACCTTTACCCATGTGGCATTTACAGCCACTGTTGCCGACATAATCTGCTCCAACGGATATGTTATATAACGAAAAAGTTAATGAACAAACAGAAATTACAACACTTCCTAAAAAATACCCAGCTGTCTTACTACCAAACATTTACAATCTCCTTTCGCTAAGTCAGAAAATAAATACAAAATACAACACTGTGTTAATTCTTCATTCTTTTACAACTCATTTTATTAATTTTGTGATTAAAAAAATCATTATTACGCAAAATTTTAGAACGAATAAAGTAGCATGCTTTTTTTACAGTGTCAAGAGAAAATTCTTACGTTAATAAAGTAAATAACGAGATAAACCTTTATACTAAAATATATTAAACAATTTTAAGCAAAAAGTTGATAATTAAATTTAATGTTAACTTTTTGATAAAAGATTCTCTACAAAATTAGTGTTAATATTTCCACTTGCAAATTGAGGGTGTGAAATTAGCTCTAAACTTAATGGAATTGTTGTCTTGATACCTTCAATTTCGTATTCATTTAATGCCCTTTTCATGCAAGCAATTGCTTCCTCTCTTGTCTTTTGATTAACAATCACCTTTGAAATCAAAGAATCATAATAAGGCGGTATTTCGTATCCAGCATGTACATGAGAATCAACCCTCACCCCCCTTCCACCAGGAGGATTATACATTGTTATCTTTCCAGGTTGAGGTCTAAACCCATTACTTGGATCTTCTGCATAAACTCGACATTCAATTGAAACTCCTTGATTTCTAATTTTTTTCTGTTTTATGTTTAGTCTTTCACCGTAAGCAGTTCTTATTTGCAATTTAACCAAATCAAGACCAGTTACCATTTCTGTTACAGGATGTTCTACCTGTAAGCGTGTATTTACTTCTATAAAATAAAAATTACCCACTTTATCTACTAAAAATTCAACAGTACCTGCATTTGTATAATTTACAACCTTTGCCATCTTGATTGCAGCCTTACAAATGTCTTCACGTAAACGCTCTGAAATACTTGGAGAAGGTGATTCTTCAATAAGTTTTTGATGTCTACGCTGTAAGGTACAATCTCTTTCTCCCAAATGAATAATATTACCGTAATTATCACCAAATAACTGTACTTCTACATGGCGAGCATTTTCTATATATTTTTCAATATAAATAGATGGATCTTTAAACGCGGATTCCGCCTCCCTTTGAGCAATAGCTAGTGAATTTACAAGGCTAATATTATTGTGTGCAACTCGCATCCCACGTCCTCCACCACCTGAAGAGGCCTTGATAATCACAGGATAACCAATCTTATGTGCAACATCTATTGCTTGTTGCTGACTTTTTATAACTGATTCACTGCCAGGAACTACAGGGATTTTGTTAGCAATAGCAATTTTTCTTGCTTCGGTTTTGTTTCCCAGTTTTTTCAATACTTCTGATTTGGGCCCAATAAACACTATATTGGAAGATTCGCAAACCTCCGCAAAATGACCAACTTCGGACAAAAAACCATATCCGGGATGAATAGCTTCAATGTCAGTTATTTCCGCAGCACTAATTATACTGGGAATATTAAGATAACTCCCTTCAGCGTCAGAAGGACCAACACACACTGTAATGTCTGCTTGTTTTAAGTACATTGCGTTTTCATCTGACTTCGAACAAATCGCAACCGTTTCTATGCCCATTTCGCGACATGCCCTAATAACTCTTAAAGCAATTTCACCTCTATTAGCAACCATTATTCTGGAAAACATAGTTCTAGACACCTGTAAGTATTAATCTCTATTTGTATAATCATTACTCTTTTGTCGAGGGCTTAACACGAAATAGTGGTTGGCCATACTCTACAGCCTCTCCGTCATTCACATAGACATCAACAATTTCACCAACAGTTTCAGCTTTGACTTCATTCATTATTTTCATTGCTTCTATAATACAAACAACTGTTTCTTCGTTTACAAAATCTCCCACATTAACGCATGGGTCTGCACCAGGTGCACTAGATCTGTATAATGTCCCTACCATAGGCGAAATAATCTCTACAATATTTTCACTTTCCTTTGGTAATGCATGTGGCGAAAATTCTTGTTCTAATTTTGGTTGGTGTATTAAAGGTGCGGTTAATGGCGTGACAATATTGGTGTAACCACTAGTACTCTTTTTTAGTATTATTTTCGTATCATTTTCCTGAATTTCTATCTCAGATAATTCATTTTCATTCATAATTGAAATTAATTGCTTTACCTTGTCTATAATGCTCATTATCTATTCCTTAATGTGGAGTATGTTTTAAATTATTAAACAGGAAAGACAAAAAAATAATCAACTAATGCTTACGAGGATATAAGTGCCTTAGTTAAATATTAAAAGTCGATATTTACGAAAAGAAAAAGGATTGAAACAAAATGATGAGTTATACTGACTAGTTTTTTAATACATATTTAAAATTTTATGAAGTTTTTAATGAGTTATAATTTTTCTTTTCTATAAATTACTATTTCTGATAATTTTTTTTGCACATTAGTTAAAACATTACATCCTTCGGAAGTCACCAAAACAATATCCTCAATGCGTATGCCACCCCATCCTGATATATAAATACCAGGTTCTATAGTAAATACCATACCTTCTTCTAAAATTTCGCTGCTTCTTTTGTTGATGGATGGGCTTTCATGAACCTCCAACCCAATACCGTGCCCCAATCCATGGCCAAAAAACTTTCCAAATCCTTTCTTTTCAATACAATTTCTCGCTGCATAATCCACTTCCTTAGCAATTCGACCCGGTCTTATGCTATCAATTGCAAAATTTTGCGCATCTAGTACTATCTGATATATCTTCTTGAAATTCTGGGATATTCTATCTATGAAGCAAATCCTTGTCAAGTCTGAATTATAAAACTGATAACAGGCACCCCAATCTAATAGTATTACATCCTTCTCTTGTATTTTTCTATCTGTTGTATGGGCATGTGGTAAAGAGGCACGCGAACCTGTAGCACAAATTATTTCAAAAGAACTTTTCTCTGCACCATGTTTTCTAATCTCAAATTCTAAAATATCTGCTAAGTATTTTTCTGATACACCTGCTCTTATTTTATTTCTGGTACTCTGATATGCACTTTCAGCGATATTAATCGCTATCTGTATTTTTTTTATTTCTTCTGGTGTTTTTAGCTTTCGATACTTTTCAACTATTCCCTGGGTAGGTATTATATGAATTCCTTTTATATTTCTTTTAATTTCATCATATTGATAAAACGTGAGGTAGGAAGATTCAACATATAATTTCTTAACATTAAGTCGTCTTAGTTTTTCACAAATTGTTTTTATTAATGAAACTTTTCTTTCAACAATTCTAACCCAAGTGATATCCTGCTGCGCCTGCTCGACATACCTAAAGTCTGTAAATAAATAATCGTTGTCTGATGTAATTAAGAGAACACTTTCAGAGCCTGTAAAACCCGTAACATAACGTATATTTATTTCATGGGTAATTAAAAAACCGTCTATTTTATCTTTTTTTAATTTTTCCTTTAGTTTGTCCAAACAACTCATAGTACAACTAGCCACAATTAAATATTTAATCGTAGTGACCTATCTTTTCTCTTTTTTAATTTTTTCAATTAACATATCTATAGACAGTTTAAATTGTTTATCGCTATCGATTTGATCTTTCACCTTTTTTACGGCAAACATAACTGTGGAATGCTTTTTACTGCTAAAGTAATTCCCAATTTGTTGATATGACCAATTTAGAAGTGTTTTTGTCAAATACATACATACTTGACGTGGGAACGAGATAGATTTTATTTTTTTATTTGAATGAAGTTCACTGCGTGATATGTTGAAATAAACCAACACCACTTCCTCAATTTCATTAATTTTTATGATTTTTCCTTCATAATAATAAAATTCACTCAACACATCATTAGCCAATTGGAGATCTAGTTTTTTCTCATTAAATTTGGCATGGGCAGACAGTATTGTTAATGCACTCTCGACTTCTCTGACATTATCATCAAATTTCTCTGCAATTAATTCCAAAACTTCTTCTGGGAAATGCACATCAAATTTTGCGGCTTTAGATCTTAAGATTAAAACTCTAGTAGCATAGTCTGGTTTGTCTATTTTTGTAACCATGCCTGACATAAACCTGCTAGCAAGGGTTTCTTTTAACTGCCCAATCATTTTTGGATATGCATCACTTGCAAGTATAATTCTCTTAGATAATTCAAATAATGCATTAAATGTATGTAAAAACTCCTCTTGGACACCTTGCTTATTTGAAAGAAAATGAACATCGTCAATTAGAAACATATCTACATTTCTATATTTTTGTCTAAATGCTTCCATCTTTTGTTTTTGTAACGAATAAATGTATTCATTTGTCCATTTCTCAGCTGACATATATATGGCGTTCACATTTTGCTCTTCTTTGACACGATTCCACACGCCTTGAAGGATATGAGTTTTACCAACACCAACAGTGCCGTGGATAAAAAGGGGATTAAAAGAAGGATATTTGTCTTTAAACATTTCAAGAGCTGCGTTATATGCAAGCCTGTTACCAGGACCAACTATAAAATCCTCTAGCTTTAGAATCCTGTTAAATTGAACAGAGTTTTTGTTGCTATCGGTCTTTTTCTCTGGTAATAAAATGTTCTCTGTAGAAACATTTTCACTTACACCATTTTTTAAAATAGAAAACTTAATATTTAAGTCATTATTATTTACTAATTTTCCTATACCTTCCCTTAAAACATTTGTAAAATTTTCTTGCAACCACGTTTGCGTAAATATGTTGGGAACAATGATACTAGCATAATTACTATCAATAGATTCAAGACGAGTGTTTTTAAACCACAAATTAAATCGCAGTGGTCCTACTTTTCCCTGAATATTTTGGAGCACATCATCCCAGATCTTTGAGCAAGATTCCATGTATTGTCTTTTTTAGAAGAAAATTTTAGAAATGAATTAGAGATCACATTTGAAGGAGGGCGATATTAACAGAAGGAAATTTATGTGTCAAAAACAAAAAGAAGTTTTTGTTTCTAAAATATTTTTGGCACAAAATTAAAATGTACGTAACACATCAATGAATAATTAATTAAAAAAATAAAGCGATGCTATAAGATAACAAATATATTTCTAAAAATATTTATTTACAAAAATAGTTTTTTTATTATCAAGAACATTACTTTATGTAATCTCATATTAAATTGAAACTTAGAATTATATAATTTCTCCAAAACTATAAAACTGTCTTAATCGATTATATATAATCTAAAACTTTTCTTTCTAAATCATTCAACGAAAAAAAATGAATTGTTGATAACTTGTGGATTGTTGGTTTATATTAATAGTGATATATTTATATAAGATGTTGAATTACATAAATATACAATTATGTATATTTCTATTAAACAGTTATTTACTGATGTTGATAACTAACTAATTATTTACAAAATTGTTTTCGATGAGAGAAAAGGGCTTATATATTAAAAAAGTGCTCTGCAGAACTGTATGAGAGGAATTTACAACGCAAACCCTGTGAAATGACAAAGAAGATCCATCACTTATAAAATTGATTGATTATAATCCGTAAAAACTATACAAGATTTATTTACTTTTATATATTCTTCAACAATTTTTGAAATGTATCTATTTATTTTACATGTTTCTTTAACTCTGAAACATATGCATTGAGGTGTTTGTACAAATGTTTCTTCTTACGAGGTTTTTTTTCAGAGAGAGCATATCCGGAAAGAATCGGTACGGCTATTGTGGCATCGCTGTAAACAACTACGTGATTTTTTATACCTTCTTTGCGTATCTTACCCCATGAAATAGCCTCTGTTGGTGTTGCTCCAGAAAGTCCACCCCATTGTGGAGAGTCCGTAGTAATCTGGATAAAGTAATCGTGCCCACCTTTATTAATATTCAGTATTTGCGCAAGCGTAGGCTGTGTCTGCATATAGAAATTTTTGGGTGAACCACCACCAATACTAATCACGCCATTCTTATTACTGCTAAAAACAATGGCAGTTGATTGAATGACATCCAGGTCAGTATCAATGATAAAACATTTATCTTGAAGTTTCAGATAAGATAAGTTCATTCCGATTGAAGAATCACCGGGGGAAGGCACAAATATTGGCACATTGTATTTTGCTGCTTGAGCCACAAAACTCAAATGAGGCGATGGAGTATCTGCAAGAACAGCCTTCCCTAAAATATAATGAAAATCTGCCGTAGAAATAGGTTCAGACTTAAAATGTCTTTTAGCCACATCCTGTATAAATTTGTCTGTTTTAAGTAATAGTTCATCAGTAATAAATATATCATAAATACGTTCAATTCCTGCCTCATAAAGCTTTGTATCGTCAACTCTAAAATCCCCTTGATGGATTGGTAAGTTCAAAGCAAAATGAAGATCGTGATAGAGATTAGCCCCTGTGGAAATAATAAAATCAACGAAACCGCTTTCCATAAGTGTAATGAGTATACCACCCATGCCTGTTGGTGTCATTGCGCCAGAAAGCGTCAAACCGACAGTGGCATCCTCATCTAGCATGTGACAGTACAACTTACAAGCCTCCGCCAGTCGTCCAGCATTAAAAGCGCCAGAACGGCTATACTCATTTACCAGGTCTTTTACCTTCATGTCCTTCTTTATAATCTGAGGGGTAATGCGAGGTCTACATAGGTATTTGTGTTGCAACTGACATTGCTTAGACTTTTTAGACATAAATATTTATTCTTTCCTTACCTTATAATTAAAAAACAAATTCCTAGCATCGTTCAAATAAAGTTTAAAATAATGAGGTGAGAGTATATAAAACTATTAATACTCAGTCAATGAAAAATGACGAAGTTTCAGTTAATGTCAAAAGCTATGTTGATAAGTATATCTTATCTCGCTCATAACATCTTCAACGGTTACACTTCCCAAACAAGTTTGAGTGATACAATTTCTTCTTGTATCAAACGAACATGGACTGCATGCAGATTTTTTGAAAAGGATTTTTACTCGCTCTCCACGCGGCCCCCACATGCTTGGGTCCGACGACCCAAATATGGCTATTGCAGGAGTCTCCACGGCAGCAGCCAAATGGGTAATACCTGAATCGTTCCCTACAAAGAGATTGCATCGTTTTATTATAGCTGCCAAAAAAGGCAAAGGAAGTTGGTCTGCGAGGATAAATTTATCCTTTACTTTTACTCTTAAATCTTCAACAATCTCGGTATCCGCCGGCCCTGAAATGATGAGGATTTGTGCATCCATCTCCTCATTGAGCCACAATATTAATTCAACATAACGATCCAAAGACCAGCACTTTTGGCGACTTCCACTCCCTGGATGCACAGCAACCAACATTTTATTAGGATGAACAATTCTGTTCTTAAAAAAACTCTCACCAAAAAGGACATCCTCATCTTTTAAAAATATTTTAGGAATTTTATTAGAATGCGGTATGCCTAACAAATCAAGACATTTTAAGAAATGGTCAATTATATGAACATGCTCACTTTCAGAGGGAAAGGGTTCATAATGAATAACATGCTTTGCGCCTGCTGCCCTAAGATTTCTAACCATAATTTGCTCTTTGTCTGAAACAAAGGAAATAATCAAATCCGCGTTGCTCAACTTGTTTATTAAAGACGCAGATATGTTGGAATTCTTCGTGAAGAGAGGAGCCAAATCCGCTTGATCAAATCGACTGACCGTATCAGCATAGAAGCGTCCTTTTGCAATTTCCAGAAAAGAGGTATAGCCCATAATTTCAATTCTGGCATTGTGGAAGTGTTTGCGGATGGCGCCAATAGTAGGTAATGTAACTATCACATCGCCAATAGCGCCGGGGCGAATAATTAAAATATGCTTTACTGAGGATTTAAAATCAGGATTGAGTATAAAAGTTTTAAAGGAGGAATGCCTTTCTATAGGATTATTTTCTAACACGAAACAAGTTGGATATATTTTAGAATTGAATGAAGTATGCTGAACATTATACCCCTTCCTTCTTCTTCTTAATCATTTCCGTAACTTTTTCAAAGAATTTTGGATCTCCATCAGCAGCCGCTCTTTTTTTAGCCTCTTCCTGTATCTTTTTAACGTCGAAAATATGTCCCATACATTCTTCTGCTGACTTGCACCATTCAATACAGGTCGGAACCTTATCCTTAAATATTTCAGTGCCGCATTTGTAACATTCCGTCTTTTCTTCATCACTCCACATTTCTATAACAGCGCCGCAATTGTGACACTTCCTTTCAATCGGGACTGGAGTCGTATTCCGAATACTGCCAGGGCATCGTACCTTACCCATTCTATAATCTCCTTAAAATACCTTTATTGTTATTTTAATAATTATAATAAAATCTTATTTAAAATTGACTCATTGGTCAAGGATTTTTCAATATATAAGTCACTTTAACAAGTTGACAGTAACAATCAACTTTTATATTATTATGAAGTTCAAAAGATAAATAGTCATAGTAATCCTGCAAAAACATAAAATATAAGGATTCATTAAAGTGATAAAATCATTAACACGTGAAGAAATGCGGGAATTGGACAGAAAGGCTATTGAAGAATACAAAATTCCAGGGATTACGATCTTGGAAAACGCCGGAAGGAATGTGGCAGAAGAAATCCTGAAAATGCTAGACGGTCATCAACAAGCAAAAGTAGCCGTTTTGTGCGGCAAAGGCAATAACGGCGGCGATGGGTTTGTTGTAGCGCGACACCTTCATAATCATCACATCAAGGTTAACGTCTTTCTCATTGCAAATGTTTCTGATATTTTAAAGGACGGTGATGCAGGTACAAATCTCCAAATCCTTTTAAACATGAAAATACCGGTTAAAGAATCATACGATATTGCTGGCATTAACAACATTTTAAAGGAGTTGCATTATTACGATATTCTGATTGATGCTTTGTTCGGAACAGGGCTATCAGGGGAGGTGCGCGAACCTTTTAAAACGCTCATTCATGGCGTGAATAATCTGAATAAACCCACTGTATCTGTTGACATACCTTCAGGGCTCGATTGTAACACTGGTAAGACTTTAGGCGTTGCCATAAAGGCCACAAAGACTGTGACATTTGCGGCAGGCAAAAAGGGATTTTATCTTAGCGATGGTCCGAGTTATACGGGAAAGGTTATAATATCAGACATCTGCATTCCAAAGGAATTGATAGCGATTTAGCCACTAATGGGCACGAATGAAAAGAGAAATCTTAAAAATAATTTAAGGAGAAAGAGAGAAATGAAAACTTTATGTTTAGCCTATTTTTCCCAAAGATTGTCCGTTTCCCCTTTTCTCCTATATTCTTTTCTCTTATCCATATTTGTGTAAATTCGTGTTCATTCGAAAGCCAAAGGGGTCACCTATTGCTTACTTTTTCCTTCTGGCTTTTATGACATCGTCAGCCCAGCTCAATGCAGCAACTACGGATGGAAATCCGATGGTACTGGTAAGGAGAATAATTGCGTGGTATATCTCTTCGGGCGTTGCTCCCGCTTCAATAGCCCTTCTTACATGACTGTGGACAGCGCCTTCGGAATGCACCGTTGCCGCCGCTGCAAGCTGAATCAGATGCGCAGTCCTTTCGTCGAGAGGCCCTTCCTGTTTAACCACCTTGCCAAGCTCCTCAACTGCATCAAAATATTTTTCATGCCTTTTTTTAATCTGAAGATACTGTTTCGGTAATTTTTCCTTTGCCATGATAGTTTCCTTTCTTAAATTTGTTAGTTTCACCCCACTTAAGGGTTAATCCAACCTTCACAAAAACTCCCCGTTATACATCCTGTAAATCCTGTCAAATACGATTACTCATTATTAATTCCGATAAAATTAAAACAATTGACTCTCCTATAAAAACCTGTTATCTTCATTGAAAAGTGCACTAATTTTTACTCCTCTCATGAATCAGGAGAAAATCATGGTAAAAACAATTGAAGCAATTTATGAAAACGGTGTCTTTAAACCAATATCTCCACTTCCTGATATTTCTGAACACAAAAAAGTAACCCTTGTTATCGAAAATAACCATGAAGAGTCACGTGACATTCTTTCTCTTGCCGCTAAGGTATACGATGGTCTTTCACAAAAAGACATCGAGGATATAGAAAAACTGGCATTTGACAGAAGCCACTTTTCTAGAGATTGAGACTTATCCATGCATCCAGCGGGTAGGGTGGGCATCGCCCACCGAAATATCTCATTCGCGGTGCTTACTTTTTTGGTGGGCAATGCCCACCCTACATATGGCTGGAAAAGATGCTATTATAAAAACCGACTCCGTACCCATCCTTTTGCGGGTTTACAGCTTGAACCCCACTTTTTATATTTTTGACTTCGTTACCGATTGCATATAGGGATTGTGTTGGGTTCACTTCGTTTAACCCAACCTACACGACTGTCAAAATCCATTTTACACATTTTTCTGCTGCACGATTTCTTAGACATTAATTTCTTCTAACTCACTATGATCGAGGGCCACCTTTGCATAATGCAGAGCTGCATATATATCGTCTCTGGTCAATTCAGGATAACCATCGAGTATTGCCTGCCACGATTTACCCTCTGCTATAAGTTCTAGAATAACCGATATTGGAATCCGAGTACCCTTAATTACCGGCTTCCCATTACAAATTCGTGGATTGAGCTCAATTCTATCAAATATATTCATTCTTAATTACTCCTGAAAATAATAAATATTGATATTTTCTATTGCGTTAATATAGCGATTTCTAGCCAATTATTTATGATTTGAGATGTGACTCTTGCCCCTTATTAATATTTAGGTTCGTCAACAAGATTGAACCAGTAAAGATGTCTAATTAATCTTTCAACAATTGATACAAGGATTTTATCTTTTCAGAATGAAACTTTGTTTTGGCATCGTCACCCAATTTGAAAACCACAAACTCTTTTTTAACATGAATTTTACCATCTTTTCTAATGTAAGGAACACTTATCACATTATCTCCATACATTCGCAATACTACTACCTTCTTTGATGGAGTGCTAGATACCAGAAAGTCTTCCGTACGATAAGCTCTAATACGACCATATAGCCAAGAACAAGCGAAAGACCAGGCAACTACAAGACAAATAAAAATTATTTTCGAATCTATCTTACTAAGGCGTGACGGAAAAGAATCAATATTTTCTTTTAGTTTATTCCAGACTTCTTCTCTTTTTAGCTTATCGAAAAACCCTCTAGATTCCTTCGGTTTGAATTTTACTGTTGCTACTAAACCACTTAAAACAATTGTATGGTTGGACTTTAAAGGATTCTGACCAGCAATATTTTTTATTGTCTCTGGTAACAACTTAAACATAAGCCAAAAATGCCACGGCGGCATAACTAAAATAAATCCAAACGCAATATAATCCGTTAATTCCAAATTTGAGCTTAAAACGAGATAAAATGAATATACAAGGAACAATAATAAAGGAGTCAATGAAACCAACCATAACAGTCCATATACTTTTTTTGTATGCAATACTTTTCTTGTACGCAAAACCACAAGGAGTGAACTTAAATACCAATAAAGATAAAAAACAGAAATAAGAACCGGAATAAAAATACCAAAACTCATTGCAAATGTAATCAAATCTATCGATATAAAACTTGGATGTATACTGAATACACTGGCAAAACCACATTCGTAGGAAAAGATAAAACCGTATGCCAATATAGAACCGACGGCAAGAAGAAGCAATTCAAATATCCGATCAAATATCTTAGTATCTGATTTGCTGTCTTTTACTCGTACTTCGTCATTCACACTAATTCCTCTTTTATTAATTTAAGACTGCTTTACTATCGATTTAGTTTTGATTTGAGTGGCGTAAAGGAGTGCATCTTAAATAATAAATATTGATATTTTCTATTGCGTTAATATAGCGATTTCTAGCCAATTATTTATGATTTAAGATGTGAGCCTTGCCTCTTCCCTGTTCCCATTTATCAATATACGAACTTAAATCTTGTGATTTATTCATTTGATTAATAAGATTACCAATTGCTTTATCTATTGCATTGTCCAGAGCTATCGCAAATTGTCTTTCTGCTTCTTGAAAATACATTGGACCTTGCCCTTGATTATTTATAGTTTCTTCTTCCTGTGAAGTTACAACACATACCGTTTTCTTCTCATCAACATCTTTAATTTCTGCTCTTATGGAAAATCGTGTATGAGTTTCAGTTGAAAGTTGTGTAATTCCAGGCTCAAAACCCAAATTCACATCTATGTCTTCCATGTTGATATACATAATTGCGTCTATGTTATCTGTTCCTGCGCAATCTGGACTTTCAATAAAATATATAGTTCTAAAATAATACGATAAGGCTTTAATTAGTTTCACTGAGAATGCTTTGCCAATAATCAAGGAAAAGTGGCCCGTAGTATATGTTACTGGAATATTCTGGTCTACTTTAAGCTCCTTAAATTTTGGATCTATATAAAGGGCCATTTTAACATCGTGCAAATCGATCTTTCCCATTTTTTCGAAAGCATCCATACTAAGGCTCGAACTAAGTACTGGTTTTAAATTTAAATTTACAGTACAACCCATTATTCCAAAAACCGTAACTAACGATAAAAACGCAAGACACAGAATATTTTTCATTATATATTCTCCTAATTTAAAAAAGCCAAAGAGGTCATGTCTTTATTCTTGCTATCAAAGCTGATTTTTTTTATCAAGAAACAGGACACGATTTTTGTCAGTAATAAATATGGGTTCTCTTGCGTTGACTCTTGATGTGACGTGGTAAAGTGCCCTATCAATCAAATTCTATCCTTAGAGGTCTTGCCATAAAGTATAATCTATCTCTTCACAACCTTATCGCAAGATAAAAGCCTGACTTCCGCGGGTTCAAGTTTGTAACTTGAACCCAAATGTTTATACGTTTGAAGCAGCTATTGCAATCCTGTCCGTTGTCATTCAATTAAACTCAGGGTTCAGGTTGCAAACCTGAACCCGCCGTGGCATAATCTATCTGTTGCACAACCTTATAGCAAGACAAAAGACCTGTCCCTATTTGCTTCTCTTTTTATAATAAACTCACGCTAGCTATCAGTCGGGGTTGATGTCCTCGGTTAACTCGTAGAGGCCTCTTCCCTCATACCGGAGCTTACCCATTTCTACGAGCTTTTCCCATACCTCTTGAGGATAACTGTTTGGCGGACGAATGGCCACAATGCCAGAATGTTTTCCACCGCTGAGCGCGCCACCGCCGAGTCTGGACTCGGCGTCAAGCCGCGTTAGTCTGAGGCGCTTCCTGAACGCCTTAAGCGCTCGCTTGAGAGAATCCGGAGTCATGAAGTCCTCGGGCACGTCGTTACTCATAGTGTTTCTCCTCTTAAAGGTTTGTTAAGAAACTTGCTGTGAAGCATAATCTATCTCTTGCTCAACCTTATAGCAAAATAAAAGACCTGTCCCCTATTTCTTTCTCTGGTGGTGTAGTCCTATCGTATATGTTCAGACTTTGGCGACTAAGGAGTCTGATTGTGCCTTTGCGTGATAGGAACTCCGTACCAGCGGCCCTGACTCAACATGCAGAAACCCCATCCGCTCACCTTCCATCTTTAACATTGTAAACTCTTCAGGGGTATAATAACGCCGTATCGGTAAGGCATTTCTCTTTGGACTCAAATACTGTCCTAACGTAAGAATGTCACAGCCCACATCCCTGATAGCCTGCATGACGCTGATTATTTCATCCCACTCTTCACCCAGACCTAACATTAAGCCAGATTTTAGCGTTAAGCCATTGACCTTCTCTTTCGCATTCTTTAATAATTTCAGGGAACGTTTGTAATCTGCCAAGGGCCTTACCTGTGCATAAAGGCGCGGTACAGTTTCTATGTTATGATTCAATATGTCAGGTTTAGCATCAAGCACCATTTCTAACGATTCCGAAACCCCTCCAAAATCTGGGATTAATACCTCAATCTTACAATCTTTAATACACTCTCTAATACATTTAATCGTTTGTGCATATATTGATGCCCCGCCATCTTGAAGATCGTCTCTTGTAACGGAAGTAATTACTACATATTTCAGTTGCATCTTCCAAACTGCCTCTGCAATCCTGAGGGGTTCCTGTTTGTTTATTCCAAAGGGCATCCCCTTCTTAACGGCACAGAACCCGCATTGCCGGGTGCAGGTATCGCCAAGTATTAAAAACGTTGCAGTTCGCTGTTCAAAACACTCACCAATATTTGGGCACAGGGCCTCTTCACATACCGTATGAAGTCGTTTATCTTTCAAAATGCCCTTTATCTCTTTAAAATTTTTACCTGTTGGTAACTTTATCTTTAACCAGCTTGGACGCATAATATAATTAATGATTTACGAAGTATGATTTAAGATTTATAATTTGAAGTTTATTTGCCGATTGCCAACTGCCTACTGCTGTTTGTCTCTTTTTACGATTTTACGCACTTCTTCATCCAACCCGTTACGCCATTCTAAATATTTTCTTGGAAATGGCTTGTCTTTTTTTAACATTTCGTACAAATAATTAATCCTCGATTCCACCATTACTTTAGCAAGTTTCGTATTATCGTGAATATATTTATCTATCAAACCCAATATTTTTTCTTTGCAGTCATAAAACTTTTCTATAATGTCCACGATATGCGGCATGTCATGCACAACGTTTTTACTGAAGAAAATGATAATTGAATCCGGAAAAGACAAAATATCCTCGTCTTTATCAATAATAAGGCACGCATTGTGGTCAATAGCATGCATCTTGCCATCGTTAGTAAACAAAACATTTTCCAGATGTCTATCGCTATTCCCAATCACGAAATCAAATACCCTTAAGCGTTCAAAATCTTTCTTTTCCTCTGGTGTGAATTTATCTATTTGATACCCATCTTTAGCGTCCTTCATCCATTCCTGAACAGAGCCATCGTATTGTATATCGTTAATCATATCATCAATTACCATCGTTTTAGGAATCAATCCAAGTCCCACGATCCTGTCAATTTGATAAGCAATCGCCTCCCGAATTGGGGTGTCAGGATTATCAGCCATCCAGTAATGGCGGATGTCGCACTTAAATATTACGACACTACCATCCTTGAACGTAATCTTTTCCGGCCCGCGCGGTCCTCCCGTCCATCGGTCATAATCAACATGGTCTATCTCTTTGTCTTTTATACTGCCAAAGATTCCATCCTTTTTGCCATCTTCAAGGATCTTACTTCGATCATTCATTTTATTTGAATCTTCTTTTTCGACCATAATATTAGCTGTTTATGAAACGAGTATATGAGTCTTCGTGTATGGTTTCATAAAATTCCATGTCTTTAATCAAATTTCTATTCTCTATAGTTATCATCTGTACCTGGAATACCTCCGAATAGTGATTCGCAAGCTTATTATATACTTCCTTAATATCTATGTTTGTATTTAATATTTCTCTTATGGAGGTAATCTTTACACCTTGAATTCCGCAAGGGATAATATATTTGAATGGGGATAAATCATTGTTTACATTAAGAGAAAATCCATGCATGGTGTAACCCAAAGCAAGCCTAACACCAATAAAACCTATCTTTACCTCATTTACCCACACACCCGTATATCCCTCTTTTCGTTCAGCTTTATTAACACCAAAGTCTAATATCGTTCTTATCATCACTTCTTCAAGCATCCTTAGATATTGATAGTAATCTTTGGTATAGGTATGCATTCTTACAATGGGATAACCAACTACCTGACCAGGACTGTGGTATGTAGCCAAACCACAGTC